>Ga0067045_1027469_pt1 | contig 119690 bp, 142 predicted proteins | sample TerdegcTABiofilm_FD_59184 | JGI IMG/M metagenome (GOLD analysis project Ga0067045, IMG submission 59184) | Combined Assembly of (Gp0054472, Gp0054536) Wastewater bioreactor microbial communities from Singapore -Terephthalate degrading...
TATCGAGCGTGCAGCAGCTTTATCAACATGTGTACGAGATGATGGCGATGGGCAATACCACGCTGTTTTTGGATGTGTTTCCGTTGCATGCGTTTTATAAGGAGCGGGGGTTGGGGTTGCTTGAGACCTGTCTTCGGTCGCGCAAGAATATTTATGACAAGGCTCAGCCACCCGTGCTATGGCCCATCGGAAACGAGACACTAGAGTTTGGTACGAATCACAGTGAAATCCTGAAAGCTTTCGAGGCAATTGAAGCTGGCAATATCGCCAAAAGTGTTGAGTATCTCGCTGACCACGAACAAAGAAACATCCTTCAGCCAGCGATGTATACCGACCAAAAGCTGGTAGCCCTGCTGCGTAGTAACCATCTTTCCTATGTCACAGGCATACCGTCCGGGGCCGCGCAAGCCATTGAGCTAACGCTGGCAAATCAATGCCGCCCCGTCGAAGATGATCGAACCATTGAATTCAGCAACAGCCCTATCGCTAACCTGGCCGATATCGATCAACGCAGGGCCTTCGTGCTCAAGGCTGCGGCGAAATTTGATGCACTGCTGCGTAGCAATGAGCGGCAGCGAATCGAACAGGCGCTAGAAGACATCGCTGAAGACCGGGGTGTCCGATGAGCCGGATCACGCAGATCGGTTGGCGACGTGTTGGGCTAGGACTGATCGCTGTCGTACTTTTCTTAGGGTTAGCGATACGTCTCGGCACCGATGAACCGGAGATTGCATTGACGCCTGGCGAACCCTGGGAAGATATGCGCCAGCGCTCCAGCGCAAAGATTGGCCCAGCCATTCCGGGGCATCACTGGTTCAGGGCGCCCAAATCCGATGCCCGACTGCGGCTCGTAGACCCTCAATATGGATTCATAACTCCTTTGGCCCGTTTCTTCACGATAGGCTTCGATGATGAGCAAATCGATGGCATCCGCATGTCCCCTCAAATCGAACCGCTATTGCTCGATGACACGCTTGAAATCGTGCTGGACTTACAGGAACAGTGGCGCAAAGGTGGCTGGACCCCCATCCATATAAAAGACGACCCACCCTTCGCCGACACCCCTCAATGGCGTGCCCGCTTGCGGAACGTGAACCTGGGCGGTACGTCCTATTGGCAAGCGGCGGACAAATACCAAGTGATGATGGTGGTCAATCGCTTCAAGGACGTTCGACATCCCACTGAAGAACGCTATCTCATCAAGCTGCACCTGGCCGCGCCGTGGATACCGCAATGATCAGATACCCACTTTGGCGCCGGCGAACCGAGGGTTGCTTAGACGCCCGGCTGCGGCTCGTAAAGCCTGAATATGGATTCGTGCCCCCAGGCTCGCTTCTTCACAGTGAGCTTCGAGAGTAATGGAAGGGTCAGCAGTGTCCGCATTTCCCCTCAGGTCGAACCGCTTTTTGCTCGATGACACGCTTGAAGTCGTACCGGATTTACAAGAGCAATGAAGCGGCATTTTGACCGCGCGCCTTCAGTTCGCTGGCCGCAGCAGCTGCATCTGCTGGCGATAGTCATCCGTCACCTGCCGCGCCTGGCTGCTGCTGGTGATCACCTTCGGCGTAATCAGCACAATCAACTCAGTGCGGTCCTTGGATTTGCTGGTGTTGCCGAACAACCAGCGCAGGCCGGGGATTTTCCCCAGGTACGGCACGGCACTGCCGCTCTCGCTGTTGTCCTGTTTGATCAACCCGCCGAGCAATACGGTCTGCCCGCTCTGCACGGCGACTTGCGTCGAGACTGAACGCGTGGAGATACGCGGATTCACCGGCGTGTCGCTGCTGCCGGTCTGGTTCTCGGCATCGCTGACCTGCTGCTGGATATCCATGTACACCAGGCCGCCCGGATTGATGCGCGGCACCACGTCCAGAATCACCCCGGTCTGCACGTATTCGACGCTGCTCAGGGTGGTGTCGGCATTGCCGGTGTTCACCGTGGTCTGGCTGATAGGAATGTTGTCGCCCACCTGGATCTGCGCCGGCTGGTTGTTCATCACCACCAGCGACGGCGCCGACAGCACCTGGGTGCGGCCGTTGGTTTCCAGGGCATGCAAGGCCACTTGCAGGTTGGAACTGACGAAGGAATAGAACAACGAATCCGACGCCCCCAACCCTGCCCCGCCACCGCCCAACGCGCCCTGGCTGCCGGAGGCGTTGGCGACTGTGGTGCTGGTGGAATTGCCGGCCAGGCGACCGAGGTACCACTGCACGCCAAGGTCCAGTTCACCGGTGAGTTTGACTTCGAGGATGCGCGTCTCGATCTGCACTTGCAGCGGCGGATTGTCGAGGCGTTTGATCGCGGTTTCGATCTCTTTCCATTGCGCCGGGCGGGTACGCACCAGCAGTTGGTTACTGCTTTTTTGCGCGGTGATGCGGGTGCCGGCTTCGAGGCTTTTATCCGGTGCCGGTTCGGACGCTTCGGCGACGGGCTCGGGCTCGGGCTCGTCGGCAGGCGGCGGCGGGTTCTGCAGGCCACCGGTATTGTTGTTGAGCGATGACAACGTGGTGGTGCGCAACCCCGGCGCGACCTTGGCCGGCGTATCGTCCTTGATCGCGCCGTTGCCGTAGATCTGCCGCAGGTACTTGGCCAGGTCCGAGGCCTTCATGTTGCGCACGTCGTACACGTACATCTGCGGTTCGTTGCCGCCGCCTTCGTCGATGGTGCGAATCCAGTCGCCCACCTCGCTGAGGTACTGCGGCTGGGAAGAAATCGCCACCACCGAGTTGGTCCGCTCGATCGGCAGAAAGCGCAGCATGCCCGCCAGCGGCATGCCGCTGTCCGGGCCGAACATGGCTTGCAGCTCGGGCATCAGCTCGGCCACCGACGCGCGTTGCAAGCCGAATACGCCCACCGACATGCCCTTGAGCCAGTCCACATCGAAGGTGTCGATGGTGGCCTGGTAGTTGGCCAGTTCTTCCGGGGTGCCGGCCAGACTCAGCACATTGCGCGCCGGGTCCACCAGCAGAAAAGCGTTTTCGCGGGCGAACGGCTTGAGCAGTTTCTGCATCTCGGTGGCGGAGATATAGCGCAACGGAAACAGCCGCGCCGACAGGCCGTTGGACGGTGGCGCCAGGTTCATCTGCGGCACCAGCTTGCCCGCCACCGCCTGGTTGGCCGGCAGGATCACGTAGCGGTTGCCCTGTTTGATCATGGCGTTGTCGGTCCAGGACAACAGGGTTTCCAGGATCGACAGCGCCTGCTGTTTGTCCACCGGCTTGGAGGTGGAAAAGCTGACATTGCCTTTCACGCCTTGGGCGATGCTGTAGTTCTCGTGCAACAGGTCGCCCATCACGCTGTTGATCACCGCTTCGATCGGCTGGTCGGCGAAGTTGAACACGATATCGCCGCCCTGCTCTTTCGCCGGCAGGCTGGCGCTGGGTGGGCGCACGAATTGCTGACTGCCCCGCCTCATCTGGCGTTGGGGCGCTACCTTCGCCGCGGGCTGCGGGCTTTGCGCGGCGGGCACCTCACTCGGCGGGCGTTGCGCGCCGGTGCCTTGCATGGCTTCGTGGAGTAACGCGTCGTCCGCGTCGAGGCGGTCGGGCAGTGAGCCACAGCCGCCCAGGGAGACGGCGGTAGTCAGGCAAAACAACGAGGTGCGCAGATCGATCAAGGGAAGGGCTCGCGAGGCAGGGAAATCGGTGGCCGGGTCGACGGCGGCGGCAAACGCTTGGCGTACAGGTTCAAGGTTTGCGTGCGGCCGTCCAGGGTGAAACGGGCGGATTGCGGCGTGAGGTGGTCCAGGCGCCAGCCGTTGGGCAGCACCTGGCCCAGGCGTACCGTCAGCGGGCGGCCGTCGGCCTGCTTGAGCATCGCCATTTGCAGATTGCCGGTGATCAGGATGCCGCTCAGGGTCAGGTTGGCCAGGCTGCTGGCCTGGGTGTTGCCGACGGCGCGATCGGGGCTGCGATCCGCGCTGAACAACGGGGTTTGCCAGGTGCCGGCGAGGCTGTCCAACGTCACGCTGGGGGCGACTTGCACCCGCGCAGAGGAATGCCCGCGCACCGCCGGTTCGGGCAGCCACTGCGGCTCGTCGCCGATGCTGCTCAGGATGAACGCCATCAACAGGCCCAATACCCCGACCAGGCCGAGCAAGCCCCATTCCAAGGGGCGCAAGACACCGATCATCGGGCCACCTGCGGTTGCAGGTAACCGCGCACCAGCACCTGCACCACCAACTGCCCCGCCCCGCCACTGGCCGGCGCCTGTTTGCCACGGCGGATGCGCAGCTCATCGACGAACAGAAACGGCGGCTGGTATTCCAGCTCATGCAGGATCGCGGTCAGCGGTTCGATGGCGCAATCGAGGGTCAGGCTGACCTGCACCTGTCGATACGGTTCGCCGTCGTCCTGCTCCGGGGTGATGGGTTTGCGCTGGGTCAGGCTGCAGCCGCCGCCGAGGTTGGCGTGGCGGCTGATCAGATCGGCGAGGCGTTGCATCAGGTCGGCGGCGACCCCATCCGGGTCATCCCCCGGCAGCAGGCTGGTTTGGCTGGCCGGGTCCTGGCGAGCCTGCTCCAGTTGCTCGCGCAGCGCATCACCCTGGCGCAACACGCCGGCATAGCGTTGCTGCTGTTCGCGCAGTTGTTCGGCCTGTTCGCCCATGGCACGCAAGGGCCCGGCGAACCAGCTGTCGATCAGCAGCCAGTACGCCGCGCCGAGCACCACGGCCAGGATCAGCAACGCCGTGCCACGGCGTTCACGGGGTGTGAGGGGTCGGCGCATCGGCGGCCTCCGGGCGAAGGTGGGCACGCAAGGCAAACTGATCCTTGCCGCTGCGCGCATCGGGTTGAATCACGCCTTCGAACTGCGCATTGTCCAGGCGGTGACAGCCTTTGATCCGGGTGATCAGGGCGCTGGCCTTGGCGCTTTGGCCGGAGAAGGCAATCTCGCTGCCCTTGATGTCCAACTGGTCGAGCCAGGTGTCGGCGGGCAGGCATCGGGTGAGGTCGTCGAGCAGCGCCACCAGCGGCGGCTGGGCCACCTTGCGCCGGGTCAGGTACTGCACCGCGCCACGGGTGGCGAGCAGTTGCTGACGCAGCGCATGCACCTCGGCGACCTGGGCCTTTTGCTGCTGGACGCTGTCGTACATGGTGTCGAGCACGCGCTGGCGGTCGTTGAGCCACAGCAACATCGCCGCAATCAGCAACGCGCCGCACAGCCACGGCAAGCTGCGTTGCAAACCCTTGCCCGGCGGACGCGGACGCGGGCGCAAAGGCGCGGGCAGCAAGTCGATGCCCAGGTCGCCGACATCCACGCGATGCGGCTGCAGGCCGAGGGCGGCGCAGTCGCTGAGGATCTGATCGAGGCGCTCGCGCAGGATCGCCACCAGCGTCACCTGCAGTTGGGTCGGCGTGCGCCGTTCCTGGCGTGCGACGAAGTACAGCCGATCGGCCTCGAACGGCGTGTAGCGATCCAGTTCATAGCCGACCACGGCGCTGAGGTTGCGCGCAGCGGCTACGGGCAAGTGGATGGTTTGCAGCAGCACGGCATCGGCCGCGAGCACCAACACATGCCGCGCATTGCCCGGCGCCGACGCGACCGGCTCGCTCAACGGCCAGTGCCAGCGCTGCTCGGGCGGCTCGCGCAACGCCAGCCACGCCGGCACACACACGCGCAGCTCCGTGAGCCACAGGCGCCAACCTTGTTGCAGCAGGCTGCCACGCCAATAACGGGCGATGGGTTCCAGTCGATTCATTCTTGCCAACGCAACACCCGGTAGGGTTGTGCGCCGTCCTCCGTTGGGCTCAATAAAACCGTGACTTGCAGGCGTGCTTCATAGCCGCCGGGGCGTTGTGCGCGGCTGTCAACCACCAGCACCTCGCCAGGGTCGGCGCCCTGTGCGCTCTGCTGCGGCAGGTTGAGGGCCTGGCGCATCAGCGCGCTGGCGAACGCCGGAGCGGGCCGATCCAGGTCGCTCCACAAGGTGAGCTCGGGCAGCAATTGGCGGTACAGCGCCTGGCTCATGCCGGGCAATTGGCGCACTTCTTCGAGCACGCGAAACGGCGCCAGCCCCTGCTTGCGCCGTGCGTCCAAGGCCTTGGCCACCTGCGCGGCCTGGGCCGGGCTGGCGCCGCAGGCCAGGGCCAGGCGCGTGAGGTCGTGCGCCTCGGCGTTGACCAGGTACAGCTTGCCGCGCTCGCTGCGCAGGCTGACGTGCAACTGCGCGTCATCGAAGGTCAGGAGCCTTTCACGGCCGTCGGCGATCCAGTGCCGATCGGCCATCGCCAGGGCGACGCCGGCTTGCGCTGCGAGCTCCGTCTGGGTGTGCTGGCGATGCCACAGCGCCTGGCGACTTTCCAGCTGCACCCAACCGGCCAAACCGCCCAGCAACACACTGAGCAAGGCCAGCACCCACAGCACCAGCAGCAGCGCCGCCCCGCGTTGCCGCCTCATTCGCCCGACGCTCCGCTGGCCAGGTTCAAGCGCAAGGCAATCACCTGAGTGACCCACGGCACCGGCCCGTCGACATGCGCGGCGATCCGCACCGCAGCGGGCAAGCGCCGGGGCCACGGCCACTGGTCGATCCATCCGGTGGGTTGGCCCAGGGGCGATACGCCGCGATAACTGAAGCGCAGCGCCGCAAGGTTCGTCAGCAGCACTTGCGGCGCATCGCGGGAAGCATCGGCCTGCCGTTCCAACCGCGAGAACCCCACCTGCAAATCCTCGGCGACCCGTTGCAGGGTGAAGCGCTGAATCCCGCCGCCGAGCACACCGGGCAGGGTCGCGACAAACTGCAGACGCTCGGGCTCCCCTAAGAAAAACCCGGCGCTCTGGCGGTCGTCTTCGCTGACATCCAGCGGCAACGCCTCACTGATCGCGGTGCGCAGGAACTGCTGGGCGGCGCGCATTTCGTCCAGGCTCACGGTGTACTGTTGGGCCTTGGCCACCGCGCGATTGGCGCCGAGCAACGCACCGCTGAGCAGCACCAGCAGCACCGCGAGCAAGCTCAGCACCACGAGGATTTCCAGCAGAGTGAAGCCCCGCTCGCGGCGCCTCACTGGCGCACCTTCAGAGTGCTGAACCGGGCCTGGCGCGGCCCCTCGCTGACGATCAGGTCGAGACGATACAGATGGGCTTGCTGACGCACGCAGGTCAGTTGCCAGTGGATGCCGTCCAGCGCGCCCTGGCTGACACCTTCGACCAGGCGCCCCGCTGCTTCCTGGTCCAGCACACTCAGGGCGGCATGGGTCAGGCGGTCGCTGTGAGCCGCTTGCGCCAACGAGCGCGCGCTCTGGCCGAAGGCGACCAGCAGCACCGTGCTGCACACCGCCATCAACGTCAGGGCGGCGAGCATTTCCAGTAACGTGAAACCGGCCTGGCGCTTCATGGCAGCGCCTTGGACTGCACGCTGCCGGTCAGCCAGCCAACGTCGATGCGCCAACGCCGGCTGCCGTTGGCCAGCAGCAGATGGCCGCCGGTGGAACTGCCGTCGGGATAGAACTCCACGGCGGCGCCGACCTGTTCGGCGGTATGCACGGTGACCTGCAGCTGCGGCGGCCAGCCGTGCGGGGCGCGGCCCGGGGCCTGGAAGGTCAGGCGCTGCAGATCGAATTCGGTCCTGGCCACACGCGCCTCGACTATCGCCGCGGCCCGCGTGGCGCGCAGGGCGTCGACCATCTGCCCGACCACGCGGCGCTCGTTCGCCGCCTGCACGGCCTGGCGCACACCGAGCCCCAACAAGCCGACAGCGAGGCTGATCAACAGGATGACCACCAGCATCTCCAGCAAGGTAAAGCCGCGTTGGGGCATCGGCGGGTTACTCCCAGTTGCCCAGGTCGGCGCTGTAGCCGTCGCCACCCGGTTGGCCGTCCTGGCCGTAGAAGATCAGGTCGAAGGCGCCGTGTTCGCCCGGGAAGCGATAGCCGAATGCATGGCCGAACGGGTCTTTCAGCTCCGACAGCTTGGCATACGGCCCGGCCCAACTGCTGGCGTTGCCGGGCTTGTCCACCAATTGCTGCAGGCTGTTGGGCGGTGAGCCGACATCCAGGGCGTAGCTGTCGATTTTCATGCTCAGGCTGGCCAGTTGCGCCTTGCCCGCGCCGTACTTGCCCTTGTCCACATTGCCACCGACCTGGCGCACCACGATGGTCGCGACAATGCCCAGCAGCACGATTACCGCGAGCATTTCCAGCAGGGTGAAACCGCTTTGACGGCGTTGAGTTCTCATCGATCGGGTTCCTTGAAGGTTCATATATGGCTGGTCAGGCTCATCAGCGGCAGCATGATCGCCAGCATGATCACGGCCACCAGCAGCGCCATGACCACGGTGAGGGACGGCACCAGCGCGGCGAGCAGGCGCTCGATGCCGCGCCTGGCTTCGATGTCGAAGATGTCGGCAACTTTGAGCAGCATGCTGTCCAGCTCACCGGCCTGTTCGCCGACGTCAATCATTTGCAGGGCCAGGTCGGGCAGCAGCGGTTGCGCACCGAACGCACTGGCCAGGGTGCCGCCGCCTTTCACCGACTCGGCGGCCTCGGCCACTTGGGCTTGTAACGCGCGGTTGGTGCAGACCTGTCGGGCGATGACCAACGCAGGCAACAAGGCCACGCCGTTGCTCAGCAAGGTGCCCAGGGTGCGTGTCAGGCGCGCCGCTTCGACCCGCTGCAACAGCGGGCCGAGCACGCGCAGGCCGAGCAGGCGGCGGTCGTAGCGTTCGCGGCGCCGGGGGTCGCGCAGGCGTGCCGCCAGGGTGCCCAGCGCGACGCTCGACCCGGCCAACAGCAGCAGGCCGTAGGCGCCGAGGAATTGGCCGAGGCCCAGAATCACTTCGGTGATCAACGGAATCGGCACGTCCAGGTCCTGGAAGATCGGCACGAACTGCGGCACCACATACGCCAGCAACAACGCCAGGGAGCCGAGCACGCCGACCACCAGGAACGCCGGATAGATCAGCGCATTGATCACCTCGCCGCGCAGCCGCTGGCTGCGTTCGAGGTAGTCGCTGAGTTGGCGCAGGGTGCTTTCCAGCGCGCCGCCGGCTTCACCGGCACGCACCATGCTCAGGTACAGCGGGGAAAAGGTGCTGCCCTCTTCTTCCAGCGCGGCGGATAACGGTTTACCCGCCTTGACGTGGTCACGGATACGCTCGATCAGTACACGCACTTGAGGCTGGCCGGGCTGCTTGAGCAGCAAGCCCAGGGAACGTTCCAGCGGCTGACCGGCGCCGAGCAACGTCGCCAACTGCTGGGTGAAACTCACCAACGCCGCGCCCGTCAACGGCCCCCGCCGCAAGGCATGGCGCAGGCCCTGGCGGCCGGCGGCGTCGATCTGCAACAGCAGCCAGCCGCGCTTGTGCAGGATCGCGATGGCGGCGCTCTGATCCTTGGCTTGCAGCGTGCCGCGCTGGGTCACGCCCTGGCTGTCGAGGGCACGGAAGGTGAACAGACTCACGCGCCCTCACCACGGGTGACGCGCAGCACTTCTTCCAGCGAGGTGACGCCCGCCACTGCCTGGCGCAGGCCTTCTTCATGCAAGGTGCGCAGGCCCGCACGTCGGGCGGCCTGCTCCAGCGTCGCGGCATCGGCGTGGCGCATCAGCAGGCCGCGCAGTTCGTCGTTCATCACCAGCAATTCGGTGATCGCGCTGCGGCCGTGGTAGCCGCCTTCGGCGCCGGGGCGATAGAGCAAGATCGGGCGCTCATCGGTGAAACGCTGCAGGCCATGTTCCTCGATCAACTCCGGCGGCGCTTCGAAGGCGACGCGGGTCGCCGGGTCCAGGCGCCGCACCAGGCGCTGCGCGAGGATGCCGCTGACGGTCGAGGCGATCAGGTAACTTTCCACGCCCATGTCCAGCAGGCGCGTGATGCTCGCGGCGGCGCTGTTGGTGTGCAGGGTGGAAAGCACGAGATGGCCGGTGAGCGACGACTGGATCGCGATGCGGCAGGTTTCCAGGTCGCGGATCTCGCCGATCATGATCACGTCCGGGTCCTGGCGCACGATGGAGCGCAGCGCGCCGGCGAAGTCCAGGCCAATGGCGGGCTTGACCTGGATCTGGTTGATGCCTTCGAGCTGGTATTCCACCGGGTCTTCGACGGTGATGATCTTGCGCTCGGCGCTGTTGAGCCGCGCCAGTGCGGTGTAGAGCGTAGTGGTCTTGCCGGAGCCGGTGGGCCCGGTGACCAGCAGGATGCCGTGGGGCCGTTCGAGCACGTCGAGGAAGGCGGCCAGGCGCTCGCCGTCGAAGCCCAGGCTGGGGAAGTCGAACTGCACGGTTTGCCGGTCGAGCAGGCGCATGACCACCGACTCGCCGAAGCTGGTCGGCACCGTGGACACCCGCAAGTCCAGCGCCTTGCCCTGGATGCGCAGCATGATCCGCCCGTCCTGGGGCAAGCGCCGCTCGGCGATGTCCAGGCGCGCCATGATCTTCACCCGCGAGATCACCGCCGCCGACGAACTGGCCGGCGGCGCTTCGGCGTCGTGCAGCACGCCGTCGATGCGGTAGCGCACCTTGAGTTGGTTTTCGAAGGGTTCGATATGGATGTCCGACGCACGCTGCTCCACCGCCCGCTGCAGGATCAGGTTGACCAGGCGGATCACCGGCGCTTCGGAAGCCATGTCCTTGAGGTGTTCGATATCTTCCAGCGCGCCGCCCTGCTCATCGAGGTTCTCGATCAGGGTGCCCATGGCGGAACGGCCCTGGCCGTAATAGCGCTCGATCAGCGTCTCGACTTCAGTGCGCGGGCCGATGGCCAACCACACCGGCACATCACAGGCGTAGGCCAGGGCCTGGAAGGGATAATGCTGCGTCGGGTTGGCCGCAAGCACGCGCAGCCCGCCGTGGGCCCAGCCCATGGGCACCACTTGGTAATGGCGCATGAAGCGCTCGGTGAGCGCGGGCAACGGGTCGAGCAACGGCGGCGCGGCATCGGCGAGCAACAGCGGCGCGCCGAGCAACTCGGCCCAGGCGCGCGCCAGTTCGACTTCGGACACCAGCCCCAGGCGCGTGAGCAGGCCGAGCAGGTCGCTGCCGTCCGGGGACAAGCGTCGGGCGCGCTCCAGGTCGACGGTTTTCAGCCCGGCGTGCTGCATCAGCCACACGCACACGCGGTCGGTGTGCGGTATCTGCGTATGGCAGGCATCGATGGGCATTGACGACATAGTGGGGTGTCTAGTTGCGAGAAAGTATGGCTATTTGGAACTACTGGATATAAAAATAAAATGCCATTAGTTCGCCACGCCGCAGTCGGAGTTAACTGGGTTAATCGACTGGAAGTTCCAGCGCTAGTTCCTGAAGCGGGGAAACAAACTGAAAAGAATAACCTGCGACCGGCTTGAAACAGCCGCGAAATCCTTGATTTAAAGCCTCCAAGCCGACACCCAAGGATTCAGCTAATTGCAATTAGCCACTTCGCTAATCAGAGCCAGGCGCCGAAGTTTTTCCTCGACGCGCATCAAGCTCAAACTTTCAAACAACCTTGTTGTTGATCTTCATTGCCGCTGAGCGCTGGGTTTGCCGCGTGGTAGCAAACACAGACGATCTGCCCGTCAGAAGTCGACCGTCGCCGACAACAGGTAGGTCCGCGGTGTCGACAAGGTCAGCCCCGGTTCGCTGTCGTCCGACGCACCCGCCGAGCTCCAGTAGCGTTTATCGGCGACGTTTTCCACATTCGCGCGCAGGGTGATGTGTTTGTCATCGACCTTGAACGCATACCGCGCGCCCACGTCGATGCGGTTCCAGGCGTCGATTTCCTTGGCGTTGGCCTGGTCCAGGTATTGCGAGCTGGAGTAGATGCCGCGCGTGGTCAGGGTCAGGCCTTCGAGGCGCGGCACGTCCCATTCCGCGCCGAGGTTGACGTTGTACTTGGGCGTGGCCGGGGCGCGGTTGCCGTCGAACGTGCCGTTGGTGGTGTGGGTCAATTCGCTGTCGATGTACATCACGCCGCCCAGCAGGCGCAGGCCCTTGAGCGGTTCGCCGAACAGGCTGAGTTCCACGCCGTCGTTCTGGCGCTTGCCGTTGGGGCCGAACACCCGCGAGGTCGCGTTGGTTTCATAGGCCGGTTGCTTGATGCGGAACACCGCGGCGGTCACGGCGAACGCACCGGCGTCGTATTTGGCGCCGACTTCCACCTGGCGGCTGATGAACGGCGGGAAGATTTCATCTTCGTTGACCGAGGTGGAAGGCGCGACCTTGCCCTGGCTCAGGCCTTCTAGGTAGTTGGCGTACAGCGACAGCGCGTCGGTGGCCTTGAACAGGATGCCGCCGGACGGCGAGATTTTTTCTTCGTCGTAGGCGGTGTCGCCTTTGACGTTGTTGGTCCAGTCATCCACCTTCACCCGCTGCCAGCGTGCGCCGAGGGTCAGCAGCAGGCGATCGTCGAAAAAGCCCAGGGTGTCGGACAACGCCACGCCGCTGAATTTATTCTCGGTGTATACCTGCGCATCCTGGCGGATGGCGGTGGACGGCGTCGGTGTTTGCACCGGGTTGTAAAGATTGCTCGGCGCCGCCGCATAGCGTGCGCCGCCGTTGGTGAAGTCCATGTAGAAGTAGCTGGCCGCCAGGTTGACCTCGTGGCTCACCGGCCCGGTATGGAACCCGCTGCGCACGCCTGCCGTGGCGGTACGCACATTTTCATCGCGGCTGAAGTCGCGCGGCTGCACGCTGAAATCCCCTGCACTGTTGCTGACGGAAACGGCGTGACGCAGGAAGTCGTGGTTGCTTTTGCGCGCGCCGACACCGCCGTAGAGCATCAGGTTATCGCTGAGGTCGAACTCGGCGTTGAGCGTGCCGAACGTGTCGTTGGTGCTGGCCTTGCTCCACGACTGCGCGTAGTTGCGGCGTACATCGTTGGCGCTTGGCACCGGGGCCGCGGCGGCCACCTGCACGCGCTCCTGCGGGGCGTTCGTGTCGCGCTCGGTGTGGCCGATATCGCTGGAAAGGCGCAGGCGCTCACCACGAAAGTCCAGGCCCAGCACGGCCATTTCACGGTCGACACGCTGGTGATCCCACTCGGTGTCACCGGCCTGTTTCACGCCGTTGAAGCGCAGGCCGAACTTGTTGTCCTCGCCGAAACGCCGGCCCACGTCCACCGCGCCGCCAGCCTGGCTGTCGGAGGCCCAGGTGCCGGTGAACGAGTTGATGTCCTTGTCGGTGGCGCGCTTGGGCACCACGTTGATCCCGCCGCCCACACTGCCGCGCGGCGAGATGCCGTTGATCAATTGGCTGGGGCCTTTGACGATGTCGACACGGTCGGCCATTTCCATGTCGATGGTGTAGGTCGGCAACACGCCGTACAGGCCGTTGTAGGCCACATCACTGTTGAACAGGCTGAACCCGCGAATGGTGAACTGTTCATAGCGCCCACCGGCCGGGTTGGTGGCGCGCACCGACGGGTCGCTGGCGATCAGGTCGCCGAGGGTCCGCGCCTGCTGGTTCTTCACCGCCTCCTGGGTGTAGGTGGTCATGCTGAAGGGCGTGTCCATGAAGTCCCGCGAGCCCAGCAGGCCCTGCGAACCGCGTCGCGCCACTTGCCCACCGGCGTAGATATCGCCGTCGGCTTCGCTGCGGGTCCCGAGGATGGCGGTCGGAGACAGTTGCAGGCTGCTGCCCTGCGGCACCGGCACCAGCATGTAGGCCTGCTCCCCCATCGGCTGCAGTTGCAGGCCGGAACCTTGCAGCAGGCGGGCAAAACCTTCTTCCACCGCGTACTCGCCGGATAAACCACTGCTACCGCGGCCACTGACCAGCGCCGGGTCCACCGCCAGGTTGACCCCCGACAACCCGGCGAAACGGGTCAACGCGGCACCCAGGCTACCGGCCGGCACTTGGTAGCTGCGGCGGGTGGCGGTGTCTTCGGCATAGCTGATCGGGGTAAACAGTGGGCTGGCGCTGAGGCTCAGCATCAGGCTCAGTTTGAGCAAGGGGCGGACGGCGGGCATGGGCGGAAGCTCTCGATTTTGTTCACTTACCTGGAATGACAGGCGAGGTGAAAAAAAGGGACAGGCTTCCGCGCTTTTTTCTAGCAAATAACCACTAAGGCTCAATCAACCGACAGGTTGACTCGACGATCCCGGCGCCGCGCAGTACCGCCACGGTGGCGTCGGGATCGTCCGTTTTCAGTGCAGGAACTTCAACCAGCCAGCCAGTGCCAGCGCGGCAAAGCAGGTCCAGCCCGAGAACAGCCAGCGCCACACACGCGCACGGGGCACGAACCCCACGCCCCGCACAAAGGCCACACTCATCGCCGCGAACAAGGCCATTGCCAGCCCATGATCAGCTTTGCCGTCCGGGGTGGCCATCAGGGGCGGATAGAGCGTACACACCAGCATGATCGCGATCGCGATAAGCAAGCTCAGCGGGTGAATGCGTGAGGGCGCCGGAGCCTCGGCGACACGCGGCATCATGGCCGCGGCTCCTCACGGTCGCTCAGGGCGCGCCCCGCTTCGTTCTCGCCCCACATCGCATTCAATATGGCCAGCAACAAGGCGAAACCGACTCCCAGCATCCAGGCGAAATACCACATAGTCTTTGCTCCTCTGATGGCGTTAGTAGGCCGAATGTTCGTTGGCTTTGATCTGTGCCACGGTGACCTTGCCGCGCATGACGCGATAGGCCCATGAGGTGTAGATCACGATCAGCGGCATGAAGATCAACGTGGCCCAGAACATGATGGACAGGCTCAGATGACTGGACACGCTGTCCCACACGGTCAGGCTGGCCGCAGGCACGGTCGACGACGGCATGACGAAGGGGAACATCGACACGCCGGCCGTGCTGATCACCCCGATCACCGCGAGCGACGAGGCGACAAACGCGGCCAGTGTGCGGCGCATCATCATCAACAACGCAGCACCAGCGGCGCCCGCCAGGCCCAGCGCAGGCAGCAGCCACAGCAGAGGGTAATGACCATAGTTGGCCATCCAGGCGCCCGCTTCGCGTACCACGGTTTTGTTGAGAATGTCCGGCAGCCCGGCGGTATCCACCACCGAGGTGATGCGATAGCCGTCAATCGATTGCAACCACACACCAGCAATAACGAATGTACACAGCAGCACCAGCGCCGCGCCCACCCCGCCCTTGATGGCACGGGCCTGGATCACGCCCTCAGTGCGGTGCGCCAGATAGGTACCGCCTTGCAGGGTGATCATTGCACTGCTCACCACACCGGTCAGCAGCGCAAAGGGGTTCAGCAGTTGCCAGAAACTCCCGGTGTAAGTCGATACCAGCATGTTGTTGAAGTGGAACGGTACGCCTTGCAACAGGTTGCCGAACGCGATGCCGAACACCAGCGGCGGCACGGCCCCACCGACAAACAGCCCCCAGTCCCAGGTGCTGCGCCATTTGGCGTTGTGAATCTTGCTGCGATAGTCAAACCCCACCGGGCGGAAGAACAGCGCCCACAGGACCAGAATCATCGCCCAATAAAACCCGCTGAACGCGGTGGCATACACCACCGGCCACGCGGCGAACAGCGCGCCGCCCGCGGTGATGAACCACACTTGGTTGCCGTCCCAGTGCGGCCCGACGGTGTTGATCGCGACGCGGCGTTCCACGTCCGAGCGGCCCACGAAGGGCAGCAAGGTGCCGACGCCCATGTCGTGGCCGTCCATGATGGCGAAGCCGATCAGCAGTACGCCGACCAGTGCCCACCAGATAATTTTCAGAGTGAAGTAATCAAGCATGGTGGAGTTCCTTCAGGTTGGCATCGTAAGCGTAACGGCCGGTTCCGAGGCTGCCGGGCCCTTGGCGGGCGAACTTGACCATCAGGAACATTTCAACCACTAGCAGCACGGTGTAGAACGCGACGAAGCCTGCCAGCGAGCCATAGAGGTTATTGACGCTAAGGGTGGAGACACTCATGTGAGTGGGCAGCACGCCGTAGATGGTCCAGGGTTGACGGCCGTATTCAGCGACGAACCAGCCCAGCTCGCAGGCCAGCCAAGGCGCCGGCAGCATGCAGAGCGCCCAACGCAACAGCCAGCGGCGGCGTGTGCAGACCGACTTCAAGGTGCTCCAGAAGGCCAGCCCGAACAGCAACAGCATGGCGAAACCCAGCGCGACCATGACCCGGAACGCCCAGAACATCGGGGTCACGCGCGGTACGGTGTCGTTCATCGCCTTGTCGATGATCTCCGGCGTGGCCTGGTTGACGTCTTCAACGTACTTTTTCAGCAGCAGGCCAAAGCCGAGGTCCGCTTTGTACTCTTCGAAGGTATCGAACGCCGCCTTATCGGTGCGATCGGCCCGCAGGGCTTCAAGCGCATTGACGGCGGTAATGCCACGCAGGATGCGCGCGCGGTTTTTCGCTTTGATGTCATGAATGCCCGGGATCTGCTTGCTCACCGAGCGCGTGCCGATCAAGCCCATCACCCACGGCACATCGACTTCCCAGTTATTCCTGGACTCGGCTTCATTGATGCTGGCCAGCAAGGTCAGGCCGGCCGGCGCGGGTTTGGTTTCCCACATGGCTTCCATGGCCGCCAGCTTGGTTTGCTGCGCCTCACCCACGGTGTAACCCGACTCATCCCCCAGCACGATGACGCTCAGCACCGAGGCCAGGCCGAACGCCGCCGCCACCCGGAAACTGCGCTTGGCGAATTCGACATCGCGATTTTTGAGCAAGTACCAGCTGGAAATCGACAACACAAACATCGAACCGGTGACGTAACCGGCAGACACAGTGTGTACGAACTTGGCCTGGGCCACCGGGTTGAACAACACCGCCCAGAAATCGACCATCTCCATACGCATGGTGATGTAGCTGAATTCCGAGCCGACCGGGTTCTGCATCCAGCCATTGGCGATCAGAATCCACAGCGCCGACAGGTTGGTACCGATGGCCATCAGCAACGTGACCAGCAAGTGGTGCTCTTTCTTCAGGCGATCCCAGCCAAAAAAGAACAGACCGATCATGGTCGATTCGAGAAAGAACGCCATCAAGCCCTCGATGGCCAGCGGGGCACCGAAGATGTCGCCCACGTAGTGCGAGTAGTACGCCCAGTTGGTGCCGAACTGAAATTCCAGGGTGATGCCGGTTGTCACCCCCAGGGCGAAGTTGATACCGAATAACTTGCCCCAAAAGCGCGTCATGTCCTTCCAGATGACGTTCCCGGTCATCACATAGACGCTTTCCATGATGACCAGTAGCCACACCATGCCAACCGTCAGCGGTACGAATAGAAAGTGGTAAAGCGCAGTGGCTGCGAACTGCAGCCGTGACAAATCCACCAGTTGTTCTGAGATCACTTGCTTGCCCCTTGAGTCGAGGTGGGTACACCGAAACGGTTGCCGACGATGTTCGGGTCGACACTGACGTGCGAATCCCGGATGAACAGCCACCACAGCACGCTCAGCAGCACGAGCTTGATCAGCACCGCGGTGAGTAGATGGCGTAGTAGGCGTTTGTCGGAAATAGTCATGTCTATGCACTAAGCACAGGGCATGCCAAAGCCAGATCTTCTATTTTTATCGTTATAAAACAATTTGTTATGAGTTTTTTAGCGGTAGCCCTGGCGCACCGCTGCTGGTCAATGCGCTGCCAGTCTGGCAGCTTGGCAGTCACTGGCAGTCGAAGAGGGTTAGGCCAGGCCTTGTTCCTTCAGGCGCCGGTACAAGGTCCGGTCGCTGATCCCCAGGTGCTTGGCCAGTTCGCTGCGGGTGCCTTTGAATGTGGCCAGGGCCTGCGCCAGCGTGCTGCCGTCGAACGGCGTCGAAGCCGCAGGCGCAGCCTGAGGTGGCGGCGCCACGGAGGCTTGGGGTAAATGGATGGCGCGGATGACCCCATCGTCAGCGAACAGGCTTGCTCTTTCCAGGACGTTGCGTAACTCACGCACATTGCCTGGCCATGAGTACTGCTGCAGGGCTGCCAGGGCTTCGGCATCGATGGTCAGTCGACGTTTGCCGGCACCACGCCGTTGCAGGAATGAATTCACCAGCAAGGCGATGTCTTCTACCCGGTTGCGCAAGGGCGGCAAATGAATGGGGAAGGCGCTGATGCGGTAGTACAGGTCCTGCCTGAACTCGCCTTTTTCCATCATTTTTTCCAGCGGCTTGTGGGTGGCGGCAATCAACCTGAAATTGGCGTGGAAGGTCTCGACACTGCCGACCCGGCGATAGGTGCCCGATTCGATCAGGCGCAACAGTTTGACCTGCATGGCCAACGGCACATCGCCGATCTCATCCAGGAACAATGTGCCGCCCTGGGCGGTTTCGACCAAGCCGGGCTTGCGGGTGATGGCGCCGGTGAAGGCGCCTTTTTCATGGCCGAACAGCTCGCTCTCAAAGAGTGTTTCGGTCAAGCCCGAGCAATCCACCACGACAAACGGCCCGCTGGCCCGTTCGCTGGTTTCATGGACGGCGCGCGCGAACAGCTCCTTGCCGGTACCCGACTCGCCCAGGAGCAGCACCGGCAGCATGGACGGCGCCACCCGCTGCAGTTCCGACAGGGCAAGGTTGAAGGCCGGTGAACAACCGACCAGCCCTTCGTTGCTCGGCCGCGCCGAGGCGCTGCGCACCAGCGTCAGGCGCTCAACATAAGCGGTGATCACCCCATGTTCGTCGAGGATCGGCCGTAATTCGACGTCGACATGCTCAGGCCCCCGAGGCGTGTGGTGGATGTGCAAGACACGATCCGGCCCGCGCTTTTCCTGGGCCTTCTTCATCGGGCAATTCTCACCCGCCTGGTCACAAGGGACGTCGTAATGGTGTGAGATCTGATAACACTTATGGCCGATAAAGGGTTTGTCAGCGCTGCCGAACTGGCGCTGATAGGCCGTGTTGGCTGCCAGGATGTTGTAGTCCGGATCGAGCACGATCATCGGATTGGGTTCGTGTTCCAGAAACGAAACAAGCGACTGCACTTGATCCGGGTGTGGAACGGCGTTGGCTGGGGTAGGCAGAAAAGTCTTCATCATGGCTCCTGGAATCCATTTTTCCATCCTGTTGTGGCACTGCCACCTCTGTCAAGGCACTGCCAATGGCAGAAGAATCCCCCAGATACAGGCCTGAATACCCCTATACAGAAACACAAAGCCCAATAAAATCAATTGGATATTAGGCTATTTCGGCAAAACCATGGCCTGGCAAACTTATTGCTATGTCAGTCCTTAGTCTAAGCGGCTCGAAAAAAAAGCCCCCCCCTAAGGAGACAGTTCATGCGCGTCAAACTTCACGTCGAAGGCTTCTTCGACTCTGCCACCAACACCGTCAGCTATCTGGTACTGGACGAGACCACCCTCCACTGCGCGATCATCGACAGCGTATTGGATTACGACCCTAAATCCGGCCACACCGCCACCACGTCCGCCGACCGCCTGATCGCGCGGGTGAGCGAGCTGAATGCGCAGGTCGAGTGGATTCTCGAGACCCACGTCCACGCCGACCACCTGACCGCCGCGCCCTACCTGAAAGAAAAGCTCGGCGGGAAGATCGGCATCGGCAGCCAGATTTCGACGGTACAAAAGGTCTTCGGCACGCTGTTCAATGCCGGTAGCGATATGCCCCGCGATGGCAGTCAGTTCGATCACCTGTTCGTCAACGACGAGTCGTTCAGCATTGGCACGCTGCACTGCACCGCACTGCATACACCCGGCCATACGCCGGCCTGCATGACTTATGTCGTCAGCGATGGCAGCGAAACGGCGGCCTTCGTCGGCGACACGCTGTTCATGCCCGACTACGGCACCGCCCGCTGTGACTTCCCCGGCGGCAATGCGCGCACGCTGTTCCAGTCAATCAACAAAGTGTTGAGCCTGCCGGCGGATACATTGCTGTATATGTGCCACGACTACCAGCCGGGCGGCCGCGAGGTGCAATTCGTCAGCACCGTTGCCGAACAGCGCGAGCAGAACGTGCATGTGCGTAATGGCATCAGTGAGGAGGAGTTCGTGGCGATGCGTACCAAGCGGGATGCCTCGATGGACATGCCGACCCTGATCCTGCCCTCGGTCCAGGTCAACATGCGAGCCGGGCATTTGCCCGAGCCTGAATCGAACGGGATTCGCTACCTGAAAATCCCACTCAACGTCGCCTGACATTCCCCCCACCCTAAAAAAAATCATAAGAAAAATACCCATAACGGAGACACTTATGGATATCCGCCGCCTTGCGCCTGCTTTATCAGTATCAGAACAGATTTTCCCCAGCCAATTGGCCGAACTGAAAGCCGCCGGCTTTCGTGCCGTCATCTGCAACCGCCCCGATGGCGAAGGCAGTGACCAACCGTTGTTTGCCGAAATCAAACGCGCCGCCGACGCGGTCGGCATCGAAGCGCACTACCTTCCCGCCGAGTCGGGCAAAGTCACCGACGAGCAGGGAATTGCCTTCGGCGAGTTGCTGGAAACGCTGCCCAAACCGGTGTTGGCTTATTGCCGGTCCGGGATGCGCTCGACAACGATGTGGGCGCTGTCGCAAGCAGGTCAGCACGACCTGCCGCACATCGTCGAAAGCGCCAAAAAAGCCGGCTTCGATATGAAAGGCGTGATCCGGCGGATCGCGAACCAGGGCCGCACGCCGGTCGAAGTGGCCGAAGCACAACATACCGTGGTCATCATCGGTGCCGGCGCGGCGGGTATCGCCACCGCCTCCAGCCTGCTGGCCCGCGCGCCGGGGCTCGACATTGCGATCGTCGACCCGGCCGATGTGCATTACTACCAACCCGGCTGGACGCTGGTCGGCGGTGGTGTGTTCGATGCGCGCCAAACGGCGCACACCATGGGCACCACCCTGCCCCGCGGCGTGCATTGGATCAAGGCGGCGGTGGCGGCTTTCGAACCCGAGCGAAATGCGGTGATTCTGGATGGCTGCCGGGTCGTCAAATACGAGCAACTGATTGTGTGCCCCGGCCTGAAGCTCGATTGGCATGCCATCGAGGGGTTGTCGGAGACCCTGGGCCGCAACGGCGTGACCTCCAATTACCTGTATCACCTGGCACCTTATACCTGGGAAAAGGTCCAGCAACTGCGGGGTGGCCGGGCGATTTTCACGCAGCCGCCGATGCCGATCAAATGCGCCGGGGCGCCGCAAAAAGCCATGTACTTATCGGCCGACCACTGGAAACGCAGCGGTGTGCTGGATGCCGTCGAGATCGAGTTCTACAGCGCCGGCGCGGTGCTGTTCGGGGTTCCCGATTATGTGCCCGCGCTGATGGAATACGTCACCGCTTACGGCATCGACCTGAATTTCGGCAACACCCTCACCCGCGTCGATGGCCCGGCGCGGACGGCCACGTTCAGCGGCGTGAACCCGGATGGCAGCCCCCGTGTGCTGACCCGTGAGTTTGATTTGCTGCACGTGGTGCCACCGCAGGTCGCGCCGGACTTCATTCGGGTCAGCCCGCTGGCTGACGCGGCCGGCTGGATCGATGTCGACCCCGCCACGCTGCGCCACAAAACCTTTGCCAATATCCATGCGCTGGGCGACGCGGCCAACACGAGCAACGCCAAGACCGCGGCCGCTGCGCGCAAGCAGGCGCCGGTGGTGGCGCATAACGTGCTGGCGGCCATGGGCAAGGCCAACGGTTGCGCGCAGTACGACGGTTACGGCTCCTGCCCGCTGACGGTGGAGCGCGGCAAGATCGTCCTGGCGGAGTTCACCTATGGCGGCAAGGTCGCCCCCAGCTTCCCGTCATGGCTGATCGACGGCACCCGCCCTTCCCGGCTGGCGTGGCTGCTCAAAGAGCGGATTCTTCCGCCGCTGTATTGGAAGGGTATGCTCAAGGGCCGCGAATGGCTGGCGAAACCCGAGTTGACCGACCAATGAAATCAGCGCTGAACGCAAGGAGACAGAGATGATCATCGTCTTACTGCTCGGGCTGACAGTCGGCGTGATTCTGGCCCTGACCGGCGCCGGCGGCGGCATACTCGCGGTGCCGTTGCTGGTGTTTGGGGCGGGCTTGAGCATGGCCGAGGCCGGGCCCATCGGGTTGTTGGCGGTGGGCCTGGCCGCGACGCTGGGCGCGGTGATGGGCCTGAAAAACGGCACCGTCCGCTACAAGGCGGCGCTGTTGATCGCCACCGCCGGGATCATCTGCTCGCCGCTGGGCCTGTGGTTGGCGCAGCGCACGCCGAATCGTCCGTTGACGATCCTGTTTGCCTGCGTGCTGATGTACGTGGCGTTCCGGGTATTCAAACGGTCGTTGCCGCCGTCCCCGGCGTCGAAGGCCGCCGTCGCGACCAAACCGCCGCCCTGTGTATTGGACGCCCAACGCGGCAAGCTGAACTGGACGGCGCCGTGCGCCTGGGCGCTCACGGTGTCGGGCGTGATCGCGGGCGGGCTTTCGGGGTTGCTCGGCGTGGGTGGCGGCTTTGTGATGGTGCCGGCGCTGCAGCGCTACACCAATTTGACCGCGCAGTCGGTGCTGGCGACGTCGCTGGCGGTGATTGCGCTGGTGTCGATGGCTGGCGTGGCCGCCAGCTCGGCGGCCGGGCATTTGCAGTGGGCCGTGGCCCTGCCGTTCTCCGTGGGCGCCTTGTTTGGAATGGCCGGCGGGCGCCTGATCGCGGCGCGGCTGGCAGGCCCGCACTTGCAACGCGGATTTGCCGCCGTGTCGATGCTGGTGGCGGTGGCCCTGCTGGTCAAAGCGCTTGGATCATGAGCGCGGATTCCCGACTTTCCAGGCGTGCGTGAAACACGCCTGTCAGGGTTCAACGTCACGCTTCGGTCGTGCCTGGCAGGCGTGGGCATTGGCGCGCCATCGTGGCAGCCGTTGATCACCCGGGCCGCCAAGATACAAGTACCCGCGCGATACGTTATTAGATAAAGGCTAAATAAATATCCAACTTATCGGCTGAATCGAATCACTGGCTTAATCCGAGAAAATACTATAAGTGCGCGCGCAACATTATAAATCGCATGAATATGCGCCCCAAAGGAATTGAACTTTACCGCCTCACCCCGTTAGCCATTAGTCGAATACTGCCTTTCGCGGACAGCGTTTTATAGTGTGTAATAGAAAAATCACCCACTATTAAAATCGACTCCCGGTACTTTGAATGTCGCCCATCCCCTCTTCACCGAATACCCTTCCGATAAATGAGGAACTGTTGCAATTACTCCAAGCGACGGCTAACGCCCAAACCGCCTGGATGACAACCGTCAATCATTTGGAAGCGGCCTGTGATGAGGTATGGCTGGCTCGCATGTGGGAAGTGGAACACCTTGAAAATCAATACAGGGCCTGCCAGGACCAGCTGTTTTCCTATCTGAAAAAAGCGATCAAGATCTAGACTTATCAGTACGGCCCTGCACTCTTTTCGGTCGTTCGCGCGCTGAAAACAGGCCCGCCAGAACTCGGACCGGCTGAATATTCGACTAAAGTACAAAGCCGCACTACGCGTGTCGAAAAAGCCACCTTAGTTGAATAACCGACAACTCCGCCAACGCCCGACAGACGTGGAGCTGTATCCTTTCAGTCGCACCGCCAATCAATCTCCCTCGCATCCTGATATTTTTCATACATGGCCCGATTTGCCATCTGGATCAGCCTGACCGTCACACTAGTGCTAAAGCATTGAGAGGGATGGTCGACATTCAGGTGATAAAGGATCAATCAACCTGAGTTACTCACTGGAGTCCATATGTTCGGCTGGATCAGCAATATCCGAGTCAGTGCTAAATTAAGTTGGGGATTCGGCCTGGTACTGGGGCTTGCGTTGTTGCTGGCCGCGACCGGCTGGTACGCCGTGGTGGCATTGACCGACCGCGGGCTCAAGGTTGAGGAAATTGCGCAGGTCAGCGATTACACCAAAGACTTGCGGATCATTCGCTTGCGCATCGGTACGAACACCCAACCGGATGCCTATCAACCGCTGCAGCAAACCCTGGATCGCCTCGCAACCCACTTGGACAGCATCAGGGAAAAATTCATCGACCCGCAGGATCAAGACCTGATTCAACAGCAGGAAAATGCAGTCAAAGGGTACGGGCAACTGCTGCATGACCTGGCCACGCCCAATATTGACCAGGCGGCCTTGTTTAAACGGATGGGTCAGTTGGGCGACGTGTTGCTCGACACCACGCAAAAGCTGATTGAGTCGCAAAACACCAAACGCGATTCGGATGCCGCGTCCGCCAAGGCCTCGCTGGGCCTCGTTGCGGCCCTGGCGCTGCTGCTGGGCGCGCTCGCCGCATGGGTGATCACACGGCAAATCGTCAATCCACTGCAGCACACGCTCCAGGCGGTGAACCGCATTGCCCGGGGTGATTTGACCGAGCATGTGGCGGTGACCCGGCGCGATGAGCTGGGCCAACTGCAGTCGGGCCTTCAGCAGATGATGCTCAACCTTCATGAGCTGATCGATGGCATTCGATCCGGCGTTATTCAGGTTGCCAGCGCGGCCGAACAACTGTCGGCGGTGACCGAGCAAACGAATTCGGGGATCAGCACCCAGAAAGCCGAAACAGATCATGTCGCCACCGCAATGAACGAGATGACCGCCACCGTCCACAACGTCGCGCGCAACGCCGAGGAAGCTTCCGTCGCTGCGTCGGCCGCCGATCAGCAAGCCAGCGAGGGCGAGCAGATCGTGGGTGAAGCCATCGAGCAGATCCAGCGCCTGGCGACAGAACTCAACCAGTCGGCAGACGCTGTGCGCCACCTCCAGGAACAGAGCGATAAAATCGGCGGTGTCCTGGACGTGATCAAAGCCGTCGCCCAGCAAACCAACCTGCTGGCGCTGAACGCCGCGATTGAAGCCGCCCGCGCCGGAGAGGCCGGCCGTGGTTTTGCGGTGGTGGCCGACGAAGTGCGCAACCTCGCCCTGCGCACCCAGCGCTCCACCGAAGAAATCGAGAGCCTGGTCGCCGGTGTGCAAAGCGGCACCCAAGCCGTGGCCTCGGGCATGGAAAGCAGCCTGCTGCTGAGCGAAAGCAGCGTGGAATGCACCCACCGTGCCGTCAGCGCGCTGGAGAACATCACCAGCAAGGTCTCGATCATTCAGGCAATGAATCAGCAGATTGCAACGGCGGCGGAACAGCAAAGCGCCGTCACCGAGGAGATCAATCGCAGCGTGATCAACGTTCGCGACATCTCCGACCAGACGGCCAACACCTGCGAGGAAACCGCCGCGTCGAGTAACGAACTGGCGCGGCTGGGACATGAGCTGGAACGGCTGGTGGAGCGTTTCAAGGTCTAGGTGCGGCGGATCGCCAATATCGGTGCTTACAGATTCGTCCGGCGCGGTGGCACAGACACCACCGGTCGATCGGTAAACACCCTGTTGGCGCTGCGGCCCAGCCCATAAATCGCCAGGGCCGCCAGACCGGAAGGCACCACAAGCGCGGCAAACACTTGCGCGAAGGTCCAGCCCCAACTCAGCATCTGCGCGCCGGCAAAGGCGCTGAGGATCGCGCCAACACGACCGATACCGCTCATCCAACTGGCGCCGGTTGCTCGCGCCTGCGTGGGGTAGAACGTGGCGGCCAGCGCATTCATGCCGACGCTCGCGCCATTGAGGCAAAACCCCACCATCCAGGCAATCGAGCACAGCAGCACAAAGTGCCCCGTGGCCTGGCCGATCGCATAGATCACCGCACCGCTCAACATGAACACCGCCATCAGCACCCGGTATTTGTTCCAGCGATCCATTACCCAACCGACGCACAGCGCGCCTGCGGGTCCGCCGATCTGGAACATCGCGGTCACGATGGCCGCGTCCGCGACGCTATAACCGCCGCCTTCTTTCACCAGGGTCGGTAACCAGCCGCTGAACAGGTAGACCAGAAACAACGCAAGGACATAACCGCTCCACAACATCAACGTGCCGAAGCGATAGGACGGGGACAATACGATCTGCATCGCCGAAGCGCGCATCAGCGGATGAGCCGGCAGGCAGAAGGTCGATTTCGCGTCGCTGACGCCCGGCGCGAGTTTTTCCACAATGGCGCGGATAGACGCGTTCGGCGCCTGCCTGGCGACCAGGAAGGCCACCGATTCAGGCAGTTTGAAATACAGCAGCGGCGCCACCAGCAGGGGCAAGACACCGCCCAGGATCAGCATGCTTTTCCAGCCGAAGGCCGGAATCATCCAGGCTGACAGAAAGCCGCCTGCGGCGGCACCCAAGGAAAACCCGCAAAACGCCACCGTGATCAGGAACGAACGACTGCGCTGCGGCGCGTACTCCGACACCAGGGTGCTGGCATTCGGCATGGCCGCGCCGAGCCCCAAGCCCGTCATGAAGCGCAGTACGACCATGGTATTGATGTCCGGGGAAAACGCCGTCGCCAGCGTCCACAGACCAAACATGAACACACTGCTCACCAGCACGATCTTGCGTCCGTAACGGTCGGCCAGCGGCCCCGCGACCAGCGCACCGACAGCCAGGCCAATCAGCGCCGCACTCAACACCGGGCCCAACTGCTGGTGGCTCAAGCCCCAGTCCATTTTCAATTGCGGTGCGATAAAGCCCATGATTGCCACATCGAAGCCATCCAGGCCGATGATCAGGAAACCGAGAAATACGACCCACTTCTGAAAGCCGCCAATGGCGCGACTGTTGATCAGCGCCTGGATGTCGATGGGTTGAGTTGTCAGCATGAAAGTCACCTCTGTGTTGTGGGGGCGCCCAACCACTGCGCCCGCTTTTTTATTGGGGTGAAACGAGGATCGCGACCGGCGGCTCAAGCGCTGCCGAGACTGTTGAACCGCACCGGACGGATAATCCGGGTTTCCTGAGCCAGGATCAGATGCGCCGATGCTTGCAGGTAGGCCGGGAAGCGGGGGTCGCCATCCCGCGCCTGGCTGCGGCGCTCGAAGTCATCGAGACTGTCGTAGCCCCAGAGGTGAACGACTTGGTTCAATGGGCCGATGCTGCTGGTATAAAAACCCAGCGGCGCGCCCAGATGCTCCAGCAAAATCGGCATTGCCAGACGATCGAATACCTCGATGAACTCGCTCATGCCGCGTGGACGGATGGTGTAGATGCGGTGATCGATGACCGGTTTGTGAATCATCAGGCCACCTCCTGCTGGGGGGTGCCCGAGGCTTTTTCTGCAGCCACGCGAGCCAGGTGCAGGCCGGTGAGATAAGCGAAGGTCATGATCGGCCCGAGCGTGATCCCGGCAGCGGGATAGTTGCCGCCCATGATGCTCGCCCGGTCGTTGCCCACCGCGTAAAGCCCATCGATCGCCTGGCCTTGTTGGTTGAGCACTTCGCCGCGCACGCTGGTGTTGATGCCATCGAAGGTGCCGAGGTCGCCCATGATCACTTTGAGGGCGTAGTAAGGGCCTTCGCCAATCGGCGCCACGCACGGATTCGGCAGGTTCTGCGGGTCGGCGAGGTAGCGGTTGAAGGTGGTGCTGCCACGGCCGAACTGCTGATCCACGCCCTGCCCCGCCGTGCGATTGTAGTCACGCACGGTCTGTTCCAGGCCGGCCGCGTCGAGCCCGGCGTTGCGCGCCAATTCAGCCAGGGTGCTGCCGCTGTGCAGGTAACCGTTGCGCAGCAATGGCGCGAGGGGCATCGGTGCCGGCTTGGCATAACCCAGCCCGTACTTGGCCATGGTCCGGCGGTCGCAGATCAACCACATGGCGGTTTCAGCCTGGTGGGCGCAGGCGTCAATCATTGCCGCGCCCACGTCGTGATACGAGTTGGACTCGTTGGTGAACCGTTGGCCATTGCGGGTCACGCCGATCACTCCGGGCTTGTAGCGATCGAGCAGATGCGGGAAGGCGGTGAACCTGCCGTTACCCATCGGCACTTTCGAGACGGGCATCCAGGCAGCAGGCGCTTTGAGCCGTATATCGACGGTGCCGCCCAAGGCCTCGGCCATGCGCGCGCCATCTCCGGTGTTGGTCTGCGGCACCGGGGAGAAATGCTCGCCACCGCGGCGCACATGGGGATAGGCCTGCTTCAACCGTTGCAGATCATGGGAAAACCCACCGCTGGCCAGCACCACACCGTAGCGGGCTTCAAACCGCACTTCACCGCCCGCGGTCTGAGCGACCACGCCATTGACCCGGTCTGCGCTTTTCAACAATTGCTGCGCGCTGGTTTGCGTCAGAATCGGAATCCCCAGGTCCAGTGCCGATTTCGCCAGCCGCGCGGCCAAGGCATTGCCGCTGGTCACCTGAATGCCGCGCCGGTAAAGCAGCAACTCCTTGGCATGCGTCATCAAGCGCTTTGCGACATAGAGGAATGAGGTCAGGGATTTGGTGGCATTGAAGAAATGCTTGAGGTCGGCATTCGACGAATTGAACATCATCCCAATGAACGTGATGGTTTTGAGCGGCGGCCGCAGGCGTGCCATGTCGGCCCCAAGCTTGCGGATGTCGAAAGGCGCGGCGAGGATCGAACGGCCAATATCGACGCCACCGGCCACGTCCGGGTGATAGTCCGGATAGAGGGTGGGGACGAACTGGACCTCGGTCTCTCGCTGGAAAAAGTCGATCATCCGCGGCGCGTTATCGAGAAATGCATCGACGGCCTCGGCATCGTAGAAATCGCCCGTTTCGTGCTTCATATAGGTCAGCGCGGCCTCGCGGCTGTCCGGGATGCCGTTGGCCTGGGACAAGGCATTGCCGGGAATCCACAGCACCCCACCCGAGAAGGCGGTGGTGCCGCCGAAGAACGCATCCTTTTCAATCACAATGACTTCCAGCCCCTGCTTGCGCGCCGTAATGGCGGTCGCCAGGCCACCGGCACCGGCGCCGATCACCAGTACGTCGCACCGGCGGATCGCCGCGGTTGTTGTCGTCGTCATAGTCAGTCTCACTCGGTAAAAGCCAGCCGAACGGCAGCCGTCGTCGCCATCGACAGCACGACAGGCGAGGGTTCGCTGGGGGATTCGGAGTCGACCGTCATCGGCCGAACGGAGGTCAGGCCTGGCGGCTGATCGTGGGTGATTCGTAGCCGGGGCGAGGGATCAACGCCATCAACATACTTTCCAGGCCTCCATCGACGGTCAACTCGGCAGCGTTGACATAACCTGCCCGCGGGCTCGCAAGGAACAGGACGGCATCAGCTATGTCCTGCGGCTCGCCGATCCGCTGGTTGGCGGTCATCGCCTTGCGCTCTTGCTCGACCTTGGGATCGGCGTAGAACGCTGCCGACAGCGGCGTGCGGATCAGGCCCGGGCAGATGGCATTGCTGCGGATGCCCCGCGGCCCCCACTCCGCCGCTATCTGCCGAGAAAGCATGGCGACCCCGGCCTTGGCTGTACTGTAGGCACCGCTGAAGGTTTGCGGGTAATGCGCGGCGATCGACGCGATATGCACGATGCTGCCGCTTTGTCGGGCCAGCATCAGGCGCCCGAACGCCTGGGCACACAGCAGATAGCCCGTCAGGTTGACCGACAGCACCTGGTTCCATTCGTCCAGGGTCAGCGTTTCAAGGGCCCCGGCCTGCAGCACGCTGGCGTTGTTGATCAGCACATCGCAACGCCCATGGAGCGCCTGCACTTGCTCCGCGGCCTGTTGCACGCTAAAGGGATCGGCAATATCGCAGTGCAACACCGAGACATCCGCTTCACTGTTTTTCGCCAGCTCGGCGGCCAGTTCACGGCATTTCCGTTCGTCGCGATCGAGCAGCACCACATGGGCATTCTGGCTAACCAGCGCGGCGGCGATCGCAGCGCCGATACCGCCAGCCGCGCCAGTGAGGACACAGACTTTGGCCTCGAGGTTCAGCCAGTTTTTCGGCAGGTCGTTATTATTCATTGTTATCTCCAACACGCATTTCAAGACAGTTCGCCCACTGCATGGCAAGCAGCAGGCGAGGCTCAGCATAGAAGCGTGGGACGACTCACAAGAATGGACAAAACCTTCAACCGTAGAGACTTTTACGACAAATCAGCGGCAAATTGCCCTACGCGCGGATTCTTCGCTAAGGTAGAAAACACGTGCCTGTAGACCATAAGAATAATGAACAAGATTCCCAGCTATGCCCTGTACGGCGAGGCGGCGGCGCCGATATGGCACGACTCCCTGCATGTCGAGTCAATCTCCCTGCGCTCCGGCGCCTATAACTGGGAGATCGCCGCTCATCGCCACGATGGGTTGTTGCAGATGCTGTACCTGCAAAGCGGCGAAGGCGAGGTGCTGCTGGACAACCAGCGGGTCGAGGTCAAGGCCCCGTGCCTGCTGTTCATCCCTGAGCAGATCGTACATGGCTTCGCCTGGCACGGCCGGGTCGAAGGACATGTGATCACCGCCGTCCAACACCCGCTGGAAAGCATCGTCCAAGTGCTCTCCCCTGGCCTGTTACCGCAGATCCAGAAACCCTGCGTAGTCGCCCTGCCGCACTGGGCGCCGGCCGATGATCCGCTGGAGCCTCTGTATCGGGCGTTGTACGGCGAATACCACGGACGCGGTCGGGAACACATCGCGTGCAGCATGTCGTTATTGTTGGCGCTGGTGATCCAGATGCTGCGCCTGAGCGAGTACAGCCACGACCTGCATGCACACCGTCATGATCGACGCAGCCAGCAGGTCATTGCCTTTCGCGAGCTGGTGAACAGGCACTTTCGCGAGCATCTTTCGCTGCATGACTATGCCGGTTTCCTGGGGGTCACCGTCGTCACATTGGGCCGGCTGTGCCACGAACAACTCGGCATGACCCCCATGACCCTGATCAACGCCCGGCTGATCCTCGAAGCCAAACGCGAGCTGGCCCATTCGGCCCAAAGCGTGAAGCAGATTGCCCATGGCATGGGCTTTTCCGATGTCGGTTACTTCAGCCGCTTTTTCCGCAAGCACGCCCAGTGCAGCCCGAGTGAATTCCGCCTTCAAACCCAAGCCACACGTCACGCAACGTGACGCTCTCAGTCAACTCTGACCGTTGTGTTCAAGCAACCCGAAAGCTCGAGAATTAAAGTTGAAGCGCCAGGGGAAGCTACCCCAGCTCACAACTCCAATAATAGAGCGACGTCAATGAGACTGACACAATCCTTGCCAGCGTGCCTGACACTCAGCTTCGTATCACTTGCCGTCTTTGCGGCAGAGGGCCCTCCTCCCCCCTCCGTGAGCCAACCCAGCGGTATCAACCTGGGCGGTACCAGCTTTTATGATGGGTTCGCAGGCCCCCCCGGGCTAACGCATCAGACCTATCTGAAGTTCAGTACATCCAGCAGCGTTCGTGACAATGGCGGCAAGGACAACCGCAACTTCGATAACCCGAAGATCAACGTCATTACCCTGATCAACCAATTCAGCTATTACTCGCCCGACACCATCGGCGGCGGCGCGCATTTGGGCTGGAGCCTTTTGGTGCCCGTGGTCTCCCTGGACGGCGACTTTGGCGACAACGGCGTAAAGCTCAAGGACAACGGCGTCGGCCTGGGCGACGTCACTGTCGGCCCGCAGATCCAGTTCGATCCGATCGTCAACGCCGAAGGCCGGCCGGTGTTTGTGCAGCGCGTGGCCTTCGATACGATCCTGCCCACCGGCAAGTACGACAAACACAAGGACTTGAATCCCGGCTCCAATTACTTCTCCTTCAACCCCTACTGGGCCGCGACCCTGATGCCGGCGCCGCGCTGGGAAGTGAGTTGGCGCTTGAATTACTTGTACAACTTCAAGAACAACGACCCGGCAAGCAGTTCGGCGCAGTTCTTTGAAGGGCGGCCGGTGCACGACACCCAATCGGGTCAATCGGCGTGGGCCAACTTTACGGCTTCGTATGAGGTGTTCCCGAAGGTTTCAGTCGGGATCAACGGCTATTACTTCAGGCAGATTTCCGATGACCAGGTCAACGGCGACCGCCTGAGCAATTCTCGGGAAAAAGTACTGGGCATTGGCCCCGGCCTCTTCTGGAAAATGACCGAAGACCAGGCCTTTTGGCTCAATACCTATAAAGAGACCGGCGTGGAAAACCGCAGCAAGACGGATTACGCCGTGCAGGTCCGCTACGTTCACAAGTTCTGACTGAGGTGATATGCGATGAATGCGCTCGACTCCATCGACAGCAAGAAATCACTGGGCGCTATTTGCCTGATGATGGTCATTTCCCTGGGAACGCTGCAGATCCAGCCGATCCTGGGCGGCGCGTTGATTGATCAACTGGGGCTGCCGCTCAATGCCATCGGCGCGATCTTCGCCGCCGAGTTGATCGCGATGGCCATCGCCTGCGGCGTCTGTGCTCTGTTCATGGCACGGGTCGACCGCCGCCGCTTTGCGCTGGTTGCCTTGCTGATCCTGGCCGCCGGCAACCTGGCGAGCACACAACTGCACAGCCAGGCCTGGCTGATGGTGTTCAGGATCATCTGCGGCGCCAGCGGTGGCGCGGTCATGGCGGTGGTGTATGCGACTGCGGCGCTGCGCAGGTCGAAAGACGCGACATTCGCCGTGATCAATATCGGCAACCTGCTCTGGGGCATGCTGCTGGTGACGTCCATGCCCATGCTCTTGCAGGCGTTTGGCGTGCAGGGCGCGTTTTCCTTGCTGGCCATCACCAGCCTGTTCGCGGCGCTGGGTTGCTGGAAAATCCCCAGGCACTACCCTGACGCTCATCGCATCGCCCAGGGTGCGGCTCAGCCGTTCGGGCTGACTGCCGTACTGCTGATCCTGTTGTTTGCACTGTTGTTTTTTGGGCACTCCGCGCTGTGGGTGTATCAGGAACGAATTGGCAAAAGTATTGGCCTGGAACCCCAGCAGATCGGCGCCATCCTCGGCGGCAGCATCCTTGCCGGCGCCCTGGGCGCCGGGCTCTCCGGGCTGTTGGGGCGCCGCCTGGGTTTGCTGTTTCCGCAACTGCTGAGCTTTGGCACCGCGTTGCTGGCGACCCTGGTGATGGTCTATGGCGACAGCACCGTCGCGTTCGCCGCCACGGCGTGCCTGATCCATATGGTGTGGTTTTTCAGCCTGCCCTACCTGCTGTCGATGGCGGCCGAACTGGACCCTTCCGGTCGATTGGCCGGCCTGGGCAACGCGGCGATTTTTGTCGGCCAAGGGCTGGGCCCGTTCGGTGCCGCGCTGGTGGTCGGCGAAGGGCATTTCCGGGCCGTGGGGTGGCTGGCAGCCTCGGCGTATGGAGTGGCCTTGATCATTTCGTGCCTGGTGGTGGCGCGCTTTCGTCGAGGCCTCAAACCGCGCGCGCCGGCCCTGTCGCCACAATCTGCCTGAATACCCTGCCCTGACGTGAACCCACTGGATCAATGAGATGACGCGATGAATATTCCATTTCCCAAAACCCCCGAGTTTTCCGGCGCGCTGTATACCCCCAGCCGCGTAGAAGCCGACGTATTCGACCTGGAGATCGAAGGCGCTGTGCCTGAGGCGATCCGCGGGACCTTTTATCAAGTCTCGCCGGACCCGCAATACCCGCCCATGCTGGGCACGGATATCTTCTTCAACGGCGACGCCATGGTCAGCGGCTTCTATTTTGCCGATGGCAAGGTCTCGTTGCGTCGGCGCTATGTGCTCACCGATCGCCTGGTCGCCCAGCGCCGTGAAGGGCGTTCGCTCAACGGCGTCTATCGCAATGCCTACACCAACGACGCGCTCGCGGCAAAAAACAACACCACGGCCAACACCTCGGTGATCCCGCATAACAACGTCCTGCTGGCACTCAAGGAAGATGCCATGCCGTGGGCACTGGACCCGCAGACGCTGGAGACCCTCGGCGAGTGGAATTTCGACGGGCAGATCGACTCAGCCACCTTCACCGCCCATCCCAAGCTCGACCCGGTGACCGGAAACCTGCTGGCCTTCAGCTACGAAGCCAAAGGCGACGGCACACCCGACATGGCGTATTTCGAAATTTCGCCGCAGGGCAAACTGCTGCACCAGATCTGGTTCCAGGCGCCCTACGCCGCCATGGTCCACGACTTCGCGGTCACCGAGCATTATGTGGTGTTCCCGCTGATCCCCCTGACGGTGGACGTCGAGCGCATGAAACAAGGCGGCCAGCATTTCCAGTGGCAGCCCGAACTGCCCCAGCTGTTTGCCGTGGTGCCCCGCCACGGGGACGCGCGCGAGGTGCGTTGGTTCAAAGGGCCCAAGGACGGCTTCCAGGGCCATACCCTGAACGCGTTCGACGAAGACGGTAAAGTCTATGTGGACATGCCGGTCACCGGCGGCAACGTCTTTTACTTCTTTCCCCAGGCGGACGGTTTCGTACCGCCGCCGGAAACCCTGGCGGCCAGCCTGATGCGCTGGGTCTTTGACCTGAGCAGCGCACAGGACGAACTGCAACCGCAGGCGCTGACGGACTATCCCTGTGAATTTCCCCGCTGCGATGACCGTTACATAGGCCGCAAATATGAACACGGATTCCTGCTCGCCTTTGATCCGCAGCGGCCGTATAACTCGGCGAATGGCCCGATGCCGTTTCAGTTCTTCAACCTGCTGGCTCACATCAACCTGACAACCGGTGTCACCGACGCATGGTTTCCCGGTGACAGCGGGTGCTTTCAGGAACCCATTTTCATTCCACGCTCCGCCGCGGCAGCGGAAGGCGATGGCTACGTGGTCTGCCTGCTCAACCTGATTGTCGAAGGGCGCAGTGAACTGGTGGTGCTGGACTCCACTGACATGGCGGCCGGCCCCATCGCCCGCATCAAAGTCCCATTCCGTATGCGGATGTCGCTGCACGGCTGCTGGGCACCGCGCTAAATCGGCATAGCGTTCCCCTCCCCTCCAATAGCCACGCCCGTAGCCATCCCATACTGGAATGGCACGGGCCGCTTGGCGTTTCAGGCAGCAATCCGATCACCGAACAGAAAAATAACATTTATTCCGAAATGCAGGATTTATACAAAAATCCCACTTTACAGGATTAATTCGCAAGACTAGATTGAGCCCATTGCAGCCCATCTCACGCTCCCCTTTCCGAGAGGACACTTCATGAAATTCGCGAGCTTTATCGTTCAAGGCCGTACCACCTACGGGGTGGTCGAGGGCGCTCAGGTGATTGACCTGGAATCGGTCAAATCCACCTTTGGCACCGACCTCAAGCAAGCCATCGCCATCAATCGCCTGGGTGAACTGACGCCGACCATCCTGGCCGCGCTGCCACGCGTAGCGTTGGCGGACGTGACGTTCCTGCCGGTGATCGCAAACCCGGGCAAAGTGCTGTGCATTGGCATCAACTACGCCACCCATGTGCGTGAAGCCGGTCGGGAGATGCCGACCTACCCAATGATTTTCACGCGTTTCGCCGACAGCCAGGTTGCACACCTGCAACCGATCATTCGCCCAAAGGTTTCGCATAAGCTGGATTTCGAAGGCGAACTTGCAGTGGTCATCGGCAAAACCGCGCGCCACGTCAAGGCTTCGCAGGCGCTGGAGTATGTGGCCGGTTATGCCTGCTACAACGATGGCAGCGTCCGCGACTGGCAGAAGCACACCATCCAGTTCGTGCCGGGCAAGAATTTCCCGGACACCGGCGGCTTCGGTCCCTGGCTGGTGACTTGCGATGAGATCGGCGACCCGCAGGACCTGGAATTGACCACGCGCCTGAACGGCCAAGTGATGCAACACACCCGCACCAGCGACATGATTTTCGACGTGCGCCACCTGATCGAATACTGCTCCACCTTCACCGAACTGGCGCCCGGCGATGTGATTGTCAGCGGCACCACCGGTGGCGTCGGCGCATTCCGTGAACCGCCGGTATGGATGAAGCCCGGCGATACCGTCGAGGTCGAGATATCGGGCATCGGCATCCTGCGCAACAGCATCGCCGATGAACAATAAGCCATGAAGCCATTACCTGAATCAGAACACCTGCCGGAGCAGGACGCCGACAGCAAAGGCTCAAGCCTGGAGCGCATGCTGCGGGTGCTGGATCTGTTTACCGAGACCAGCCCGATCTGGGCGGTCGACGAGATGGGTGCTGCGCTGGGTTACACGCGGTCGACCATCTACCGCTACGTGCGCGAACTGGCTGAGGCGAACCTGTTGTTTCAGGTCGAAGCCGGCCGCTACGCGTTGGGCGCACGGATTATCACCTGGGACCGCCAACTGCGCCTGAGCGACCCGCTGGTACGCGCAGCGCAAGCCCTGGAACAAGACCTGCCGCGTTGGAGCGAGCAACAGGTGTGGCTGATCTGCCGGCTGTTCAAGAACCAGGTGGTGTGTATCCACCAGCATGGCGACTTGTTCAGCGAGGTCAGCTACTCCCGCGGCTCACCCAGGCCGCTGTTCCTCGGCGCGACCTCGAAGGCGATCCTCGCCAACATGACGTCGCGCCAACACAGTCAGCTGTTTCTGGAAAACCCCGATGAAGTGCGCGCCAGCCATCTGGGACAGACCTGGGAACAATTCCGCCGCTCACTGCAGCAACTGCGCCGCCAGGGCTATGTCGCCAGCGCGGCTGAAATTGACCCCGGCGTCTACGGCCTGGCGGCACCGATCTTCGACAACGACGGCAAGGTGGTCGGCAGCATCAGTTGCCTGCGTCCGATTCAGGAGCGCGACAACGCCCAGGAAGCGCAACAAGGGGCACAAATGCAGGCCCTCGCACAGGCGTTGTCGCAGCGCATGGCGACGCTCACCCACCGCCCCGCGTAGCCAGACTGAAAACTTTGGAAGGGAATAACAATGACAACCCTCAACAGCTTCAGCACCCAAGTCTTGATCATCGGGGCAGGCCCTACCGGACTGACCCTGGCCAACCTCCTCGGCCAGGCCAACGTGGACAGCCTGATCATCGACCGCAAACCCGGCACCGTGACCGAACCGCGTGCCGTCTCGATCGACGATGAATCCTTGCGCACCATGCAAGCCATCGGGCTGGATGACGCCGTGTTGCGCGATGTGGTGCCCGGTTATGGCGTGCATTACTTCACCCGCGCGGGCGGGCGTTGCTTCGGCAAGGTCGAGCCGACCGGCAGGTTATATGGGTTTCCCAAGCGTAACGCCTTCCGCCAGCCGCTGTTCGAAAGCACGCTGAAGACCGGCCTTGAGCGTTTTGCGAACCTGACCGCGCGCTTCAATCACGAGCTGCTCGAGTTCACTCAAGACCAGCATGGCGTGCACGCGTTGATCAAAGATGCCGATGGCCAGTTGCTCAACGTCAAGGCCAGCTACCTGATCGCCTGCGACGGCGGCCGCAGCCCGGTGCGCAAGCAACTGGGGATCGAGATGGTGGGGTCGAGCTTCTCCTCACGCTGGCTGGTGGTCGATACCGACCAGGATGACGACCCCTTCTGGCAGACCCGCGTGTACTGCGATGCCCGCCGCCCCGTGGTGGAAGTGCCCGGCCCACACCGCACGCGGCGCTTTGAATTCCTGCTCAAGCCGGACGAAACCGATGCGCAGGTGCTCAGCCCCGAATGCCTGCACACCCTGCTTCGTCCGTTCAAAGGCGATGCCCCGGTGTCCATCGTGCGCAAGACGGTGTACACCTTTCATGCCCGCATCGCCGAACGTTGGCAGGTCGGCCGCGTATTTCTCGCCGGCGATGCCGCGCATTTGACCCCGCCCTACGCGGGGCAAGGGATGAACAGCGGCGTTCGCGATGCCCACAATCTGGGCTGGAAGCTGGTCGCCGTGCTCAAGGGCCAAATGGCGGCGAACGCCCTGCTGTCCTACGAAAGCGAGCGGCGCGACCACGCCTGGGCCTTGATCAAGCTGGCCCTGAACCTTGGTGTGGTCATGGCGCCAGCCACCGTGCTGCGGGCTCGCCTGATCAGCGCGGCATTCGCGGTCATCGGCCTGGTGCCGCCGCTGCGCGATTATTTCCTGCAAATGCGCTTCAAGCCCAAACCGCGCTTTACCAAAGGCCTGGTATTGCCCGAAGGCAAGGCCGGGAAACTGGCCTGCGGGCAAATGTTTCCTCAGCCATTGCTGACCGATGCCCAAGGCCGCGCTCACCTGCTGGACACGACCATCGGTGCCGGCTTCGCCCTGATCCAATATGGCGACCTGCCCCATCCACGTCTCGATGAACTGCGACACGGTCTGTGGGACCACCTGGAAGCCAAACGCATCCTGATCCTGCCCGCACACGTTCAGACGCTACCGTCGATCCCCGGCTGCACCGTGCTGCAAGACCGCGAGAATGCGCTCAAGGACCTGCTCGGCGACAGCCAGAAGTTTCTGCTGCTGCGTCCGGATCGCTATGTCGCCGCCATCTTCGAGATGGCCACGCAAGACCCGGTCGCCGACGCATTGCAATCGCTGTTCGGCATCACCCTGACGAACAACTGCGCGGATCAGCCGGGCATGGCGCCCGTCTACCCCTGAACCTTCAGCCCCAGAGGTGTTTATGCAAACCTTGCAGACTTCCACCCCCGCCCGCCTGTGTTACCTGCACCTGGCAAGCAAAGCTCCACAGCAGCAGGTCGACTTCTATCGGCGCCTGCTGGACATGGACGGCCTGGCGCAGGCTGACGGCAGCTGGCTGCTCCAGGGGCCCCAACGGGCCATGCTGATTTCACCCGCCGACCATAGCGGCCTGCTCGCGGCGGCGTATGACCTGGGCAGCCAAGCGCACTTGAGTGAACTGCGCGCGCGCCTGCTCGGCAACGGTTGTCAGGTCGAAGCGCTCGACTCGCCGCTGCTGGAAGCGGGCGCCTTTCAAATCCGTGACCCCCAGGGTCGGCAAACCCTATTTGGCGTGTCTCGCGGCGCGTCCACCATCGACCGCAAGGGCATGCCGGGGCGCCTGCAGCACGTGGTGTTCCAGACCACGGAGCTGGAAGCGATGATCGACTTCTACGTCAACACAGTGGGGTTCACCGTCTCGGACAATGTCGTCGACGAGCAAAGCGGCCAGCTCACCACCTGCTTCCTGCGTTCGGACGATGAACACCATTCGCTGGCGTTCTTCCGCGGGTCGAAAAACGAGTGGGATCACCACTGTTACGAAACCAACGAATGGAATGACATCCGCGACTGGGGCGACCGCTTCGCCAAGGAGCGGATCACCTTGTTCTTCGGCCCGGGACGACATGGCCCAGGCAACAACCTGTTCTTCATGGTGGTCGATGCCGATCGCAACCGCCTGGAATTCTCGGCCGAGCTGGAGATCACCGAAGCCTCCCGCCCGCCTGGCGTCTGGCCGCAGGAGGAATACACCCTCAACGCCTGGGGACGCGCCTGGATCCGAAGCTGAATACGCTCAACCTAAAGGGTCTGCCCTCACCACCCTCAATCGACGCGGCTACCTGCCTCTAAGGTAAGACTATGACAACTCCAATACTCGCGGCCTACGCCATCAACGGCGACCAATACATCAACGGCACCTGGCGTGCGGGTCGTTCTGCACGACGCCTGGACGACCGCAACCCCTTCAACGGCGAACCCTTGCTGGAAATGCCCCTGGCCTCGGTGGCCGACCTGGATGACGCCTACCAGGCCGCCCAGCGCGCGCAAACCGACTGGGCAGCGCTGCACCCGACCCAGCGCAGTGCGCAACTGGAAAAACTCGCCCAGGTCATCCAGAACCGCAGCGAAGAAATCATCGACTGGCTGATCCGCGAGTCCGGCAGTACCCGTATCAAAGCTGGCATGGAATGGCAGTTCACCCTCAACCTGGTTCGCGAATGCGCAACACTGCCGATGCAGGTTGAAGGCCGGATCCTGACCAGCTACAAGCCTGGCGAACAGAGTTTCGTGTTTCGCGAGCCGCTGGGGGTCGTCGGTGTGATCAGCCCGTGGAACTTCCCGCTGTACCTGAGCATGCGCTCGGTGGTGCCGGCCCTTGCGCTGGGCAATACCGTGGTGCTCAAGCCCGCCAGCGATACGGCGGTTACCGGCGGCCTGTTGATTGCCCATCTGTTCGAAGAGGCCGGGTTCCCGGCGGGCTCGCTGAACGTGGTGGTCGGCGCGGGTGCGGAGATCGGCGATGCGTTCGTCGAACACCCGATACCGAGCCTGATCTCCTTCACCGGCTCCACCGACGTGGGACGCAACGTCGGACGCATCGCCACTGGCGGCAAGCACATCAAGCGCGTGGCCCTGGAGCTGGGCGGTAACGCACCGCTGGTGGTGCTGGAGGATGCGGACATCGAGATAGCGGCGCATGCCGCCGTGGTCGGGCGCTTCCTGCATCAGGGTCAGATCTGCATGAGCGTCAACCGGGTCATTGTTGATCGTGCGCTGTATGCCGACTTCGCGGCGCTGGTGGTCGAGCGCGTGCGCAATCTCAAGACCGGTGACCCGGCCAAGGCCGATACGGTAATCGGGCCGGTGGTCAACCAGAGTCAGCTTGATGGCCTGCTTGGGAAGATCGACGCCGCCGAGCGTGCCGGTCTCAAGCAACTGTGTGGCGGCCAGGCGCGCGGGCTGGTGCTACCGGCCCATGTCTTCGGTGAAGTGGGCCCCGAGCAGGCCTTGGCCCGCGATGAAACGTTCGGCCCGTTGCTGCCGCTGATGATTGCGCAGAATCAGGCCCATGCCCTGGAGTTGGCCAATGCAAGCGAGTACGGTCTGTCCAGCGCGGTGTTTACCCGTGACATGGCACGCGGCCTGAGCTTTGCCCGGGGCATCGTAGCGGGCATGACCCATATCAACGACATCACCGTCGATGACCAGCCCAATGCGCCGTTCGGCGGCGAAAAGAACTCCGGTCTTGGACGCTTCAACGGCCACTATGCCTTGGATGAGTTTACCCGAGCCCATTGGGTCACCTGGCAAGCCGGGGGCCATCACTACCCTTTCTGATCGTCTGTCAGGAGCGGGCAAGGCTCACACCTTGCCCGCCAGCCCAAAACAAAAAAACAAAAGGCGAAACAATGAATAACCTAGCCTGCGTATCCACCGATCAAGTCGTTCGCTCTGATCGGCTGATGAAATGGAAAGAGTTCATGAGCGATCACCTGGGCCGCACGCCGGAGTATATAAAGCGCCTGGAGTCCACCAACATCGACCCGTTGCACAACGGCAACTTCCAGGGCCGCCTGGAATACGGCGACTTGGGCCAGTTGCGTTTCTGCCGCATGACCGCCAGTGCCCATCGCTATTCACGCCACCTGAGCAAGGCGCTTGATGTCGTCGACACACCGCGCATGTTGATACTGCAGGTCGCTGGTGTCAGTCATTTCGAGCAAGGCCAGCAAAACAGCACCGTCGCGCCGGACGAAATGCTCCTGGTCGACTGCGGCAAACCCTTCAGCGTCACCAGCACCCAGGGCTGCGAGCACTTTATCCTGCTATTCCAGGGCCCCGCCGGGCAACTGACGCAGACCGGCGACATGCACTTGAATGGCCGCAACGGGCTGGGGCGCATGCTGATGCACTTGATCAGCGACGCTTATCACCAATATCCCCTGCTCAACAGCCAATCGGCCGGGCTGATCGGCGACAGCATCACCGGGTTGCTGAACAATGCGCTGAAGAACAAACAAGATGAAAAGCAACTCGACCATGACTTCCGCTTTTTCAAACAGAATCGCCTCAAGGCGTATATCGAGCGTCACCTGGCCGACCGCGACCTCAGCATCGAGCGCATCGCCAACGCCGAGCAATGCTCAGTGCGCAGCTTGCATCGGGCATTTCAGGACGAACTGGGGTGCAGTGTCAGCGAGTACATCTGGCAGCGTCGGCTGTCCCGTTGCGCCGAGGACCTGCGCAACCATGAACAGGCCCATCGCTCCCTCACCGAGATCGCCTATGCCTGGGGCTATGGCAGCAGCTCGCATTTCAGCCGGCACTTCAAAGCGACATTCGGCATGTCGCCCCGGTTGTTTCGTGACACCGCCAGCGACACCCGTGCCAACGCCACTGCGGCGTAACCCCAGGCGCCGTCCGCCAGCGCCAAGGCGTTGATGGACGGCCCCTGCGATCAATGCGCCTCACCGCCCGGCAAGGGCTGGTAACGCACCGATCAACCGTCATCCTGTACGTCGCCCCAGCGAAACCGTCAAAGGCACCCGGGGACAAGAAACCGGCCGCCCTGTTTTTCTCTCCCGCGTTGCCTTGCATGTCTTTCAGGAATTCAAGACCCGCACCGGAGAGTCTCAGTGCGCTGACTGATGCCTCGAACGGCTGCAGGGTTCTGGTGGTACTGGTTTAACCTTCACGGTAATGACCTGACCTCGACGTTTCGCAAAGGCTGGACGACCTAATGCACAACGGCCAGCCCCTAGCGCCTGGCGCGGTTGGCGCGACCCGCCATTCAACTTTCATAAAAGCTTAACGAAAGTGCTGCAAAGTTCGGGAGCCCGTTATCACAATGAGTTCCTTCGATGAAAAATTTGATGAAGTCTGCTGCACTCGCCGTTGCGGTTTCTCTTTGTGCAAGTTCCATGGCTTTTGCTGAGGAAAGCGTTCGTCTGAGCGGCTCAGGCGCTAGTTTCCCGGCACCGATCTACCTGACCTGGTTCAAGGATTTCAGTAAGAAAACCGCAGGCGTCACTGTGGATTATCAATCCAAGGGCAGTGGCGCCGGTGTGCAGGACTTCCTGAACAAAACCGTCGATTTCGCCGCCAGTGACTCGGCAATGAAAGACGAAGATATCGCCAAGGTTGCCGAAGGCGTGCAGTTGCTGCCGATGACAGCAGGTGAAATCGTGTTGGCTTTTAACCTGCCGGGCAATCCTAAAGAACTCAAATTGCCACGCGACGTTTACTCCAACATCTTCTTGGGCAAGATCACCAAGTGGAACGACCCGAAAATCGTTGCTGCCAACCCGGGCCTGAAACTGCCTGATATGCCGATCACCGTGGTCGTGCGTGCAGACTCCAGCGGTACCACTGCGGTATTCACAAAGCATCTGGCGACGATCAACCCACAGTTCCAGAAAGATTTGGGTGAAGGCAACACCGTCAACTGGCCTGCCAGCGACAAATTCATCAAATCGCCGAAGAACGATGGTGTGACAGCGACCGTGCGCCAGACTCCGGGCGCTATCGGCTACATCGAATACGGTTTCGCCAAGCTGGCCAAGGTTGACTTTGCCCAACTGCAGAACAAGGCCGGCAAGTACGTTGTCCCTAACGCAGAAAGCGGTGCCGAGGCCCTCGCGGCTGTGAAAATGCCGGAAAGCCTGGTGGCCTGGCTGCCGGATCCGGACGGCGCCAAGTCCTACCCGATCACGTCCTACACCTGGATGATCTTCCGCAAGCACAACGAGAACCCGGCCAAGGCCAAGGCGATGCGCGAAATGGTCGAATACAGCCTGACCGAAGGGCAGAAAATCGCCGACTCGATGGGTTACATCCCGCTGCCGAAATCGGTTGTCGATGAGGTTCGCAAAGCGTCCGCCAACATCCAGTAACGCACGTGAGGCCTCTCTCGGTATGCGCGCTCAGCCATACCGGGAGCGTTTCCCCCTTGTTCCGGAGTTAGCCAATGAGCACACCTTTTGTCGTACCGGTTAACCAGGATTCTGCCTGCCAGCCACCCTCTGCAAAGGATTTCCTGGTTGATCGCACCTTCCGTGCGCTCGCACGAATAGGGGTGGTTCTGATTCTGGCGTTGGTCTTCGCCTTGGTATTCGAGGTGGGACGCAAGGCCCTTCCAGGCATGGAAAAGCACGGTTTTGATGTGCTTCTCGGCAGCGTCTGGGACGTTAACCAAGGCAAGTACGGCATTTTGCCGGCCATTTGGGGCACGCTCTACAGCGCCCTGATCGCACTGCTGATCGCAGGCTTTTTCGGCGTCAGCATGGCGATTTTCCTGACCCAGGATTTCCTGCCGGCGAAGCTGGCAGCCGTGTTTCGAACCATCGTCGAATTACTCGCGGCCATCCCCAGCGTCGTTTATGGCCTGTGGGGGATTTACGTGGTGATCCCGACGATTCGCCCGCTTACGGCGTGGCTGAACAGCGAACTGGGCTGGATACCTTTTTTTGGCACAACCTTGAGCGGGCCGGGGCTGCTTCCTGCGGCGTTGGTACTGGCCATCATGATTCTGCCGACCATTGCGGCCGTGTCGCAGGACGCCCTCACCGGTGTCCCGATGAAAACCAAACAGGCCGCCTACGGCATGGGGACGACCCATTGGGAAGCGATTCTGAAGGTGATGGTGCCATCCGCTGCCACCGGTATTTTCGGCTCCCTGGTCCTCGGCCTGGGTCGCGCGCTAGGGGAAACCATGGCGCTGGCCATGCTGGTGGGCAACGCGAACAACATCTCGCTTTCTCTGTTTGCCCCGGCCAATACGCTAGCGGCCTTGTTGGCGCTGAACTTCCCTGAAGCCGGGCCGAACGAAATCGAAGTATTGATGTACGCCGCACTGGTACTGATGTTTATCACGCTCCTGGTGAACGTCATCGGTTCCATGATCATGGTCTATGCCCAACGTGGTACTAAATGATGACTGACATCACTTCCTCTACAGCCGCTTTACCAAGCCTGCAGCGCAAGTTTGAAGGCCGCGCCCTGCGCAGCCTGGTGTTGACCACACTGGTCTGGGGTGGTGCTCTACTGGCCAGCGTGCCGCTGATTTCCGTGCTCTACATGCTGATCACGCGCGGAGGGGCACGCCTGAGCCTGGAGGTATTCACCGAACTGCCGCCAACCGGTTTCGAGACCGGCGGTGGCTTCGGCAACGCGATGGCAGGCACCTTCGTCATGGTCGGTATCGCGGCGGCAATCGCGGTGCCGGTCGGCATCATGGCGGCCATCTTTCTGGCGGAACTGGGGCCAGACAGCAAGCTGGCAAACGCCGCGCGCTTTGCCGCCAAGATGCTCACGGGCCTGCCATCCATTCTGGCCGGGGTGTTTGCCTACGCGCTGGTGGTGATGACCACCGGTACCTATTCAGCACCGGCGGGTGGCGTGGCACTGGCGGTACTGATGTTGCCCATCGTCGTGCTGACGGCTGAAGAGTCGATGAGGATGGTGCCTAAAATCATGAAGGATGCGGCCTACGGCATGGGCTGTACCCGCTCGCAGGTCATCTGGAAAATCGTCTTGCCTACCGGCATGCCGGCGATCCTGACGGGCGTCATGCTCGCCGTGGCCCGCGCCGCGGGCGAAACCGCGCCGTTGTTGTTTACCGCGCTGTTCAGCAACTACTGGATTTTTCACGACGGCAGCCTGGCGGTCATGAATCCGACTGCATCGCTTGCCGTGCTGATTTACAACTTCTCCGGCATGCCCTTCGACAACCAACTCGAGCTCGCATGGGCAGCCTCACTGGTGCTGGTGATGATCGTACTGGTCGTGAATATTGTCAGCCGCATTTTCGGCAAGCCCAAGTATTGAGAACGGGAGCATCTGAATTTTGAACGTATCAACTGCGCAAATAGCCGCTCCGTTTGTCACCCAGGCGCCTGTGGTCATGGACTGCAAGCTGGACAAAATTTTCTACGGCAACTTCATGGCGGTACGTGACAGCCATGTGCCGATCGAAAAAAACAAGATCACCGGTTTCATCGGCCCTTCTGGCTGCGGCAAAAGTACCGTGCTGCGTAGCCTCAATCGGATGAACGATCTGGTGAAAGGCTTTCGGTTTGAAGGGCACGTGCATTTCCTTGGGCAAGACGTCTATGGCAAGGGCGTTGACCCGGTGGTCGTGCGACGTTACATCGGTATGGTTTTTCAGCAGCCGAACCCATTTTCGATGAGCATTTTCGACAACGTTGCGTTTGGCCTGCGCCTCAATCGCTACAAAGGCGACCTGGGAGACCGTGTAAAGCACGCCCTGCAAGGCGCGGCGCTGTGGGATGAGGTCAAGGACAAGCTCAAGGTCAGCGGCCTGTCACTCTCCGGCGGCCAGCAACAACGGCTTTGTATCGCTCGCGCCATCGCGACCGAACCTGAAGTGCTGTTGCTGGATGAGCCCTGTTCGGCACTCGACCCGATCGCGACGCGTCGGGTCGAGGAGTTGATGGTTGAGCTGAAGAAGGATTACACCATCGCCCTGGTCACCCACAATATGCAGCAAGCCATCCGTGTTGCGGACACGACGGCGTTTTTCTCGGTTGATATTTCCCAGGGCACGCGCACCGGCTATTTGGTTGAGATGGGCCCAACGGCGCAGATTTTCGATAACCCGCGCGAACAAATGACCGGGGATTACATCAGCGGCAAGTTCAGCTAAACAGCAAACGTCCAGTCAAGACCGCATGCCGCTATAGTGCCAAAGGTGCTTTAGCGGGCATCCGGTCGTTTTACCTGCTTATCTACCGTTTCCCAGGATTGCCAATGCCTGCACCCCGTCGTCTTGATCTACCTGCAATCGAACGCGCGCTACGCGAGGTGCAGAGCCGCTTTTCCGAGCTCAGCAGGCACTTTACCGAGCCGCGCGACCCCTTGACCGACGAAGTGCTGCACAATGTACTTGAAGGTTATGCGTTGATTGACAGCTATGTCGCAAGCGGCGTAGACCTGTTCGACCTTCAGCAACTGAACCTGATGCTGGAGATCAACGCCACCGTGCTCTGTGGTCGGGACCCGGTACGCCGACGGGAATACGCTCAACATCTGGCGGCGACCGAGGAACACTTCTTCAACAACGTCGAGGGGGGGATAAAAGACTTGTTCAATTGGTACTGTGCGTATCGCAGCGAATCCGTCTGGAAACGTGCAGCCGGTGTCTACGTGCGAATCCTCAGCAAGCCGCAGTTGTTTATTGAAGGCAATAACCGCAGTGGGTCGCTCATCGTCAGCTATTTGCTCATGCGCGCAGGTTTGCCTCCATTCGTGCTGACGCTGAAAAACGCCGAGGGCTACTTCAACCCGTCATCGGTCATACGCAACTCCGCCAAGCATGGCGTCAAGGCGTTGTATGAATTGCCCAAGATCAAGAAAAAGTATGCAGCCTTCCTGGAAGATCAGGCATCTGATTCAATGAAATTTCTTCTCAACGACAAGGCCTCGCCCCTTTACCAGGAGGGTCATCGATGAGCCGGTATCCCACGCTCGCTAAATGCCGAGCTTCCGGCAGCCGGGTATGGCACGCCATGCGGCGCGCCGTCCCGATGCACGAATTCAGGCGTCAGCGCATACGCATTTCGTTCGATATCGATGACACCCTGGCCTGCCAACTCCACCACTGCGCAGTCGAGCCAAGCCGGCTGCCGGCCTGTGTGCATCGTTGGCTGGGTGAACCGCTGCGTATCGGCACACGCTCCCTGACCCAAGAGTTACGTCGCCAGGGCTGCAGTATCTGGGTCTACACCTCGTCCGGTCGCACTCCGTCCTACATCAGGCGTTGGCTATTGCTGTACGGCATCCGCGTCGACGGGGTGGTCAACAGCATGCTGCATAACCGTGCCCTGACGGTGCATGGCCTGTCGAACGCGCCCTCGAAATTTCCGCCGGCATTCGATATCGACTTACATGTCGACGATTCCGAAGGCGTGCGGACTGAAGGGCGTGATCACGGTTTTCGCGTTGTTGTCGTGCATCCGGAGGATGAGCGCTGGGCACAGAAAGTCCTCGATGCCGTGGCGGAAGTCCAAGCACAGCTCGCTTGGCAACAACCGTTCAGGAAGAAGAAGCCAGCACAACAATGCTCGGAAATTGTGCCCTCGTGAGTTTTAGTAACCCTGGCTTATCACCGCGGCCCAAGGCTGCAAAAAAAACTTCACGATCTGGACATTCTCTTGTGTGTTCATCGAAATCGCTCCATTGCCTTTACCCTGGATCGTGTCCGATCTAACCGGACACGTTGTGGGCCTGCGGGTGAGGAAGAGGGTATTCGCACGCCGCGCGGGTATTGGCTGGCAGTCAATTCGATCAAAAGCGACGCGCAACGCGATCTTGCCTGATGCGCAGGACGTGCTTAGGGCGCGAGTATTTCCTGAAGAAACGCGATGAATACACTGATGCGGCTGGAACCACGGTGGTTGGGCAGATACAGCGCATTGATGCAGGTGCTTGCACTGCCTGGGTTGACTTCATATTGCTCCAGCACCCGCGTCAGCCGACCTGCACTGACGTCCTCACGTACCAGCCAATCGGCCAATAGCGTCACCCCGCCACCGGCCAAGGCAGCCTCGCGCAGAATGTCGGCATTGTTGCTTTGCAGCCGTCCCTGCACATTCACGCGGATGACGTCCTCATCGCCCAGGAATGTCCAGTCGTGGTGGCCGGTGTGGTAATCGAAACGCAAGCACGGGTGCTCGAGCAAGTCGCGAGGGTGTCGCGGCAGTCCGGTTCGTGTCAGGTATTCGGGACTCGCCACCACCCAACGCTGGAAATAGCCCAGCCGCTTGCTGACGATGTCATCACTGACAACCGATGAACCAAGACGTACTGACACATCGATTTGTTCGCTGAGCAGGTCACTGACCTCGTCGCTCAGCGAGAGACTGATTTCCAGACCGGGATGGCGTTCAAGCAACCGCCCCAAGTGCGGGGCGATGATTCGCCGGCCGAATTCCACCGGGACACTGACCCGCAAACGCCCCTGAGCTTCGCTGCCACGGTCGGCAACGACGGCATCCGCGCCATCGATGGCCTCAAGGATCACCACGACTTTATCGAAATAGTGCTGCCCCGCCACCGTGACGCTCGTATTGCGCGTGGTGCGGTTGAGCAGGCTGGCGCCCAACTCACTTTCCAGCCCCGCGACCTGCCGTGTCACAGACGATGTGGAGATGCCGAGCTTACGCGCCGCAGATGAGTAACCCCCACAGCGCACCGTTTCGACAAACATTTTCAGCGCCAGCAACTTGTCCATGCACGGATTCCGAGATCGAAAGGTAAAGGTAGCGACTGTGCATGACCAGGCAATGGGAGTCTTGCATGGCTGTGCTCAATGGCTTGATTGGTTAAGGAGGCTTGCGATCTCCCTATTGATCGGATGATAATCAAAATTGATCAAATGATCGACCGATTAATAGAGCGACGTCTCGGAGCGGGTACATGCCACGGCGAGAACCGGTCGCTCTGAACCCGTGCAAGCACAAAGGCGCGCACTTGAACCCGTCAAGACAACAATAAAAAGGAGATCGACGATGCAATGCCCCTGCTGTCTTTCAAAGACCCGTCGCCAACTGCTGGGCATCATGGCAGCTACCGCCGGTGGTCTGCTGGTTACCCGTTTATCACCCGCCTCGGCGGCACCGATCAAGAAAGGTGCCGATGTCCCGGTGCGATCGGTGGACATCCATGCACATTACTACCCTGAAGAGTTCTTACACCTCCTGGGAAGTGAGGGCAAAACGTTCGGTGCAAGCTATACCCGCCAGGAGACTACTTTCAGCTTCTCCACCCCGGCCGGAGGATTGGGGCCATTGCCGTTGAAATTCATCGACGTGCAGGCGCGTTTGCTCGATATGGACCGTTCCGGCGTCGACGTACAGGCGCTGTCCCTTAGCGTGCCAATGGTGTACTGGGCAGATCGACAACTCAATGCCCGCCTGGCACGTGCCTGGAACGATGCTGCGTCGATGGTCCATCGCCAACACCCACAACGTTTTGTGGTGCTGGCCACGTTGCCGATGCTAGAGGCTGACGATGCCATCGCCGAGCTGGAACGCGCCGCCGAATTACCTGGGGTTCGTGGGGTGTACATGGGCACAAACATCAACGGCCTGGACCTGGACAATCCGCGCTTCGCGCCCGTCTTTGCCCGTATAGAACAGCTCGGACTCCCAGTATTCCTGCACCCGCAACAAACGGTCGGCGGCAACCGTCTGAGCAACTACTACTTGAGCAACTTGCTGGGCAACCCGTTCGATACCGCTATCGCGGCGTCACACCTGATCCTCGGCGGAGTATTGGATCAATACCCTCAACTGCATGTGTCATTGCCTCACGCCGGTGGGGCTTTGCCAATACTCGTGGGACGTCTCGATGCCGGATGGACCTCACGCCCTGAGACACGACGCCTGGCCCAGAAGCCGAGCAGCTACTTGACGCGATTCAGCTACGACACCGTGTCGCACTCCGGGCCGGTGCTGGACTATTTGATCGCCAACGTCGGTATCGACCATCTGGTCCTGGGCAGCGACTACTGCTTCGACATGGGCTATGAACAGCCGGTGCGTTTTGTCGAAAGCGTAGGCTTGGGCCCGCGCGAGAAAGCGGCAGTACTCGGCGCCAACGCGGCCAGAATCCTGAAACTCCCCGTATAGCGTTGGCGAAACTCTCGATTTCCCTTTGGCCGGTTTGACCGGCCTTTTTTTTTGCGAACCGTTCAAGACTTCACCAGATCGTCTCTGCCGTTCGCTCGGCCCCCCAGCCAAGATGATCGAACCGAATAAACAAATACTGATCAATCATAACCATGGGCCCATACGACTTTAAATAAATCAGTCAAAAGACTATAAAAACCAACCGACCCGCATTGCCGACAGCAAGCACTACACCCATTAAATTATATTGGCCCATCTGTAGACAAACATGGATAAACATCATTTTCGGTAATAATCAGTATCCCGCCTGAGCATTTCTACAAACAACCTGGCGACAGCATAATCAGCTCCAGAAGCAAACAAAGAGATCTTGTCCCCTCTCTCATTCTTACTGGAAGACACCCTGATGAAATATGCAATGCTCGCCTCACTGATGATGTTTAGCGTATACGCTTCAGCCCATGATGGCGCCAACAACAATGCCTCTGCCCCTGAACCTGAGCGGTACAATTATTCCGAACACCTGGATATCGCCAAGGTCATCGACATCACTACAGCAGAGGACACAAACAACGCTTGTGGCCCAGTGGACGCGCACATGGTGTATGTGGATCACAAGGGTATAACGCACGACCTGCAATACAAAATACTCGGTGGCGCTTGCCAGAATGGTTAAAACTTCAAAGTTTACAGGTGCTAAAAAAGAGGAGACCGCTTCGATCTGAAGCTAATCTCCTCTTTTTATATTCAGTCTAGAAAGACTGCAACAGCCCAACGATCACAGCCCACTTTCATCCCGCCAACGCAAGGCTCTCGCCAATAAGTCCGATGTGAGCCGCTCCATCAGGCTTGGGCGATCCCCATAATCCGATTGCCCATACTCACCCCCCAATCCGCCATACGCATGCCTTCTGCAAGTTGTTGGTGCTGCCAGGCAAGCAGGGCTTTATCGAGGTCGCCGATGTCGTCGATTGCTTGCGCCAGGGCCAGTGCATTGCGGGCTGCCTTGGCCGTGCTTCCGGCGGTATGAGGACGCGGCACAAAAGCGGCGTCGCCAGTCAACAGCACACGGCCAAACACCATCTGAGGAACTTTGAGATCAAGGATCGCTTGCACAAAAATATCTTGGGTCTGGCGAATCAGCTCCCGAAAAGCCGGGTTCGCCTGCCGCTCACCCATTCCCCGTATGTAAGCATCCTGCCCAGCGGCCAAGGCTCCGGGTGGAATGGAGTGACTACGCCGACGGCCATCGCTGTCAGTGAGCACAGCGTCCAGTTCCGCCCCTTGCGCAGCTTTCAGGTACCACAGCCAATTGAACCGACGCTCGCCCGGATTAACGGAGCCATTCACGCTCGGCACCATGTATTCCAACATCAGCGATTCAGGGTCTTGTTGAAAAACAAAGTCCTCGTAAAGCTGCATTTTGGCGAAGTCTGGAAGTTGCTCTTCATCGACCAGCCCGCGCCACACCACATACCCCGAATAGCTGGGTACTGTTCCAGGCAACACCACGCTTCGCACGGTTGAACCCGAGCCATCAGCGCCAATCAGCAGGTCTGCCTCGGCAGTGCTGCCGTCGGCAAAAATCGCAGTCACCCGGTGTTCATTCTGAGTCAGATCCACCAACGTCTTGCCACGGTGATAATGCTCAGCAGCAAATGCAGAAAATAATGAGCTGTACAGTGTGTTCCAGGACGTCTGGGTTTGCGGCATCGGCTCTTTATGCACGACGCTACCCTCTCGATCCAGATAGAGACGATCATGGGACCGGACGCCGAGCGCACCTGCCGGATGAATGCCCGCATAACGAAAATGGTGCAGGACGTCCGCTTGCAGAACGATGCCTCCGCCACGACTATCCATCGCCGCAGGGGATCGCTCGTAAATATCGACCTGCCAACCAATCGCGCGTAACGCCGTGGCGGCGAACAGCCCGCCCAGGGAACCACCAATGACCAAGGCCTTTGGAACGCCTGAACTCTTCATTACCTTTCTCCTCGTTGCAGGGTGATTCCCGCAGCTGCGGTTTACCGTTGCGTTATGCCAACACCGGATAGTCGATGTACCCCTTGGCGTCGCCGCCAAAAAAGCTGTTGCCGTCAGCCACGTTGAGTTCGTTGCGACCACGCAAGCGAGCCGGTAAGTCGGGGTTGGCAATGAACGGGCGACCAAACGCAATGAGGTCTGCACGGCCCTGCGCAATGGCCTGTTCGGCCGTTTCGCCGGAGTAGCCACCCGCCAACATCAGAACGCCGTGGAAGTCAGTACGCAGTTGCTTGATGATCGCGTCCCAGCGTGGATCGTTACTTTCATCGAGCACTGTGCCGACCATCATCGGTTCTACCAGGTGCAGGTAAGCGAGATTCCAGTGATTGAGCCGGGATGCGATGTAGCCAAAGGTTTGTTCCGGGGTGTCATCGCCCATTCCCATGAAACGTCCCATCGGTGTCAGGCGGACAGCAACACGTTCGGCACCTACTTCTGCGGTCACGGCTTCCACGACTTCAAGCAGCAACCGCGCACGGTTTTCGATACTTCCCCCGTAGCGATCACTTCGCTGATTGCTGGCGCTGTTGATGAATTGGTCGAGCAGGTAGCCGTTGCCCGCGTGAATTTCCACACCATCCATACCGGCCAGAATCGCGTTGCGAGCGGCCCTGCGGAAGTCGGCAACGATCGCTTCGATCCCAGGAATGTCCAGCGCCTGAGGGACAGGTACATCACCCCATACGCCTTCGCCCTCTTCATTCAGGATGAAGGTCTTGCCGGGCACTGGCTGCGCGGTCGGTGCCACCGGCAAGCCGCCGTTAGGCTGGAACACCGGGTGCGACACTCGCCCCACATGCCAGAGCTGCAGGAAAATGCGCCCGCCTTCTGCGTGCACGGCTTCGCTGACAGCCTTCCAGCCCTGAATCTGCTCGTCGCTATGGATGCCGGGCGTCCAGGCGTAACCCTGGCCCTGCTGCGAAATCTGTGTAGCCTCGGTAATGATCAATGCAGCACTGGCACGCTGACGGTAGTACTCGACGTTCATCGATGTCGGTACGTTGCCAGGTTGCCCCGCTCGCGAGCGAGTCAGAGGCGCCATGACGACGCGGTGATCGAGGGTGAATTGGCCGAGTTTGATAGGGCTGAACAAGTGATGAGTCATGATGATGTCCTGAATGGATTGGGATTGAAAAACCGCCTCAGGCGGCTTGGCTTCGCTTCAGTATCTGGATCATTATTTCGATGGGCTGCGCGCCACTGATCACGTCATCTGCGATCTGAATACTCGGCACCGAGCGCACACCGGACGCCTTGGTTTGGGCTTCGAGCTTCAAGACTTCAGCGGTGCCTTCATCGGCCTTGAGAAAGTCGACAATGACCTCTCGGTCCAGCCCGGTTTCGGCAGCGATGTCGGCCAGCACAGTGAGGTCGCCGATATCCCGCCCTTCGCTGAAGTACGCCTTGAAAATGGCCTTGACCAGCAAGGAAGCATCTCGACCCGCCTGTTGCTCGCGCCATACCAACCGATGCGCGGCCAGGGTGTTGGGGGTTTTTTCGACGCGCTCATAATCGAACTCAAGGCCGACGGCCTTACCGGCGTGGGTGACCTGTGCGTCCATGGCCTGGCTACGCGCCCAACTGCCGAACTTGCCAGAGCGATAGGCTTTGCGATCCATGCCTCGAACCGGCATGTCCGGGTTCAACTGATAAGGCAGGAAACTGATTGGGCGGTCCGTTGAAAAACCCGAAGCGGCCAGCGCGCGTTCAAGATTTTCCTCACCGATCCAGCACCATGGGCAGATGAAGTCGTAAGTCACCTGAATTTTGGATGAATGCAAACTCATGACGGTCTCCGTGGTTGAATGTTTCACCTCCCCAAGGTAGGTGCCGGAGCGCCGACAGAGAATCCACCTGCTGCACAACGTTGCTTTTCGCAAAACGCAACGATGCACCGATCACGTCGTCGGCTGTGTTTGCGACTTGAGCAATTCGGTGAGGAAATCAATGAACGCATTGATACGTTTCGAGCCGCGATGATTGGGCAGGTACAAGGCCGAGATCGCTGAACTGGCGCTGTTCGGATTGACGACAAAAGCGTCGAACAAGGAAGTGAGTCGACCACTGTCGACGTCATCATTGACCAGCCAATCGGGTAACAGCGCCACCCCGCACCCGGCCAGCACCACTTCGCGCAGGACCTCGGCATTGTTGCTCTTGAATTGCCCTTCGACGGGCACGCGCAGCTCTTGGCCCTGCTCTGTAAATGTCCAGAACTGCTGTGGCGCGCCATAGTTGAAGCACATGCACTCGTGTTGCATGAGGTCCATGGGCCCGTCGGGAAATCCTCGAGCGTTCAGGTACTCGGCGCTGGCGACTACGCGGCGGCGAAAGTTGCCGATGCAGCGGCTGACCAGCGTTTCCATCGCCGCTGGCGACCCCAGCCGGATCGATAGATCGATGCGTTCGCCGAGCAGATCGACGATGTCGTCCGATAGCGTCATATCCAGTACGAGCAGGGGATAGCGCGCTAAAAGCGCGCCGATATGAGGGGCAATAAGACGCTGTCCAAACGCCACGGGCACGGAGATACGCAACTGTCCCGCGGGCACTTCACCGCGGTCCGAAACTGACTCGTCAGCGTCAGCCATGGCGCTCAGAATATCCCGGCTTTTCAGGTAGTACACACTACCGGCATCGGTCAACGTGACTTGCCGGGTAGATCGATTCAGCAGCACGGCGCCCAGGTCATCCTCAAGCCTGTCGATCATTCTGGTCACTGACGAGGTCGCCAGATTGAGTTGCCTGGCGGCAGACGAAAAGCCCTTGGAATCTACTGACTGGATGAATATTTTCAGTGCGAGCAGCTTGTCCATGAAACCCCTTCCGTCATTACGCTCCTTGAGCGCCTATCTTTGGACATCGGCGCACCCTGCGCGAGTTAACGGTTGTTAATTCTGCCGCCGTTGCGCCTGGCGCAATGTAGCGTTGCGCCTTGATGGGGTACTCCATCACAAGCGCCCTCTCTAAGCTCACGACATGGAAAATCGCCGCCCATCGCACGCGGCGGATTGAAAAATCTGTCGTTAATTCAGCTCGAGAGGTAAGGCGATGAAGCGCAAGACGATCATCGGTGCCGTTCTGGCAATCGGCGTCGCGGGGTTAGGCTTTGCGTTCTGGATGATGTGGAGGCCGGAAATTGCCACTGTCAGCCAACACCTGAATGCTGATCGCGAGACGCTGGACAGAGGCCGCCGCGTGGTCGAAGCGGGCGACTGTGCGGTCTGTCACACACGGCCAGGGGGCGCCTACATGGCCGGTGGGTTGCCGCTGGTAACGCCCTTCGGAACCCTCTTCACCACCAACATCACCCCGGACCCGCAGTCCGGTATCGGTCAGTGGTCGCTGGACGCCTTTGAACGGGCCATGCGTGAAGGCATCGCGCGTGACGGCCACTTTCTCTATCCGGCCTTCCCCTACGTGCATTACCGGAAGCTGAGCGATGCCGATATTGCCGACGCCTATGCCTTCCTGATGAGTGTGGACCCGATCAAATACACCGCACCGGAAAATCATATGGTCTTCCCCATGAACTTCCGTCCGCTGGTGTCTTTCTGGAACTTACTGTTCCTGCATGGGGATCCGCTGAAAGCACTTCCCAACCGATCAGCACAATGGAACCGCGGACGTTATCTGGTCGAGGGCGCGGGGCACTGTTCGTCGTGCCACTCGCCCCTGAATCTGATTGGTGGGGAGAAAGGCAGCGAACTGTTCAATGGTGGCGTCGTCGACGGCTGGACAGCTCCCGCCCTGCGCGGAATGACCGAGGCACAACACCCCTGGAATGAGGCCCAGTTGGTCGCCTATCTGACGGGCGAGGTCGCCGAAGGACATGGCGCAGCGGCGGGCCCGATGTTGCCGGTCAGCCTGAGCATCGCGCAATTGCCGGCGGAAGACGCGCATGCCATCGCGCAGTACATTCTTGACCTCAAGAAAACTTCATCGGATGCCCCATCGCCGCCCTGCACCTCTGGGGTCAAGCCCAGCGCCACGGCGCTGCGGGGCGCCGCGTTGTTCGAGGGGGCCTGCGCGAGTTGCCATGGCCGCGCGGCGCCGATGCGCGTCATTGAATCGCGGCCGGCACTGGCGAACACCTCGGCGGTGAGGGCGGACTCGCCACGCAATTTGATCCAGACCATCCTGCAGGGCATCCCGATGTCCAGCGCCGCTTCCAGCCACTACATGCCTGCCTTCGCCCACAACCTGGACGACACCCATGTGGCTGCACTTGCCGAGTACTTGCGCAATGAAAGCTGTGCAAACCGACCCTGGACGGATCTCGACAAGACAATCAAAAGTATTCGGGCTCAGGAGCAGCAACCGTGATCACACTTGACATCAACGGCAAGACTCACGAAATGGACATCGCGGACGACATGCCCCTGCTATATGCCTTGCGCAACCAGGTGGGGCTCAATGGCGCCAAATACGGCTGCGGCCTGGGTCAGTGCGGCGCGTGCACCGTGTTAGTGAACGACAAGCCGGTGTTTTCCTGCCTGACGCCGTGCGGCGCACTGGCGGGCAAATCGGTACGCACCGTCGAGAGCCTGGGCAGCGTCGACCAACCGGGGCCGTTGCAGAAAGCCTTTATCGATGAACAGGCCGCCCAGTGTGGTTATTGCATCGCGGGAATGATCGTGAGGGCGCAGGCGCTGCTGGAGGCCAACCCTCATCCGGACGATGAAACGATCCGCCGCCACATGGCACCGAATTTATGCCGCTGCGGCACCCACGTGCGGATCTTCGCCGCGATCAAGTCGGTTGTCGCGCAGGGAGGCAAGGTATGAAAAACCCCACGCAAAACGTCAATCTGAGCCGCCGCGCCTTCGTGATAAACGGGGCTTTGGTGATGGGGTTCGCGATGCTTCCAGGTATTCCCCGGGCCTTCGCTGACACCGAGGTGGACACCTTGGGTACGACAATCCTGGCGCCTGATCTGCCCGGCAGCCTGCGGGCCACGCCCTATCTGGACGCCTGGATCCGCATTGATGCGAAAGATGGCATCACCGTCTACACCGGCAAAGTGGAGCTGGGCACGGGTGTTAAAACTGCGCTCCTGCAGATCGCCGCCGAACGCCTTGAAGTGTCACCTGGGCTCATCCGTTTTCTCACTGCCGACACTGCACTGACACCCAATGAAGGTTACACCGCCGGCAGCCATACGATCGTCGACAGCGGCACTGCACTGTTCAACGCCGCGGCCCAGGTGCGGCAGTTGTTACTCGAGTCCGCAGCACGGCAATGGCAGCGCAGCATCGACAGCCTGACCACGCGGGATGCGGTGATCTACGATACACAAGGCCGCAGCATGACCTACGCACAGGCAGTGGTGGGGGTTCAACTGCATCGCTTTGCGTCGGCCAACTCGCCCTTCAAGCCAGCTGGCAGCTTCACCCTGATCGGCAAATCGTTGCCTCGGCTGGACATCCCGGCCAAAGTCAGCGGCGGTGCGGCCTATGTGCAGGACATGCGGCTGCCCGATATGCTGCACGCCCGGGTGATACGCCCGCCCCGGCGCGGCAGTCAGCTTCTGGAGATCGACGAGGCCGCCCTCAAGCAACTTCCCGGCGAGGTGAAACTGGTCCGCAATGGCAGCTACCTCGCCGTGGTCGCCACCGATGAATGGCTGGCGGTCAAAGCGATGCGCGAGGGCTACGCCAAGGCCCGCTGGACAGAAGGTAACCCGCTGCCTGACTCGACACACATCCATCAACTCCTCACCGAATTACCGGCGCGGCGCTATCCGGTGAGCGCCAAGGGTGACCTCCCGCAACCGCTGCCGCGTGCTTACAAGGCCCGGGTGACCAAGCAATACCTGATGCACGGCTCCATCGGGCCCTCCTGCGCAGTGGCCTGGTTCAAGGATGGAACACTGACCGTCTGGACCCATACCCAAGGTGTCTACCCTCTGCGCGCGGGTATCGCCGAGATGGTCGGCCTGCCAGTGGCTCAGGTGCGTTGCATCCACGCTGAAGGTTCCGGTTGCTATGGCCACAATGGCGCCGATGACGCCGCCGCCGATGCCGCGCTGATTGCCATGGCCATTCCCGGCAAGCCGATTCGGGTGCAATGGATGCGCGAACAGGAAAACCTCTGGGAGCCGTACAGCTCGGCCATGCTTGCCGAGGTGGAAGCGGGGCTGGACGACAGTGGGCGTCTTCGCGACTGGAAATACGAGCTCTGGAGCACCCCGCACAACGAACGTATCGTCAATGCCGGGCGCCTGTTGCCGGCGTGGCTGTTGGCCAATCCCTTCACCCCCGCCCCTTCAGTCCCGATTGCTCAGCCCGAAGGGGACGGCGACCGTAATGCCGTTCCGTTGTATGAGATACCCAACCTGAAGGTCGACATGAACTTTGTGCTGACCATGCCATTCAGGACCTCGGCCATGCGTTCGCTCGGTGCCCATATCAACATCTTCGCCATCGAAAGCACCGTCGATGAACTGGCGGCTAGGGCCACCATCGACCCGGTGCAATTTCGCCTGAATCACTTGAGCGATCCGCGAGCACGGGCGGTGGTGGAGCGCGTGGCCGCTGAGTTCCGCTGGCCGCACAAAGCAACGGGACCCGGCAGCGGAATCGGCTTCGCCTTTGCCCGCTACAAAAACATCATGGGTTACTGCGCGATCGCCGTGCAGTTGCATGTGCAGCGCCAGACCGGGCAAGTGATGATCGATCGCGTAGTCGCCGCCGTCGACGTGGGGCAAATTGTCAGCCCCGACGGGCTGCTCAATCAGATCCAGGGCGGCATCGTGCAGTCCGCGAGTTGGACGCTCTATGAACGAATCCTCTATGACGCCAGCGGCATGCACAGCTTCGACTGGAGCGGCTATCCGATCATGCGTTTTCCGGATTTACCGCAACAGGTCGAGGTCCACATGCTTGATCAGCCGGATCAGCCATTTCTGGGTGCCGCAGAAATCGTCCAGGGCCCCATGGCCGCAGCACTGGGCAATGCCATCAACGATGCCACCGGCAAGCGCTTGCTCGATCTGCCCCTGGCACGACGTGGCTGGCAGGATGCGCTGGGGTCATGACCGATCCGGGCGGTGTCGACGTTATGCCCTTCAGCCAAAAGTCAGCCACCCGATTCCGGCGAAACGTCTGAATCGGTAGCCAGGCGCACGCTCGTGAGCGCCTGGAGCTCATGCAGCAATTAGTTAACGCGAACACTAATAACCCGAATCAATCAGCCTTCAGCAGCGCTCTCCATGTTGCCGGCGTACCCAGTTCAGAATCGACCAACTGATTTTCGAATCGATTGCGCTCACCTATGGCACTGACCGAGCGATCGGTAATAGAGAACCAAAAGATACCGACAAATGCCACGGCCATGGAAAACAAGGCCGGATATTCGTATGGGAACCAGGCTTGCGGATTATGGAGGATCTTGACCCACACGGTCGGGCTAAGAATGCATAGGGTAATGGCTGATACCAGCCCCAGCGATCCGCCAATCACGGCGCCACGTGTCGTCAGGCCCTTCCAGTAAATCGACAATAACAGCACGGGAAAGTTGGAACTTGCGGCGATGGAGAACGTTAAGCTCACAATAAATGCGATGTTCTGTTTTTCAAAAGCAATGGCCAATAGAATCGACAACACCCCCAACGCGATGGTTGTAACGCGAGAGACGCGCATCTCTTCACGGTCGCTGGCGGTGCCCCGGCGCAAGGCATGTGCATAGAGGTCATGCGAAACAGCAGACGAGCCTGCAAGGGTGAGCCCAGCCACCACCGCCAATATCGTCGAGAACGATACAGCACACATAAACCCTAGGAACACATTACCGCCTACGTTGTGTGCGAGGTGAATCGCAACCATATTAACGCCGCCTGATATTCCCCCTGATGCATCGTGATAGGCCGGATTGCTGGCAACCAAGGCGATAGTGCCGAAGCCGATGATTACGATCAGGGCATACCCTATGCCGACAAGACCGGTGGCATAAAGAATACTTTGGCGTGCGGCCTTAACGTTACCGACAGTGAAAAACCGCATGAGAATATGTGGAAGGCCTGCCGTGCCGAAGACTAATGCCAGGCCTAGGGAAATCGCAGACACCGGGTCGCTGATCAGACCGCCTGGACTCATGATTGCTATATGGGAAGGATGCACCTGGGTCGCTTGAGTAAACAGCTGGTTCAGGCTGAATCCAAATTGGGACAGCACCATGAAAGCCATGAAGACGCAGCCGGTCAGCAGTAATACGGCCTTGATAATCTGAATCCAGGTGGTTGCTAACATCCCACCAAAGAAAACATAAATCACCATTAGCGTGCCCACTAGAAGCACTGCTGCGGTGTAATCGAAACCAAACAGCAACTCCACTAGTTTTCCGGCACCTACCAGTTGAGAAACCAGGTAAAGCAACACGATCACAATGGAACTGGAGGCTGAAAATGCCCGTATGGGCCGCGGTTTCAACCGATAGGACAGTACATCCGCCAGGGTGTAGCGCCCCAGGTTTCGCAGTGGCTCCGCAATCAGAAACAGAATGATCGGCCAACTGGCAAGGAAGCCGATCGAGTAAATCAGCCCATCAAATCCACTGGTGAAAACCAAGGCGGAGATGCCCAGCAAAGACGCCGCAGACATGTAGTCGCCAGCGATAGCCCAGCCATTCTGGAAGCCGGTGATTTTTCCTCCTGCGGCATAGTGATCCGCGACGCTATTGTTTTTGCGTGCCGCCCAGCGGGTGACGAACAGCGTGAAAATAACGAAGGCCAAAAACATGCCGATGGCAATGGGATTATGTTTTTGTACGGCGCCAGGGAGATCGGCCGCGTATACCGTTACCGAAGCAAGCATGGCGGCGATTGTAATAAGTAGACGCTTCATTTGTTGAAGCTCCTGATAATTGTTTTTATTTTAGGGTCGTAGCAGGTGTTAGTGCGCCAGACATAGACAGCAACGAGGAGAGTCGTGAAAGCGAGCATTCCAAAACCGATTGGCACGCCCCACGTCATCGGCTGCCCTTCTGTGATAGGCATACCCAAACGGGCAGGTATAAAGGCCAGGGAAAGAATAAAACCAAAATAGACGGCGAGCATAAGCGCCGTCATGCTCCACGAAAATAGTCGGCGCTGTTTTACCAAAGCACGAAACTCCGTATTTTCGAGAATCGGGTTTTGAATAGTGTCGTCAACCTGTTCAGCGGGCATGGTCGGGCCACCGTCTTGCGGATATGTATGTTCCATGATGATCTCCAGCAAATGGCTTGTGGCTGAGTTAAAACTTCACGGGCACTGCAGTCTCACGCATCACGGCTTCCGGAGTCCGGTACAACTCCGCCATGTCACGCTCTTCCTCGCTTTTCAGTTGCGCCTGCATATACGCGCCAAGATGCCTGGCGTGCTGAACAATCGACGCGCCGAAACGACAGCGCCGCTCGCTGTAGTCCGCCAATGCCTCTTCAACCGTTGCATGTCGCGCAAGTGCTTCCACGATTGCCAACGCATCACCGGCGGCCTTGGTAACGCCCATCCCACAATGGGGACGCGCCACGAATGCCGCGTCGCCGAGCAATGCGACACGGCCAAAATTCATCTTCGGTACTTCCAGGTCGTAAATTGGCTGGAATAACGGCTGAGCAGCTTTCTTAACGACTTCGGCAAACTGCGGGGCCAGTAATGTCTCTGCGGACTTGTACATAGTGTCGAGCACATCACGGCGTATCAGCGCCGGAGGAATTCCGCCTTCAAACTGTTTACCGCTTTCATCACGCAGCAAATCCTTCAAGTCATCGTCACCGCTGGTGCGGTACCACACGAAGTTGTAACGGCGCTCGCCGACAAGGGTGCTGTTGGAATGCCCGGCAACTGGATACCCCAGGATCTGCTCATGCGGGGGCAAACAAAACGCGAATTTATCGAAAAGTGCGGCGTGGGCAGCGTCAGACAGAGCACTTTCATCGACTAACCCGCGCCAGGCGATATAGCCGGCATATTGCAGGTGCACATCGGGTAAAAAATGTTGGCGAATCGTCGACCGAAATCCATCAGCCGCAACAATGACGTCTGCTTGATGAGTCGTCCCATCGGCCAATGTCACGCTGGCATGGGTTTCAGTACTTTCGACCGACACCACACTGCCACCGCAGCGATACCGTGAGTCTGGGAATGCGCAGCGAAGCACCTGGTACATCTTCCCCCATGCGGTCAACGTTTGTGGAAGCGCATTCTCAAGTACGGCTTCGCCGTCCTGGGCCAAAGTGACGCGCGACAGCACATCGATACCTACCGATGCGTCGAGGGGAATTCCCGCTGCGGCCATCGCTTCGAACAACTCAGGGTGTGTAACGATCCCTGCGCCTCGTCCAGCGAGTTCATCCGGAACGCGTTCGAAGACCTCAACGTCCCAACCGTTGCGCAACAGCATATTTGCTGCAAACAGGCCGCCCAGCGAGCCGCCCACGACTATGGCGCGGGGCTTGTTCGAGGCGTTCATCATGGCTGCTCTCCCACCGTTGCAGAGGCATGGGAGGCGTAAGAACCCACAGCATCGATCTCGGAGGCCGGGAAATTGAGCTCGATGGTGACACCAGACGGATCTTCGATGAACACTTGATGCAGGCCTAGGCTCGGCACGGTGCGATCGCGCCACGCAATCCCTTCGGCTTTGAAGACGTCCCAGAACTCGACCAGGCCGGTGACCAAAAAAGCAATGTGATCAACCGTCCCAGTGCCTGTCAGCGGGATTTCTTTATCGCCCAGGTATTTTTTCAGGCCTTCAGGATTGGAAGGATCAATCCCGATAATGTGGACCGTGCCGAAGTCCTTCTCATCACCGCCCATGTACAACCAAACGCCAGGAAAATCGAATGGCGGCCGGTAGCCAGGAGTAAAACCGAGGACCCTTTCATAGAATCGACTGGACTTTTCCAGGTCGAACGACCGGATCGAGTAGTGAGCGAGCTTCACGACTTGCATGGTGCCTCCAACAGTTTTTTTGTATTTATTTATCAGTTGATAAACAATACGACCAGCTGAAATTGAAGTAAATAGGTGGCGGATCAAATTTTTGAGGACAGGCTTGAACCACGCTGTGGCGTCGCCAACAGCGAACGGGCTTCAGGCGTTGGGAAAGGGCTTTTCAGAGCAGGATGGTGCGTGGACACCCCTCATCACCCGCTCAGTTGAAGGCTGAAACAGGTGATGAGTGGTCGACAGAAAAGCAGGGCAAAATAGGCGATCAGGAGGCAACAAACAGGAAATCGAAACCGATCAATTCAAGCGAGGCTTCTTACCCAAATCGTTATCGACTTGCTGCAATACGTGGGGACTGCCGTTAAGGAACGCATCGACCATTTGCTCGATCAGCGCATCTATGTCCTCAGTCACTGGAAGATCGTAAATCCATTTGCGAACACCGATATAGAAAATGCTGGCATGCAGACTCCAGATCAGCTCGAGCTCTTTTTCATTGATCGTGTCACCTGAGGATGGAGCCAATCCATGAGTCTGACGGATTTCTGCAATGACAGGGATGAAGACCCGCTCACGCAATTTAGCCAGATACCGATCATTGATACCTTCACGTGTCAGCCCGGCGAATACGAAGATACGAATCCACTCTCGCCGCAGAATCACACGAGCGTATGAGGTGTAGAAATGAACCAGGCGAGACTGAAGGGGTTCGGAGCGATCCTTGATCATCGCCTCCCACGAGGAATCCCACTGATATACCTCGTCGTACACGCGGTCTATCAGTGCCTCTTTGCTGGGGAAATATCGATAGAGTAACGGTTGGGTAATATCCAGTTGTCGCGCCAGCTCACGGGTACTGCCCGAGAATCCGCACGTCGCAAAATGCTCGATAGCTTTCTGCACGATTTGCTTTTCCCTGACCTCAGGCGAAAGGCGTCGAGTCGTCGATTTGACGGGGTCTGCTGATTTCGCTGATTTTCCCGACTCGTTCTCGTCTCTATCTTTTGAGTCTTGCATAACGCCTCGCTGGAGCTTCATTAAGGCATCATACAAAACAAAAGAATGCACTGGCTATGAACCACACCTATTTGGCCAGACGACTTTCAATATCCTTCTTGAACAACGCAGGTCGGCTTAAATAATGCCCCATGGCCAACACTTCCATTTGGCCGTCGATCTCCAGCGCAAATGCCGGAAAGCCGCGCGCATTCAGAGCTTCAAGCATCTCGTTGCTGCGCTTGATGTGGTCTTGCAATGAGTCTGCCGTGATCAAATCAAAAGTTGCCATAAACGATTCGGGTTCAAACCCAAGCTCATTGGCAATGCCGGCGATTACCCCTCGGTCAGCAATGGCCTGACCTTCTTGGTAGTAGGCAATTTGCAGGCGTTTGAGCATTTCGATGCCACGTCCGGACAGCTGTTGAGCGGTCAACATCGCTGCAATCGGTGGCGAAGAGTCCAGCTGGACATTTTCATGTTCCAGTACGCCTTGAACATAGGCGTCCGCGAAGGTCTGTTTGCTGAATGCCGTAATCCGGGCTTCGTGAGGACGAACAAAATCGCGCCACTCACCCGACATCAACTTGCTTTTGTCCCCCGAAAGCATGCCCACGCCATGGGCCTGAATTTCCAGGCCAGGAATAGCGGTGGCCGCCGTGATCATCGGCGCCGCCCCATAGCACCAGCCACAGAACGGGTCGTAGACGTAATGCAATGTCGCAGTGCTCATTCAAATCTCCGGGATCTGCCGTGCCACACGGCGAAAGAGGTTCGTTACGTCGTGGATCAAACATGCGAAAACAGCAATGAGACGATCAGCGCTCGGCCAAGCCTTCAGGCCCGAGCAATTCGCTGATGAAATCGATAAACGCATTGACGCGTTTGGAGCCACGATGATTGGGAAGATACAACGCAGAAATGGCCGAACTGGCATCGTTCGGATTGATAACAAAGGACTCGAACAATGACGTCAAATCACCGCTGCCAATATCGTCGTTGACGAGCCAGTCAGGTAACAGAGCCACCCCGCCACCCGCCAGCGCAACCTCACGTAAAACTTCCGCATTGTTGCTTTTGAAGCGCCCCTCAATCGGTACCCGAGTCTCCTCACCTTCCTTTAAGAAAGTCCACACCTGCTGCTTTGGGCCGTAACTAAAACGCAGACACTCGTGTTGCATGAGGTCCATGGGATGTTCAGGAAAACCATGTGCATTCAGGTACTCGGCACTGGCCACAACCCGGCGTCTGAAATGACCGACGGGACGACTGACGACACCATCCATGGCTGCTGCCGATCCCAATCGGATCGCCAGATCGACGCGTTCCCCCAGTAATTCGACGATGTCATCGGAGAGCGTCATGTCCAACACAAGTTGAGGGTATCGCTTCAACAGCGAGGCAATATGCGGCGCAATCAGACGGCGCCCCAGCGCTACGGGCACGGAAATACGAAGATGGCCCGCAGGGAGTTCCCCGCGGTCAGTGACCGAGGCATCCGCCTCGGCGACAGCATTCAGCACCTCCCGCGCTTTCAAGTAGTAGGCGGCCCCGGCATCTGATAATGAGATTTGACGCGTGGATCGATTAAGCAGGACAGCGCCTAGTTCCGCCTCAAGCCCATCGATCATCCGAGTCACAGAAGACGTCGCCAGGCCTAACTGTCGAGCGGCAGAAGAAAAGCCCTTCGAATCCACAGCCTGGACGAACATCTTCAATGCGAGCAGCTTGTCCATGACACTCCTTGACTCACCCGTTGTTCATCTTGAGCATTGCGCCAGTTCGGGTCCGACGAGAAACCACCGAGAAGACGACCAAAGCGACCAGTGACAATCCGCTTCCCACCGCAGCAATCGCCAACCAGCCGGCATGTTCATAAAGCGAACTGGCCACCGAAGAACCGATTGCACCACCGATAAAGATACTGATCATGTACAACGCATTCAGACGGCCTCTGTTAGCAATGCCCAAGGCGTAGACGGCTCGCTGACCCAACACCATGTTCATTTGCACTGCAAAATCCAGCGCTACACCGGTGACCGCTAACCCAATCACACCGTAGAAGGGATTGATGAAGGCCGGTAGGAAACTCAATATACCCAGCACCATGGCCAACTGCGACGCTCGTCGAGTATGTCCTGCATCAGCGAGTCGACCACTGATAGGTGCGGCAATTGCACCGATGGCGCCGACCAGAGAGAAAATCGCAATCTGACTTTGCGTGAGGCCGAACTCACGACTCAATATCAACGGCACAGCGGTCCAGAACAAACTGAACGCTGCAAACATCAGCCCTTGATAAAGCGCGCGCTGACGCAGCACGGGCTCGCGACAGAACAGTTGTCCCAGGGACATCAGCAATTGACCATACGACGCGCGATGGGTCGGTTGCCATTTAGGCATGGTCATGCCAATCACGATGGAGATAACGAGCATCAAGGCGGCGGCCCCGATAAACACCGCCCGCCAGCCCAAATGATCGGCAACCAGACTCGACAGCGGCCGCGCAAGCAGAATCCCTAGCAGCAAGCCACCCATAATCCCGCCAACTACCCGACCGCGAGACTCTTCCGGTGTCAGATGTGCCGCCAACGGGATAAGCATCTGCACGGAGACTGAGCTGAAACCGATGAGTGCCGACACCACTAGAAATACACTCGGCTGCTTGGACAAACCGGCGGCTACCAGGCTGAAGATCGTAATCACAATTGTCGCGATCATCAGCCGACGGTTTTCTACCAGATCCGCCAAGGGCACCAGGAAAAACAATCCGAGCGCATAACCAATCTGAGTCAGCGAAACGATGAAACTCGCGCGTCCACTCGACATGCCGATATCCGGAGCGATCAAGCTGATAATCGGTTGAGCGTAATAGATGTTGGCCACGATGGCACCGCAACAAAAAGCAAACAGAAGCACGAGCCCCTTTGTCATCGACGCTTTTTGTATCGTCGCTGCTGTATCTCTTGTAGAAACGCCCATGCCATAGACTCCTGAGGTTCGACAGCGGTGACTCTTCAGAAAAAGTCACGCACATTGATGTTTTCCAGGTCAACAACATAGGCGGCACTGCATCTTGAGAGAATATGGTCAGGACGCAACGTCGCGTTGCGTCTTGCGCAAGAGATACCCAGGCTCGGTGAGCGCCCCCGCTTGATTCGAGGACGAGGAATCGCCATGCGCCAAGTAAACTGACTCGCCGATGATCCAAAGGCCAAATATAACTTCCGATGGGATCCGGCTACTTACACGGTGGCCGAGAAACTAACCGGCTTTCGGCTGGAACGACGCACCAATTACCTGATCAAGCGGAATGGCCAAGACAAGCAGATCCAGACATGCACGCTCGAGTGCAGTGGATGTTCGTGTGATTGCGGCGCTGAATACCGTTGCTCGTATGAAGCAAGCGACTGCTCAAAATGCGGCCACACCGGCAAGAGGCGAATGACCTTTGGTTTTCCCGGCAGACCCCTTTTGGAGCGGGAAGCAGGCGTGAAAAATAGAGAAGTCACGCAAATGTCACGCACACGAAAAAGGCCAATGCTGTGAACATTGGCCTAAGCCGTTGAATTATATGGTCGGGACGGAGTGATTCGAACACTCGACCCCTAGCACCCCATGCAAGCGGACACCTCTAGAGCCCGCTAACTACAAGGCTTCGCGCCTGGCGCTCGCTGCAACGATGCCCAACAGTGCGCAACCGTATTTTACAAAGTCACTCGTAAAGTCACTGAGCCTTTTCGGCACCCTCCCCCGGCGTTCTGCCGACCGAACACAATCCCTATTTTGAAACACTTCTGACATATGCCTGGCACGCCCGCAGCGCGATCAGTCCTTGGTCCCCGTCACCGGTGATGGCGAGAATTCGTTGAGCATGCGCTGGGTCAAGTTGGGCTCGACGGGCTGCATGAACCACGCCGACGGTGCCGGGGGTGGCAGGCACGTTGCAGCCACCGGCTGAATCCGCGGCGTCGAGAAGGACTGACAGCCTGACATCAGAAGTGGCAAGGCGATCGCGCAGAACAGCCTGGTTGCGTTGGGCATCGGATAATTCCCTGGTGTGTTGTTGGTCCTGGCCGGCGAGTTGCTTCTCCAGGGCCAGGCGCTTATCGGTCTCGTCGCGGGCTTGGTCGGCGGCGGCATTGGTGATCGCCGCCAGGTCGTCCTTGTGCAGGCCGGCCTGCTCGGCGAGTTTCTTGCCCATCCGCCAGTCCTGCACCTGCCAGGTGCTGGCGGCGCTGAGGACCATTGCCAGCAGGATCGCGGCCAGGATCTGCCCGGGCGTCATGCCAGCACCTTTTTCGCCTTGTCCCACAGCAGCAGGCGATCTTCCAGGCCGGTGAGCCCACCGTTGATGCGGCGAGTGATCTTCACAAAGTCGCCCTGGTCCGCCAGCGTGTTCAGGCCTTTCATAGACCAGAACCAGGCCGCCGACATCGCGGCGTGCTGCGGCAGCTCGAGCAGCTCTGGCTTACTGAGCAGGTACAGGCCCAGGGCTTCCCCGCACGCAGCGTAGTTGGCCCGGCCGGTGATCTGGATCAGGCCCCGGCCACGGTACTTGGAGCCGTCCCCCTTCACGGTATTGCCCAGGTCGGCGCGGCCTTCATAACCGGCCTGCTGTGCGGTCGGGCCCCATATCTCGCGCACGTAGTGCAGTTGGCCCGACTCGTGCCCGACCTGGGCGACGAATGCGGCGGCGCGCGGCGTGCCGACGATGCCGTAACGGTTCATGGCTGTGTTCAGGGCAGGAACAAAAACGCCGGCTTGGCGGCCGGCGTTCGGGAGGATCTGCAGCAACTGCTGCTCGGTAATCGGCATGGCTTTTCTCCAGACAAAAAAATACCCGCTCGGTGGCGGATACTGGTTTTCGTATCGGCTATCAGCTAGGCCTGGCCGGGCGCAGCCAGGGCTCTGGATATCCTTCGGCGCCTAGCTTCCAGGCGCGCAACTGAGTGCGGTAGTCGCGCCATTGACGATCTGTCCCATTGACTGTTTCTCCATCTTCGATAGCCTCCAGTAGCTCGCCTACAAAGCGGCGCTCGGCCTCAACCCACTGAGTTTCAAGCGCGATCAACGGAGCCAGTCGCGCGGACTCGTTCTCTATCTTGATACTTGCTGCCTTGCGCAGTTTTGACCAATCGATATTACTCACTGACTTGTTCCTTCTGATCAACAGGCAAAGGCTTTGGTAGTTCGATCATGCCGTTTTGGGTGATGGTGATAGGTTCTGGAAATGCTTGCTCCTGGCTGTAGTTCCAAGGGTTCGGCAATATTAGGCTTATTTCAAGATTGCCGGCCGAGCGAGTCACGTCACCAGAAAACCACTGAGACTGAATGGCGTCTCGCGGAAGTACGTCTCCATCTTCAACCTTGGAAAAGTCGAACGCTTCACCATTCACTATGATCGTGTCACCATCCTTCTGGTAAGTGACTGAATCGTCTCTTCGTTGCGGGCTGAATGTAATTTTCATACCTTCCACCTTCCGGTAACTGTATATACGACGGCGCAGTTTCTAGTCCCTGCTGTAGTTGAGAAGAAATAGAAGTTTCCTGTGCCAATGGATGGAGTTCCTATCCATATTGTTGCATCGGCAGTCGCCGCAGATAGCAAAATAGATGGGGTGCCTACAAAGTTTGCTGCTGTCGGGCCAATACCTTGGAGAACCGAGTTAAAAACTGCGCCGTTTGGACTGGCAATGCTTATCCCTGATTTATCTACTACTCCCCAGCAGAACAGAGTACCGTCTGCAAATTTTGTAAATTCTCCATTAGCATTTGATCCGCGCTCAATAATAGACCCGCTATCCATAGAGCCTGAAACATTTGCAATTGCGGCATTTCCAAGCCCAAGAGCGGCGCGGGCTCCTGACTGTGTATTGCTACCCGTACCACCTTTGGAAACTGGCAATATGTTCTCGGTTGAAACTGCGCCAAGACCAAGAGCAAGTCGCGCATCAGTCTGATTAGATGAACCGGTACCGCCCTTCGCCACCGGCAGGATGTCATAGTTTCCGGTAGTGCCAAGCGCCGCCAACTTCGGCCCGAACTGGTTGTTTAGGGAGTTGAAGGCATCCGACAGCATCTTGTCATAGCCCTGTACAGGCATGATGGCGTAGGCCGCTCCGCTTACCGTTACCCCCTTATACGCTGGCAGGATAGAGATAACCGTAGAACTCGCGACGTTGGCGACCTCGTATGTCGCGCCGTCGGGACCAACGAATGAATCTCCATTCCTACTGCTAGCAGCGAAATCTACGTTCGTGCCAACTACAGTAGTGCTTCCATTTTGAACCGCAACTGTTCCCGCCCTTTGCCAAACCATATTTTTCTCCAGGCAAAAAAATACCCGCTCAAGGCAGGATATTCAAAGTTAAATGTTTAACTCTTCCTATGTGCCGGGAAGCCTAGCAAAAACAGCGCCAGGCGCCCCGATGTTTGTCCATGCTGAAATTGCGCTAACTCCGAACACTTGAAGCCTGTTCTCTGAATAGTTGAACCTTACAGCTGATGTCATCCAGTTCAGATGGTTTTGCAGTATCCCCCGGGAAAACGGATTGATCATGAAGTACTCATCAGATTGCAGCGGCGCAACAGATCCGTTTGCCCAGTAGTACGCCTGGGCAGTCCTATTTAGAACTACTTGCCCCTGATATGACCATGAGTTATTTGCTCGCGTGAAGATTACCGGGGCGGCCCCCGAGTCGAAAATCAGCACACCGCTTGCATCCCACATCCGCAGCCCGTAATCAGCCTTGCTTATTGAGGCAAACACAGCTGCAAACCACTTTCCGGCAGGCCTGAAGTCAATGTTAAGTGACGTGATGGAAAACCCAGTCCACGCCCCAGGACCTCCGTTAATAGTCATGCTCGTGTAAAGCTCATTCGGTCTAGCTGCGCTGTTCTGAATGAATACGCACGGCGGCTCCGGCGTAGTTATGGCGGACGGGAACGATACTGACACCGATGAACTGCCGGACGCCTGATAGGATCCACTGTACAGCGCACAAAGCCTAGGTTGCTCTGAGTCTATCTGTACATAGCTTCCATCGTTTACAACAGATAGGCCGAAAGTCAATTTTTGAACCTCATTACAAGCAGTCTGAACTGTATTGTTGATCCTATAGCGCCTGGCTCATTTGGGTGTTTTGAGCGCACAGTAACCGAGCCGACGCCTACAGACATAAACGGCATAGCGCTGTAGCAGTAGTTGTTAGCTGCGGCCTGGGTAGGAAGTATTACAGCTGTGCATGTTGCCAGGTCGAACCCGGCAATACTTGCAGTCACTATGGCGCCCATCGTTAGCGTGTATACGGCGTTATGCAGAACCTGATACGTAAAACTATCGGTATCCATTTGAAGATTTCCGGAAGCGTCCCACGTCCTTACCCCATGGCTCATACCGATAGATCTCCAAGTTGTACGCGCTTAACGTTGTTGGCGTCATATACCTTAATGGCTCTGTTGGTCATAGTCAGACGCCCACCACCAGGTGCTGGCCCGTTGAATTCCAGGTTCCCCGCCTTATCAAGGCGCCATCCTTGTACACCGGCGACATAGTTGTCCGATTGCAGCGCCTGGCCGATCTTCAGCATGCTGATGCTGCCGTCCTGAATGAACGCCGAACTGATGAACGTCTGCCCACCAGATACAGAGAACGGCGACACAGGCGTACCGTTCGCCAGATTCAGCAACATGAACGTGTCAGCCCTGACCACGAACTGAGAAGAAACCCCGGAAGGATCGACCTGCAGGCCCAAGCCGAACGAGGCTGCATACTTTTGGCCGCCGGCGGTGGTTTCCATCTTCACCGACCACAGGGTCGACAACTGGCCGTTGGTGTTGGCTAGCGCAGAAGCAGTCTCCTGAATGGCAGAGGTGTTCTGGCCCACCGTTGCTTGCAGTTGCGTGGTCTTCGTCGCCTCAGCCTCAATCGCGGTTGCCCTGACCTTGCTTTCCTCGACAATGGCGGAAGTACTTGACCAGCCCTTGAGAGCATCAGCCTTCGCACCGCTACCACTATCGTCGCGTGCAGAGGCGCGCAAAGCATTGGTGGTGCTGGCCTGCGCCGTGACCACGCCGTCGATCCTGGTGATATCGGTGGTGTTGGTGCCGACCTGCTGCGCCAAGCCGTTTACCGTTTCGACCGATTGACCAACGTCAAGCCAGTACGTGGCATTCGGCGGCGGGTTGTTAACCGGCACAGTCACCTTGGCCTGGTATATGCGGTCAGCATCTACCACCATCTGGCCTTTCAGGTAAATCTGGGTGGAGATGTAACCACCAAGCCCGTCAAGACCGTCAATTTGATCTTGGAGGCCGTCCAACTCGCTGATCACATCCTCGCCAAGCTGCGTCTTGGTGACCTTTCCGGTAAGAATTTCGAGCAAAGGCCCAGCATCAGAACTGGCCTGCCCAATCACCCCATTCACAACCGGGTAGAACGGCCCGATGTTGCCGGTGCGGTCCACCAGGCGCGCCCAGAAAAACAACGTGGCGCCCGCCAGCAGTTGCTGCATGCGGTAGTCGGCCTGCGGATATGCCAGGTCAGCCAGCTTGGTCGCTGCCGCCAGATCATTCGCCGGGCCGTACCACAGCTCGGTGCGCTGGGTGTCCTCGGCGCCGGCCGGGAAGCCCCACTTAATGCCGATGCCGAACAGCTCGCTGGTGGTGGTCAGAAACGCCACCGCCGGCGGCAGGCCAACCTTCCCTTCCAGGTTGGTCAGATTGGAGGTCTTCCAGATCGAGGAGATCTCAAAGGCGCTCACCGACCGAACCCGGGCCACGTAGGCGCCGGAGTAAATGCCAGTGACGTCGACACTGGTCGAACCGGTGCGCTGCACCTTGATCCAGTTGCCGCTGTCCTTGCGCCACTCCACGTCATAGGCGACCGCGCCAGCAACAGCGGGCCACGAGATGTTCATGGTGCTGATGGCGATGCCCTGGTTAACGGCGTAGCTTGACGTCAGCTTGACGCTCGCCGGCGCCGGAACGACGGTAATCGGCACAACGCTGATTGGGCGTTCTTCCAGGCGCGCGCCGGTGTCGATGTGCGCGAACTTGCTCGGGTCATACTGCACGGCCGAGATCTCAAACACGCCAGGCTCCGACCGGGCCACGCTCACCACCCGGTACAGCGGGATTGCCAGGTCATCGGCATCGAGCGCCCATACTAGTTCACGCTCAGGCGCCATAGAGTAGGCCACGGTAACGGTGACCTGCCGGCCGCTGACCAGTTGCACGGTGCGCCCCTCGCACTTGCCGTCGGGCAGGTTGAGGATCAGCCGGTCGCCGGGCTTGGCCTGGGTATCACGGTCCAGTGTGATGACCTTGCCGTTCACCGCCGAGATACGCCCGCCCACCGGTCGACCGGCCAGGAGTTCGTCGGCGATCGGGATCACGTAGCCAGGCAGCGGGATACGCCCGTCGAGGCCGACCTTGAAGGTAACGGCCCGGTCCTTGGAGTTGGTGAGCAGCGCCCACTTGCCGCGGCGCTGCGCCTCGGATTCTCGGGTGCAGCCGATGGCGCTGATTTCCACCGGGTTGTCGCCGTAGCGGCGCTGAAGCTTGGCATCCGTAACGGCCGTGACGTCGGTGTCGTAGTTGTTCGCCGGGTTGTCGTAGCTGATCAGCGCACGACTGTACCGGGTGCGCTCCGACGCGCTCGAGTAGGTGAACTTGCCGTCGATCACATTCGCCCGAGTGTAGGCAAAGTCGAAATCAGTGGCGCGCGGCATGTCCGACAGAGTGAAGACCTGGCCCTGGGCCCAGTAGGTCATGCCCCGGTAGATCGCCGAGATGTCGCGTAGCAGCGACCAGGCATCAGCCTTGCTCTGCAGGTTCAGGTTGCAGATGAAGCGCGGCTCCCGGCCGCCCTTGCCGTCCGGCACCAGTTGGTCGCAATACTGCGAGATGCGGTAGAGCTCCCACTTGTCCACCATCCACGGCTTGATGCGGCGGCCCAGGCCGAAGCGGTCGGCCGTGGTGATGTCGTAGGTCATCCAAACAGCGTTGTCAGTCCAGGCCTGTTTGAAGGTGCCGTCCCAGATCCCGGTGTAAGAACGTGCCACGGGGTCGTAGTTGCTCGGCACCTGCATCTTCTTCAGCTTGGTCTCGACCGTCACGGCCGGAATGCTGCGGAACTGCTCAGCCGAAAATTCGATGTAGAGCAGCGCGGTGTTCGGATAGCGAATCTTGGCGTCGATCACCTCAGTGAAGCCGGCGATCTGCATCGTGTCGGAGATTTTGTTGTTGTTCTGGTTGATGGTCAGCCGGGTGATACGCATCAACCAGCCGGTGGTGGCCCTGGGCAAATCGATACGGCGGGTGCGCTCGTAAAGGCTGGTGTTCTTGCCGTCGACCGCTTCGCTAAGCACCTGCTGGTAGGCGCCGCCGTCGGTGGCCAGCTCAACTTTGTACTCGATCCGGTAACCGTTGATATTGCCGCTGGCATCAACAGACTGGAGCGCCGGCCAGGCAAAACGCACTCGCACGGCCGAAAGCTGGGTATTGGTGATCGCCCGAACCCATGGCGTACCGCTGCGCAGTTCGGTACTGATGGTGGTTTCGTTCTCGATCGAGGGGATGCCCTGGATATAGGTCTGATCCACCGCCCCGGTGCGCCACTCCCACTTCACGTTCGGGAAGTTCATGTTGCCCTGGGGGTCTTGCAGGGGGGTGTTGTCGAGGTAGATGTCGCGCGCGGTGGGCGTGCCTTCGAACTCACCCTCCCCGATGGCGATCAGCATCTTAGCGATAGCGACCGAGCGCAGGCTGTCAGGGGCTTCCGTTGGCGTTTTGGGTTTCTCTTCGCCGCCCTTGGCGCCGTGTATATCGATCTTTTGTGCTACGCCCATGCTTTCCTCCAGGCAATAAAAAACCGCCTCGCGGGCGGTGTGGGTATCTGTACAGCGTGGATGAAACTCCAGTAGCGCCATTGGATGCCGGAGTAGTAGCGTTGCGCCTCCAACGAACTGCCGCAGTCCGTTGACCGCAAGCCCATGGACTGGGGCGTAAATGAAACAGGAGGTTAATTTTGAACGATGAAAAAGCCTGGGCGGATCTCGGCAGGCACCTGCAAAGCATCGCCGACAAAACGCCAAGCGGAAAACTCCCTCACGAACTGTACGATGTGACTCAATCGTTCAAGATCGTGCTCAACAATCTTGAGCAGCGCGTGAAGAAGTTAGAGCAGGCGCTGCGGACAGCCAATATCGACATTCCGCAGTAAATGGCGCGACCAGGTCTAGGCCTGGTCAACCTTGAAGTAAATCTGAGTCTCATCTGTGGCACCGATCACGCCTTGATGGCAAACCATGTCGATTGCACCAGCGTCGAAGATCGTCTCGTCTCCATATTTATTGCGCAGGGCCGCGATCAGCTCATCCTTGGTGAGTGAAAAGCGCTCGGTGCGGAAATGCGTAACTTTGATAACTTTGGTCATTTGTGTCTCCTGCGGCAATGCCGCTGATTTAGTTGGGTTACATCTGGTCTTCGGCGTAGATGGCCGCGCTGATGATTGCACCGCCTACGCGGCGCTTTCCGTAGCAAAGCGGAACCGGGTTACCCGATGCAGTGGTGTTCTTTGCGCTGCCGAAGGCGTAGCCGGGGGTGTTCTCTGGTGCGGCACTGGTTTTGAGTCCGCCGGCTTGGGGACTAAGCATTTGGATCACGCCGCCGGCGACAAGGCCAATACCGGCGCCAATGAGCGGAGTGCCGAACGGCGTGGCTGAAAAAATGACACCGACGACGATCAGGATCGCACCGACGATCGTTTGAAGGACTCCCCCCCGTTTGCTGCCCACCACCACTGGCGCAATGCGAATATCACCGGCACCGTTGTAGGTCAGTTCCTTCTCGCCGATGTTGCGCTTATCGCGAAAAACTGCGAATTCAAGCCCTCGTGACTTGGCGTTCGAAAGGAAGCGCTCGAAGCCAGGGATCTGGACGCAGAGCGCCTTGATGGCCTCAGCCGGTGAATTCACCGCAAGCCTGAAAGTTTTCCCAAACTGGCGGAGTTGCCCATACAGGCGAATCGTTGTCATCGGTTGGTAGTTGATCGCTGAAGCCTGCATCATTTTCTCCGGGCATGAAAAAGCCGCCCGGAGGCGGCTTTATGATTTTCGTTTTTCAATTGTAGTCGACGTAGGGACCAATGTAGAAGCCGGCCATGTCGCCGCTGATGCGGTATAGGCTTTCTTTGCCGGGCTGCACCGTGGCTGCGATGGTGCGAATTGCAGCGCCTGCGCACAGACCTGATCCGGCAAGGCCGGCGCCGAGGCTTGGTGAGCCTGGCGGAAGGTAAAAGGTAGCCCGCTGACCAGTGCCAATTTTCGCAGCCTTGCGCCCGTCTACATAGACGACGATATCGCAGCCTGAACCAACAGCACCGGAGTCGCGCACAACCGTGACCTTCCCGCTTTCACCGGCCGGCTTTGTCTGGAAGGCATAAACCTCATCCGACGGCACCGGCTTCGCATCCCTCACTGAAATCGCAGATGAGGCACACCCCGCCAGCATCGCCACCGCTACCGCCGCTATCAAAATCCGCATGTCGTTCCCTCTTTGGTTTGGCGGGACTGTAGCACTGAGGTGGCAGATGCAAAAAGCCCAGCACGGGGCTGGGCTTGATCAAGGCTAGGCTGCTCGGGCCTCGACCCAGTGGTCCTCATATAATTGGAACGTAGCCCCTTCATCTGGTGGCGTGTCCGCTGGAACCTTAACCGGGCCGTAGTTCGCATGAATATATGCAGAATACCAGGCACGCATAGCAATGTCTGAGGCGCCAGGCACTGGCTCGCTGCCTTTCTTTTCCCAGTTCGCGATCGTCTGCACGTCAACTCGAAAAAGCGCCGCTGCCTCTTCCTGAATCAGATCCTGCTCCTTCCTTAGAAAGCGGAACTGATGACCAGTCATGGGCTTTTTCTGCTGGACAATGTCGATCGCAATTGCGCGGTGCAGTCCTTCTACATCTCGGATTTTCACACCCTTGCCATACGACGTCTCAACAATCGTGTAGCCGTTTTTCAGGTAGATGCCATCTAGGCCGCTCCCTGTATATTCAAACATCACTTCACCTCCCATACGGTGATGGCGATTGTCTCGCCGGGATCAGGAACGGGCTTAACTGCCGCGACAACGCAAACGATGTCCCGCGGGGCAGGCTCGCACATCCTGAACTCAAAACTATTGTGTTCCGCGCTATACGTTGGACCTTTAATTATGGCCCCGCGTTGCAAGCACCTCAGCGCCTCACCTACGGTCACTCCTCGTTGCGCAAGCCTTTCGAGGAAGTGATCAGTCATAACCACTCTCGCTGAATCCCGCGCAAGCACGTGAATCAGGTTTTCGAGCTCCTGTGGCGACCATAACGGTGGAATAGTGCTCATAGACACCTATAAGATTTATAGGTAGCGCAATACTAGTGCGCAACCCCGAATTGTCAATAAGCGTGTAAATCGACGATTTTCGCATTGGTAGCGAGCGCCCGGTAATAGCGGCGTCAACCACTACGGATGATTTAATGGGACGACAAGCGGTATAGCGGATGACCTGAGCATAGTCTAAAAAAGACTAAATAATCATCCTATCTAGATCTCTTATGCCTGAGGATCAGGCGCGTGCGGTCATACCAGGGGCCACCGTATACGATGATCTCGGACGGCCTGCCGTATAGGTGGTGCAGCAGGAATGGGCCAGGGCCGAAGGTGCCCGACTCTTCGCCTGGTAGCGCTGGGTCAGTGCCCAGGTAGATCCCCGCATGATTAGGGTGAGCCGTGCGCCCGACCTGCATAACGATCAGATCCCCTCGCTGTGGTCGGTCGACGCGTACAAAGCCGGCTCCCTCGTAGTTCGCCTCGTACAGGCTGGCGTTCTCCGCGCTCTCCCACCAGCCATCGGCGCGTTGGAAGGCTTCGAATTCCAGACCCCATTCGCGCTTGTACCAATCTGCGCAGACCTGCCAGCAATCCCAGACGCCGTGTACGAAAGGACGCTGGAGCAGCGGCGTGCGGCCGGTTGGCGTGATGGTGCGCAGATCGCCCTCGGGCCAACTCAGAATATGCCAGGGCAGCTCCGTGGCCTCGCACATGGCCAGGTCATGCGGTGATGGTCTGCTGGTGGCATCAGGATGCGAGTGAACGATCCCGATCACCTCGCCCAAATCTTCCGCCGCGGCGTAATCCTCGGGATCGAGCCGAAACTCTTCGTTCGGCTCCGTGGCGATGTTCCGGCATGGGAAGTACTTCTGCGCGCGCCCGACGGACAGCAACAGGCCGCAGCACTCGCGGGGATACTCCGCTGCCGCGTGCGCCTGGATCGCGGTGATGATGTGTTTTCGCATGATCAGCTCCTTGAGACCAAGCTCACAGCGGGGAATCCACCGAAACTGAGCTCGTTGTTCTCGCCAAAGCGCAACTTGCAGGACGACAGGCAGCCTTTGCACTGATCCTTGGCGGGGTCATCCGTGGGGTTGTCCTCGTCATCGAACATGGCCGCGCCGGTGTAGCCACAGTCCGCTCCCCGGTATCCATTGGTCATGGCCCAGTGGCAGAACGTGGTCATCTGCCGGCCGGGCAGCCCGTGGTTGTCGATCTCACCCGGGGAAGACAGCTCCCAGACCACCGCCTCGCCGTCCTCGCTGGTTTTCTGGTCGATGTACCAGATCTCCAACGCTTCCTGGGTCGGGTCTGCAGTCGGGTTGCCGTCGGGAAAGTTGGCCGCGTCCAGGTACTGGGCCAGGGTCTCGCGAACCGTCAGCTTGAACTTGAGCATGTCCTCGAAGGCCAGGCACAGCGCCGTGACTCTGCCGTTGACGTTGCCGGCGGCGAATGTCGGCCGTGAGGCTGTGCCGTCGCTACTTGAGGAAATGCCCTCAATCTGCACCGGCCAGGCCGCGTACTCCTCTCCCTGCCACCAGATCGACTTCGCAGGCAGATCCTCTTCCGAATGCTCGTAGGCCAGCAACTCTTCAGGTGTGTGCGGAATGGCGTGCCCGTGGAAGCGCAGGTAATCCGCGCCGTACTCAGTCCCGTCAATTTCAAACAGGCGAATCTCGCCGCCGGGCTCCAGTTTCTGGATGTCCGTGATCAGTGCCATGGATAGGCCTCAGGGATGAAAGGTTTGCTTGAAGGTGGCGGTGATGGCGTAGACCTGGCCACCGCGGTGAACCGGCTTGTAGCCGTTGCATTTGTAGAGGCCAAGCTCGCCCAGGGGCGGCTCCCATAGGAAGCCCTTGGCGCCCTTGTGCCGATCGAGGAACGCCTTGATTTCCAGAACACGAGCCTTGGCGCCGGTGAACGTGAGCGGCCAGGATTGGGACTGGTTATTTAGGCCATCTTCGACCGATTGCTCGTACCCATCGCCGAACTGCTTGGTCCGGACGCGCTGGGTCACATCACCCTCCGCGCCCTTTTCCGTTGCCCAGGTGAATCGTTCGATAGCCATCATCGCCCCTTGATTGCTTTGTTGATGACGCCGCCCTGGCGCATGTCCCTGCTGCGCAGTTCCTGATACTTCTGCTCAACGAACGTCGCCAGCTCCTTGCCAAACATGTCGTAGCCAGGCGCGTCGGCGGAGGACGATGCGTTGCCGTCTCCGTCGATATGCACCTCGACATTGATCTGTGTTGCGCCCGCCCCGCCACCGCCCATGGCCATAACGCCGAGCTTGCCGCTGGACGTCCTGGTCAGGGGCATGATCGCCTCTTCCCCTGCCTCACCCATGACCCCGGTTTTGCCGTTGGCCATACCGAACGCCGTGGGCTTGCTGACGATGGAGTTGGTGAACGCGCCGCCGTCGGCGAACATCTGCACGCCGCCCGACCAGGCGCCGCCCATGGCTTGCGGGAAGTAGCTACCGGAGTAGCCACCCGCTGAAGCGCCAAGATTGGAAGATGCAGCGCCAGCAGACCCGGCCGCCAGCCCGTTGCCGCCGGCGGCACTGCCGCCGAAGTAACTCGCCGCCGCCCCCACCAGGCTGCCTAGCAAAGCGGAACTGGCCTGACGTGTCGCAATGCGCGCCATGTCCGCCAAAATCGACTTGGTGAAGTCCGCGAACGACGCTTTGCCTGTAACGGCGAAGTTGACCAGCGAATCCTCCATGGAGCTGAAGGCGTTGCCGAACAGGCTTTTCGTCTGGCCGGCGATGTTTCGCGCCGAGTCCAGGTAATTGTCCCAAGCTGCCGTCGCGCCCTTCGTCCAATCGCCCTGGGCGGCTTCCACATCCGCGTAGTTCTGCCGGATCTGGTCAGTCGCTGCCTTGTTCGCATCGGCGAGCGCCTGAGATTTTCGCTTGAACTCTTCCTCCGACATGTTCCGCGACGGGTCGGACTTCTGGTTGGCCAACTCCAGGGACTGCTGAGCAAACCGATCTTGCTGGCTGTTCAGCTCGCCGCTGAGCGCGTTTTGGCGATCACCCTGGCCCACGCCGAGTACTGCGCGCTGGCCAGCCAATTCAAGTGCTCGCTGTTGCTGCCCCAGCGCCTGGATGTAGGTGCTGATCGCGCGCTCCTGCTTGGCAAGGCGCCCGGCCTCGTTGGTGGCCAACACTTCAAGCTGGCTGTCGGCATCCTTCTGCGCCTTGACCATCCCTGCGCGCGCATCGGCGATCTTTTGGTCCAGCTGGATGCTTTGCGCGGCCGACGTGGTCTTCTTGCCCTTGGCGGCCTCCAGCGCGGTGATCTCCGCCTCGTAGGCTGCCGTCACCTGATCTCGCTCGTTGCCGATCAGGGCCTGGCGGCGCAGCAGATAGTCGGCCTCGGATACCAGGCCGTCCTTCTGCGCCGCGTCCAGTTCCTTCTGGTAGTTTTTGTAGTCCGCGGCGATGGCCGCGAGGCTGTTCTTGGCGTCGTTGAAGCCGGTCAGGTCGACCTGAGAACCCGAGGCCTTCGGATCTTTGAACTTGTCGCTGATGTTGGAGATGTTCTTGTCGATCGCAGCCTGATCGAGGCGAGAATCCTTCGGGTCGACCTTGCGGATGTCTTCGAGCTGCTGCTTGTACTCCTTGATTGCCTCGGTGCGCTTCTGCTCATTCGTCCATGACGATTTGGTCAGTGCGTCGATTTTCGCCATGGACGACACTGCATCGCCCTGCGCTTTCGCTTGCTCGCTCTCCCACTTGGCGATATCGGCTTGCGCGGCCTTTTGATCCTCCAGCATGTTCAACTGGTTAGTGTAGTAATCGACCATCACCTGTTTATTTTGGAAGACACCAACGTTGCCCTTCTGGGCTTCGGCCAGGTCACGGCGCGCCTGTTCGATATCGGCGCCGATGTCTGGCCGACCGAGATTCTTGAGGTTATCGGCGGCGCGCGCTACGGCGTTGTAGCCTTTCTCCCAGAAACTCAGGTTTTCCAGAATCTTCGGGGTGCGCTCGTTGATCGCGTCAGCGTAAGACTCGGTCGCCAGCTTTACCGCACCAGCGTGGTCGCCCTGCTCTTCCAGCGCCGTGATCTGCGAGTAAACCGAAGCTGTCAGGTAGTGGTACTGCTCGTTCAGCGCGGCGGACGCCTTGACCGGGTCGTCGGCCAGTTTGGAAAACTCGGCGACTGTCTCACTCACCGCCTTGCCCGTGGCTTCCTGCATCGACACAGCGGCCTGGGTGATGCCAGTGAAGCTCTCGCCAGCGATCTTGCCGTTGTCGGCCAGCAGCGCGAGAACCGCAGCAGCCTGGCCGGTGGTGCCCACGGTTGCGCTGACCTGCCGTGCCATGTCGCCCAGTTGCCCTGCGCTAACTCCAGCATAGTTGCCGGTGAGGATCAGTGATTTGTTGTACTTGTCCTGCTCTTCGCTGCCTTTGTAGTAGGCGACCCCAAGAGCGGCGACAGCGCCTGTCGCAAGGGCAATAGGCGCCAGCATGGCCAATAGGCCGGCGGCTGATGCGCCAGCACCTGCGCCAAGCTGAAGAACAGCACGAACACCGCTCCCCCAGTCACCAGAAGACAGCGCGTTGCCAAGCTGCGTAACGTTTTCCTGCGCCTGGCGGGTGCCGAGGCGCAGCTTGTCGAAACCGGTGGCGGTTTTTTCGAGCTTGGCATAGTCCTTGTCGATATTGCCCAGGGCTTTGTTGTAGTCGTCCTGACTCAGGCGCCCCTCGTCCAGGTGCTTGCCCAGTTGCTCGACCTGCGTGTCCAGCTTGGCCAGCGCGCCACGGGCCGGGTCAATCGCCCCCAGCAAGCTGTTTAAGGCCTTCTGCTCGTCCATTGCAGACTTGGCCAGGGCCACCTGCTGCTTGTCGAGCTGCGCGGAGATCTTCGCCGCTTCTGCCTCGCCATAGGCGCCGGTCTTGGTCAGCTTGGCGAGAGCGTCACGCTGCTTTGCCAGATCCTGGGTGGTTTTGGCGCTGGTCGAAAGCGACTTTTCCAGCGCCTCCATTTCGTTCATCAGCGAGACGGCGGACTGCTCGGCCCGGCCGCCGGCCTTGGCCATCTCCTCCAGGCTTGTTTTGGCCTGGATCGCATCGGCCGAGTCGATCTTGACGCCGAGTTCTGCAATGTTCATCGACTCACCTTGAATAAGTGCCCGTGATTACGGGCTGTTTTCCCTTTCCTCAGCCATGACGCGCAGGGCTTCGCCTTCCAACACCTGAAGGTCATGGAAAATTTCAGCGAGTTTCTTTTTCTTGATGCCGAGGAAGCCGGCCACGTCGCGGATGCAGCTGTAGTCGAGACCGATCGCGCCGCCGGTGCCTGCTCGCCACTGGGTAGACATTCGGTTGAACAGGAGGAAGGCCGGCCAGTTGCAGGGCCAGACCTCCACTTCCTCAACCAGGTCGCCAGGGGCAAGACCGAACATGCCGATAATCGTGTCGGGCACACTCGGCGAGTACATCGCGCGGGCGGCGTCAGTCAGTTTCCCAGGCGGGCCTGGCTGTATGCGCTTTCGTAGGCCTTAACGACCGCCTCGGCGGCACCATGGCAGGACTTCACGAATGCGACGATGTTGTCGTCGTTGTATTCGTCATCGAAGCCCCAGCCTACCACCAGGTCCTTGATCTGCTGGGTTTGCTGCTCGGTGTCCACTGCGACCACTTCCGACCAAGAAGGCTTGTCGCCCAGCGCGGCCCGCGCCTTGTTCCGCGCCTCGTTCCATTCATCGAACAGAGCGGCAAGCTCGGTGCGATCCCGGTACTTGAAAGTGAACTCGACCTTCTCGGGTTCGCTGCCGACGATCGGGATCAGCACGGGCGCATTGAACGTAGCCTTTTGCGCAATACGGATCTTAGCCATGGGTTACACCGCCGCAGTCAGGTAGCGGGTCGGCTCGGCCTGCAACGCCAAGCTAACGGTTCGGGTCAACAGGTTGTTGCGGGACACCGCTGGCTGCTTGGAGAACGACGTGTAGGTGCCGTACAGCAGGGTGTCATTACCGGGTAGGTTCAAGCGCGCCGCTTCGATCTGCTTGCCGGCGTCCGCCTTCAACAGCACCCCGTTGAATGCCTGGGCCGGGTCATCGGCAATGGTGAGCACCATGCTTGCTGCGGATTTATCGGTGGGGATCTGCTTGCCCTGGTCATCCTCGAGGAACACCACGTCCAGGTAGTTCTGTTCGCCACCGGAGAAGGCCACGTCGGAGATTTGCGGGATCTGCACCCAGGTCAGCACCTTGCGCATCGTGCCCGCGCCGCCAGCGACCGGATAGACCTGCGTGTCGGTAGTGTCGATGCCTTCCAGGGTAATCGCCGTTGCCGTGGCTGCCTTCACGCGCACCACCTTGCTATCCAGCTTGCTCCAGCCAGACGTCAGCAGAACAATATCGCCGGCAGCGATGGTGCCGCCGACAACAGTGGCAACGGCCTCGGCGGCGTTGCTGATAGCAGTGAACGCCAGTGCGGTCGCGTAGGTTGCGGCGTGCTGGAAGGTGCCGCCGTTCGGGAGTTTGTAGCCCATGGGGTATTTCCTCTTTGCAGATATGAAAAAACCCGCTCGATGACGGGTTCTCGGGGTTGCCCAATGGGCGGGATCAGTTGGTGTCGGCTCGGTACAAGAACGAGACTGGAACGGTATAAGTTGAATCGCCTGTGATGCCGGGCCCTGGGTCAACTGGCGACATGGTCACCACGGTGACCGCGCCCTTCGTGTCCCTGGCATATAGCGGGAACAGATCTGTCAGTTCTGCTGCGATTGGATTCGTCTTGGCCTTGCCGGTACCGGCCGGCGCGATGATGCTCACCTGAAACACGCCGGTGTAGAGCCGGTGATCGCCGCCGAGCGTGTTGCTCGCGGTGTCACCCGGGATTGTGAAGGCGCGAAGGTAAGTCTCGCCCGCCGCCGGCGTATAGGCGGTGTTCTCGAAGACGATCCTCAGCTTCTCCGACCTGGCAGCGCTCCAGGCGATCAGCTTGGCCTCGTAGATCGAGGCGATGATGGCATGACTCATACCTGGTTGTTCCTGATGGCCTCCAGCACGATCTGCTGAAAGCGAGCCACAGTTACCCGAACCATGCCGCCGGGGGCCTGGGTTGAGTGGCCGAACTCCAGCGGAATCGCGTAGGGCAAGTTGTTGATGATGTAGGCCATTTGGCCAGCGGTGAAATCACTCATCGCGGCAACCATTGCAGCGGTGGTTTCGGCGCCGCTCGGGTCAACCTCATCAAAGGTGACGCTCTCTACCACGCCAAGCGATATGTGCCAGTTCGCCCGGAACCGGCCGCCGACGTAGTCCTTGCCAGCCACCAAACCGTTCACGTTGAAATTCTGGTCGCGCTCGGTCTTTGTCAGGGGCTTGGCGTACTTCACACCCTTTCGCAATTTGCCGGCTTCGGTGAAGTTCGACTCGTTGAGGTTGATGATCGTATTGCGGACCGCGACCTTGAAGTCATAGTCGTCGGCCGCCCGAGTGTTCGCCTCACGGTGAGCAACGTTTGCGGCCCAGATCTCCGGGTTACCCACGGGAGACATTCGAATCAGGCTGCTGCCGACCTCGATGATGATCTCGCGCACGCTGGCGTCGATGGCTTCGCTGGTTTGGGCGGCGAACTCGGCCAGGCTCATGGCGAAGCTGCCGGACTGTCCGGCGCCTGCGCGGCTCACGACCGCACCTGCAGCTCGTACAGGATCGGCGTGCCGGCGGGATTGATCTCTTTCAGCGGAGGGACGATTGACCAGGTGCGGCCTTGGGCAACCACCTTGTCGAGCAGGCCGGGCACCCAGGCCAAGCCCTGCGCGGCGATCTTAAGCTTCTTGTCGCCCTGCCTGATGAGGCTGTTGTTCTGGAATTCGAGGCCGGTGAAGTCAAGCAGGATGCCCTGGGCGGTTTGCTCGACGGTCGCGCCCGGCGCTTCGCCACCCGTCTCGGGGTCGTACTCGCCCGGCTCAGTCTTGCTGATGGTCACAGGCTGGCCGAACTCTGTGATCATCTCCAGAGCCATCACGGCCATTTCGTCGTAAAAGGCCATGATGGTCTCCATTACAGCTATGCGCGCACTGCGAACAGCCCACGCTTTTGAAGGTAGTCGGCAAACTGCGTAGCGCTCGGCCGGTCCGGTGCCGCCGGCAACAGCCGACCGCTGGTGTTGGAAATCGTGGCGTACTCGCGCGTTACCGCGCCTTCGACACGCTCCAGAGTCACAGCACCCTTGCGCTTCTCCACTGGGTCAATGTCGTCCTGATGGATCTCGGCGGCCAAGGCCATCTGTCCGTACTGGATCCGCGCCGGCAGGTAGTTGTCTGGCTTGATCTGGCAGTCCAGTTCAACACCCCGACGCGGCCAGGACAGGGCTTGCTCGCTGCTCATCTTGCGGCCTTTCCAGGTTTTGCCATCCATCGCCAAGGCGGCCCGGCGAAGCAATGCTTCCTGCTCGGGAACGCCTGCGGGGATGACCGTGCCGAATTTCACGGCATACAGGGACAAGTCCTCGGCGCTCGCGTAGCTTTCGGCATCAGGCTTGCCGGTGCCGTCCTCAATGATGAGTGTCATGCGTCAACTCGCTGGAATGGTTTTAAGATTGGCCGTGGGGTCACCGACAGCCAGCATTATCAGGCCTTGGGCAGGTCAGCGACGAGCTTTTCCAAGGATTCTTTCGAGGCGTTGGAACGGTACGGCACCTTCGCGTCATCGAGCTTGGCCTTCAGGTCGGCGATTTCCTTCGCTTCGGTAGCCACCTGACCGGCCTTGTCGGCCTGCTGGAGAAGGTCGTCTACCTGCAGCTGCAGAGCTTTCACCTTCTCAACTTCACCGTCACGCTCGCGAATGAGGCTTTCCACACCGGCGTTTACCCCTTCGAACACCCGAAACAGGCGATCAGCGATCGGGCCAAGATCACCTTCGGGGCGCACCAGCGCTTGATCGGCGAATGACTCAACGATCAGGCCGACAGATTCGAGCTCGGCGCGGAAGGCGTCGATATCGACACTGGAATTGCCGCCGCCGAGCAGCAGCACGGTAGGCAGTTCCTTGATCGTCACGTCGGGCACTTCGTCGGCGGCATCTTCACGGTTTTCGGTAACGCTTGCGTCGACGATGCGCAGGCCGCTTGCTTTGGCGAGCGCCTTCACGTCTTCCTGGTACTGGTGGAATGGACCAGGCAGATACCAGATGTTTTTGTTGCTCATGATCATGTCCTCGCCAAGCCGGGCATTGGGCCCGACTCAGCTGTCAGGGTTACTTGGAGGCGTCACCGATCAGAGCCACACCAGCGGTGTGCTTGATGCTGGTGGCGGTCTTGTCCCAGTTGGTACCGGTCGCCAGTTCGGCGTCGGTTGGCGACTTGCCGCCGGTGGTGGTGTCCCAGGTGTAGCCCTTCAGACCCAGGCCGAAGGTGTAGTCGGTCTGGAGCGTGGTTTCGATGCGCTCCTTGCCGTTGGTGGTCTGGACGTTGCTGATGATGTCGCGGCCGTCGTGGACCAGCGCAGCGCCTTGCACCAGGGACAGGATGATTTCCTTGTTCGGGGTGCCGGCCTGCATCAGCGCAGGGGCATCCGTCACAACGGAGATCTTGCCCAGAATGTCGATCACGCGGACGTTACCGGCCTGGAACAGCTGGTTCTGGTTTGCCAGGTTCTGGCCGACCAACTTGTGGTAGCTGGTGCCCTGCATCACCTGGGTTACCAGGTTCTGGCTCGCATCGCCGAACTTCGCATGGGCGTTGTTCAGGCCCGCGTAGGTGATGCCAGCGGTAGCCGAAACATCGTTGACCGCGGTGGCCTGGGCGGTGATTGCAGCAACCAGGGCAGCGATCGCGGTGTTCAGCTGATCCTTCAGCAGGATTTCAGCGAACGCGCGGCTGGCGACTTCGATGCCTTGGGCGGTTGGTCGCTCCAGCCAGGTCATCTGCGACGGCTCGTAACGGATCGGACCGAAGCCGCCGGCCACCTTCACCGAAGTGTTCTTCAGCTCGGTCAGATCGGTTGCAGCGACAGTAGCGTTCGCGCTGTAGCGGTCCACGCGGCGCTGGGCAGCGGCCAGAGTCTGGAAGAACGACTCTTGGAGGAAGTCACCAGTGAAGCCGTCCGGAGACAGCACGATCGCGCCACGGCTGGCGGCGTTGAAAGCGGCGAGATACTGGTCCAGCGTCTCGAGAGTCGCCGGCATGATGTATTCGTTGAAAACCTGCATTTGCGACAGGGACATGAGTTATTTCCTTACGATTGAGGGAGATCCGGGAACCGGCTCGCAATTGCGGCCTGTCGTTCCTCTTTGGTGCCGCCGATTTTTCCTTTTGCGGCCCCGCCGCCACCTCCAGCACCAGCAGCCCCGCCGCCAGATGCCTTGCTACCCGCGATCAACGGCGCGAAGGCCGTGTCGTTTGCGAATTCTGCTTTCAGCTCATCCAGCGTTGCCGCTGAGAGCTTGCCCTGCTGGTCGAGGACGACCACAACAGGCTTCCCGTCGCGCTGCTCGACGCTCAAGCGGCGCTCGATGTGCGGCAACAGGGCTTTGGCGCTGCCTGGGATTGCCAGGGCAGACGCGATGTCAGTAGCGGTACGGCCGACGGTCAGATCCCGGATCTGAGTGCTCAGCGTTCCACGCTCCTGTTCCAGCATGCCGTTCAGCTCGGCTTCGCGGCGGTTGTACTTTTCAGACCAGGACTTTTCTAGCTCCTCGACGTTGCCGGACTTGCGAGCGGCCTCTTCACGCTCCAGCCGGGCCTGCTCTTCCGCATCCTTGCGAGCCTTCTCGGCGGCTTTCTTCTCGCCGAGCAGCTCTTCCACCTTCGACTTCAGGCCGGATACATCTTCTGGTTGCGGCAGGCCTTCAATACCGAGGACAAACTTGCCTTCCTTCTCGGTGTAGAGCGATTTGACGGAGTCATCGAGACCGTCGAGAGTGTCCAACTGATATTTCAAACCCATTTGTTTGTCTCCCGGAGACGTTGGTGCAGGCCCTGCCTGCTATTTGATGCCCGCCCGCTCGAACGCCAGAGGCTCAAGAGCCTTCATCTGCACAAGGGTCAGAGGTGAAAAGTTGCGATCGAGCTGCAGCTCAGAGAATCGCTCGATACTCAGGCCGCCTTCGCGAAAAAGCTTGGCGCGGACCGGGCCGATAGCCTTGTCCTGAAATGCCGCTGGCTGCTGCTGGAGCCAGTCGTAATAGCTGAGGTCTGCCCTCACCTGCTGGGCGCCGGCGTCACCGATGGATGCCCGAGTGGCGTCCTTAGCAAACAGAGCGCTGAAGCGCGTCACCGCCACCACCGTCGAGCGGCAATTGATGTGGATCGGCGGCCTCGGCCCCTCAGTCAGCTTGAACCGGCGCTTATCCAGCGTTCGGCATTGGCTGGTTGTCTTCGAATCCAGGGTGCTGACCCACTCCACCGACTGCACGACGTCGCTGTTTTCCTTCAGCGTCTCCATGCGCGCCTGGGTGGCGACGTGCTGCACCGCCGTTCGCACGATGGCGCCGGCGTTGCGGTTGGTCGTAGCCAGGATGCCGTCGTTGTACTGGAGTGCTTTGGTCCCGCGAATGTTCTTGATGATCTGGAAGTTGGTTTGGCCTTCGAAGAAGCCCTGCCTGATCGCGCCTGTGAGGCGTTGCCGCTCCGTGGCGGTGAAGCCATCAATAAACGACTTGAGCAGCTTCCCGCCGTCGGCACCGCGCACGCTGAGCGGATTGGTGAGGATTGCCGCCCTGATGGCAGCAGCACCTGGCACCGCCGCATCAAAGGTGATGCCCACCGGTGCTGCCCGGGTAAGGCTGGTCGCTTCGAACTCGGCCTCATAGTTGGCGATGTCCACCAGGTCGAGGTTCAGCTTCTCGCTGTACCGGTCGAAGATGCCCAGCAGCAGGCTATCAACCTCGCTCAGCAGCCGCTCCAGGCGGGAGACGGTGTAGTCCGTCAGGTCCGTCCGCGTCAGCCGCTCACGAATCGAGCGGTCGATCTCCTTGAGGAACGGCGCGAACTTCGCCACCTCCCCTGACTTGAGCTGCTCCAGGAAGACGGCATGCCGGATGGTAGCGTCAAGGATTGCTTGGTTTGCCGCCATTCGGAATTACCTCGGTGTTGTCCAGGCCAAGCCCAGTACTCTGCGTTTCCAGTTCGCCCCGGATTTTGTCGTCCGTTTTCTCCGGGTTGATCACGCCTCGATCACGCAGGTATTGCCAGAAGTCGCCCTCCGGCAGCTTGCCGCCCTGCACTGCATTGAACAGAGCCGCCAGGATCGTCGCGTCCAAAGTGATCTGGCTGAAGTCTTGGTTGAGCTTGTAGACCACCTCGCCGGTGGCGTTCACGAACTCGGCCATCCAAACCAGGCACTGGCTGTATGCCTCGCTGACGTTGCTCACCACCAGGGAGAGAACGCTGTGTTCGGCGGCACTGTCGTTATCGGCTTGGGTTGCGGTCTTCACCGCGCTACCACGCTCGATCAGCCGGGCGCCGAGGGACACCATGTCCTGCTTCTTAGCGTCCATGGCTTCCTTCACGAGCGTGTTCGGCTCAGGCTGAGCAAAGCCGCACGATCCGTTGGCTGGAAGCGTCAGCGGCGCCCTGGAGCCGACATAGATGCCGTTTGCCTCAAGGTGATCGCGCCATGCTTCGTCCAGTCCGGAGATCCAGAACTGCGGCTGACCAGAGAACCAGACAGAGTCCTCATAGTCCGCGCTGTTGCAGTAGTGACCAATGTTCAGCACCGCCATGTCGTACAGTGGGGCGTCGTCGATGCTGGTGTCGTTGTTTTCGCTACCAAGGAAGTGGAACGGGATGATCCGCCAAGGCTGGCCTGCGCCATTCAGGGGGGTGAATGGCGGGATAATCATAGCCGTCTGGCTTGTTCCCTCTTCCCACACCTCCTGGGTGTACACGCCGGTCTCGTCCAGGCGTAGCACCCGGTACTGGGTAACCTTTTCGCTGCCGAAGCCGTCATCGGTGTCGACATCTACGGATTCTTGCAGCACAACCAGGCTCAGCAAGTGCTGACCGCCGACCTTACGGGTCTTCCAGTTCCTGATCGACTCGGCTGGGTAGCTCGCAACGCTTGCACGAGCGCGACCCGCCTGTTCGTCCGCCTTGCTCACGGTACCGGCCTGCACCGCGGCATAGTCAACCAGCAAACCGTGCCGACCAACCTCGAGCAGGTGCCCGATGACCGATTGCGACTGCTGATAAACGCTCACGCCCTGCCCGTCGATGTCCGTGGCGACGTAATCTAGTGCGCCGGGGACAGTCAGCGTTGGCCAGGTGCGGAACACGGCCCCCACCAGACTGTGCTTCGTGCGCCCGGTAGCGTTGTAGTACACGGCCCGCTGCTTGTACGACTTGTACCGTTCAAGGTTCTCAGGGCTGGTGTCGTGCTTGTTGGGCCTGGGCAAGTAAACATCGCCGCGCCCCTTGACCGTCTCGGAGCCCTTGCACACGTCGCGCACCAGCCGCCAACGGGACTGTGCCGCGTCGTACTCCGGGCGGGTGTATGTGACGTCTGCCATTAGCGTGCGAATCCCATTTTGATTGATTTGACCGGTTTCCTAGCGCTCTTGGCGACAGCGAAGTACCGGAATCCGTCGGAGCCGTGAGAGGTCCAGTCGTGCAGCGGCTTGTCTTTCCAGCAGCCGCGCTTGTCGTCCCACTCCTTGCGGTAGTTCTCAAGGCAGGAGACCCCCTGCTCGCACTTCGAGTCATCGAAAGCACACTTGGGCAGGATCTCCCGCACCTGCTCGATACCATCGTTGACGCCGAGCTTCGGCACGACCTGGAAAGTCATGCTGTATTTCTGGCCGTCGATGTCGTAGCCCTCGCGGGCCAGCTCCCGACGGGTTTTGGCGTCGCTGCCGAACTCCCTGTTATCGATGTCGTGCGGCCCCCAGTGTTCGGAGTAGGTGTAGCCCTTGTCCTTGAGCACCTTCATGTAGTGCCGCAGGCCTTCGCCGCTGTTCTCGTAGTAATCGATGACGTGAAACTCTTCGCCGACCTGGCGCACGAACCAAATGGCAGTTGAGTCGCCGACGCCGATGTCCCAGAAGGTCATTACCGGTAGGTGGCTGTTGTTCGGGATCACGCCGATGCGCTGCTGCGCGTAGAGCTTCGTCAACTGCTGGGCGTAGTAAGCTCCCTCGACCGACTGCTGGAAGGCTTCGACAGGGATGGACGGGTATTCCCGCTTCATGTCGTCGCCGAGCGTCTTCTCCTTCGCCGCGTACCAGGCGCGCTGGCCTGGGTTTGTGTCGATTCCGTGCTTGGCGAACAGGTCGTTGAAATAGTCGGTCAGGCGCTGCGGGATGACGACGTCAGTCGGGTCAAGCCAATAGGCCTTGTTCTTCCACCAAGAGAAGAAGAAAAACTTCCAGTCCAGCAAGCCCAGGGGCACGCCGGCCAGTTGTTGGCGCTCCGCGCTCTGCGAGTAATCGAAGAAGTAGCCCGCCCTGCCCTCCGCGGTCGACTCAATCGTGACGAAGCAATCGGTGGCGACAGCCTCGAAGGCGCCGGTGACGATCTCCCGCGCCTTGTGCGGAAACTTGGCGCAGATCTTTCCGAATTCGGATACGTGCAGGTAACGCAGCGTGCCGCCCCGAAACGAGGTGCTGACGTAGAGCGAACCACCCTTGCTGAAGACCAGCTCGCCGGCGGCGTCATTACTCGCAGGGTTGGCAGCGCGAATCTCAGCAGGCAGGTTGTCGTAGGCGTACTTCACCTTCTCCCGGAACAGGCGCTTGGCGTCGTTCAGGGTGTGAGCGATCAGCGCACACTTGGCCGACTCGAACAGCGCCGCGTCCAGTTGGATGATGCAGCATTCGGTGGTGAAGCCAAGTTGCCGGGCCTTCAGGATGATGTTCCGGGTGTGCATCCCCTCGAAGTATTCGATCTGCTCGTCCGTCATCCGGAAGCGGACCTTCTTGCCCTGCTTGTCCGTGATGAAGTAGAGGTTGTTCAACCGCCAACGCTTATCCCGGAGCAGCTTCAAGTGCTCGGGCTTCATGTCAGGCTTCCTTCGATAGATCGTCCATCAGAGCGGCCAGGGTATCGACTGTCTTGTTGCCCTCTTCCGTGTCGAGGTTGAATGCTTGGCGCTCGCCCTTGATGACCTTGAGCTGAGCGTCGACACCGGCATTTAGTGAGCGGGCGAAGTCGCCGTGGTTGTCTTCTGAGACTGTGACGCTGGAAAGGAAAGCGCTGAGCTTGTTCGCAATGCCGCGCCACTGGGCCAGACCTGATCGATGGGCGAGCACTACAGCCGCAGCTTGGTCGGAGGCCTCTTCGATGATCTCGGCATCAGTGACCAGCTTCTTCTGGTCACCATCCGTGGTCACCGCTCTGGTCACCTTATCCTTTACGGCGGCCCTAACCTTACTGGTGAGGTCGCGCTGCCAGCCTTCCTTATCAGCCCGCTTCATGATCGTGTTATGCGCAACACCGTGCTCGGAGGCTATGGCGCGCAGGGAAAGCAACCCGGCCCGGTAGGCGCGCTCGATTGCCTCCCAGTCGGGTTGCTTGGTTGTCATGGGGGGAATCCTTAATTTGATCCGATGCCGGTGCTCAGCGTCCTCACCAGTCCGCCGGTGCAGGTATCGCGCTTCTTGGCCATTTCTACTGCTTCGGCAGCAGTTGCGCCCATGTCCATCGCCGTGAGCGCATGAACGCCCCCACTACCGATTGCGTAGGGCTTGTCACCAATCAGTGGGCTTTTCCAGAATCCGTCCTCTGCATCGTTGCCCGCGTACCACAACCCATCAGCATCAACGACGATGGCCGAGCACTGTAGGTCGCGGGCCTCAGTGGCACCAAAGTAAGCGGCAACCAATCTCGGGTAGTGACTCGTCTTGCCGGCGAAGATGAACTTAACCCCCTTCTCTTCGTGGCACTTCTGGAAATCGTCGTACACAATTTCGGTATCGCGAGTGATCCGAGAGTCATAGGCAATCACGCCGTCTTTGTAGGCAATGGTCGTCATTTGGTCACCATCCGATGGGTTTGTGCGTGTGCGTGTGCGTGGCCGTGGAGCAGGCTCACAATTAGTCCCTGAGGCAATCCGGCAGCCTTGGCGGCGTCCACGGCATCAGCAATGGCCTTGTCGAGAGCGGTCACAGCAGTGTTGATGTCCTGCCCCATGGGAAGCACATGCCGTAGGCGAGTTACTTTGCCCATCAGTTGAACGGATCAGTAGGCTTGGCGATCGAGCGCACGAACCACATGAAGCCTTGCTGCAAGTTGGTCTTCGCCAACGCCAGCAGGCGCGGGTCGACGCCATCAATCTGGCCAATCTGTTTGAACAATTCGCCGGTGTCAGCCTCCAGCGCCTTAATGGAGTTCATGCCGTCGATCTCGGACTGAGTCAGGTCGCGGTAGCCGGTGATTTTCTTGTGCTGGTTGTCCATGGGTGGTTCCTCATGATTACGCGCCACGATTTTGCGCATTAGAAAACGTGGCGCGGATTACAGCGAGTCAGCCTTGCGACCAATAAACCTGTCTGAGTAGTCGCGCAGCTTCTCAACACCTACGAACCCAACCGCGCCACCGGCGAAGGTAGCCATGCCCTGAGGCAGTCCCATCCACTCCAGTAGCGGCACCAGAGCCAGGGTAATCAGCCCGCACAGGGCGCCCTCAAGGATCATCTGGCGACGAGTGCCGCCGCCATACACAACCCGCAGGATGGCAATGAGCACCGATAAGCCAGAGGCATAGAGTTGCGGCTGGTGCGCTGCAAGCCAGGCAAATGCAGCGGCCCACAAGTTAGGGTCTTTTTCGGGCATGGGAGCCATCTCAGTTCCTCCCCTTCAGGGAGTTAGGAAAAAAAAGCCCGCTGGGTGGCGGGCATATGGCTCCGTGCTATCGTCGTGACTCCTACAATCGCAACAACGGATGGAACCATGGCAAATTTTATCGTGACTTTTTAGTTTAAATCTGACGACTCACGCCAAGCTCGATACGACTCGTTCGTGAAGAAAGTTAACGAACTAACGGCTTACAAACACTGGGACGAAACTACGTCCTTTTACTGCTTTGAGCTGGATACGACAGCAGAAGATCTATGCTCGACCTTGTATGTCGGTAGCGACTTCAACTCAACCAAGGACATCATGGTTGTGATTGATGTCACCAACAAAAAGAAAGCCACAAAAGGCCCATTGAAGTATCCGAGCTTGCTCGATTCGTATCTCGGATTCTGAGTCACCCTAAGTATTTAGGTCATCTGCGACTCAAGCTCAGCGACTCGGCGCTCGTACCGCTCGAGCGTCTCCTGATTTAACCGCAGAGCTTCCGATAACTGCTTCTCCCGAGCTGCGGCATCAGCATGCAGCTTAGTCACCTCTGCCAGCTTCGACTCCTGCGCAATGACAGCCTCGACAGCTTGGCGGTATTCGCTCCTCATGCTCAGCTCCAGAATTTTTAGATTTGACTCAGCTCCAGCAACACTCCCAGCTCGGAGCAATGGGTGTGGCGGGGCCGAAAACGAAAAAGCCCAGCGCGATGGCTGGGCTCTATAAAACTTTTGCTACCTAGTACCGCTCTAACTTCTGCGTCTCGCTCTTGTTGCAGCGGATGCAGGATAGGGTTTTGTGCGTATCATTACGGGAGACCTCAGTCATGTAGTGGTCTTCCTTTTTAACCTGGGTGAATCCGCACCTGGTGCATTTTTCCTGCACCTTGCAAAAATCATCTCTTCCCATGTCCACGAAATCTTCATGCTTTACCTTTGAGTCTTCGTGGTCGCAATGCACACAGTTGCGAATCATCGTGCAAGTGTGATGGTTTTTGTAGGAGAACTCTCCATGCTCGTGCTTATGCTTGGTGACATGCTCAAAGCAGTCAGGACATGTCTTTTCCAGCAGACATGCAGGACCATTAACTGCCTTCGCATAATCGCCGGCGTGAATGCCAACTCCGCATTTAGCCTTGAGAGCTAGCTCCTTGACCTTATCGAAAAATCCCATTTTTAGCTCCGGCGTTTTGATATCAACGCCGGTATGTCGTCTGCAAAGCTGAAACCTTTAATACAAAAACCCGGCGCTTGGCCGGGTTCAGGGTTTCGTGTGCGTTTCGCGTTACTTGTGCACTATGGGAAAAGTACCTGCATTATTCATTCATGTCAATACTATTATGCCGCTTCTTGATCTTTTTCCGAGTGGATAACCTGCCAAACTGGCTGCTGTGCCTGTATATCCACTTCCTCAATGACCTTTCTCAGGGAAATCCACAGGTCTCGCCAGTCCCGGTTCCAGTTGTTCTGATCTACTGAAGCGCCGAAGAAGGTCATCATCTCTGCAGCGACACGCGCCGGGCCCCACTCGGCCGCGCCGTGCACCTCACCCTTGTATGATTGCAGGGCCAGGGTAACCAGGTACTGCGCCTTCACGCGCTTCGCCGACGTCAGGTCTGGCAGCGCCGCCTTGGCAGTGACCAGTAGCACCGCGTTCAGAAGGTGCTTCATGTTCATCGCAGGGTGGTACAGGTAGTGCCCAAACTGCTGCACCTGGAACGGAAGCGTGTCGATGGCCCGCAGCACTTTACCGATGGTGGCCAGGTGAGCGGCGCGGGCCGTGGATCGGCCTACCGGTGTACCGCGCGTCTCGCTGATGCTGATCTTCTGGCGCACAACCTGAATGCGCTCCTCCTTGTCTTCCCCCAGCGCAGCGAACACTGCCTCGTGCCGACGCATGCGTGCGCCCTTCTTGATCGGCGCCGATTGAGCCTTGTCGATTGCTACAGCGCTGATCGACGCGTTCGATTCGTGCTGTGCTTCAGTCCATACCTGCCTTGCGTTGATCAGCTTCATGCGGCTTCCCCTTTTTTCAGCTCTCTGGTCTTTGCCCGGTATTTGGCCTTGATGGCCTTAATCTCTTCGACGGTGTACTTGCAGGCCGGGTGCAGCCCTTCCAGCCAAGCCACTTTCTCGGCGCCGATGCGCAGCACCAGACGGATGCGGTACTCCACGGCATTGCCGGACAGGTTACGGTTGCACTTCACACACTGGCGGTGGATGTTCAGCGGCTCGAAGCGCAGCTCCGGGCAGGCGCCGACGGAGCGGTAATGCCCGGCGTCCCACCGGCTGCCGGTCATGAGGTCGTTGTCGTTCGGCGTCGAGTCGCAACTGATGCACGGCAGGTGCGCGTCACGCAGGCGCACGTACTCATTCACCGCGGCCTGGGCCTCGCGCAAGTGATCCGCCCGGGTCTTCAGCTTCTCCTTGCGCACCTTGATATCAGCGCGGCCGACCTGGGCCAGCGACTTGCGCGCCCTATCCTGGTTCACGTCCTTGATGGCCAGGCCGCACTTCGGACTGCACACCGCCTGTCCGAGGCGCTGCGGGACGAATGAGGCCCTGCATGCTGGGTTCTTGCAGGTCTTGGGCTTGGGTTGTTTCGATGGAAGGCTCATGGTTACGCCTCCATCACGGCGGCGATGAGGCATAGAATCACCGCTGCAAAGGTTTGGCCGCCCAGGGCGAGGATCAGCGCGATAAGCCAAATCATAGGACCACCTCCCGCGACTTCTGCTGCTCTGGCGCAAAATCGCCGCGCAGGGGCATCAAAAACTTTTCTGAAACCAGGGCCTGCCCGGGCGTCCTTACTTCCTTGCCAGTTTTTCGCTCTAGGTAGCGACCGCTAACCGAGTCACCAACAACAATCCACGCGCTCAATCGTGCTTGGCACAGGTTGTTGTTCGGGGTCTGATATTCGTCGCCATCCCGGACAAACTGAACCAACTCACACACGACTCCGATTTGGTCAGTCAGCTTGGTGGCACCAATGATCATCGCCAGGTCGCCCGGCTTGAAGTTATGGCTCATGCGGCCTCCTTGAATGCTTCAAACTCTGCCATTTCGGTCAGGCGCTCTTCGGTGAGGGTTGGCCAGTCATGCAGCACCAGGTACGCGCAGCACTGTCGCCAGAAGTCTTGGAATGTCTCTTCCCCCATCGAGTCGTAGGAAAGGCTGCGGGGTGTTTTGCGGGTGAGCTGGCCCAGGCCGGGGATGTCGAAAGCTTCCTCGTCGCAGTACACGCCCGACTCCAGCTGCAGGGCCTTGATCGCGTCGTGGGACTGCTTGCCAGAGAACCGATCGATGTTCTGGCTCAGCACCCGGCCCAGGCCGTGGACCAAACCATTGAACCGTGGGTTGCGCGGCTGCTTGAGGTCGGCGCGGATCTTGGTGTTGATCCGGAAATCCCGCTCGCGGAGGATCGACCGGTCTGCATCGGAGGACGGCACGAACGCGGCCACCTCCTTGCCGGTGGCCGGATCTACCAGGCGGCGCAGCACCAGGTACACAGGCATTGGGCGGGCCTTTGCCGGCTTAGCCATGATTCACCACCTTGCGGAGCGGTTTGCGCAAATTTAGAATCTGGTTGCCAGCCTCCATCGCTTGGAAGCCTTGCGGGAGTCTGACTGAGCGTGAAAGGCTGGCAGTCATGACTGCTCTCCCTTGCTCATGGCGGCGCCCTCTTCTTCCCACGGGAAAGGACTGTACGACTCAAAGTCAGTCTCCCAATGAGCGGGCTCAGTCATGCCCACGTTGTCGTGATAAGCCTGGCAGTGGCGGCACTTGAAAACGTAAAGTCCTGAACCCTTCTCGAAATAGTCATCCCGATATTCAAGGATTTCTGCCTGGATCAAGGCCAGCTGTTCGACGGTGATCTGGCCGCTGATAGCGCTGATGAATGGATCGTCACCCTCACTGTGAAAGACCTCGATCCAGACCGACTCTTCGCCATTGCGCCAAGCGTTGGCGTCGTACTGGATCTGCTCAAGATCATCGCGCAAGGCCTCGTTCTCGGCGATCATGGCCAGGACTGCGGATGGAGTTGCTACCGTGTAGGCGTGCCCAAGCGAAAGGTGATGCTCGGCCAGCCGCTTCAGTTCGGTGTAGTCGGTCATTGCGAGATCCCCTTCAGCAGCTCCTGCAGCTGTTTCAACTTGCCCACGGCAGCTGCGTTGGTTTCCCGCTCAGCCTCCACCGAAAGCGCCACTTCTTCGATACGAGCGGCCAAAGCCTTCATGCGCTTGCTGAAATCTTCGGCCAGATTCACAACTTCGCCGGAGAGGCTGGCCAGGACATCCAGGGCGCCTTCGGGCTTCTTGATCGAAACAACGGTTTGCTTGGCTACCTGAGTCACGGCTTGCTCCTTGGCTGGTTTTGGGGTTGCTGCATCACGCTGGAATTTGCCGCCGACCGGCTCACGGATCAGGCCGGCTTCCTTGAGCTCACCGAGAGCACGGCGGATGGCATAGGGCGATGCGCCCGTGGCCTTGGCTGTGAGGGCGGCGCCGTGGATTTCGTGATTGCTCCAAGCCGCCTGAATGGGAACAAGGGTGAAAACCTTCTGTGCGATCGAGGACTGCCCGGCGAGAATCTGTTGCTGCCTGGATTCGTTCATTGTGCCGCCCTCTTCTCTTCCAGTTCCTGGGCCTGCTTGATCAGTAGTGCGCGGCGGTCGGCCAGCTCGTTGGCAGCCTCGATTCGTATTTCGTCTTTTTTCTCGGCGCTGGCGGCTCGCATCTCCAGCATCGAAGACTTCACTAGTTCGAGCCTTTCCCGGAGAGCGGGCGCTGGCCGCGTAACGGTGCCGGTGAGTAGTCCAGCAATTGCGCGACCGTCTTCCGTAACTGGATCAATACTCAGGTCCGCCAGGTACTTCTGGGCGTGCTCACGAGGAATGCGCTTCAGCTCCATCGCCTTGGTCACAGCCTGGATGCGGCGGTTGGCATCGAAGCCCACGGACACGTGCCAGTTGACCGGCTTCGCATCCTCGCGGGCCTGGATCACAAACCGCTGGTATGCGTCGATAAACGCCATGCGCGCACCGATCTTGTCGCCGCCATCCAAGATGGGTTTCGCAGCAGCCAGGGCCAGTTGGATCTCGTCGGTCAGCACCACAGTTTCAAATTCGTCGTTGGTGGTCATGGCGATGGCCCAGGCCTCATCTTTGCCCGGGCGCCCATCGGAGGATTGGACGCGCTGGAGGATGTCGGCCATCGCCAGCTTGCCCTTCACCTCGAAGCGACAGGCCTTCAACGCGGCTTTGACGACCGGCACCGGATACGCGCAGAGGTCTTCGGCCATCATTGCGGCAGTGCCTGGGTTCATTTCCTGGCCCATGGCCTCGGCTGTGGCGCAGATGGCGGCGGCCAGCCCGGCAACCTGCTGGTCGTTCATTTCAGAGGTATTCATTGCGGTCACCTGCTTGGCGTTTGGCCAGAACCATCTGGGCGGCCTGCTCCGCTGCGGAATGGTTCGCTTCAGTCCGCTCCATCTGGCGTGCTGTCGTGCCGTTGATGCGTTGCCCGGTCACCCATTGCGTGTGGTAGCTCTCAGCGTTGGCCAGCAGCTCGTTGAGGCTGTGGCACTTGCGCAGCACAGCGGCATCGCTGGTTTTCAGGAAGTGAGCGGCGACGTGGTGGGCGACATCGGCGCCGAGGCGGTCAACCAGTTGGCCGAGCTGGCCGCCGACCTTGGCATTCCACACCGGCCAGGCGCTGTAGCGTTTGCGGTAAGCCATGGCGTAGTTCGCCCAGACCTTGAAGGTTTTGCAGGTCTGGTCTTTGGGGCCCGGCATGTCGGCGGGGATCTCGACCCGTGGGGTATCGGTACGATCAACCACCAGCACCAAGCCGCGGGACTGAGCCGGCTTGCCGGTGGCGTCCTGCAAGTCCTGACTGGTGCCCTGATTGGTACCCTGATGATTGGTATCCTGATTTGTCGGAGATTTATCCGACCCTTGCTCGGATTTTTTTCCGACCTTGCTCGGAGATTTATCCGAGGTAGATCGGATATTTTTCCGACCTTTGTTTTTTGGTGGGGTCGGATATTTCTCCGACCCATCAAGCTTCTGGTTCCACTCGATGGCCTTCTCGGTAAGGCGAAAAAGCGTGATGTTCGAAGTGCTGGAAAGCTCAATCAAACCGGCCTCTTCCAGGGCCTTCAGCATGCGGTAAGCGGTGTCTGGCTTGTCAGTGAGCAGCGGCAGCTCCTCAGTGATCTTTGCCTTGCTCAGCGCGAAGAAGACCCCGTCATCGGTCTTGATTGGCTTGGTCCAGCTCGGGCAGCCGTATACGAAGGCAAACAGCAGGGCCTGCTGAGAATTCAGCCCCCACTCCAGCGCCTTCACCTGGTTAATCGTGACGGTGTATTGCATGTCAGGCCTTCCCGACCTTAGCGGCCAATTCAAGGAAGCGATCCACGTACCAGTGAGGCTGCGTCTCGCGGGGGCATTGAGGGCTGGTGAGGTTCTTGCCGTAGGCCATGCCCTTCTCGGTCACAGACCAGAAGTCCACCATTTCCTGCTTGGAGTTTTTGCGCTGGAGCACCTTGAGGAAGCCGTGGGCCTCAAATGCAAGGTTGAAGGCGCGGGCGGTGCTGGCGATGGCGTGATCTTTGATCAGAGCGGTGATTGCCTTGGTAGGCATCGAAGAGCCGCCAGCGGCATCTGGTGCGGCGTCAATGGCGTAGCCTGGAAGGAACTTGGCGTCCAGGCCGTTGTTGGCGGCGATCTTGGCCAGCATCATCATCTTGCTGGAGTTCGCAGGCTTCAGCAGACGGTCGAAGCATTCGAGAATCGCCAGCTCGCCGACGATCTTGGAGTTATTCGGGCCCTGGGTGGAAAAGGTGCCGGTCTTGCGAATGCTCGGCAGCACCTGCCCAACCACCCACTCTTCGAACTTCTCGGCGGCCGGCAGTTTCGACTTCATCACCAGTCGGTACAGGTCGCGCTCGGGAATAATGGTCATGAAACCACCACCCTGTTTCGGGGTAGTGGTCGCAGCCTTGCAGTGGCGGGCCACGGCATTCTCCGGCTTGGAGTAACCGAGGGCATCAGCGACATCGCGCGCGACAAACCACGGATCACCGAGCTTGTCAGTGATGACCCGGATTGCGGCGCCGTCGAAGTCGAACGGAATCACTGCTGAATTGCGCGCCACGTTTTCTGATTGCGAAAAACGTGGCGCGAGATTGTTGGGGGTATTGATCGATTCGGTGTGTTGGTGCATGATTCGCTCCAGTTGTTTACCGCTGTAGAAAAAGCCACCCTCGTCCGGTGGCTTTTTTGTGTCTGTAATTCAGGCCGCCTTCACGGACTGCTTGAACACTTCCAGGCTGACGATCACTTCCTCTGCCTCCTTGAGCAGCTCGGACTTCTCGCGAGTGCAAACGCGGCCATCGGCCTGGGCGTCGAACGCAAGGCGGGTCACGTCAGCCAGATCGGCGTGCAAGCGCAGTAGCGCGGAGTTGAGGTTGATTCCTTCTGGTTTGTCCTTCGGTACCAGGTCGAAGCCGAAAGCCTCGGCCCAAGCCTTCAGTGGGCGGAAGTCCTGGGTGAACTTCATAATCCGGTGCAGCTCCTGGACGTTCAGCTTGTGGCTGTCGTAGTCCGGGTTCGCCTTCTGGGAAAGCAGCGTCTTCGAAGAGAAGCTGGCGCCCTCCGCAATCCGCCCTGCCCCGTGGTCGTCCACCACGTCATAGATCGCCTTCATCAAGTCCTGCATGTAACACCTCGAAATTCTTTACGTGGCGCCCTGCAGGTGCAGAGGCGATCATTTACTCAATGGAACGGCGGACAGGGATGTCAGGCGGCTGTCTTCTTCGGATGGGCCTCGGAAAGAAGCCAAGAAGGTTCGAATGGCTTGCCGTTAGCAGAAGCTAGGGCCGCGATTCTTTCTGCGTACCGTGTCTCTCCGGTGTATTCGGTGCGGGGCAGGCAGTCGGCGGTAAGCCACTTGTAAACGGCCCGAGGCGTCTTGCCGCATGCCAGGGCAACCACCGGAACGCCGCCGGCATCATCAATTGATTTCTTAAGCGGGCTCATGTGGCCTCCAAGCGAAATATGAACTTGCAGTACATATTATGTCGGAACTGAAAGTACATGCAAGGCCATGCGATATTGAACCTATGGTTCAAATCGAAGAGATACGCGCAGCGTTTGCCTCTCGCCTCAAAAAATCCGTTGCCGCAAAAGGCATCGATCAATGGGGCGCGGGCGCTCGGCTGTCTGAAATAGCCAAGGTCACCCCGAAGGCAGCCAGCAAATGGCTGAACGGCGAGGCGATACCAGGTCCGGCAAAAATGCAGGCTATAGCTGAGGCGCTCGATGTGAAAATTGAGTGGCTACAGCATGGGTCAGGTGATGAGCCGGGCCACTCCAGCTTGCGCAAGGTCAAAGACCCAGCTAGCGCAGATACACTATCTGCCGCCGATCTAGTGCGTGACATGCTTGAAAAGCACGGAAAGGGTTTACCAAAAGAAGTACGCCAGCGCATTGCTTCAGCGGCAAATGAGCCTGCGAGCAACGTGATCACTGTCGACTTCTCGCGCCCCGGCCAGGTAGGCGATGAGGTGTGGATCGCGCACTACGACGTGCGCGCAGCGATGGGCGGCGGGCAGATCCCGCACGAATTCCCAGAGATGCTTCAGGACATACGGGTCAGCCCCAAGCACCTGCGCGAGATGGGCGTCACGTTCAAAGAGCACTTCCACCTCAAGATGATCACTGGGTGGGGTCAGTCGATGGCGCCGACGATCAAAGATCGCGACCCCCTGCTCGTGGACATCACGATCCGGGAGTTCACTGGAGACGGTATTTACCTCTTCTCCCACGACGAGATGCTGTACGTGAAGCGCCTGCAGAAGAAAGGCAAGGATCGCTTCAAGATGATCTCGGACAACAAGCACCATGAACCAGAAGATATACGGGTGGATGACACCCATATTCTGGCTCGGGTGCTTTACGTGTGGAACGGACAGCCGGTGTGATCTGGCGCGTTTAACTAAAAATAATTTTATCGCATTGTAAAAGGCCAAAACATGCAGCAGCCTCAGATGAAAAAGGAACTTTCAACCCACGAGGTTGCAAGCGGACTGGGCAAATGGGCTATCTCAAAAGGCTTGGTGGAAGGGCTGGATGCGGCTACCGAAGCGTTTTATCTGGCGGATGTAGAAAAAGTGGGATTTTCCGCGGACGCTGAAGCAATCCTGCGCGCCAAAGGAATTCACTCCATTTCCTACAATGAGCCAGGCCATACGATTTACATTTATACAAAGAAAAAAATAGCCAATAAGGATTTGCAGGTTCTGCCATCTAATTTCCTGGGTGTTGGAATTGCATACCCCCAAGGCTCAGTCGATCCAATTGGCCGCGAAGTGAACAAGCCACAAGGCGCGGTTTGCTCGATCCACAAGACAGCCCAGGCCGAGCACTACACTTGCGGATCATCGATCTCTCCTGGCAATGATTGCTCAGCAGGTACGATGGGGGCGCTTGTTCGGGACAAGCAAGACAAGCTCATGGGCCTCACTAACAACCACGTGACCGCCCTTTGCAGCCATACTCTTGTTGGAACACCGATCCTGGCGCCAGGCGTTCTCGACGTCGGACCGTACACCATGGCGCCTATCACTCTAGGCTTTCACGTCAAAGCACTGGAAATGAAGATAGGCACGGTTGGCAATCTTGATATTCAGTCAAATCTTGACGCTGCCGTTTTCGAGCTTCCTAACGAAAGCCTCGTTAGCTCTATGCAGGGCAACGCATTTGATACTCCCTCGGAGACAGGGAGCCCAGTAGAGGGGATGCGGGTATCAAAGGTAGGAAGAACGACAGGGCATACCGAAGGTCGGATTGTGTCTCGAGAGCTCCGTCCTGTGTCTATAAAGTATAGCGTTGCGGGGCACGGGTTTTCGGCATTCATCCTATTTGGCAATGTCTACTCAGTGCATGGCACCACCGGACCATTTTCAGCGGCGGGCGATTCTGGCTCGCTAGTCGTGGAAATCGACGCTAAAGGAACGCCAATTCGTGCGGTAGGTCTATTGTTTGCAGACGGTTCGGACTCTTCCGCACCAGGAGATATGCGGACCTTCATTCTTCCACTAGAGCCAATCCTGGAGGGCCTAGAGGTAAAACTAGTCGGTGGACACAATGTATGACGACCAACGAAACGCCGTTACGGCAGCGGAACACCTTCTAAAACGACTACACAACCCAAGCCATTCGGCGGTTTCTATATCGACCTTCTTTCGCCCGAAAAAAAGCCTGGCACTCAAGGTCTTTATATCGCCACAGTACAAGCACCTTGCCAGCATGGTGCCTAACACTCAGGACGGGTTTGATGTCCTTTATGAAATAGCGACCCCGCCAACGGCAAATTAATTGCCAGTCAGCGAAGCCCGCCCAGCGCGGGCTTCTTGTTTCTGTCCGCACTGCTTTTGGCCCCCTGTATTGGAGTCATGAAAATGCCTGCGCCCTACTCTCTTCCCGATATGCTCGAGCGTATCTACGAGAATCAGCTCGCCCTAGAGGCAGCCATAATGGAGCTCTCGCTGTGGGCTGAGCGGCAAGGTGGGGCGCACGTCGACGAAAACATCCGTGGCGCCCTGAAGACGATTGGGGAAAATGCGGGGTACATCAAGCAAGGCCTGGCCAGGCTGAAGGCCCAGGGGTCGGATTAACCGCCTTCCCTTCCAATGGTGGCTGTACGCCACGAATGGTAAAGTGCGGGCTCAATTATGGGAGGGATCCAATGAAAGCTATAATCGCGGCCTTTCTTATATCGGCGGTTACGACCTCATCCGCCATTGCAGCAGACAAAGCATACGATTGCCCTCAAATGGATAAGATGGCTGAGTCTGTCATGAAGGCCCGCCAAAACGGCGTGCCCATGGCAAAAATGTACGAGGCGTCCGTGACCGATGACAGCTATACGTCAAGAGTCTTCAAAATGCTCATTGATGGTGCTTACAAAGAGAGCGCCTACTCATCTCCTGAGTACAAAGAGAAGGCGATCGTGAATTTCAGAGATACCATCTTCCAGGCCTGTCTTCAGCAACAGGAGCAAAAAGGCTAAGGATTCCAAAGCCCGCCTATCGCGGGCTTTTTCATGCCCTTCAGAAAGGCGCAGGCTCCTCTTCGGTTTCGAGTTCGGCCTCCATCCTACCCACTGGCTCGACTTCCTGCTGCTCCCACCTCACCGTAACGCTGCCGTCGTCATTGAGCGTCAACTCAAGCTCGTCCGTGTCGGCGATCACCCCCAGTACCTCCTCCCACTCCCGAATCCCGTCCGTGTCCAGGCGATGAATCGTTACCCAGCGCTGCGCCTGTGCCACTGGATGATTGATCATTGATGAGACGCGCAGCCCCAAGCGCTCTACTCCGTTCATTTCCTGGCGTGCTGCCGGTTTCGGTTGCTTCTGAGACTTAGCCATTTCAAACCCCTTTAGCTGTATAAATATCCAGTAATAGCAAAATCATAGCGAACCATCGGTTCTCGGTAAATACCCCTACTACTATCGTCTGGATTTCCTGGATTTCTGTACTCGCGAGAGAAATATGTACTTTTGGTACTTGACGATATGTGAACCTATAGTTCATATTTACCCCATCGAGTTACCCAACAGGGACTCGCCAGGGGCTCCGGCCTCGCCGCTCTTTACACAACCTGACGTGACCCAACGACGTACCGGCAACCCCGGTGGTGAGAAAGCTAAACCGTCGTCCATGCAGCCTCTGGTAGCTGCCGTACTCCCACATGTGAGTACGCGAAACCACGCACACAAACTGGCAACGCATCGAACACGAAATGTGCGGCGCCGGTGAGAGACGACTCGGACCGATGCGTGGTGGAGATGCAACACCCACAGATTTACTGATGCCGCTTCTATGAGGCGGCATTGTTGAATTCAGTGGAGACAAGATATGTCGCACAGAGGACTGATCAAGGGATTCGGAATCAACGACGAGCCCAAGGGCTGCGCCTCGGCAAGTAAGCCGATCAGCCCTTACTACAGCAGATGGAAAGGAATCATTGGCCGCTGCTACGGGAAGGAAGCGGTTCGTCGACCCGGCTATGACGGTTGCAAGGTCTCTGAAGAGTGGCGTTCGTTCATGAAGTTCAAGGAATGGATGGAGCAGCAACCATGGCATGGCAACCACTTGGACAAAGACATTCTTCGCCCCTGGGAAAAGCTGTATTGCCCGGAGACGTCCGTTTTTGTCCCCGTATACATCAACACGCTAATGAATGACTGCGCCGCGGTGCGGGGTGATCTACCAATTGGCGTGACGCGAAACGCCAGAGGCATGCCATTCGCTGCTCGTATTCGACTGGCTGATAGTAAGCGGGTTGGCCTGGGCGTTTATGAAACTGCCGAAGAGGCACATCAAGCCTGGGCCAAGGCCAAGTCTTCGGTAATAGCTGAAGTGGTTGATAGGTATCGAACCACTGACCGATACGACGAGCGAGTCTGCGCCGCACTGATGGATCGGGCAAACCAACTCGCAAGAACCTGAAAACAACCGAGGGCAAGACGATGCCGAACCCAAACCAAAACAGCCCCAACGGCTGCTACCAGCGCCACGGCTATACGGTTGAGCGAACGCCACGCAAGAGTGGCGCCGGCCATCACCGAGCGGTCTACGACCAGAACGGCCAGCTGGTTCTGGCTCGCGCTGGGTACGACGCAGAGATCCAGTTCTGTCGTGAGCAAGGACTGATACTGGAAGAGGATCAGGTCCCGCTGCAGATCGCGTAGCTGTCATTGGCAGCGCTCGAAACGGAATGCATGGACCTGAGCCACGACAGCCTGTCGTTAACTGCCCGATCCTCTCTATGAGAGCGCATTGGATATAGCTCGGCCTTCTGCGTGATAGCAGGGTGGCCACCTTGTCCCGAGCCTGAGCGGAACTTGCCGCGGCGTAGACGGGCAACACTCGGAGGGATTCGAGCTATATCCGATGCGGATGACCACTACACACCGCGCAAAGCGGCCCCCTGCATCACCAGCGCTTACGAACCACCCCGGCCTGACGCCAGTAGCGTGACCGGGTACAGATGGCTCCCTGCTGATTCAGGTAGCCATCTGGTTTCACAAATGCCTCTAGACCCCCTGGAGGTATTTGGAAGCCCATTCCAATTGGAGCAAGCCATGAGCAAGCAGCCAAGTAAGATCCAATACGCCTACCAGATATTCAAACCATCCAGCCTCGATGCCCATTTTGGCGGCGGCTTCAACTCTCGCGTTCAAGGCGTTGAGTTTGAGGATGCCATCGACGGCGCATACAAGTCGGAGCGTATGCAGGGGTGGTGGAAGGCCGACGAAATGATCAAAGAAGGGAAGATCTACTTCATTCACCCCTTTCCGCACGGCCAGTGCAAGCAGACCGGCTTTGTCTACGGCGGCACCTGGGCCTGCAATACCTGCCGGACAGATGGATTCCAGAAGCCTTGGTGGGCCATCCGCGTGATGAAGGACGGCAGCGCATGGTGCGTGGTCGGCGAAGGGTTTGAAGACCTGCAGTCGTCGGCAAACTACGCATTCGGCGATACCCGCGAAGAAGCGCTCAGCGCTTACGCCGAACTGATGAATCAATCGGTAGCGGCATAACCCTCTACTTGCACGTCCGCCAGACGAAAATTGGCCCGATCCTTTCCTTGGGGAGACTCGTATAGGGAGAGGCTGTATCGGAGTGTGATCTGTCGAGCATGCAGGCTAACCGCGCATGCAAACAGCCGAAACGCGAGGGTCAACGACCTCGGGAAGATAGTTTGTTCACGCCCGGCGGCAAGCAATTGCGATGGCGTGGCAGGGAGGCACACCTGTTGGTGTCAACCGGGATTTGCGGTCCGGACAGATCACACCCCGATGCAGATGAACGCCCAGGCTGATGGGCAATAACTGACTGGCACCCATACCGACATTGCTTCCAGTCGGACAGGAGCGTGGCGATCACGGCTCAGGCTCTGATCAAGGTCAGGACAATCGAAACCCGGAGATCAGTACCGGGCATCTGCATCAGGCGTTCGGTGCCATTAACCGACGGCGTGGGAGGCGTCGATAACTCAATCTCTGACAGCCGGAAAGACGGCACCCACCCTTCTCGCCTCTATTACGTCAGCACTCCTCCCCCGCGCCCATCGGCAACCAGTGGGAGGCATGAGTGTTGACGAATACAGGTGAACCACAGAGGAAACGACATGGCACTTCAAGTTGAAGAGGTCGCGGTCACAGGCGGCTATCGCATCATCGATATAGATCGCAGCCCGGCATATCAGGGTGTTGCGATTGTGGTTCAGCGCGATGCACACCCGGTGATTGCTGATTGCGCGATAAGCCACGCCGAAGCGCTTGCCACCGCGAAGGCAATGGCGGCCTCTCGCGACCTGCTGGAAAGCCTGACAAACCTCGTCGGGCTGGCAAGGCTCGGCGCCGCGCACCTCAGCAAATACCACGCCGCCCTGGCAACCGCTGAAGCCGCCATCGCCAGGGCTACCGCCTAACCCCAAACACTGGAGGTCGCCATGCATAACTGTACTGAAACTCAAGCGGTGTGCCGAGGATGCGGCCTCAAGTTGCGCGGGTCGCCGTCATGGAAAGCCGGGCTTGCCTACCACCCCGAGCCTGGCGGAACTGTCCACCGCTGCCACTACGGCGGCTGGGTATGCTCGAGGCGTTGCGATGTCCGCGCCTGTGTTGAGCTGGAAGGAACCATGCCTGGTTGCGGCTCGGTGGACGGATACCGGCGCCTGTCGCCTTACGCAAAAGAAAGCATCGAACGCCATTGGCCGGAGGCCGCATGAGCGCAGTATTGAAATTATGCCAAGAGCGTTACGACGCCCAGTTGCCTCCAGAGGTCAGCGAGAGCGACGAGCTGAACGACTGGCTTGAGCATTCGGCGGAGCGCCTGGTGTGCGGCGCCGATATCACCTGGAAGCGCCGCCACGGTCGTCAGCAGGAAGTTACCTTTAAACGGTACTGCACCTACCTGCAAGGCATCCTGAATCAGCGCCAGATCGACGGCCTGGACGAGCGCGACTCGTTCGCACGCCTGTTTCTGTCGGCAATCCTGGGAAGCCAAGGCGACTCACGCGGCCACGCTGCCGACTTGATCGGCCAGCAACACCCCATCGAAGCCGCTGAACGGATCGCCATTGACCTGCTCAGGCCATACGCCGCCGACGCGGTGGCAGCAGAGCGGGAAGCGGCCGAAGACGATGTGGATGGTGACCTATGAGCGCGCACATCCTCATCGACGAAGCACTCGAAAGCCTCACGCATGCCGCCAGCACCGCGGATGAGGCGCTAATTGTTCAGCGGATGATCGCCCAGTTCTTGATTGACGAAACGATCACTCTCAAGGAATTCGACCACTACTGCGCACGCCTCAACAAGGTCTCGCGCAAGGAGGCTGCATGACCACCCCAATCGTGAAATCGCTGATCGACGAGCAAATCGACGACATCGAGCGCCGCATTGCCATCCTGGGCTTCGGCCTTCCCTTCAACGAGCTCATCGGCCGTAAGCGTGAGGACCTGGTGCGGGATCTGCCGCAGCGCCTGGCGCCAACCATGAAGGGCGGCCGGATTGCGGTGAGGGTTCGTCCATGACGATGATCTGCGGAAACTGTAGCCAGACAGGGATTCGATGGGTCGGGCCATTCAGCAATTTGACCCATACCGAGTGCCCGTACTGCGGCGGCACAAACTGCCAACTGGTCGATCAGCCAGAACCTGACGAGCTTGAAACTGCCACTTGCGGTTGCGGCGCCCAGCAAGAGCGACTCAATGCAATCCGCCGCCAGGAAGAAGCCGTAGAGCAGGCTCGACTGGATGAGGTCGCCCGAGCGAACGCAGCGGCAGACGAAATCCTGCGCCAGCAACAGGCGCGCCAGGCTGACGAGCGCACAAGTCGAAAATCCTGGGCGAAGCCAAGCAGGCGTTGATCGGTATGAACATCAGCGAAGAGCTAGCCAAGGCCATCGTCCTGAAAATCGCTCGCGGCGAAGTCCCCCACATCACTATCCAATTTTGAGGCTATAGCCATGTCGCAAGAAATCATTATGCCGCTGGAGCGCGATCGTCAAATGGCCGCCCAGCCGGCGCAGGAAATCAGCATGTTGTCGACCATCAGCCGCCTTGCCCTTGATCCTCGCTGCGACATGGACAAGCTGGAGCGCCTGATCTCACTTCAAGACCGGATGGAAGCTAAAACCGCGCTCGAAGCCTTCAACGCCTCGTTCGCTGAAATGCAGTGCGAAATGCCATCTGTCGAGAAGCGCACCGAGAACACGCACACCAAGAAGATGTACGCCGATCTGGACGACATCAACTACGCCGTGCGCCCGGTCATGGCCAAGTTTGGCTTTGGTGTGTCGTTCAAGATCGTTAACCAGGCCGCCGGCGTTAGCATCACCGGCATTCTGATGCACAAGGCAGGGCACCGCGAAGAAACAACTATGATCCTGCCGCTTGATATCGGCGCCGGACGCAGCGCTGTGCAGTCGGTTGGCTCTACCACCACCTACGGAAAGCGCTATGTCATGTGCGCCCTGCTCAACATCACCAGCGGCGACGATAACGACAACGATGGGTATGTAGAAACCACGGAAAAGCTGGTTACGAAGGCCCAGGCCGGACAGATACAAGCTCTCCTGACTAAGTGCAGCAAGACGGCGCAAGAAAGGTTCGCCGAGCTGTATGGCGAGCCTGCAAATATCACGAAGGAAAACTTCGACGGCGTGCTCGCGGCCATAACCAAATCAGCAACCAACAATCAGCAGGTGTAGATCATGCAGATAATCACTGAGGTTGAGCAGGGTTCGCCAGAGTGGCTGGCCCTGCGCCTGGGTATCGTCACTTGCTCTGAGCTGGAGTGCCTGCTTACCAACGGCAAGGGTGAGGCTGGTTTCGGCGTGGGTGCATTCAGCTACATGAACACGCTGATCGGCGAGCGTATCACCGGTGAGGCTGCTGACCCATTCACTGGGAATCGGCATACCGAGCGAGGTCATGAGTGGGAAGGTGTAGGCCGGAAGCTTTACGAGCAGCGTGAAGAGGTCGAAACCAGTCAGGTAGCAATCATCCTCAACCACGGCGCCGGCTACTCGCCTGACTCTCTGGTGGGTACCAACGGCCTGACCGAGATCAAAACCAAACTTCCGAAATTTCAGGTCGAAGTGATCCTCTCCGGCGAGATCCCCAAAGAACACGTCGCCCAGTGCCAGGGCGGCCTGTGGATTTCGGAGCGCGAGTGGATCGACTTCGTTTGCTACTGGCCTGGCATGCCGCTGTTCATCAAGCGCGCCTACCGGGATGAGGCTCTGATCCGCAAGCTGACGGAGCGGGTCAAAACCTTCTACGAAATCTTGGACGACCGGATGAATCGGGTCTTGGGGATAGCAGCATGATCAGCAATCACCTCAGCCTGGTAGAACAGCACCGCCAGCACACCGACTCAATATCGGAACGCACTGCGCAGTTCCTGGCCTCGGGCGGCGCCATCGCCCAGTTGCCAAGCCCGCCGCGCAACCCGCTGCCGCCGAAGCGCTCTGCCAAGATCGATCCCGAAACCATCCTAAAGCGCCGCAAGCCGACTATCACAGCGGCAGAACGTAAGGCGCTGCGCAAACTCGCGGAGGCATTATGAAAAAACGCAAGCCGCATAACCTGCAGGCGCGCATCGCCCGGTCGTGCCGCTCACTGCTGGCCTCCAACCACGTCGCGGTGGTCAACATCGACCCCAGTGGCCGCCAGGGCATGATCAATTACAAGTCGCTGAAGAACATCGCGCCCGGGAAGATCGGTCAGGCCGTCTGCGGTATCCCCCACCGCTGGACGATCTACCTCAGCGCCCTTTGCATCGACGCCCGCGGCGACCGGTACAGCAAGTCGGTGGAGGTAGCGCCCGATGGCGTCTACCTCTCCGACCACCTGGAAGACGTGATCGAGCATTGCTACAAGAAGCTGCGAGACGAGGCCAACCAAAGCCAGATGGTGGCCTCGGGCTGGATCGCCATTCCCGACAACCTGTCGCTGGACGAGGAACACGCCGCGAGGATATTCGAAGCCGTCGGCGCCTGGCGCCAGGTCAAGGTCGATTCATGCGCCGCATAACCCGCACCCAACAACGCAAACGTCAAACCTGGCTCGCACTGCCGGCCAGCAGAATAGAAGAGGTAGGCCATGGCGAAATCACCGCAGGAGCGCTCGGCCAAAACTGCCAGGAAGCGCGTGGCGAATGCCGAAGAGGAATTGAGGCTCAGGATTCGCCCAGGCACACGACAGGCGCTGGCAGACCTGATGGAGTGGTCAGGCATTACTGAACAGGGTGAGGCGATGACGCTGATGATTCATCACCTGCATGCGCTGGGCTCGAAAGCCACATTCCTGCTTGATCCGCCGCGCCACGAATTCCAGATATCCGAAAACGTGGCGCGGGAATTCCGCAATAAAAGCCTGCTCGCCATCCAGAAAGACCCGGGCGACGAGATCATCGAACCCGCATAACCCACCCTACTCGCTGCATCCGGTAAGCCGGAGGGCGGCGCCTGCATTGGAGAACACCATGCAAATTCAACGTGAAGGCTGCGTCACCTTTGGCGAGGCCCGCCTGGCTGTGTGGGAAGAAGGCATTCCCCGCGAGTGGGACGCCAAGGCCATCTGGGAGCGCAAGTTCAAGCGCGAAGTGTTCAAGCGGATCATTCAAACGCTCAATCGTATCGGATGGACCGTCGGCGAGCAGACCCACATCTTCACTGGCAACAATTCACGCCATTGCGTGAAAGGCGATCTGCAAGCTGACCTCAAGATCTGCGGGCGCAGCATTGAACTGGAGTTCTTCCAGGCCGTGAACACGCCGGATCGCGCTGATCATAGCGGGCGGTACCAAAGCGACAAAGAAAAGCACATGCCGTACCTGGCTCGCCTGGAAATGCAGCGTACCCGCACGCGCATTCGTGACTATCTGTGCAACGTCTTCACGGGCTACACGTTCAAGGCGTCAGATCGGAAGTGCGGTTTAGGCGGCATGACCAACATCGAGTGGATCAATGCCGACTATGTAAGCAAGCGCCGCTTCGGTCCGCCAGACATTCCCGCTGCCGATTACAACTCGGTATCAGGCGACAAGAAAACCATTCAGCATGGCTCGAAGGTTTGGACGACTGACCGCAAAGGCCGCTGGTACCAGGGCACCGCGTTCGTGAACATCAACAACATATGGTGGGTGGCTTACGGCAAATACGGATACACCAATAAGGCGTGCTTTGAGCTCTTTGTTGACCGGCCGGCGGACATCAGGACCAAGAAAAACGAGCGGGCCCGCCGCCAGCGCTTGGAAGACATGATCGCCAGAGCAGTGGCCGGGATGAACTATCAGCGGGCCGAGGTTCTGCGCAAGGTTCTTTTTCCTGAGCCTGAGCCGCTGTTCATGATTCTTAACGTGAAAGACGGGGTGTATTTCCGGCCCAACTACAGCGGATACACCAGTGACACGATCAGGGCTGGCAAGTACACCCGTGCGGAGCTGAAACCTTATCTGGGTGACGCTGACGAAAAAGACGACCTGAAGGCCGTACCGATTTCTCAAGCTGCTTGATCCGGCTCCATGCCGGTCACCCGTAATAACCCAATCCACCGCCCGGGCATGGCCCGGCAAGGACTCCCCATGCCTACAGAAAACAAACTTGCCGCACCTGAGTTTGATCTAAGCGATGCAGATGGCGGGCGCGGCTACATCGCCCACTTGTTCAAAACCGTACTCAGGCGCCACGACTATCGCCAGTACATTACTGAACGGCTGGCCGGCGACTTCGCTTGCACCCTGGCTCAGCACTTCGAGGACATCAAGGCGCGCGAGACGGCCCTACAACAGCTCCTGACCGCAGCGGATGAGCGGGAGGATGTTCTGAAGGCCGAGAACAAGCGGCTTGATCTGATGGTCTCCCAGGCGGATTACAACTACGACTTGGACCGGATGCAATTTAAGTCTCGCATTGATGTGCTGGAAAAGGTTCTGCGTAAAGTCAGACAAAGCTGTCATCCAAAGCATATTGCGCTGATAGACGCCGCACTAAAGCCAGCACAGGAGAAGCCAGAGTGAGAAAGCTCCTGTTCGGCGTTTCCATCAATGATGCCGAATATACGGTTCGAGTGAAGGAAACCGTTGGCTACGTTGATGGAAAGCAAATACAGAAAACCGTCTGGATGTGCCCTTTCTACGCAGCTTGGTGCGACATGCTTAGGCGATGCTACAGCGAAAGCCTGAAGTCGGATTACCCGACTTATAGGGATGCATCGGTCTGCGAGGAATGGTTGAGGCTGTCAACCTTCAAGGCATGGATGGAAGCTCAGGAATGGGAGGGTCGGCAGCTCGACAAAGACCTGATCTTACCGGGGAATAAATTGTACAGCCCGGCAACATGTGTCTTTGTAAGTCGGCAAGTCAATATGTTCATGACTGAGCGCCAATCCCATAAGAGCGAGCTGCCAATAGGCGTGAGGCGATACAAAAACTCAGACAGATACCAGGCACGCTGCAAGAGCCTTGGTCGTGGCTCAGTCCATTTGGGCATGTTCGATAGCCCCGAAAGCGCTCACAAAGCTTACTGGGAATACAAATGCGGGCTTGCAGAAGACCTTGCATTAGCCCAAACGAATCCTGCTATAGCCGATGCCCTTCGACGACGTTACGACCCCGATAAGCTAGAGGCCAAGCCATGACCCAACTCCCCGCCTACTGCTGGTGCCTGCTGGCACTGGCACAACTGATTTGATGAGGTATTTATGAGCATCGTCCGTGAAAACCTGATGACTCGACCGGGATACTCGCCATATTGCGGTGGAGCCATCGACAACAAGTCTTGCAGCATGCCTAGAACGGCGTGGACCGGTGAGCAATTCAAGTGCCGCGAGTGCGGCTGGGTGTCGGCATTCCCTGCTGACTTTATCGCTGAGTACAAAGCCAAGTGGGGAAAGCCATGACCACCAACCAAACGATTGACGGCGTGCCGCGTGAACGCCTTGAAGATGCTGCTCGGGCTGCACGAATCGCGGGCTATACCGGATTAGCAGAAGAGCTGCGCGCCCTGCTTGACTCCTCAATCACCGATAACGGCGATAAGCCGGATGAAGAACGATCCGAGGTGCTAAAGGATATGCTTAATTTTTTTGAAGCTGCTCATGCTAGATGGATTTCCGGGGGTAATTCCAATTTTTGCTTGGCGGCTCTTGAGGAAATGTATGATGCTGGCTACCGCAAGAAGCTCGCCGCACAGCCCCAGGGCGAGCCGGTGGCGTGGATGTCCCGCTGTCTCGCTACCGGGCAGTGCGAGCAGGTTTCAGGGCCCGAGGAAGTAAACAACCTCGAATACTGGTCACCCGCGTTTCCGGTATACGCCGAGCAGCCCGTGCCGGTAGCGGTTCCGCGATTGGAAATGGCGCACGTCGTTCGGGCGCACATGGAAATCCCAGGTTGTCCAGTGCTTACCAGCAACCAATGCCACGCGCTCGCAATGAAGCTGAACGAAAGCCTAAAGCCCTCTCTGTAACCCCTCCCCCTTCAAAGTCAGCCGCTATAGCGGCAAGGACGAGCTCGACCATGGAAAAGATAAAACTCGGCCCGGACCATTATCGCTACGTCGACGAGCTCGACCCGAAAGGCCTGGAAGTCACCTGCAAAAAGTACGTGGTTATCGGCGAAACCGATCATTGCTGGTACATCGTGAGCGAATTCCACAACAACCTCTTCGGTGGCTCGCAGCGTGAATCCCTGCTGAAGCAGTACCGCAAGCGTGTGCTGAAGGATGGTGGCGAGTACGGCCGGCGATTCGCCTACACCGATAAAGCCCTGGCGCTGCGCTCGTACAAGCAGCGCAAGTCCTGGCAGATGCGCCACGCCCAACTGTCGCTCGAGCGCGCCAAAGCGGCTATAGGTTATTTCGGTGATATTCGAGTTGAAAACTCGATTCCTGCAGATCGGCTAGTTGTGCCTTGCGAGTACATCCAGGAAATGAATTGGAGCGAATGCTGATGAACGACTACACCGAGTTGAAGCGGCTAGCCGAGGCCGCCAAGAACGACTGCGGCGACTATGTCGCCCTTAATGATTACGGAATGGCCGTGCCGCCTGCCGTGGTGCTTGATCTGATCGCTGACCTGGAGCGCAACCAGCGCATGCTGCTCGCCGCGGCAATGGACATGGGCGCTATCGGCAATGCGCTCAACGCCGACATGAGCGCCGACGGCTATGAACTGCTGGGCATGGTTGTTGAGCTCAAGGCCGAGCGAGACCGACTGAAAGCGCAATCGGCAAACGCATGGCGCGTAATTGATCGCAAAGGCAAGCGCTTCACCATCTACCACCAGGGACTGGCCGAAGCCGTTGCTGATCTCGGGCTTACCGTTACGCCGATGTGTGACGTTCCGCCTGCTGGATGGGAATGCAGCCGCGACAAAGGACATGCAGGGCCATGCGCGGCCTCAGAGGTGACGCCATGATCGCCACCCTCTGGTTCGCCTACGTCTTCATCTATCGAGGGCCCAGGCCATGACAGATCACGAGCTGTTAAAGCTGTCAGCCAAGGCCATGGGCTTCGAGCTGGAGTATCGGCGCGGAAGCGATGCCTTCTACTACGACGATCCGGAATCCGGCCGGGAGCAATGGCAGCCACTCAGCGACGACGTCCAGGCCCTGCGCCTGGCGGTAAATCTTCAGCTCAGCGTCCTTTGGTTCACCAACCTGCAATACGTGATGGTCGAGCGACGCGGCTTCGGCGAGAACATCGGCTGGACCGACGACGCGGATAGAGGTGGCGCTCTCCGCCAGGCACTCACCGTCGTAGCAGCACAAATCGGCAGCACGCTTCCCTAAACCCAATCCCCCTACATGCCTGCCGGTGAGCGGCGGGCGAGGTATTCCTATGTCAGCAGTTCAGCGTTTCCACGAAGCAGCCAACGACGCCCTGGTCAAACTCAGCGGGTACTGCCTGCCGGGCGCCAAGCTGGCCCTGGTCATTGTCACCCCAGGCGAGCCAGAGCGGGACATCGTCCTTGAAGATCGGGGGCTAGATAAAAACGAGGTGGTCAGCGCCCTGCGCCGGCGCGGCCTGAGCATCGACGGCGACAACGCCTACAAGCGCGATCTGTGCGACTCGATTTTCGGGGCCCTGGCCTTCGGCGCCCAGAATACCAACCCGCCGCCGGCGAATCACTGGGGGCAGCGCTTCTGGGACATCGGCCGGGAGGAGCGTGCGATGCAGGAAGAGCTGCTCGAAAGCCTATCCAACTTGGTCGGCCTGGCGAAACTCGGCGCCGCCAGGCTCGACAAGTACCACGCGGCCCTTGCCCACGCCGAAGCGGTAATCGCCAAAGCCACCCGCTAACCCACCTTCTGCCGCCCAGCGCGGCAAGGACACCCCATGTTCGCAACGAAACTCACCCTGATCCTGCTGGGCGCTTTGCTGTACCTGGCCGGCACCGGCTACTGGCTCGCCTGGCTCGGGCCCGACCTGCTCAGCACCGGCACCACCGAGGCGCTACTCGGCGCATTCGCCGGCACCTGTGCCTGGATGCTGATCACCTTCGGCCTGGTCATCCACATCATCAAGACAGCGCGGCCCACAGTGGGCGGGAGGTAAGTATGGCAAATCGAAGCGCGGCCCAGGCCGCCCCCATACTCCCGCGCTTCATTCGCGCGGGCGAGGCTTACGGGTACCTCGGCATGTGCCGGGATGTATTCAACAAGACGGTGCGCCCTTACGTCCGCGAATTCCCCATAGGAAAACAGGGGGTCGGGTTTGATCGGCTGGAGCTTGACGCATGGGCGGACGCCTACGTCGAGAGCAAGTCGATTGAAAAGGCGGCCAATCAGGACAACAATCAGCCCCGCAGCGAGCGCCATGCGCGGGCCACAGGAGCAACGCCATGGCCCAAAAAGCAATCACCGGCCTCCAGCAAATGCCGAACGGCATCTGGAAGATCGACAAAAAATACAGAGGAGAGCGAATTCAAGAGAGTACTGGCACTTGTGACCGCGCCGAAGCAGAGCAGTACCTGATCCACAAGCTGGAGAAGTTGCGCCAGCAGAAGGTGTACGGCATTCGGCGGGTTAGGACGTGGCGGGAGGCGGCGACTCGCTTCCTGCTGGAAGTAAAGGATCAGGCATCCATCCATATTTCGGCGACCTATATGGAGCAGCTCGACCCGTTCATTGGCGACATGCCGCTGACTCACATTGATGACGACGCGCTTGCCCCATACGTGCGATCGAAGCTGAACCCGGCGACGGGCAAGCCGGTCACGAACAGGACTGTGAACATCGCGCTACAGCGGGTTATCCGGGTTTTGAACCTCTGCGCACGAAAGTGGCGAGATGAAGAGCGCCGGCCATTGCTCGACGTGGTTCCGATGATTTCTCTGCTGGATGAGAAGACGAACAGCCGAAAGCCCTACCCGCTTTCATGGGAAGAGCAGTCGATCCTATTCGCCGAGCTTCCTGCACACCTTCAGACCATGGCAATGTTCAAGGTCAACACGGGGTGCCGGGAGCAGGAGGTTTGCAAACTTCAGTGGAATTGGGAGATTGCCGTACCTGAGCTGGGAGCGAGTGTGTTCCTGATACCGGCTGGATTTGGAGGAAGGAGCGCAAGGGCTGGAGTGAAGAACCGGGACGAGCGCCTGGTCGTGATGAATGACGTTGCCAAGTCAGTGATCGAGAAGCAGCGCGGCAAGCATCCGCTCTACGTGTTCCCGTTTGGCAAGCCAGATGGTGAGGGGAATGAAACGACGGTTCACCGCATGAACGACTCGGCCTGGAAGAAGGCGAGGATTCGGGCGGCGAAGAAGTGGCAGGAGAAGTTCTTGCGGCCGGCACATGACGGCTTTGCCAGAATCCGCATTCACGACTTGAAGCACACCTTTGGGAGAAGGCTGCGTGCTGCTGGCGTGACGGAGGAGGATCGGAAAGCGCTGCTCGGCCACAAGAACGGAAGCATTACCAGCCACTACTCAGCGGCGGAACTAGATCAGCTTATTGCGGCGGCAAACAAGGTATCAGCAACCGACTCGCGCGCACCAGCGCTGACGATTCTGAAAAGGAGGGAAGCGTGAAGAAAAAGGCCAGGGTCACTCGGAAAGTCACTATGGCAGAAACAACAAATCCGCTAAAAAGCGGTTAAGTCATTGAAAAATATGGTCGGGACGGAGTGATTCGAACACTCGACCCCTAGCACCCCATGCTAGTGCGCTACCGGACTGCGCTACGCCCCGACTAGGCGTGTTACTGGGTTCGCTTCGCAATGAAGCGATCAGGAATATACCGCAAGCTTTTGAAATGTGGAAGTATTTTAAAAGCCTGAATCATTTTTTCAGAACCACCAGCACATCTTCGAGTTCGGAGATCATTTGGCGGATCAGTTGCTTGTATTGGGTGGTGTCGTCTTTGGCTTCATCACCGGACATGCGCTGGCGCGCGCCGCTGATGGTGAACCCCTGGTCGTACAGCAATGCACGGATCTGTCGGATCATCAGCACATCCTGGCGCTGATAATACCGACGGTTCCCGGTGCGTTTGACGGGGTTGAGTTGAGGAAACTCCTGCTCCCAATAGCGCAGCACATGCGGTTTTACCGCACAGAGCTCGCTGACTTCACCGATGGTGAAGTAGCGTTTGCCTGGGATGACGGGTAGCTCGTCGTTATGACTTGGTTCCAGCATAAGCCTCAACTCGGGCCTTCAACTTCTGCCCTGGACGAAAGGTGACCACACGGCGAGCCGTGATCGGGATTTCTTCTCCCGTTTTTGGATTGCGGC
>Ga0067045_1002441_pt1 | contig 119445 bp, 134 predicted proteins | sample TerdegcTABiofilm_FD_59184 | JGI IMG/M metagenome (GOLD analysis project Ga0067045, IMG submission 59184) | Combined Assembly of (Gp0054472, Gp0054536) Wastewater bioreactor microbial communities from Singapore -Terephthalate degrading...
ACGTGAACATGGAAGTTGAACTCATCTACCCCGTAGCCATGGAGGAAGGCCTGCGCTTCGCTATCCGTGAGGGCGGCCGCACCATCGGAGCAGGAGTAGTGACGAAGATTATTGAGTGAAATGGCACAGAGAATCCGAATAAAACTAAAAGCATTTGACCACGCAATCCTGGATCAATCCACAATGAGGATCGTGGATACCGCAAAGAGGACGGGTGCCCGGATTTCCGGACCCATTCCTCTTCCGACTGATAAGCATGTCTTTTGTGTGCTTCGCTCTCCGCACGTGGATAAGAACTCCAGGGAGCATTTTGAGATCAGAGTGCACAAGAGACTCGTGGAAATACTGGATCCCACCAACGAGACAGTAAACGCTTTAATGAAATTAGAACTGCCGGCTGGGGTGGATATTGAAATCAAGCTCTAAGTGGAGTGAATCATGAGGTCTTTAATAGGAAGAAAAATTGGAATGACCACTTTGTTCCAGAAAGAACAGGTAGTTCCCGTTACGGTCATTGAGGCAGGACCTTGCTACGTGCTCGATTTAAAGGACCTGAAACGTGACGGTTATAAGGCGATCCAGCTTGGTTTTGAGGAAGCGAAGGAGAAGGAGCTTCCCAAACCTCAGCTGGGTGTTTGCAAGAAAGCCGGCGTTCCTCCAGTGAGAGTGATCGGGGAATTCCGGGTTGAAGAGCTTCCCGAACTTACAGTAGGCTCCCGATTAACCGTAGATATCTTTAAAACCGGGGACGCAATTCGTATCAGCGCGGTTTCCAAAGGGAAAGGATTCCAGGGAGTGATGAAGCGCTGGGGGTTTGCTGGCGGAGGAGCTTCCCATGGCTCTATGGCGCATCGCAAACCGGGAGCCATCGGATGCCGCACGACCCCAGGGAAAATCTTTAAGGGAAAAAGAATGGCCGGCCACATGGGCCTGAAGAGAGTTACTATTCGGAACCTACAGGTGGTACAGGTGCAGCCGGAAAGAAACCTGATTTTTGTCAAAGGCAGCGTACCTGGATCCAGGGGCAGCCTGGTGATTATTCAGGAGGAAGGTAAATGAGCGAGATCACCGTTCCGTTATATGATCCCAATGGCCAACAAACTGGAGTAGTGGAACTGCCCCAGCAAATCTTTGGTGTGGAATCGCATAGAGAATCAGTTTTACGTGCTCTCCGCCGCCAAATGGCTAACAAGAGGCGTGGAACTGCTTCTACGCTAACTCGAGGGGAAGTTGCGGGCGGCGGCAAAAAGCCCTACCCCCAAAAAGGAACCGGACATGCCAGACAGGGAAGCATTAGATCCCCGCTATGGCCTGGTGGAGGGATCACTTTTGGCCCTCGTCCCCGGTCTTATGAGGTCAATATGCCTAAAGAAGAAAGGAGAAAAGCGATCTTCTCTCTCCTCTCAGATAAGGCAGGAAGCGGTTCCCTTTGCATCTTGAACCTGGAGAATCTGGAACCCAAGACCAAAAATGTAGTTTCTATATTGCAGGCTTTGGGTTTAGAAGGAAAGGTGCTTATGGTGGTTGAAAGGGTAGAGAGCGAAATATTGAAAGCCGCCAGAAACATCCCCTACGCCAGAGCGATTCTTTGGCAAAACATCAACGTGAAAGATCTCCTGGATTGTGATTATCTCGTTTTGAGCCAAAAGGCCCTGGCAAGGATAAAGGAGGTATGGGGATAATGAAAAGTCCCACCGACATCATCATCAAGCCCCTCTTGGTAGAAAAGGTCATGCGCCAGAAGGAAGGAACTAAGAAATACGCCTTCTTGGTTGCCCGTGACGCTAACAAGAAGGAAATCAAGTGGGCCATTGAGACGATGTTCAAAGTTAATGTCCAGTCCGTGAATACAGTAGTCCTGAGAAGTAAGCCAAAACGAACGAGGTTGATTCCCTCAAGGACTCCGGAACGGAAAAAGGCCATTGTTGCCCTTCAGCCCGGGCAGAGGATTGACATTTTGGAGAACCTATAGGAGTAACAAATGGGGTTAAAAGTATATAAGCCAACATCGCCTGGAATAAGATTCCGGGTATCGCTAAATCGAAAAGAATTAGCCTCGAAGGAGCCTGAAAAATCCCTCGTGCGACGCTTGATGAAAAATGCTGGCAGAAATAGCCAGGGGAAAATCACCGTTCGGCACAGAGGGGGAGGGGCTAAGAGGCTCTACCGGGTGATTGATTTTAAAAGGGATAAAGACGGGATTCCAGCAAGAGTTACGGCTATCGAATACGATCCCAATCGCACCGCCTTCATCGCGCTATTGACTTATGCTGATGGGGAAAAGCGGTACATCATCGCGCCTTCTGACTTAAAGGTCGGCGACACGGTCGTTTCGGGGGTCGAGGTGGATATCAAACCCGGAAACTGCTTGCCCCTACGGAACATTCCTACCGGCACCTTCATTCACAATATTGAACTTCAGATAGGCAGGGGAGGAATTCTTGTCCGTTCTGCAGGAAGCGCAGCTCAGCTTTTGGCGAAAGAGGAGCCCTATGCTCATGTGCGCTTGCCTTCGGGAGAAGTTCGCTTAATTCCCCTTGATTGTCGAGCTACCATAGGACAGATTTCCAATATTGATCACGAGAACATTTCCCTGGGCAAAGCTGGCCGTCGGCGCTTAATGGGTTGGCGACCTTCTGTCCGAGGTGTAGCCATGAACCCCGTAGATCACCCTCATGGTGGTGGCGAAGGAAGGTCACCAGTGGGGATGCCCTCGCCGGTTAGTCCTTGGGGGAAGCCCACTCTGGGATATAAAACCAGAAGAGGAAAGAAATATTCCGATAAATTGATTCTGAAGAGGCGGAGATAGAATATGGCACGCTCAAAGAAAAAAGGCCCCTTTGTGGACCAGCATTTGCTTAAAAAGCTCATGGAGCTGAACCAGAAGGGTGAAAAGCGGATAATTAAAACTTGGTCCCGGCGCTCCACTATTATCCCTATAATGGTAGGGCATACCATAGCGGTTCACAACGGGAAAGGACACGTTCCAGTTTACATAACAGAACAAATGGTCGGACATAAGCTTGGAGAGTTTGCCCCGACAAGGACGTTCCGCGGGCACGGTGAACCCACCGAGCGGTCCACTGCGTTGAAGTGAGGACTGATATGGAAGTAAGAGCTCAAGTAAAGTTCATTCGAATATCTCCTCAGAAGGCTCGCAGGGTGATGGAGCTTATTAAGGGCAAGCCGGTAAAAGAGGCTATGGCCATCCTCAGCGTCCTCCCTCATAAGGGTGCTTTTCTCTTAAAAAAGCTTTTGAAATCTGCAATTGCTAACGCCGAGAACAACTACGACCTTAAGGCGGATGACCTCTACGTTTATCGGGTTTTTGCTGACACCGGGCCCACGCTTCCCAGGTACCTTCCAAGAGCCCGAGGAAGAGCAGACCGGATCAAAAAGAGGTCCAGTCACCTAACGATCGTGGTTAAGGAGAGAGAGGAGTAGAAGTGGGACAAAAAACACATCCTTTTGGCTTACGCTTAGGAATTATCAACGAGTGGCGAAGCAAATGGTTTGCTTCTAAGAGGGCTTTTACAAAGCAACTTCATGAGGATCTTGAGATAAGGAAGATCGTCAAAGAAAGGTTCGCCGCCAGCGGAATTTCTACAGTGGAGATAGAGCGATCCTACAATAGAATTCGCGTTACGATCCACACGGCAAAGCCTGGCATGGTTATCGGCAAAGGTGGCGCAGGAATCGACGCTTTAAGGAAAGAGTTAGAAGCTCTTACCGGAAAGCAGGTACTTTTGAATATTGAGGAAATTCGGTATCCAGAACTCGACGCTCAGCTCGTGGCGGAAAACGTTGTCCAGCAAATCGAAAAGAGAGTCTCTCACAAGAGAGCCATGAAGCTTGCTATCTCTCGTGCACTTAAAGCCGGTGCTCTGGGAATAAAGATCGAGTGCAGCGGCCGCCTGGCCGGTGCTGATATCGCACGCTCAGAGTGGTACCGGGAAGGCCGCGTTCCCTTGCAGACTTTACGCGCCAACATCGACTATGGAACGGCTGAAGCTTTGATCAAATACGGCCGGATAGGTGTTAAAACCTGGATTTATAAGGGGGACGTCATTCCTGGAGTATCAGCTGGCCCGGGCAAGCCAGAACACAAAAAGAGTTGAGGGATAAAAGGAGAATATTAAGCCATGTTGATGCCTAAAAGGGTCAAATATCGAAAAATGCACCGGGGAAGAATGCGCGGCAAAGCTTATCGCGGCAATAAGCTGGCATTCGGGGATTATGGGGTTCAGGCTTTAGAGCCCTGCTGGCTAACAGCGCGTCAGATCGAGGCCGCTCGAATAGTCCTGACAAGGGCTTTGAGTAAAGGCGGTAAGCTCTGGATTCGCGTGTTTCCTCATAAACCCGTAACAAAGCACCCTGCTGAAGCCAGAATGGGTGGAGGAAAAGGTTCCCCGGAGTTCTGGGTAGCCGTTGTCAAACCAGGGACTGTACTATTTGAGCTTACAGGAATTCCCAGGGCCCAGGCCGAGGAAGCGGTAGTTCATGCCTCACATAAACTCCCAATAAAGGTGAGGTTTGTGGAACGAGAGCTGGAAGGTAGCGTGAAAGATGAAGGCGTTGAAGCTGCGTGACTTTACATTAGACGAGTTGAAGGGAAAGCTGGCTGACCTTAAGAGTGAACTTTTTAACCTGAGGTTCCAGCTTTCTACGGGTCAGCTCAGGAATCCCATGCGCATCAAAGAGGTGCGTAAGGATATCGCAAGGATCCTTACCGTGATCCGAGAGAAAGAGCTCAGTCAAGAGGACAAAGATGAGTAAAACAAAGGTAATTTTAGGTAAGGTTCTCTCCAATAAAATGCAAAAAACAGTAGTTGTTGGGGTAGAGCGTAGGTTTAAGCATCCTCGCTACGGCAAGGTCTTTACCAAGATGACAAAGTTATATGCTCACACGGAACAAGCTATTGACCCCGGCGATGTCGTAGCAATTGTTCAGACCCGTCCTTTAAGCAAGCTAAAAAGATGGAAAGTCTTACGAGTAATAACTAAGGGTATCGGGGAACTCGCTCTCCCCCAAGAAGGCGAGGAAGAGAGCAATGATTAGACCCTACACCAGATTAAAAGTTGCGGATAACACTGGTGCCAAAGAGATCCTCTGCATTCGAGTGCTGGGAGGCCCTAATAAGAAATACGGTCGCGTTGGAGATGTAATTGTTTGCACTGTAAAGGAGGCTTCTCCGGGAGGATCTGTCGGTAAAGGCGATATCGTGAAAGCCGTTATCGTCAGAACCAAAAAAGAAACCAGAAGGCCAGATGGGTCTCTGGTAAGGTTTGACCAGAACGCGGCAGTGATCATTGATGATTCCGGCAACCCCAAAGGGACCAGAATTTTCGGGCCAGTTTGCCGGGAGCTTAGAGATAAGGGCTATATGAAGATAATTTCACTGGCACCGGAGGTCGTGTGATGGCGATAGTTTCAAAGATCAAAACCCATATCCGCAAAGGTGACTTTGTGATTGTGTTGTCAGGGGATGACAAGGGTAAGAAGGGCAAAGTCCTTAAAGTCTTCCCTGGGGAATCCAAATTAATTGTTGAGGGTATCAACATTGTGAAAAAGCATACCCGACCCTCCCAGAAGATGCCTCAAGGGGGTACCGTTACCATTGAGCAGCCTCTTCCTATGAGCCGGGTCATGCTTATTTGCCCCGCCTGCAAGCAGCCCACTCGCGTGGTGAGGCAAGAGGTCTCTGGCGGAAGAAGGGCCAGGGTATGCAAAAAGTGTGGAGAGGTCGTCGATAAATAATGGCAACTAAGAAGTCTGCAACCAAGACAAAGCAGGAACCCAAAGAGCAAGTAATACAGGAGCAACCTGGTCTTATCTTGAAAGAGAAATACCTGAAGGAGGTTGTTCCTGCTCTGATTAAGAGGTTCTCCTACAAGAATATCATGGAAGTCCCGAGAGTTCAGAAGGTCGTTGTCAGCCGAGGAGTGGGCGAGGCGGTTAGTAACCCCAAGGCCCTTGAAAATGCGGTTGATGAACTCCAGCTCATAACTGGACAAAAACCGCTAATCACCAAAGCCAAAAAATCAATAGCCTCTTTTAAATTGCGAACCGGCATGAAAATCGGCTGTCTTGTGACCCTAAGGGGGCAGAGGATGTACGACTTTTTGGCTAAGTTGATCAACGTGGCTTTACCTCGTATTCGTGACTTTAAGGGCGTCAGCCCCAGAGGTTTTGATGGGCGAGGAAATTACAACCTCGGATTACGAGAACAGTTGATTTTCCCCGAGATCTCCTACGATAAGATCGACAAGGTTAGGGGAATGAACGTCACTATTGTAACTAATGCCCAGACAGACGAGGAAGCTCGAGCGCTCTTAGAGCTATTGGGAATCCCATTCAGATCTTAATGGAGGTATAAATTGGCGAGAAAGGCTTTAATTGAAAAGCAAAGGGGTAAACAGAAATATCCGGTGAGGCAATATAACCGTTGTGTGCGATGCGGTAGACCCAGAGCGTTCTACCGCAGGTTCGGACTCTGTCGAATTTGTCTCAGGCAATTAGCCTTGAAGGGTGAAATCCCAGGTGTCAAGAAGGCGAGCTGGTAGGAGGAAAAATGGCTAACTCTGATCCTATTGCAGATATGCTTACTCGAATTCGCAATGCCAACTTGGCTTACCTGGAGACGGTAGAGATTCCGGCTTCCAAGATCAAAACCGAGATTGCCCGGATTCTCAAAGAGGAGGGCTACATTAATGATTTTGTGGTGGATAGCTCTTCAGGCCATGACATCATCCGTATCCATTTGAAATATGGACCCAAAAAGGAGCGAGTAATTACTGGCCTGAAGCGGGTATCCAAACCCGGACGCCGGATTTACGTAGGCAAAGATAACGTACCCCGAGTGTTAAGGGGCTTAGGTATAGCCATTATTTCCACTTCCAAAGGCCTGCTCACTGATAGAGACGCCAGGAGGCTGGGAGAAGGTGGCGAGGTAATATGTTACGTCTGGTAAGGAGCGAAAAATGTCGCGGATAGGCAAAAAGCCAATACCTATACCCCCCGGAGTTACCGTTGACATCAAGGATCACACTGTTCGGGTAAAGGGACCAAAAGGGGTTCTGGAGAAACAGCTTCACCCGGCTATTCAGATATCCCTCGAAGAAGGAAAACTTGTGGTACGCAGGCCCGACGATGACAAGGAGCGCAGAGCTCTGCACGGTTTAACTCGAGCCCTGCTTGCCAATATGGTAAAGGGGGTAACCGAGGGCTTTTCTAAAGTTCTGGAGCTTTCCGGAGTGGGCTACAAAGCTCAAGTGCAAGGAGATAAGCTCGTTTTGAATGTGGGATACACCCATCCCGTGGTTTTTGAAACCCCTCCCGGGATCTCAGTAAGCACTGATGGAGTTAAAATAACAGTTTCCGGGATTGATAAGGAAGCTGTTGGGGCCTTGGCCGCTCAAATCAGAGCTACTCGAAACCCCGACCCATACAAGGCCAAAGGAGTTAAGTATGAGGGCGAGATCATTCGGCGCAAAGCAGGTAAAGCTCTGGGTAAAGGGACTGGCAAATAGGTGAACGAAATGGCTTATGTGAAAAATACTTTAAGAAGAGAGATCAGGCATAAAAGAGTTAGGAGGAAAGTCGCAGGGAATCCAGATCGTCCTAGACTTTCCGTGTTTCGGGCATTGAGGCATATTTATGCCCAGGTTATTGATGACGCCGTCGGGCGCACTCTGGTAAGTGCTTCCAGCCTTGACGAAGAAATTAGGTCTCAGTCTGCTGGTAAAACCAAGACCGAAGTCGCAGCTCTGGTTGGCTCGCTTGTAGCTAAGAGATGCCTGGAGAAGGGCGTCGCCAAGGTGGTCTTTGACCGGGGTGGCTATAAATTCCATGGTAGAGTTAAAGCCTTGGCAGATGCCGCAAGGGCTGCAGGCCTTGAATTTTAGTTAGGAGGAAGAATGGCTCGTATCGACACCACAGTTTTAGAGTTGCAGGAAAGGGTAATCCAGATCAGGAGGGTTACCAAAGTCGTTAAGGGCGGAAAACGCCTGAAATTCAGGGTTGTCGTGGTTTTGGGAGATATGCAAGGACATGTGGGCGTAGGGGTTGGCAAGGCCGCTGAAATCCCCAATGCAGTTCGGAAGGGAGTGGAGGATGCCAAGAAGAGGATGATCAAAGTTCCCCTTTCTGGAACCACAATACCTCATGAGACCACGGGCAAAGCCGGAGCGGGCATAGTTTTTCTTAAACCAGCTGTCCCTGGAACAGGAGTTATCGCTGGAGGAGCTGTCCGTGCTGTAATGGAACTTGCTGGGATCAAGGACGTTCTCTCAAAGTCTCTTGGTTCCAACAACTCTGTGAATATGGCAAGGGCGGCAATTAAGGCTCTGGAGCAGTTAAAGAGCCCGGAGCAGGTTGCCCGAAACAGAGGCAAAAAAGTTCATGAGCTATGGAGTTGAGGAAGATGAAACTGCACAATTTGGATAAGCTACCTGGCCTCAAGAAACCCAAAAGGGTGGGCAGGGGTCCCGGTTCCGGGCATGGCAAGACCTCTACTTATGGGCACAAGGGTCAAAAAGCCCGTTCCGGTGGGACAAAAAGGTTAGGCTTTGAAGGAGGGCAGATCCCTCTTTACCGCCGCTTACCGCAGCAGAAAGGGTTCAAGCCTCTAAAGAAAATAATCTACTCCCTCGTTAACCTCTATCAATTGAATATTTTTGAGGAAGGAACCACGGTTACTAAGGGATTACTCTATGAGAAAGGACTGATCCGCTCTCTGGATGCCCCGGTAAAAATTCTGGGAAATGGGGAGCTCAAGAAGAACCTGACAATTCAGGCCGATGCCTTTTCTCAGAAAGCACTGGAGAAAATCAAGCAAGCCGGCGCGAAAGCGGAGGTTAAAGGCTGATGGCTGTACTGGAAACAATTCGCAATGCCTGGAAAATCCAGGATTTAAGACGCAGGATCATTCTAACCCTGGCGCTCCTCGTCCTCTTTCGCCTGGGCGCCTTTGTGCCAGTTCCAGGGGTTGATGTTCAGGAAATACAAAAGATCGCCACAGCAGGAGGCTTGCTTGGGCTATTGAACCTCTTCTCCGGTGGTAGTTTGCTCAACTTTGGCGTTCTATCTCTGGGAGTTTTGCCTTACATCAATGCATCCATTATTATGCAGCTCCTCCAGATGGTCATCCCCAAGCTGAAGGAAATGGCAAAAGAGGGAGGGGAGCAGGGGCGAAGAAAGATTGCGCAGTATAGTCGCTATCTCTCGCTGTTTCTTGCGTTCCTGGAGGCTTTTTTCTTCTTGATTTACCTTGAGCGATCAGGCGTGGCTATCGCCCCGAACACCATCCTTACGAAACTTGTTATCGTGCTTTCTCTCTCCGTAGGCGCACTATTAACGCTCTGGATAGGTGAAGAGATCACCGAAAAAGGCATAGGAAACGGCGTTTCCTTGATTATTTTTATCGGCATTGTAGCTCGTCTTCTCCCCGGAGCAATTGAGGCAGGAAAACTCCTTTCCACCGGGGAACTGCCGGTGCCCGAGCTTGTCCTGGTGCTTATTATTTCCCTGTTTATTATAGCCGGGGTGATCACCGCCTATACAGCCGAGCGCAAAGTTCCCGTGCAATATGCAAAGAGGGTCGTGGGAAGAAGAATGTATGGCGGACAATCAACTTTCATCCCCCTGCGGTTAATTCAGGCCGGAGTTCTTCCTATTATCTTCGCTCAAGCGATTCTTATGTTCCCTGTTACCCTGGCCGGGTTTATTCCCTCCCTGTCTAACTTCGCCCAAGTCTTTTACAGCACTACTTCCTGGATTTACAACGTGCTCTTATTCCTCCTGATTATCGGTTTCACTTATTTCTATACCTCCTTGACCTTTAATCCCCAGGAGCTTGCAGACAACCTGCAAAAGTATGGAGGGTTTGTTCCTGGCGTGCGCCCCGGTTATCCTACCTCCGTTTACTTTTCAAGGATCCTCAGTCGCATTACCCTGCCCGCATCCATTTTTTTGGGAATCCTGGCTATTCTCCCCAACTTCTTTATGCCCCTCTTAGGCGTCCCGGGAACAAGGTTCCTTTTTGGCGGTACTTCCATTTTGATCGTTGTCGGAGTTGCTTTGGAAACCGTAAAGCAAATCGAAGCCTTCATGCTCATGAGGCACTACGAAGGGTTTTTAAGGTAAGATGAACATTGTTCTTCTCGGACCTCCCGGTGCCGGCAAAGGAACTCAAGCTAAAGTGCTCTCTAAGGAGCTGGGATTAAAATATTTGGGTACTGGCGACCTGCTGCGTTCTCTCGTGGCCCAAGGAAACCCCAAAGCACTTGAGGCGAAGTCCTTTATGGACAAAGGGGAACTGGTTCCCGATAAATTGATGGTGGAAATAATCTCCGAGCAGCTCAGGGGCCTGGGAAGTGGATTTATGCTGGATGGATTTCCCAGGACCTTGGAGCAGGCGGAAATCCTGGAGAGCATGCTGCTCCAGCTGGGGATTCAGATTGATCACGTAATATATTTCGACCTTCCCGATTCTGAAGCAGAGCACAGGCTCTCAAACAGGTACCAGTGCAAAAAATGTGGAAATATATATAATACAAATTTTGGCATATGCCCTAAGTGTGGAGGAATGCTTGAGCGCCGGCAGGACGATGAGCCTTCCACGATAAGGAGGCGGCTCGAGGTGTATCATGCGCAAACCACCCCTCTTCTGGATTTTTACGAAAAAAGAGGGGTTTTGAGGCGCGTGGATGCTCAGGGAACAGTGGAAGAGGTTACGGAAAGAATAAAGGCTGCTTTGAAAGATGATCAAAATTAAGAATTCAACAGAGCTTGAAAAGATGAAAAAAGCGGGAGCTATCCTGGCCAGGGTTTTGAAGCTCCTCGCTAACGCTGTTAAGCCAGGAATTAAAACCTCCGAGCTTGATGCCCTTGCCGAAAGGGCAATCATCACTGCCGGGGGTCGCCCAGCCTTTAAAGGGTATCGAGGCTTTCCGGCTTCCCTATGTGTCTCCATCAACGATGAGGTAGTACATGGGATACCTGGTCCCCGGGTCTTAAAGGAAGGGGACATCGTCTCCTTGGATTTAGGTGTGGTTTTTGACGGGTATTACTCTGACGCCGCAATAACAGTTCCAGTGGGCAACGTCGCCCCACTGGCTCAAAAGCTCCTTTTTGTCTGCAGGGAAGCCCTGATGGCAGGCATAAAAAACGCCTGGCCCGGTAAGCACCTGAATGACGTTTCTTTTGCCATTCAACAGGAAGCGGAAAAGAACGGGTTCTCGGTTGTCAGGGATTTTGTGGGGCACGGCATAGGTAAAGTCCTTCACGAAGAACCCCAGGTGCCTAACTTTGTTGTGCCAGATAATGGAGTTATCCTGGAGGAGGGGATGACTCTGGCGATCGAGCCCATGGTTAACACAGGAACTCACCTGGTCAAGGTCCAGCCAGATGGGTGGACAGTGGTTACTCAGGACGGTGGCCTTTCCGCGCACTTTGAGCACACCGTAGCAATTACGGCCAATGGGCCAAAAATCCTAACGGAGTTCAAATGAAAAAAAAGAGTTCAGGAAAGGGGAAAATTGTTCCAGGAAAGGACCAATATAGTGATAAAGCCCGAGAGGGCTTTATAGAAGTTGAAGGTAAAGTGGTAGAAGCATTGCCGAACGCCATGTTCCGGGTGGAATTGCCCAATGGGCACAGGGTCCTGGCTCATGCTTCGGGAAAAATGCGGATCCACTTCATTAAGGTTTTACCGGGGGACAGAGTGAAAGTGGAAATTTCCCCTTACGATCTGAATCGCGGTCGAATAATCAGGAGATTGTGAAAGAGGAGAGATTATGAAAGTAAGACCATCGGTCAAGAAAATTTGCGAAAAGTGCAAAATCATCAAGCGCCACAAAACGGTGATGGTGATTTGCGAGAATCCTAAACACAAACAGAGGCAGGGTAAATAAATGGCGCGAATTGCTGGAGTTGATTTACCAAAAGAGAAGCGCATTGATATCGCGCTCAGTTACATTTACGGAATAGGGCGACCTCTTGCCAAGAAGATTCTCGCCCAGACACCCATTGATCCTGGGAAAAGGGTAAAGGATCTAACCGAAAGTGAGGTCAACCTTCTTAGAGAGATCATTGCCAAAAACCACCGAGTAGAGGGTGACCTGCGTAAGGAGGTTGTACAGAATATAAGGCGTCTGATCGAAATCGGTTCCTATCGGGGATTACGCCATAAACGTGGCATGCCGGTACGGGGCCAGAGAACCAGAACAAACGCTCGTACTCGTAAAGGACCAAAGAGGACTGTCGGCGTTAAGAGAGGCAAATAATTTTGCAGGAGGAAAATTGAGATATGGTGACTCCCAAGGGGAGTAAAAAGAGAAAAGAAAAGAAGGTTGTTCCATACGGTCTGGCGCATGTTCATGCCAGCTTCAATAACACTATTGTTACTATTACTGATCCGGCTGGTAATGTAATTTCTTGGGCCTCCGCTGGTTCAGTGGGCTTTAAAGGAACCAGAAAGGGAACCCCGTATGCTGCCCAAATGACGGCTGAAACCGCGGCAAAAAAGGCCTTAGATCATGGCGTCCGTCAGGTGGACGTGTTAGTCAAGGGACCAGGCGTCGGCAGGGAGACAGCCATCCGTTCTCTACAGGTAGCTGGCCTGGAAATCAACTCCATTAAAGACGTAACGCCAATTCCGCACAATGGATGTCGCCCACCTAAAAGAAGGAGAATGTAGGAGGTTTGAAAAGTGTCCAGATATAATGATCCCGACTGCCGTCTGTGTCGCAGAGAGCTGGTTAAACTTTATCTCAAGGGGAATCGTTGCTTCTCCCTGAGATGCCCCCTGGAAAAAAAGTCGCAACATCCAGGACAGCATGGAGCAGCACGCAAAAAGCTTTCAGAATATGCTTTGCGCTTGAGGGAGAAGCAAAAACTCCGCCGGTATTATGGTATTTTGGAAAGGCAGTTTAGAAGGTACTTTGATATTGCCACCAGACAGAGGGAAATTCCTACCGGAACCAAACTCTTACAGCTTCTGGAGACCAGGCTTGATAATGTAGTTTACCGTTTGGGTTTCGCTCCCTCAAGGAGCGCGGCCCATCAGTTAGTTGGCCACGGCCATTTCCTGGTCAACGGAAGGCCGACTAATGTGCCCTCCTATTCCTTGAAACCGGGAGATGTTATTGAACTGAAACCAGGTTCAAGAGGCATTCCCATGGTGCAAGAAGGAATGGAACAGGTTAAGGGCCGGAGGATACCTGAATGGTTGCGACTGGACCCTGATAACTTTAGAGGCGAGGTTCTTGCCATGCCCGCCAGGGAGCAAATAGACGCACCAGTCCAGGAGCAACTGGTAGTAGAGTTCTACTCGAGATAAGGGGAGGTTTCCTTTGCTTAAATTAGAAAAGCCAATAATTGAAATTGTAGAGAGCGGTGATGATTTCGGGCATTTCGTGATCAGCCCTCTGGAGAAGGGATACGGAGTCACGGTGGGAAACGCCTTAAGGAGGGTTCTATTATCTTCCATTCCGGGGGCGGCCGTAACTGCAGTACAAATCGACGGAGTGCTGCACGAATTCTCCACCATCCCCGGGGTTAAGGAAGATGTGGCCGAGATCATTCTCAATCTCAAGGCTCTGATCCTTCGCTCCAGGGCACCTGAAACCAAAATTCTCTACCTGGAAGCCAAGGGCGAAGGCGAGGTAAAAGCTTCGGACATCGAAGAGGATGCAGAGGTAGACATTCTTAATCCTGACCTGCATATTGCTACCCTGGATTCCCAGGATGCCAGTATTCGAATGCAAATCTATGTCCAGCAGGGAAAGGGTTACGTGCCCGCCGAACAGAATAAAAGGGCTAACTTTCCTATAGGCGTTATCGCTATGGATTCCTTTTTCTCTCCGGTTCGGCAGGTTTCCTACAACGTCACCCCTACCAGAGTAGGACAAGCTATCGAGTACGATAAGCTGGAGTTGAAGATCTGGACGAACGGAGCGACCTCACCAGTAGATGCCATGACCCATGCGGCGCAAATTCTCGTGGATCATTTCACGATCGTGCTCGATTTAAAGAAAGCCGCGGGAAAAGAAATGATTCATGCTAACCTTCTGGACATTCCCATTGACAAACTCCACCTTTCTGTCCGCTCCTTCAATGCTCTCTCTTCAGCGAACATCAGGACCACCGGGGAACTGATCACCAAAACTGCTGAAGAACTTCTGGCGATTAAAAATTTGGGGCGGCGCTCCCTGGAAGAGATTCAGCTAAAATTGCAAGAGTTAGGCTTGAGCCTAAAGGAAGAGGAGTAAAAATGAGGCACCTTAAAGATCATCGTAGACTTTCTAGAAGCTCCGGGCCAAGAAAAGCTTTGCTCAGAAGCCTGGCTACCAGTTTTTTCCTCAAATCTAAAATTGAAACTACTGAGGAAAAAGCCAAGGAAGCTCAAAGGGTCATAGAGGAGTTGATTACCAAAGCAAAAAGTAAAGATCTTGCCACGCAAAGGGAAGTTTTTTCCTTTCTTCTTACAAAAGAAGCCGGGCAGCGCCTGTACTCCACTATCCTTCCCAAAGTTGGGGATCGCCCAGGGGGGTACACGCGAATCGTGAAAACCGGAAAGAGGAGAGGGGACGGCGCTTCATTGGCAATTCTGGAGTTAGTGGAGTAATATTCCGCCGCTTATTACCCTGAAAGGGGTCAGTTACAGCTACAGCGCTGAAAAAAGCCCCCCCGTCTATGCGCTTTCCTCAGTGAACCTGGAAATAGAGGCGGGGGATTTTCTTTGTATTCTCGGCGCGAACGGCTCCGGGAAATCCACCCTCGCTAGACTTCTGAATGCCTTGCTCCTCCCTACCGAGGGCCAGGTTTTAGTTGATGGTATGGACACCAGAGACCCTTCTAAGACCTGGCCAATCCGGCAAGCAGTGGGGCTCGTCTTTCAGAATCCAGACAACCAGATAGTAGGTACAGTGGTGGAAGAAGACATTGCCTTTGGCTTAGAAAACCTGGGATTCCCATCCCCCGAGATCAGAAGAAGGGTGGAATGGGCATTAGAAAAGGTCCGAATGCTCAGTTACAGAAACCACCCCCCTCATATGCTCTCCGGTGGGCAAAAACAACGTGTGGCCATCGCCGGAATCCTCGCAATGAAACCCAGATGCATCGTTCTCGATGAGCCTACCAGCCTTCTTGATCCCAAGGGCCGGGGCGAGGTTCGAGAGCTGCTATTAGAGCTGAACAGAGAAGGGATTACTATCATCCTCATCACCCACTTAATTGAAGAGGCTATGCTGGCTAGACGCGTGCTCGTCCTCGATCAGGGGAAAATAGCTCTGCTGGGGACCCCCGAAGAGGTTTTGAGCAAAACTGACGAATTAAGAACCTATCATCTTGAACCACCTTTGGCTGTGAGGCTCGCTCAAGCTCTGGCCTCTAATGGGGTTCGACTCCCTAAGAAGGTTATGCCTGTAGAGGAATTAAGGGACGCCTTATGCGCATTGAGGCCAAAAATATAACTTACGTTTACGGATCCGGTCTTCCCTGGGAGAAAAAGGCCCTGGATAATGTCTCCCTTACGGTTGAGGAAGGCGAGTTCGTAGGGTTGATAGGGGAAACCGGAAGTGGGAAATCCACCCTCGTTCAAATTCTCAATGGGCTGCTGAAGCCAAGTTCAGGCGAGGTACTCATTGATGGGGTAAACATTTTCAAGGAAAAAGGTCTATTGTCCAGGGTACGCTTTCGGATTGGTCTCATTTTTCAATTTCCCGAACAGCAGCTTTTTGCGGAGACCGTTTTCGATGATGTGGCATTCGGACCACGGAACATGGGATTAGGGTTCGAAGAAGTATCGTGGAGGGTGGAGGAGGCGCTCCTCAAAGTGGGGTTGAATCCCTTGCATTTTAGATCCCGGTCCCCCTTCAGCCTATCAGGGGGAGAAAAAAGGCTTGTGGCTATAGCCGGAGTGCTGGCGATGAAGCCTAAGGTCCTTATCCTTGATGAGGTCACGGCCGGATTGGATCCCAAAGGGAAGAAGGAAATCCTTGCCCGCATTCAACTTTTGCATAAAAACGAAAAAGCCACGATCATCATGGTAAGCCACGACATGGACGAAATTGCTGCTTTGGCTGAAAAAATAGTTATTTTAAAAGAGGGTCGGGTAGTCTTATCCGGGAAACCGGAGTATGTTTTTTCTCGACCTGAGCTTTTGGAAGCCCAGGGCCTCACTTTACCTACTCTTCCCGGGCTCCTTTTTTCACTCCGCCAGTGTGGCTGGAACTTGCCCACTGCCGTTTTCGATTTAAAAGAGGCCTCCAGGTTGATTAAGGAGGAATTGAGCCGTGCCTCTTGCTGAGGCAGTTACCCTTGGCCAGTACGTTCCCGGAACCTCTTTCCTGCATCGGATGGATCCCAGGGTAAAATTACTTATTACCTTATTTTTCCTCGTGATCCTCTTTTTTATCAATAAAATTTCCGGGTACTGCTTTTTTCTTGTAATCCTGTTCCTCCTAGTAAAGACCTGCGGAATTTCCCTGAAATATCTCTTTAAGGGCCTAAAGCCTATCCTGATCCTGATCCTGTTTACTTTAATTGCCCAGGGGCTCTTCAGTGGGGAGGGCCGTATCCTTTTTTCCTGGGGAATTATCACTATCTCGGATGTTGGTCTCTGGAAGGCCCTTTTTATGAGCATGAGGCTTGCTATGCTTGTTTTCGTTACCACCCTGCTTACCCTCGTTACCTCTCCCATTGACCTTACCGATGGGATGGATCGCATGCTATCGTTTCTCACTTACTTGAAGTTTCCCATTCACGAGGTAGCAATGATGATGACCATTGCTCTGCGCTTTATCCCCACTTTACTCGATGAGACCGATAAAATAATTAAGGCCCAGATTTCCCGGGGAGCGCCGCTGGATCGAGGGAACATTTTTAAGCGCTTGAAAGCCTTGATCTCCGTTTTTATACCCCTTTTCGTTTCCGCTTTTAGAAGAGCTGACGAGCTGGCCCAGGCAATGGAATCCCGCTGTTATAGAGGGGGAGTCGGAAGAACCAGGATGAAGGAAATGCGCCTTTCTCTGCTTGATCTCTGGGGAACACTAATCGCTCTCGGTATTGGCAGTTCAACCGCACTCTTTAATTTTCTGCCTTATTGGTTTCTATGAGGAACATACTACTTGAGGTCTCCTACCTGGGAAACTCTTTTTACGGATTTCAAAAGCAAAAGGGCCCTTTGACGGTGCAAGGCTTGCTGGAATCCACATTAAGCAGGATTACCGGGGAAAAGATTAAAGTGGTGGGTGCTGGGAGAACAGACAGGGGAGTACACGCCTTTGCTCAGATATGCAATTTCTACACCCATTCCTATCTTTCCCCTGAGAAGCTCAAAGACGCCCTCAATGCCCTCCTTCCCCCTGAAATTCGCGTAAACCGAGCAGAAGAAGTTGACCAGGACTTCCACGCCCGAAAATCTTCCAAGGGCAAGGTTTACATCTATTTTGTCTGGACAGAGGAAATTATGAGTCCTTTCCTTTTGAAGTTCGTATACCATTATCCTTATCCTTTGGACTATGAGCTCATGAGCAAAGCGCTCTCTATCATAAAAGGAGAGCATGATTTTAGCTCTTTCGCTAAAGCCGGGAGCTACAAGGGTGAAGCCTTAAGATTAATCAAACGCGCCGAGCTAATCGATAAAAGTCCCCTCTTGTGCTTTTTAATTGAGGGTAGCGGCTTCCTCCAGCACATGGTAAGAACCATCGTGGGAACGGTTTTAGAAGTTGGCCGGGGAAAATTTGACCCTAATTTTATGGCAGAAATTCTTAAAAGAAAGGATCGCAGTACCGCTGGCCCCACGGTACCTGCTTGCGGCCTGTACCTGGTTAAGGTTATTTATTAATTTTTTGCCGGAATAAATTTGGAGAGATTTGATCACCCTGAGAGATCTTTATCGTGGGCTTAAGGAAGCTTATTATAAAATAAGTCCCAGGGATTCCAAACGCAAATTCTCATAATGTTGCTCAGGGCAAAGAGGAATTTTTAAATACCCTATCAGGAAGCCGAGGTTGGCGCTGAGGAAATTTATGATGGGTAAAATGATGGAGGACTCTCACGGTCAAGGATACTTTCTTATTCGCACCGAGAGATGGGGTGTGGGAGAAATTTGGGCTTTGCCCACAATAAAATCCGATCTTCTTTCTGAAAATTCTAAAGCTGAAAACCTCCCATTTTTAAAATTTGATCCAGAGGCATTTAAAGACGGGTTTCCGTTAACACCTGACGAGATTATCAGAAGAGGAAGCGCAAGGCTCCGGGGCCTTCTAAAGGAAAGTGATTTCCCTTTTATTTCTCCAACCAGGGATTACTCTGAGGGATGGCCTAAGTCCCATTTTGAATTTCTGGTGTACTGGGGCTTGCCGGGAGGAATCGTAGGTGGATACGAGCTTTACCCTCAAGTGGCAGCCTTTCTGAATGATTTTCTCCAAGCCAAACCCAATTGCCAGGTTATGGTTACAGGGCCGAAAAGGGCTTTATCAGCTATGGCACCTTTTCTTAACGGGAGAGAGGGAGTTCACCTTTTAGCTCCCAACGAAGTGGAGACATGGAAAGAAGACGATCCCTTAAGCATTGTTCTCATTCTGGATGCAGAGCAAGCTGTGAGTTTTGCCACCTCTTACTTTTTTGCTCTCCTTAAAATTCCCAAAAGGCTGGTTCTTGCTCAGTTCAATACCCGCGATTTTTTCCGAACCTCCCGCAAGGAAGCTTTATCCAAAATTTTCGGAGTCTCTTATTATTCGGTGATTTGGGATTACTGCATCCTTGACCCCAATTCTTTCTCTTTCTTCGAGCCCAAAAGCTATTCCTGGGTTGCTGAGCAGGCTTCCTCCGTGGATTTTGCGGAGTTCACTTTAGAGGACGACTCAGTCACGGAAACTAAAGTTCCTGGAACGTTTGTTATTCCCACAGAGCTTCCCGTCAAAGGAAGCCGCTCCTTTTTCGAGGATGCCGAGTACCTCGCTTTTCAAGAAGAGGATAAAGCAGAATTCGTCCCCTTCAGGAAATACTATCCGACATATTCGGACATGAGCCCTGCGCAGCTTAAATGGTATCTATACTGGAGGTCCCAGGCCAGAAGGGGCGTGTTTCTTGACACCGACCTCTCTTATATCTTCCTCTATGTTTATGAGCTGCTTAACAAAATCGGAATATTTGAGCCATTGGAAGGTTTGCTCAAACTCAGGGAGTTATGGCTCAATTATCGGGAGAAATATCCTAAACTCGATTATTATCTGGTGGACTGGATAGCGGATTACGCAATCATTTATTCCTGTCCTGTAAATCCTGTGGGCATTTACAAAGAAGCCTTGAAGTTTGGCTTCGTTAGAAACCCGGATCTCCTTCTGGAAGAATTTCTCCAGGGTCCAATTGAGGAAATTCCCATTATTCTCTTTGAGGAGCTGTCTTTCTACAAGTTCCTCAAGAGCCCCTTTTTCCGAAAGGAAGGCAACCAAAATCTCGAATTAGAGCTCAAGAGGGCCCTCGCTAAAGTTGATAATTTTTTTCGGGAAAGGGACCACGCAGGAATCTTTGAGAAGTTCAGACCGCAAGCCAAGATAAGAATTCAGCGCTTTCCCTTTCAAGGTGCTATCTTTCGGAGTGATCACAATCAGATGATCACCCTGGGCACGGCCTTTCCTTATTCTCGATACCCACCACTTTGTAATTTTTTCACTTCCTTAGTCAAAGAGATCGAAAACAGGCTCCGGGAAAAGTTTCATTTTCCGGGGAGATTGGGAGGGTATGAACTTCCTCCTTTAGTGAAAAAGGTAATTAGAGAAGCTCTCAAAGAAGGCGCTCCTGAACCACTAGTCCCTGCGATTGAAGTTGACACCTGGAAAGTGAAGGAGCTCATCCGGGAGTCCGATGAAGTACGGGAACTAATTCAAAAATTCATTTCTCAGGAACATGGTATTGATGGTATTGAATCCCCTGTTACATCCGGAGAAGAACCCTCCCCTTCTCATTCCATCCAGGAAACAGCGCCAGATCTTAAGGAGGTTCCTCCCGAATGGCGCCAGTTCGCATCGAAATTAAGGCCTTTTCAAGCTAAAACCCTCACGGCCCTCCTTTCCGGGAAAAACACGGCCTCTCAAATCGTGAGCATATCCCGGGAAAATGCCTTAATGCCAGAAGCCCTGCTGGATTCCCTGAACGAGCTATCGTTGGAGACCGTTGGGGATCTAATCGTCGATTGCTCTGTATCCCCACCCGTGCTCTTTGAAGAAAACCGGGATATAATTAATCAATTAATTGCTCTCGTTTTAAAAGATGAACACACTTAGAATTCCAAGAAGAATTTCCACCGCCATATTGAACTCGTTGCACTCCGGGGTGGTTCCGAGGATCGGCCTGGAGTATTTTGCCGTGGGGAGGAAGAAAGAGACTGCCATCCTTCTTTCAGATTTGGAGAACATTGCTCAGGGCGGTTCAGTCTTTCGCCTGATTGTAGGACGCTACGGTTCGGGCAAGAGCTTTATGCTTAACCTTTTGAGAAACCTGGCTCTTGACCAAGGCTTTGTTGTTATGGATTGCGATCTCTCCCTGGAAAGGCGCCTCTCAGGCTCGAATAGGGAGGGCCTGAATACCTACCGGGAGTTAATGCACAACCTTTCCCTGAGTACCAGGCCAGAAGGTGGAGCCTTACCAGTAATTTTGGAAAGGTGGATTTCTCAAATCCAGACTGAGGTGGCCAGGAAGACAGATTGCTCGCCCGATAGTCCTGCGTTCCAGGAAGCCCTGGAAAGGGAAGTAATTAAAACCGTGAACCAACTTGAGGGTATGATTCACGGATTCGATTTCGCTACGGTGATCAATGCCTATTGGAAAGGGTACCTGAGGGACGATGAGACCCTGAAGGGCAACAGCCTGCGCTGGCTAAGGGGGGAATTCGATTATCGCACTCAGGCAAAGGAAGCTTTGGGAGTGAGGGTAATTGTCGATGAGGACAGCTGGTATGATTATCTGAAGCTTTTTAGCCAGTTTGCAGTGAAAATAGGCTATAAAGGTTTGCTTGTACTTCTGGATGAGGTGGGAAACCTTTATAAAATTAGCAACTCCCTTTCTCGGCAGAATAATTATGAGAAACTCCTGCACATTTTTAACGACACTACCCAGGGAAAGGCTTCTTTCTTTGGAGTTTTTCTGGCCGGGACCCCCCAATTTCTTGAGGACCAAAGAAGGGGACTTTACAGTTACGAGGCTCTGCGCTCGCGCTTAACTGATTCTCGAATTATTGACTCGGAACTGATCACTTCCACAGGGCCGGTGATAAAACTGGAGGTGTTAAGCCCCGAAGAGATTTTCGTACTTTTAACAAGGATTCAAGAGATTTATGCTTCCCATTATGGAATTTCGCCTATTCTTAAGAACGACGAACTGGAGGTCTTTTTAAACGAGCTGGCTAAGAGGCTTGGCGCCAGGGAGTTTCTTACTCCGCGGGAGGTCGCAAGGGATTTTCTGGCCCTCCTGGATACCTTGAGGTTGAAACCAGAAATTAAATTTGAGCAGGTCATCCGCTCCTCAAATTTTAAACCTTCCCGACAAGAAAGCGAAAAAGAGGAAGGGGATGGCCTGACGGACATCCTTTTATGAAGGAAAACCCATTTTTCAGGCTGGCTCCATTTATTCAGGAATTCATCTATACCCACGGGTGGACGGAACTCCGGGCTATTCAAATTGAAGCCTGTAGGGTCATCTTCGAAACCGATGCCCATCTCCTTTTGGCCACAGGTACTGCCTCTGGAAAAACGGAGGCTGCCTTTCTTCCGGTTCTGACTATCCTCTACAATGATCCCCCCGAGTCCGTGGGGGTCTTGTATATTGGACCCACCAAAGCTTTGATAAACGATCAGTTTATCAGGCTAAACGACTTATTGCAGGAGGCCAACATCCCGGTCTTCCATTGGCACGGAGACGTACCTTTAACTGAAAAGATGAAGGTTCTCAATAATCCTCAGGGCGTGCTCCAAATAACTCCGGAGTCGCTGGAGGCACTTCTGATGCATCGAAAAACCCAGCTTCAGAAGCTTTTCGGCGACTTAAGGTTTGTGATCATCGACGAAGTACACGTGTTCATGAATTCTGACCGTGGTCGCCAGATTCTGGCCCAGCTGGGTCGCCTGAAGGTATACCATAAACAGGAGCCCAGGCGGATAGGTCTGTCGGCCACGCTCGGGGACTACTCGGAGGTAGAAGAGTGGCTCCGTTCAGGGAGCACGAGGCCAGTAATCACTCCCAGGGTTAGTGCGGGAGAACAAAAGATTCGTCTGGCATTAGAGCACTTTTTCATTGCAAAGATGGAAAAGACAACGCGGGAACCCGAAAATGAACCAGTTGTCAATCCTTATTACGAGTATATTTTTGATAATACCTGGAAGCGTAAGTGCCTGATTTTTTCCAACTCGAAAGAGGAAGCCGAATCCATGCTCTCCTCCCTGCGCCTGGTGGCCAAGGCGAAAAAAGCTCCTGATTTCTACCATATGCACCACGGCTCTATCTCTGCTCCCTTAAGAGAAATGGCTGAAGACGCCATGAGAAGCCCTTACCTTCCGGCAATTGTGGCTGCCACCACTACTTTAGAATTAGGCATCGATGTCGGTCCCTTAGAGAGGATAATCCAGTTAGAAGCTCCTTATTCCGTTTCCAGTTTTCTCCAAAGGTTGGGGAGGTCAGGAAGAAGGGGGAACCCTCAGGAAATGATCATGGTCTTCAAAGAGGAGGAACCCATTGGGCACGAGATCCTTCCCCAACAGTTTCCTTGGATGTTGCTTCAGGGAATAGCCATTATCCAGCTTTATCTGGAGGAAAGGTGGATAGAACCTTTGCGCCTAGTCCGTTATCCCTTCAGCCTCCTTTATCACCAGACCATGGCCATCCTTGCTTCCCAGGGAGAACTAAGATTCTCAGAGCTCGCGGAGAGGGTCCTCCAGCTTCCTCCCTTTGTTCACATTCCCATTGAGGATTTTAAGGAGCTGATCAGGCACCTGATTAAGATCGATCATATTGAGCAAACTGAAGAAGGCGGCCTGATTGTTGGTCTAAAGGGGGAAGATGTAGTACGCAGTTTCCGCTTTTACGCAGTTTTTCCGGATGATGACGAGTACTCGGTTAAAGAGGGATCAGAAGAAATCGGAAGCGTAGCTTACCCCCCACCACCAGGTGAGAGGTTTGGCCTGGCGGGAAAGACATGGGAAGTGCTGGATGTGGATCAAAAGCGCAAGATCATCCTTGTCAGGGGTGTTGAAGGAAAAGCCCTTACTACCTGGCCAGGGCCCTATGGGGTGATCCACACCAGAATAAAGCAACGCATGAAGCAGGTGCTCTTCGAAGACCTGGAATATAGCTACTTGCAGCCCAAAGCCCGAGCAAGACTCAAAGAAGCGAGAAACCTGGCCAGAATGGTAGGGTTGGAGCAAAACCACATTTTGGCCTTAGGGGGCAACACCTATGCGCTTTTTCCCTGGTTGGGAACCAGGTCTTTTCGCACGATCATCAGAGTAATAAAGCATCTCCTGGCTTCGGAATTGGGTATTTCCAATGTTGAGGGGGAACCCTCTAATTACCTGATTTTTAAAATGGAAAAGGGAAATGTGGAGGAGCTGCGCCAGAGGCTGGTAGCCCTGGCAAACGAAGGGATTGCCCCGGAGTCGCTTTTGGGAGGAAACGAAGCTCCCATGATGCAAAAGTACGATCAGTACATCCCCGGAAAATTGCTTCGTAAAGCCTTTGCTTACGATCATCTGGACGTGGAAGAGTTTTCCCAGATCGTAAAGGGCTGGTAGAGGTTGTATTTTTGTTTTAATTTCTTAAAATAAAAAGCTACTTTTCTCGAGGATTTTGACACATACTGAGCTTCGAGTTTATAATTACCCTAATCTGGAAAGGAAGGTAAGATGTACGCGGTAATCCATTTAGGCGGAAAACAATATAAGGTTCAGCCAGGGATGACCTTTAAGGTTGACTACCTGGAAGGCGAGGTAGGGAAGCCCCTGGAGCTGGATAAGGTTTCCATGATCGTTGATAAGGATAAAGTGCTCGTAGGCAAACCCTGGGTGGATGGCGCCCGAGTGAAGGTCACAGTGCTTGAGCACAGCAGGGACAAGAAGGTGCAGGTTTTCACCTATAAGTCCAAGACTAACTTCAAGAGAATGCAAGGGCACAGGCAGGACATTACCACGATGAGGGTAGAGGCAATCACATACCCCGGTCAGGAGGTAGAGGAATAAATGGCGCATAAGAAAGCTGGCGGTAGCTCGCGTAACGGCCGAGACTCCAATTCTAAAAGATTAGGCGTTAAGCGCTTTGATGGTGAATTTGTCAAAGCTGGTTCCATTATTGTGCGACAACGAGGAACCAGGGTGAAGCCCGGACTGAATGTTGGTCTGGGCAAGGATTTCACCATCTTTGCCAAAATAGATGGCTTCGTTAAATTTCAGCGTTACGGGAGAGACCAGAAAAAAGTCAGTGTCGTTCAATAATCTTGAAAATTTTCCAAATAGACTTCGATTTAAAAAGGCATCGAAGTCTATTTTGTTTTTAAGGGCATGTTCGTAGACAGGGCTAAAATTCTGGTCCGGGGCGGAAAAGGGGGAAACGGGTGTGTTGCCTTTAGGAGAGAAAAGTTTGTCCCCAGAGGGGGTCCCTCCGGAGGAGATGGCGGTAACGGTGGTAACGTCTATCTGGAAGCCAATCCTCATCTCTTTACTCTGCTCGACTTCACGTATAAGCGGATTTACGAGGCTCCATCAGGAAAAAACGGTCAAGGTGGAAGGAAACATGGAGCGAGCGGTGAGGATCTTGTGATTCCTGTTCCCGTGGGCACTATCGTCCAAACCGGGAACGGCCAGATACTGTGTGACCTTACAGAACCCGGTCAGAGGGTTCTCGTGGCCAGAGGGGGAAGGGGAGGGCACGGAAACGCCTTTTTCGCAAGCTCCACCAATAGATCTCCCCGTTTTGCGGAAAAGGGGGAGAAAGGAGAAGAGGTGGAGCTTCAACTTGAGCTGCGTTTGATTGCTGATGTAGGAATTATTGGCAAGCCCAATGCTGGAAAGTCTACCCTGCTCAGCGCTTTGACCGCTTCTACGCCTAAGATTGCCGATTATCCCTTTACTACTTTGAATCCTGTTCTTGGGGTTCTCACCTTCCAGGACCTTAGCACTTTGACTCTGGCGGAAATCCCGGGTTTGATTGAGGGAGCTCATGCTGGGGCTGGACTGGGCCATGAATTCCTGCGTCACGCTTTGCGCTGTCGGGTGCTCCTTTGTCTTCTTGACCTCACCGGGAATCCCCTCGAAGAATGGGAAATGTTGAGGAACGAGCTCCTTCTTTACGATAGTGCTCTCGGCAATAAGCCTTATTTAATTGCCTTGAACAAATGCGACCTCCTCAGTCCTGAAGAGATTGCCGAAGTAAGGGGCAGATTTCCGGATAACGAGAAAGAACTCCTGGTAATCTCAGCAAAAGAGGGTATAAACCTTGAGGAGCTCAAAATTGCTCTGAAGGAAATGGTGGAAAAGGCTCCTCCTGTGGAGTCTCCGCTTTCCCGGTCAAGGGTTGTTTACCGCCTATCTCCAAGGGAGACCAGGGAGTTCATAGTGAGTAAGGTTTCTGATGGAATTTTCGAAATCGAGGGAGATTACCTGAAACGGCTGGTGGAAAGAACTGATTTTGATAACCAGGAAGCCATTAAACGATTGCAGAGGCAATTCGATAAACTTGGTGTGGAAAAGGAGCTAAAAAAAGCAGGGATCAAGGAGGGGGATACCGTGCGTATAGGGGGCATGGAATTCGAATTTAAGGAATCTGGGGAAGAAGCATGAATAGGGTAGGAATCATCGGCGGAGCCTTTAACCCCATTCATTACGGCCACCTTTTTGCCGCCGAAGAAGCCAGGGTAACTTTTAAACTGGATGTAGTTTATTTTGTCCCTACCGGTACCTCGGTCTGGGAAAAGGAGGAACCCCTTCTGGATAAGGAAATTCGCTACCAGATGGTAGTTATCGCAATCCAAGACAACCCTTATTTCCGCGTATCCAGAGAGGAAATTGATCGACCTGGAAAATCCTATACTGTTCTTACCCTGCAAAAATTCAAGAAGCTTTTTCCCGCAAGCTCCTTATTCTTCATTACAGGGATGGATGCCTTACTAAAATTCCACAAATGGCGTGATCCCGAAGAGATCCTTGAGCTGGCTGAGTTAATTGCTGTTTCCCGACCAGGGTATACCCTGAACGATGTGACCAGGTCCCCTTTAAATTCAAGGATTCACGTTTTGAAAACTATCGGGGTAGCGATATCCTCTCGGGAGATCAGGGAGAGGGTGAGGAAAAATTTACCCATTCGCTATCTTCTTCCTCCGGAAGTGGAGGCTTTTATAAGAGAAAAGAATCTATATAGAGAGGAGGTGCCGAGGTAGAAAGCGAACGCTTGCTGGAAGAACTGGTAGAACTTCTCCTGGCCAAAAAGGCTGAGGACGTGGTAACCCTGGACCTGAGGGGCGTTTCCGCTTTTGCTGATTATTTCATCATTTCCAGCGCTGAAACCACAAAACAAAGCAAGGCTTTGGTGGAAAGTTTGAACGAGAAAATCGCATCTCTGGGAATTGCTCCTTATGGTGTTGAAGGGGAGGAAGATGCGAGGTGGGTTCTCTATGACCTGGGTGATATTGTGATTCATATTTTCACTCCCGAGCTCAGAGCCTTTTATGATTTAGAGAGCCTTTGGTCTCAGGCTAAGAAAAAGGTTTACCTGTAGAAAGGGTATCTTCGCAAATGGAAAAGAAAGAAAGAGTCATCCTGGTGGACGGGAATAGCCTGCTTTACCGTACCTACTTCGCTCTGCCAAGCCTGACCACCTCTGATGGCATTCCCACGGGGGGAGTTTACGGCTTCACCAATATCCTCTTAAAACTATTAGAGGAAGTGAAGCCGGATTTTATCGCTTTCGCCTTTGATCGCCGCGGTCCTACCTTTCGCCACCTGGAATACAAGGAATATAAAGCCCAGCGTCCCAAGACTCCTTCGGATTTGGTAGCCCAGGTCACTATGGCTAAGGAGTTAGCTGAGGCCTTTGGCATTCCGGTTTTTGAAAAGGAAGGCTTTGAAGCGGATGACTGCATCGCTACTCTGGCTCGAAGAGCGCTGAAGGAGGGCAAGCAGGTGATCATCTTGAGCGGTGATCTGGACTCCTTGCAACTTGTCTCCCAGGATATAACTCTCATGACCCCACTTAAGGGTATCTCTCAGATTACAGTATACGACCGGGAAGCCGTGAAAAAGCGTTTTGGCCTTGACCCGGAGCAGATGCTTGATTACAAGGCCCTGGTTGGAGATCCCTCCGATAATATCCCCAGGATTCCAGGAATTGGGGAAAAAACTGCCCAGGGCCTGCTTGCTCGCTACGGCTCCCTTAAGGGAATCTACGAACACCTAGAGGAATTGGAGCCGAAAACCAGGGAGACGCTCGTCAAATTCCGACCCCAGGTGGAACAGAACCTGAAACTTTCAGCGCTGGTGGATGACCTGGACTTAAAAATTGACTGGAAGCATCTCAGGGTAAAGGAGCCTGATCGGGAAAAGCTCTTAGAGCTTTTTTCTCGCTTGGAGTTCAAAACTCTGATAAAAAAATTCGCTTCTACCCAGGTCCAGAATTATTTGGAAATCAAACCACTTTCAGCCTGGGAGAGATCCTCAGATCCCTGGGCACTGGCGATAATTCCGGCGGATCCTCCTGCCCTTGCCTTAGCCTCTAAAAATGAAGTCTTTGCCCAGGAGATCGACCAAAAAGAGGAGAACCTTTCCTTGTTTTCCAATTTCTTCCCGCTTTCTGCTCGAGCGAGGGAGTTTATTGAGGACGAAAGTGCCCCCAAGTGGGTGCACGATCTGAAGAGCGGAATTACATTTCTCATGGAGAAGGGACTTGAGCTTAAAGGTGTCAAGTTCGACTCCATGCTTGCCTCCTATCTTTTAAATTCCTCTCGTAGCTCTCATACTCTGGAGCAGATATATTTGGAACGAGTGAAACAGCCCCTGTGGAAGAATGAAGAGAGGGATCTCACCTCGTTGAAGCGAGCAGCACTTTCAGCCTGCGCTATAAGAGACCTCACTCCCAGCCTTGAGAAGGAGCTCCAAGAGCAGGGGCTGGAAGAGCTTCTCGTTTCCCTGGAACTCCCCTTAAGCTATGTTCTGGCAGATATGGAATTAACGGGAATCAGGATCTCCATTGATGTGCTCGAGGAGCTCAAGGGAGAAGCCGAAAAGCGCTTACACGTATTGGAAAAGGAGATCTACGAGCTCTGCGGCACCCAGTTCAACATTTCCTCCCCGAAGCAATTGAGCTTTGTGCTTTTTGAGAAACTTCAGCTTGCTCGGGGCAAAAAGACGAAGACAGGGTATTCCACGGATATCTCCGTGCTTGAGGGACTTCGGGGCTGGCATCCGGTGATAGAAAAGATAATCGAACACCGTGAGCTCTCCAAGCTCAAGAACACTTACATCGACGCGCTCCCCGAGTTAATTGATAAGGATAGCAGGGTGCACACTACTTTTTTGCAAACCTCTACTGCTACGGGACGTCTCTCCTCGGTTAATCCCAATCTTCAGAACATCCCCATCCGTTCGGAGTTCGGAGGGAGAATCAGAAAAGCTTTTGTTGCCAGCTCTCGTGATCACTTCCTTTTAAGCGCTGATTACTCCCAGATCGAGTTAAGGGTGCTGGCTCATCTCTCCGGCGATCCCAAGTTAAGGGAAATATTTTTAAGAGATGGAGATATTCACACTAATACCGCTTGCCACATTTTTCAGGTAAGCGAAGATCAGGTAACCTCCGAGATGCGCAGAGTAGCAAAAACTGTGAACTTCGGTGTGATCTACGGAATGAGCGCTTATGGTCTTTCTCAGGCTATTTCTGTTCCTACCGAGGAGGCTCAGGCCTACATCGATTCCTTCTTTCTGGAACATCGAGGAGTGAGGGAGTACCTGGATGGAGTCCTGGAAGAGGGAAGGGCTCGGGGATTTGTCTCTACCATTTTGGGACGCAGGAGATACATTCCTGATCTTAATTCCTCGAACAAGAAGCTTGTCCAGCAAGCAGAACGCATGGCTATTAATGCTCCAATTCAGGGATCGGCAGCAGATATCATCAAACTGGCTATGATTAAGCTCTATCAAGCTCTAAAGAGAGAAGGCATGAAAAGCAAGATCGTGCTTCAAGTGCACGATGAGTTAGTTCTTGACTGTCCTCGGGAGGAGAAAAAACAGATTGTGGAAATAGTTCACCAGATTATGTCTCAGGCTTTCCCCCTTTCCGTCCCCTTAAAGGTGGAGCTTAAGGGAGGGGAAAACTGGTTCGAAATGGAGCCCCTCAATGCCTGAGCTCCCTGAGGTTGAAACGATCAGAAGGGGATTAAACGAGCACCTTCCCGGGCTTTCCATCGAGGAGATAGAAGTGTTCTTCCCGGGAATTCTAAAGAATGAATCCCCGGATAATTTCCGTTTGAGGCTTCTTCGAGACTGCTTTGTTCAGGTGGATCGAAAAGGGAAATACCTGCTTCTTTATCTGGCCTCCGACCAGGTGATTGTGATTCACCTGAGGATGACGGGGAATTTGTATTATACTACGCCCAATTATCCTAAGGAGAAACACCTGCACCTCTTATTTATCCTGGATAGCAAAGAAGAGCTGCGTTTTGTAGACCAGAGGAAATTCGGGGAAGTGTACCTTATCCTCGCTTCCCAGGTACAGGATTTTCCTCCACTAAAAAAATTAGGGTTAGAGCCCTTTAATTCCTCTCTCTCCCTTTATAAGTTTGAAGAGATGCTCAAAAATTCCAAGAGACCAATAAAACAGTTTCTCCTGGACCAGACAAAAATTGCAGGAATTGGCAACATTTACGCAGATGAGGCTCTCTTTCTCGCAAAGGTGATGCCCACGAGAAAGGCCGATTCCCTTTCTCGGGAAGAAATCCGAAGGCTCTTCCGCGCAATCAGGGAGGTCTTGAAGAAATCTATTAAGGCTCAGGGTCGAACTTTTTCCAATTACCGCAATGCCCGCGGGGAAGCGGGTGATTATCAGCCCCTGGTTCACGATCGGGAAAGGAAGTTCTGTCCTTTCTGCGGTACGCCCATAGAGTACACCAGAGTTTCCCAAAGAGGAACCTTTTTCTGCCCCAAGTGTCAGAAATGAAGGTAATAGTGATTACAGGAAGCATAGCTTCAGGAAAGAGCGAGGTATCCAGGCTACTCAGAAAGCTTGGGGCTTTGGTGATCGATGCTGATGAGGTAGTTCACGGGATCCTGGAGAGAGGGGAAAGGACTAAGAAGCACCTTCTTGAGGAATTTGGCCCGGGAATTTTCGAAGAGGGAAGGGTAGATAGGGATCATCTGGGGAAGATCGTTTTCGCCCAAAAAGAAAAAAGGGTTGCCCTAGAGAAGCTCCTGCACCCTCAGGTAAAGAGGATAATTTCCGGGAAGATTAAAAGGTTAGAAAAACAGGGAATCGATGCCATTTTCCTGGAAATACCCCTTTTCTTTGAGGTCCGTTGGCCTCATTCCCCGGATGAGATTTGGGTTGTTTACTCCTCGCCTGACCTTCAGAGAAAGCGCCTCAAGGAAAAAGGGTTCCCGGAAAACGAGATTGAAAGGAGGATCTCCGCTCAGCTCCCCTGGGAAGCCAAGCTTACCCGCGCCACCCGGATAATTGATAATTCTGGCTCTCTAAGGGAACTTGAGGAGAAGGTCCTTTCGGCCTACAGCTCTCTTTTTGAGAGGTGATTGAGAGAAATGTATATTTCCTATTCCCGGCTTTCAACTTACCTTAGCTGCCCTTATCGCTATTACCTGCAATATGTGGAGGGCTTTAGGCCACCCGCAAACGCCTTGATGAGCTTCGGTAGTTCTCTTCACGCGGCCCTCAGGGATTTCTACTCCCAGGATAAGATACCTCCTATGTTAGATGACCTCTATGCTCATTATTACCGCAATTGGTTTTCCTTCGGATACAGAAGCCGGGAAACCGAAGCTAAATTTTTCCAGGAAGGGCTTTCCATCCTTGAGGAGTATTACGATCGGAATATAGACGAGTTTTGCCCAGCACTTTTTGTAGAGCGGAGGTTCCAGGTAGAGATCAAGGGCGTTCCCTTTGTGGGGGTGGTGGACAGGATTGATCGGATGCCCGACGGAACCCTCAGGGTGATTGACTATAAAACCTATAGAAAGAACGGAAGCGGCCTTCAGCTTATGTTATATCGTCTGGCCCTGGAGAAGCTCTTCGGATACCCTCCAGAAAAACTCCTCTATTATTTTTTAAAGGAACAGGAGACCTCCTCGGTCGAGGTCAATGAAGAAGCTCTGGAGGAGGCGCAGGAAAACCTGGTTAGAATGAAGGAAGGGTTGGAGCGCGGCCTGTTTTTAAAGAACAAGGGCCTCAATTGTATAAGCTGTGACTTCCAGCGTTTCTGCGAATTAGAGGAAAACGGATACCCTAAGAACCTCTAATTCCTGTGATGCAATAGGGGAGCGGCGATAAAGCTCATCCCTTTCTCGGTAAGTGCTCTGGCCGTCAAATTTATGGATTCATGCTTGTCGAGGTAATTTCTAAGGAGCAGGGGCATTTCTCCTTTTTCCTCGATTTCTGATTTGAAGCGGAAATAATCTAGAATGTCCGAGGGGTGTTCCCTGGTTTTCTCAACCTCAATCTCCCCGCCTTCATGTTTTGCTGAGATGTTAGCCACGTGGTCCGCGAGCTCCAATAGTTCCGCTCTCCTGTTATATGGTTGAATTACTATGCTTTTCCAGGTTTCTGTGATATGGTGCTCGAAGCGGACAACTTTTTCAAACCCCAAAGCTTTGCGGAATTGAGCGGTAATCTCCATGGTCTTGTTGTTCACGGAGTTCGACCAATTGAACCCGACTAAGGGGGAGGTGCCGTCATCTCGAGAGAAAAGCTTAGCTCCGATTAGTGTCCAGAGCGCAGCGTAAGGGTTGTCGTTTCCCATAAACACCGAGATTTTAAACTCAATATCAATGCCTAGTTTATAAAGGAAGTAACCCAAAAGGACAGTCCCGGGATTAATGTTCAGGACCTGCTTAATTCCATAATTGGTGTAGTAGTAGAGGAACTCATCTACCCACTTCAGGGGATGCTCATTAGGCTGGCCTACCCCTCCGAAGTAACCAGTAATCGTTTCTGGCCCTCCAAGGTGGATGTTGGAGCCATCCGTTCCTTTAGTATCTAAAGTCTCCACGTAGCTTGCACCCATGATTTGCATGGAAGCGGCAAAAGCCAAAAGATCGCCGTTATCCGCTTCAGATTCCTTCATCTTTCGCACTCTGATGAAGCGTCCGGGCATAAGTTCCTCTTTTTCCAGGGCCTGTTGGGCTTCGGCAATCACCCACGGGAAATACTGAGCAGCGCTAATTTCCAGTGTTACGGCGAATTCGTCTTTAAATTCCATCTGGTCAGCTTTTGGCCCCAAAATCTTTCTTCGGAATTCCCTTACCGTGATAAACCTTCCTTTGTCCCTCTGTTCCTTCAACCAGAGCACATCCTTCCGATAAGGGGACTCGATTCTTTCTAAATGCGCAAGGAGGTTTTCTAACTTGCGAGCTTCCCGGGCCTTTCGGTTAATCTCCTCGGGAGTGCCGTATTTGGCGATCACATCGAGAAAATCCTCAATTATGGGCATCTCTGGATTGAGGAATAATTCGTTAATCACATTCAAGCGATCAGGGGGGATTTGAAGTTTTTCCCTCATCTCTTTTCTTTCCATCGGTAGCCTCCTTTTGGCCTTTTTCCCACAGATTCATTCTACCCAAAAGCTCCTCGCTTGAAAATGGAAATTTAAAGCACAATGTAAAGTAATTGTTATAGAATTTTCTTACCGGCGCGTTCCCGGAAAGAACCGCTAAAATGAGAACGGAAGGAGGCAGAAATGTATAAGTTAGCCTTAATCGGCTTTGGTGTTGTAGGACAGGGTTTTTTGGAGTTACTCTCAGAAAAGGAAGATATTCTCAGGAAAAATTACCAGTTAGAGTTCCAAGTAGTGGCCATTTCCGACGCGCAAAAGGGTTCCGTATTTTCCGGCCAGGGAATAGATTTTCGCAAAGCCCTGGAATGGGTGAAAGCGGGGAAGAGCCTCAACGATTTGCCAGGAGAGAAAAATGGAATGGATGCTTTAAGCACCATAGAAAGTTGTGGTGCCGATATTCTCTTCGAGGCCACCTGGACTGACATCAAGACCGGAGAACCAGCTTTGAGCCATATCAGGAAGGCGCTCGAAAAGGGTATGCATGTAGTTACAACAAATAAGGGACCTCTCGCCCGTTATGGGAAACAGTTGATCGAGGAGGCTGAATCCCGGGGGTTGATTTTGCGTTATGAGGGGACCGTGATGAGTGGAACTCCTCTTCTGAATTTAATCAGGGAATGCCTGGCCGGCTGTGAAATTCTGGAAGCGAGAGGAATCTTGAACGGGACCACGAACTTCATCCTTACCAAAATGTCAGAAGGACAATCCTATGAGGAGGCCCTGAAGACCGCTCAGAAGTTAGGATATGCGGAGGCTGTGCCGGATGCTGATGTTCTGGGCTGGGACGCGCTGGCCAAAGTCTGTATTCTGGCTAACACCGTTTTCGGAGCCTCTATCATACCGGATCCAGAGAAATTGCCCTGTAAGGGCATTACCGGGATCAGGAAGGAAGATATTGAGGACGCTAAAAGGGAGGGCCAGATCTGGAAATTGATCGCCAGGGTGTATCGGGAGAATGGGGCCGTGAAGGTTAGGGTCTGGCCCGAGAAAATTTCCTTGACCGACCCCCTGGCTGGGGTCACAGGGGCCAAAAACGCTCTGACCATTAAGACCGATGCCCTTGAGGAGATCACCATTACTGGCTTCGGTGCCGGCAGGACCCCTACAGGTTACGCTATGCTCATTGATTTCATAGATATCCACAAAAACCTGAGAAGGAGGTAGCATGGGCGAACCACTTTTTGATCGCTATCTGGAAATTGACTTACAAAAAAGATCTTTCAAAGCAGGGAAGATCGACAAGGAAACCTTGAGGAAGTTTGTGGGCGGAAAGGGCGTGGGCCTCTCTCTCCTCGTGAAAATGGATAAGTCCAGGGACGCTTTGGATGCCCAGAATCCCTTAATTTTCGCCACCGGCCCTCTCACCGGAACCATTATTCAAACTTCCGCACGTTCCGTAGTGGTCACTCGCTCCCCTTTGACGGAAAATTTTTTGGACTCCAACGCCGGAGGGCATTTCGGTCCCGCTTTAAGAAGAGCTGGGTGGGATTATCTTGCTGTTCTGGGGGCTTCCGATCATCCAGTTTATCTTTTGATTACCCCGGAAGGAGTGGAATTCAAGGACGCCTCCGACCTCTGGGGAAAGGACATTTTTGAGACCGAGAAGATCCTCAAGACCAGATACCCGGGAAGCAGGGTAGCCTCAATTGGCCCTGCGGGGGAGAACCTGGTGCGCTTTGCCTGCATTGGCACCGAGCTCTACCGACAATTTGGGAGAGGCGGCGCTGGTGCCGTTATGGGCTCCAAAAAGCTCAAGGCGATTGTGGTCCAGGGAAATGAGAAGATAGAGTACGCTCAGGAGAAAGAGTTCCAGAATTTAGCCCGGGAAATCGTGGAGGAGCTCAAAGTACATCCCAACGCGAAAAGACGATACGAGCTGGGAACCATGATGTGGGTCAGGATGGGACAGGAAATCGGGCACTTCCTGCCCACGAAAAACTTTAAAAAGGGACAGTTCGAACATTACGAGAAGATCACGGCGGAAACCATGAAGAGGGAGTTAAACTGGAAATCAGTGGGATGCTTCGGGTGCGCCGTCATTCGTTGTGCCAAATTCGCTAAATGGAACGGCTTTGAGCTGGAAGGCCCGGAGTATGAAACCACAGCCTTTTTAGGGTCCGGTTGCTGCCTCTCTGAGGCCAGAGACGTGGCATATGCCAACTGGCTGTGCGACAAATATGGACTGGACACCATCTCTTGTGGGGTAACCATCTCCTTTGCCATGGAATGCGCAGAAAGGGGATTGCTCTCTGAAGAAGAAAATGCTCGCATCAGGTTTGGCTCAGCCCAGGCGGTTCATTCCCTGATTGAGGAAATTGCCTTCCGCAAGGGGCTAGGCGATCTCCTGGCGGAGGGAACAAGGAGGGCATCAAGGATCATAAAAAAAGGGAGCGAGTATTTTGCCATCAATATCGGCGGGATGGAAATATCCGGAGTAAATATCCTGGGCTGCTACTCCATGGGCCTTAATCTGGCCACAGCAGATTTTGGGAGTCATACTCGCTTCTGGAGCGCTACCGATGAGATGAACGGCGCCCTGACCCTGGAAACCCTGCCCTCTTACATTAAAAATGGCCAGGACGAGATAAACGTCAGGAACAGCATGGTCATTTGCGATTTCTTTCCCTTTGGCCTGGATCGCCTGGCACCGTTTATGAATGCCGCCACTGGTTTCGACTATTCCCCTGCTGAACTCCTTGAGGTTGGTGAGCGCATTCATTCGCTCTCCCGGCTTTACAATTTAAAGACCGGCCGTACTCATGCTGATGATACTTTGCCCCCTCGCTTCTTCGAGGAGGAGAGTTTCGCCGGGTTAATGAAGGGCCAGAAAATTACCCGCGAATTCTTTGAAAGGCATGTCCAGGAAATTTTTGCCCTCCGGGGCTGGGATAAAGAAGGGCGGCCGAAACCAGAAACCCTGAAGAGGTTAGGGATAGGGAATTAAATGTTCAGGGTGCTTAATGCCTTCTTGAGGATTTCCCGGTCTCCGTGATAAGTAGCAAGTTTGAGGGCCTCCTCCGGCTTGAAAAAGCGGGCTTCCTCCACCTCAAAATCGTGCTTTTCCAGGTTTCCTCCTATGGCCTCGAAGAGGAAAAAGTAAACCTTTTTGTGGTAGCGGGCCTTTTCCTCTGAGGAATAGAACCAGTAATCGATTGAGCCCAATGGTCCCTTTAGCTCTACCTTTAAACCTGTTTCTTCCTCCACCTCCCTTAAAGCGGCTACTTCCGGCTTTTCCCCTTTCTCGATCAAGCCTTTAGGGAGAGTCCAGGCATCCCTTGTTTTAATCAAAGCAATCTCCAAGCCAGACAGGGTCCTACGGTAGACCACTCCTCCGGCAGAGAAGGCCAGTTTAATGGGTAGCTTTTCCACGGAAGAAGTCCACCTCCTCGGGAGTGAGGATATTAAACCTGCCCAGGAGATGGACGAAGACCAGTGTGTGAGCAAAACTTTCCCCCATCTCCAGGAAGTCAAGAGCCTCTTCCAGGGACTCCCCAACCGCTACGGCACCGTGATTGAAGAGCACACCTAACCTTGCTGTGCTCAACTTTTCTCGAACCGCCTGGGCAAGTTCTTCAGTACCTGGCCTAATGTAGGGTATCAGGGCAATTTCTCCGAGCACTATCTCCATTTCTGGGAGAACGGGCTTAAATTCCAGGGCTGCCACGGCAACTATGGAAAGAAAAGGGGGATGAGCGTGGATAATAGCCCTTATTTCGGGCCTTCTGGCATATATGGCATAATGCATTCTGGCCTCGGTGGAGGGTTTACCCGGGGAGAGAGGATTCCCTTCAAGATCGGTTTCCAATACCTGTTCCTTCTTAAGGCGATGTTTGGGAATGCCAGCAGGGGTAATAAAAATGCGGTCTCCATCCCTACAAGAGACGTTCCCTGCATAACCGCAGTTCAGCCTCCTTGAATAGAGAAGCTGACAGAATTTAACAATCTTATCCCGGAAGTCCTCCATACATCACAATCGTAGCAGAAACCTGCTCCTCTTGGGAATGCGCTAAAATAAAACCATGGTAAAGTTGATTTTTTACGGTGGCGTAAACGAAATCGGGGGAAACAAGATTTTCCTCCAGGATGGTGACACCCGCATTTTTCTGGATTTTGGAAAAAGTTTCTCCAGGCGCGCTTACTTTTTTAATGATCCTTTTCTTGTCCCCAGGGAGATAGAGGACTTTCTGGAACTGGAACTGATCGAGCCCCTGGAAGGCGTCTACAAGATCCCTGCCTCGAATGGGAGTTTAAAGTTGATCGACGCCATCTTTATTTCCCATGTGCACGCTGATCATGTTGATCATGCCTCCTTGAGCCACCCCATGATTCCTATTTATCTCGGGGAGACGGGCAAGATGATCCTCGAGAGTTTAGCGGTGACCAGATTCCGACAAATTGACAACGATCTTACTGAATCCCAATTTCATACTTTCCGCACGGGAAAGACGGTTAAAATTGGTTCCCTGGAAATAGAGCCCATCCATGTAGACCACTCCATTCCTGGTTCCTACGGCTTTATTGTTTATACTTCCTCGGGCCCTATAGTTTACACCGGGGATTTTCGCCTTCATGGCCCCCATGCAGAAATGAGTTGGGACTTTTTAAAGAAGGCGCAGCAAGTACAACCCGTGGCCATGATTTCTGAGGGGACAAACGCTTTTGCCACCACTTTCCTTGCGGAGAGTGAGATCGAGGAGAAGATGGAAGTTTTAATCAATTCCTCCCCAGGACTGGTGGTGGTCTCATTCCTTTTTAAGGATGTGGATCGATACAGGACGATCTACCGGGCTGCGAAAAAAACTAAAAGGAAACTCGTCCTTTCTCTAAAACATGCTCACCTTTTACGCTCTTTAAGCCGGGACTCCAAGCTTTCCTCTTCCCTGCCTATCTTTGAGGATGAGGATGTCCTGTTTCTCGTCCGGAGAAAGGGCTGTACGCTTGATTGGGAAATTGACCTTTATTCCCAACTAGAGAAAATGGGAAAGGTGGTCACTGCCGAGGGCATCCATTCTCACCAGGAAGAGTATATTATCAATCTTAACTTGTTTGACCTTCCGGAACTGGTGAAAATTAAGCCTGTTCCGGGAAGTATCTTTATTCTCTCCTTGACCGAGCCCTACAACGAAGAGATGGAGCTTGACTACGAAAGGTTGACCCACTGGTTGGAACACTTCGGTATGCCCCTCTATTCTTTGCACTCCTCTGGTCACATTCTTCCTCACCACCTGAAGGAGGCGGTGGAGTTCATAAACCCGGGAAAACTTTTTTTAATCCATTCGGAGGAGCCCCAACTCCTTGCTCGTTATCTGGCGGGCTCCGCAAAGGAGATTATTTTGCCCGAGAAGGGAAGGGAATACCAGCTTTAGCTTGACTATGTCAGACAAAGGCGGGTATCATTTTTATGGTTGGGAACCCGCGTGAAGCGAGAAAAGAGGTGCACATAATTTGAAAATAGACATCACCCTGAGGATTAACGGCCGGAGTTGCACCCTTTCTGTACCCGCAAAAACTACTCTTCTGGAAGCGTTAAGAGATCACTTCGGTTTAGTGGGTGTTAAAGAAGGCTGTGGAAAAGGAGAATGCGGAGCTTGCACCGTGCTTGTAGATGGGAAAGCTGTTAACTCCTGCTTAATGCTCGCCGCCCAGACCGAGGGAAAAGAGATTTTAACCATTGAGGGGTTGAGCCAGGGAGGTCCTACTCCCCTGCAGCGAGCATTCGTGGAGGAGGGAGCGGTTCAGTGTGGATATTGTACTCCGGGAATGATCATGTCCTGTGAGGCTCTGCTTCGTGAAAACCCCAGTCCCTCTGAAGAGGAGATCAAGGAGGCTATTTCGGGAAACCTCTGCCGTTGCACCGGCTATGTGAAAATTCTCAGGGCCGTCAAAAAGGCTTTGGAGGAAAGATGAAAATTGTCGCTCTAATTCTGGCTGCTGGAAAGTCCGAGCGCATGGGTGTTCCTAAAATGCTGCTCTCCTGGGGCAAAAGGACGATCCTGGAACAAGTTGTCTCTTGTGCGCTTGAGGGAGGAGTGCAGGAAGCGGTTGTAGTCATCGGGGATAAGGCGGAATTGATTGAGAAAAAATTGAAGGAAAATCTCTGGCCCAAGCCGGTGCGCACAGTGTTCAATCCTGATTACTCCTTGGGAATGCTTTCCTCCATTCAGTGCGGACTCAAGGCTTTAAATGCATCCTGTGATGCGACACTCCTTGCTTTAGGTGATCAGCCAACGATTCCAGCTATCATTTACCAGAACCTTGTAGAGCTTTTCCCTCGATGCGGCAAGGGCATTTTGATTCCCAGGTTTCAGGGGAAGAGGGGGCATCCCATTATCATCCAGAAAAAGTACTTCGATTTCATTCTAGCCCTCGATCCCCTTCATGAGAGCATGCATCAGCTTACAGGTAGCTTTCCTGAGGACATTTTTGATCTGGAAGTGGAAAGCCCTGAGATCCTGCGCGATATAGATCGCCCTGAGGATCTCAAAGAGCTTGCTGGAAAGGAGAACTGCTCGGGTGAGGGATTTTAAATATTTTCGTCCCCGAACTTTAAAAGAAGCGCTCTCGATCCTTACCCAGGAGAGGGCAAAGGTGTTAGCTGGAGGCACGGACTTGCTCGTGAAAATGAAGGATGGATTGCTTCGCCCGGAAAGCGTCATGGACATCAGCTTCCTCGAGGAGCTGAAATTCATCCGGGAAGAAGAGGGGATGGTTACTATCGGGGCTTTAGCCACGCATTCCATGTTAGAACGTTCCCCGATAATAAACACCAAGGCTCCTCATCTGGCGGAAGCTTCAAGGAGCATTGGCTCGCCCCAAATCCGCAACGTGGCTACAATTGGGGGAAATATCGTAAACGCCTCCCCTGCTGGGGATTCATTGCCTCCTCTCTATACCCTGGAGGCGGAGCTTTTGCTGGAAAGCGAAAAAGGATCAAGAATTGTAGCTATAGAGGAGTTCTTCACAGGTCCCGGGCAATCCGTAATTGAACCCCACGAGCTTTTAACCGCGATTCGATTCAAAGCTCCTCGAGGTGAATTTCTTGCCTTTTTTCAAAAACTAGGGCAGAGGAAGGCCCTGGCTATCTCCAAAGTAAGCGTGGCTTTCCTCGCAGCTTGGGCTGCCGATAAAAAGTTTCTAAGGAAAGTTCGTATCGCTCTGGGTGCCGTAGCTCCCACCGTGATCCGGGCTCGAAAAGTGGAGAGCTTTCTGGAAAATGGATCAATAAACGAGGAAATGGTGGATCTGGCAGCCAAACTTTGTTCAGAGGAGGCCAGGCCCATTTCTGACATCAGATCGACTTTGGTTTATCGAAAGAAAGTTACGGGTGAGTTACTCAAGAGAGGTTTATCTCAATTTATAGAAGGGGTGATTTCGTGAGGGTAGAAAGGATGGTGCCGAGATCCCTTTCCTCAAAGGAAAGGAAGGATTTTTCCGAAGTAATTATGAACTTCACCTACCAAGAAGCACTTTTTGAGGCCCGAAGGTGCCTCTATTGTTATGACGCCCCCTGCATTAAGGGATGTCCTGCAGGAGTGAATGTCCCCGAGTTTATTGCCCGGATCAGGTCCGAAAACGTCCTGGGAGCGGCGAAGGTGATTTATGCGGCGAACCCCTTGGGTTCGATCTGCGGTAGGATTTGTCCTACGGAGGCTCTTTGTGAGAAAGCCTGTACCAGTAAGCTCCTTAACGTTCCCATCGCTATTGGCCACCTGCAACGCTTTGCCTGTGACTTCGCCCTTTCTAAAGGAAAGGTCATTTTCCCATATCCCAAACCCGATAAAGACCCGGTAGCAGTTGTAGGGGGTGGGCCAGCTGGCCTCTCATGCGCACATTTCCTTCGCCTTCAGGGGTACGATGTGACCCTGTTTGAGAAAGAGGACGCTTTGGGAGGCCTTCTTCTTCATGGCATCCCCCGCTATCGTCTCCCCGAACAACCAGCCAAAGAAGAGATTGCTTTAATAACCTCTGGTTTAAAAAGGGAAAGAGGGGTTCTGAACCGGGAACAGGCCGAAAGAATCCTTAGCGAGTTCCAGGCAGTTTTTCTTTCTCCCGGATCTAATATTCCAGTAAAACTGGACATTCCAGGGGAAGAGGAAGAGGGGGTCATTTCCGCAAACGACCTCCTCAGGGAGGTAGCGCCCTTAAAAGCACCTCTCCCTTCCTTTGAGGGAAAAGAGGTTGCGGTTATCGGAGGAGGAGCTTCGGCAATGGATGCTGCCAGAACCAGTCTGCGCCTGGGGGCAGCAAAAGTTTTTCTGCTTTACCGCCGGAGTAAGGAGGAAATGCCTGCCTTTCCCTCTGAGTTTGAAGGCGCCCTGGAAGAAGGGGTGGAGTTCTACTGGCTGGTCTCCCCCGTAGAAATCAGGAGGATTAACGGGAAGTTGGAATTGAAGCTGGAGCGCATGAAGCTTGGGGCTCCTGATGAAAGTGGAAGGAGGAGCCCGGTCAGAACCGGCCGATATTTTAGAATGGAATTTGATCTGATTATCAAGGCCATTGCCGCTTTACCGGATAGGGAATCCTTAAAAATCTGGCCGGGGTTGGAGCTTGACCGGAACGGGTACCCGATAAGTAAGGATGGGCAAAGCACGAACCCTAAAATTTTCTTAGGCGGGGATATCCTTAAGGCGGGCACGGTGGTTCAAGCAGTGGCTGACGGCAAGACCGCTGCAGGAAGGATTGATAGCTGGCTTAAGCAAGGAGGTACGCGATGACTCCCGATCTCTCAGTTAATTTTTGTGGAATAAAATTCCCCAACCCCTATATTCTCGCGGCTGCACCCACTACAGATGATGGCGAAATGGTAGCCCGAGCCCTGGAGGCCGGATGGGCAGGAGCTGTTCTGAAAACTACTTCCGTGGAATCAGAGCCGGTGGAACTCGTTTATCCCCAGATGGGAGCTATCCAGGTAAACGGGCAGAAGCTGGTAGGTATGGTGAATATAGACCTGATCTCCAAAAGGCACATCGACCAGGTGGAGAAGGATGTGCGCAACCTGAAAAAGTCCTTTCCGAATAAAGTGATCATGGCCTCGATTATGGGATCCCGAAAAGAGCACTGGCAAGAACTGGTTTTCAGACTGGAAGAGGCGGGAGTTGATATGATTGAATGTTCCTTCTCCTGCCCTCACGGAATGCCAGAGAGGGGTATGGGATCAACCATAGGACAAAACCCTGAGCTTACCGAAAGGACTGCGCGTTGGGTAAAGGAAGCAGCAAAACGAGCACCAGTAATGATCAAACTTACTCCCAATGTCACCGATATCGTGCCCATTGCTCAAGCCGTGAAGAATTCGGGAGCCGATGCGGTTTGTGCTGTTAATACAGTGCTGGGGTTAATCGGTGTGGACATTAATACCTTTGCTCCCATTCCCACCGTAGACGGCATGGGCATCTACGGTGGCTTGTCTGGTCCGGCGATCAAGCCTATCGCTTTGCACTTCGTTTCTAAAATTGCCCGGAACGTTGATATTCCCATTTCAGGCGTAGGTGGAATTAGCACCTGGCGCGATGCTGTGGAATTTATGCTTGTAGGTGCAAGGACAGTGCAACTGTGTACGGCTCCCATGCATTTTGGATTCCGGATCATAGATGACCTGATTGATGGTCTGGCTAATTACCTCGAAGAAAAGGGCTTTTCAAGCGTCCAGGAAATAATTGGCCTGGCCCTACCCAAGCTTACTACCTACGAGCATCTCTCGCGCACTCACAAAGTTAAATCCCAGATTGATTTGGAAACCTGCATCAAGTGCGATCTCTGTTACATTTCCTGTCGAGACGGAGGACATCAGGCGATTAGCTTGAAGGAGGACCGCACTCCCCTTGTGGATGAAGAAAAGTGCGTGGGGTGTGCTCTCTGCCCGCAGGTTTGTCCGGTGGGAGCCATTTCCATGAAAAGGGTTGCCTGAATGAAAATCAGGGTGCAGGCTCTGGCGGGGTTAATGAAGGAAGACTTAATTCAGGAGATGGATGTTCCCGCCGGGCGTACTGTCAAGGAGGTGTCGAGAAACCTGCCCCTTAAAAACACTGTTTACTTAATTTACCTTGTTAACGGCTCAAGGGTACCTGAGGATTATCAATTGAAAGAAGGGGATTCTCTGGTGATTTTCCCTCCAGTACTTGGAGGATAAAGTTGCTTCCTCCTTTTAACTATTTTAGGCCGGTAACTTTAAACGAAGCCCTTTCTTTTCTGGCGAATGAGGCTTCCAGGCCTGTTTTCATCCTTGCTGGAGGGACGGACCTGATTTTGGAAATGAGGAGTGGCCGCCTGCCCCAGGACTCCTTTATTGTTGATATCTCCTTTTTGGAAGAGCTCAGGTACCTGCGCACTGCAAAGGGAAATTTGGAAATTGGCCCCTTGCTCTCTCACGGCCAAATCTCTACCTCCCGGGAAATTCTGGATTTTGCCCCTTTGCTTGCTCGGGCCTGTTCCGAAGTGGGTACTCCCCAGGTCAGAGCTCGCGGAACCATTGGAGGGAACGTCGTTCATGCCTCCCCGGCAGCGGATTCCATTCCCCCGCTTCTTCTACACGATGCGCGGGTCACTCTTATTTCCCTTCGCTCTGAGCGCACAGTACCCCTTATCTCCTTCCTGAAGGATGCTTATAAATCAGACCTTCATGAGGGCGAGCTTTTATGGAAGATTACCTTATCACCCCTTCAGGATTTTTCCTTCGGGTACCAGCGCCTGATTCCGCGCCAGGCTGTGGGCATTGCCAGGTTGATCGTCTGCGTGGCATTAAAGACCAAAGGCCAAATTGAAGAGGCGTGCATTGCCATTGGCTCTGCAACTCCAGTCGCTTTCAGGGCCCGGAAGGCGGAAGCCTTTTTAAAAGGAAAAGAGGCCTCACCTGATAACCTTGATTTTGCCGCCTCGCTCGCCAGTGAAGAAATGATAGAAATTTCGGGAGAGCGCTGGTCCACTCCCTATAAAAGGCCAGTTCTCCAGGCTCTGACCAAACGAGCTTTGCTGGAAGCGCTCTCAGGGAGTCGGGGAAATGGAGAAGGTGAAAATTAAGCTCACGGTAAACGCCAGGGAATACGAGCTCGAGGTCTATCCCAACCAACGGTTGCTCGATGTCCTCAGGGAAAACTTGCACTTGACAGGGACTAAGGAGGGGTGCGGGATTGGAGAATGCGGAGCCTGCACTGTTCTTATAAACGGAGATGCTGTCAATTCCTGCCTCGTTCTTGCTCCCCAGGCTGATGGGAAAGAGGTGGTTACTGTTGAAGGTCTCGGCCAAGGTGAGAATTTGCACCCCCTGCAGGAGGCTTTTATCAAGCACTTCGCCTTTCAGTGCGGTTTTTGTACACCAGGGATGCTGATGGCGGCGAAGGCACTTCTTTTAAAAATTCCGGATCCCAGAGAGGAGGATATTCGGAAATGGTTATCCGGAGTACTTTGCAGGTGCACCGGATACCAGCAGATAATCGATGCCGTAAAAGAAGCGGCTGAGGAGATGAAGAAATGTTAATCGGAGGAGGACCTCTTTTTACTTTCGGTAAGGAGGACAAATTTTTGGAAAATGGGGGAGTGAGGGTCGAAGGGGGATTAATCCAGGAAGTGGATTCCTGGGAACAATTATTGAAGCGGTATCCTCAAGAGGAAGCCCATGACGTTAAAGGGGGAATAATCATTCCGGGAATGACCTGCGCCCACCACCATTTTTATTCCTCGCTTGCTCGGGGGATTGACCTCAAAGGGAGAAGCCCCAAAAAATTTGGGGAGATCCTGCAGGATCTATGGTGGAGGCTGGACAAATGCCTTACCCTCGAGGATGTCTACTATTCCGCTAAAGTTGCCCTTATTGATGGGATAAAATGTGGCACGACCGCTATACTTGACCACCATGCAAGTCCTAAGGCCATCAGGGGAAGTCTGGAAACCATAGCTCAGGCAGTGCGCGAGGCGGGAATTCGGGCATGCCTTTGTTACGAAGTCTCGGACAGGGATGGACCAGACCCGGCTCGAGAAGGCCTGGAGGAGAATGCGGAGTTCGTTGCCCGAACAAAAGAGGAAAATTCTGATTACCTGAAGGCCACCTTCGGCCTTCATGCTTCTTTCACCCTATCGGATGCTACCCTGTCCCTGGCCCGGGAGCTTGCTCAAAAGTTGGATACCGGTTTTCACATTCACGTCGCTGAAGGGGAGGAGGATGTGGAAAACAGCCTCAACCTTTACGGGAAAAGGGTAGTGGAGAGGCTCTACGATTCCGGAATATTGGGCGGGAAAACTCTCGCTGTGCACTGCATCCATGTGGATGATAGGGAAATCGGAATTCTCAGGGAAACCGGGACCATGGTAGTGCATAACCCCTCCTCCAATATGAATAATGCCGTAGGATATGCTCCTATCGGAGAAATGTTGAAGAAGGGGATAATTGTGGGTCTGGGCACAGACGGGATGAGCTCGGACATGTTCTTTGAACTCAAAACTGCTTTTCTCCTCCAAAAACACCAAAGTCAGGATCCGCGAAGGGGTTGGGAGGAAGTGCGGAGAATCTATTTCGAGAATAATCCCAGAATCTTCAAAAAATTTTTTCCGAGGCCTGTTGGAGAGCTAAGCCAGGGGTCATATGCTGACCTTGTTGTGCTGGACTATAACCCTCCTACACCCCTGGGGAAAGAGAACTTTTTGGGCCATCTGCTCTTCTCCATTGGTTCTGGAAGCGTGAGGGATGTCGTTGTCGGAGGGCGATTTTTGATGAAGGACCGCATCCTCCTTCATATGGATGAGGAGAAAATAATGGCTCAGGCCAGGAAGTTAGCCCGAAAGCTCTGGGAAAGGTTTTAGGAGGAAAGCCAATGTCCTACGAGAGGGAGAGGCTGGAAACTGTAACCCGGATCTTAGCCCGAACGGCATTGGGATTAGAAAAAGCTGACCTGGTTTTAAAAAACGGCAGGTTAGTTAATGTTTGCTCGGGCGAAATAATTGAAAACACTGATGCGGCTGTTAAAGGCTCAAGGATTGCCTACGTGGGCCCGGATGCCTCTCACACTATTGGGAAGGAAACGGAAATTCTTGATCTTAAGGGTATGTACGTCTCCCCTGGTTTCCTGGATGGGCACGTCCATGTGGAGTCCTCCATGCTCACTTTAAGGCAATTCGCTTCCGCCGTCCTTCCTCACGGAACAACCGGGATTTTTTGGGATCCTCATGAGATCGCCAATGTGCTCGGTCTTAAAGGGGTGCGCCTGATGCTGGAGGAGGCTCGCGGTATCCCCCTTGCGGTTTTTATGGAGATCCCCTCCTGCGTGCCTGCCTGTCCTGGTCTGGAAACAGCAGGAGCGGAAATCAAGGTTAAGGATGTAGCTACTGGAATGACCTGGGAGAACGTCATTGGACTGGGAGAAGTGATGAATTACCCGGCTGTGATTTCCGGTGATCCAGAAATTCATCAGGAAATTTTTGAGGCCTTGAGAGCGGGAAAGGCGGTCACTGGTCATTATGCTTCTCCAGATCTGGGGTGCGCATTTCAAGCCTACGCTGCTTCTGGGATCTGGGACTGCCACGAGGGCGTTTCCAGGGAAGATGCTATTTATAGGGTGCGGGCTGGAATGTACGCTTTGATGCGCTTCGGTTCCGCCTGGCACGATGTCAAGGAAAATATTAAAGCCTTTACTGAGGCTAAATTGGATTCCCGGCACATGTGTCTGGTCTCGGATGACCGCCATCCAGAAACCATTTTTACGAGGGGACACATGGACGATGTCCTCAGGGAGGCAATAAGGAATGGTGTACCTCCTATCGTGGCGATCCAGATGGCCACTTTAAACACTGCCGAGAACTTCGGGGTCTCAAGAAACCTGGGATCAGTGAGCCCTTCTCGCTTTGCGGATATCGTAATCCTCGAGGACCTGAAAGATGTCCAGGTACACACGGTCATCGCTTGTGGTAAAATTGTTGCCCGGGAAGGCAAGCTCGTTATAGGGATCGACCCCATAAATTACCCCGATGAGGTTAAGGATTCTGTGCACCTCAAGAAAATTCCTAAAGCCGAGGATTTCAGAATTCCTGTTACTTTTAAAAAGAGCGCGAGGGCAAGGGTGATCGGGGTGATAGAGAACCACGTCCTGACCAAACACCTTATCCTTGATTTACCCGTGGCCGAGGGGGATATCATCGCCTCGGAAGAGCAGGACGTGGCAAAGCTGGCTGTTCTTGAGAGGCACCATAAAACAGGGAATTTGGGGTTAGGGTTTGTAAAAGGGATGCGCTTGAAAAAGGGGGCGCTCGCCTCCACCGTTGCCCATGACAGCCATAATCTCCTCGTTTGCGGCATGTCGAACGAGGAGATGGCCCGAGCTTGTGCTGAGGTCATTAAAATGAGAGGTGGCATGGTGGTGGTCTCTGGTGACCATGTCCTTACGCGGGTGGAGCTCCCCATTGCGGGGTTAATGTCCGAGGAAAAGGTCGAGGTCGTCGCGGAAAAGGTAGGGAGGCTGGAAGGGGCTCTAAGAGAAATCGGCTGCGATTTGAATTCGGCGATGATGACATTTTCCCTCCTGGCCCTGGCGGTGATTCCCGAACTAAGATTGACTGACCTGGGGCTGGTTGACACCGTTACTTTTCAAAGAGTGCCTCTTTTGGTTTAATCTGGTATTAATTAAGAAAGCGTTTAATTTACTTAAAGGAGGTGAGACAAAGGTCAAAGGGGTTAGAATAAACAACAAAAACAAAAAGAAAGGAGAGGTTGGATGGTAATTAAAAAAAGAATTTTGTTTTTAACAGTCCTGTTCGTGCTCCTGGCTTTCGCAGTGACGTCCTGCGCTCCCGCGACTCAAACCCCAACTACTACTTCCCCCACTCAAACCGCCACTCCCACACCCACTGAGAAGAAACTGAAAGTAGCATTCATTTACGTGGGGCCCATAGGGGACGGGGGTTGGACCTATGAGCATGATCAAGGACGCAAAATGCTTGAGCAAGAAGTTCCTGGAGTAGAAACGACTTATGTGGAATCGGTTCCAGAGGGGGCTGACGCCACTAAGGTTATTCGGGACTTCGCCCAGAAAGGTTACGATGTCATTATAACCACCTCTTTTGGGTATATGGATCCTACAATCGAAGTGGCAAAAGATTTTCCGAACATCATCTTCCTCCACTGCTCCGGTTATAAGACTGCTCCTAACGTGGGGACCTATTTTGGGAAGATTGAGGAGCCCAGGTACCTTTCCGGTTTAGTAGCTGGCAAAATGACCAAGAGCAACCTTATCGGTTACGTCGCCGCCTACCCGATTCCCGAAGTTATTCGTGGGATTAACGCTTTCACCTTAGGGGTGAGAGCTGTGAATCCCGACGCTGAAGTAAGGGTGGTCTGGACCAATACCTGGTATGACCCCGCGAAGGAGCGCCAGGCAGCTGAAGGCTTGCTTGATGTGGGATGTGACATAATTGCCCAGCACCAGGATACTCCTGGACCACAACAGGCTGCCGAGGCCAGGGGAGTTTACGGAATAGGCTATGACTCTGACATGTCCAAGTTTGCTCCCAAGGCTGTTCTTACCAGCCCGATCTGGAAATGGGGAGTTTACTACGTGGACGCCATCAAGCGCATCAAAGCCGGAACATGGAAAACTGAGCAGTACTGGGGCGGCATGAAAGACGGCATTGTGGATCTGGCACCTCTTGCCTCTTTTGTTCCCGATGACGTAAAAAAGCTGGTAGAAGACAAGAAAAAGGAGATCATGGAGGGCAAGTTTGGCATTTTCGATATCTTCTCCGGCCCTCTCAAGGATCAGAGTGGACAAATCAGGGTTGAGGAAGGAAAGAAGATGACCGCCGATGAAATTCTGAACATGAAGTGGTTCGTGGAAGGGGTCGTCGGAGAGATTCCGCCAGAGTAAACTCAAACGGGGGGAGATTCCCTGATCTCCCCCCGTTTTCTATTCAAGGGGGTCGAGCCTGTGGAAAACAACGCCGTGAAGATGGAGGGGATTGTCAAACGATTCCCGGGAGTCCTCGCTAACGATCATGTGGACTTCGAAGTAAGGACGGGGGAGGTGCATGCACTATTAGGAGAAAACGGAGCCGGTAAAACTACCTTGATGTCCATCCTCGCCGGTATTTATAGGGCAGATGCAGGAAATATTTATATCAATAGCCGCCGCGTGCACATCAAAAGCCCCCGTGACGCAATTAAGGAAGGAGTGGGCATGATCCATCAGAATTTTCTCCTGATTAATTCCCACTCTGTCGCCGAAAACATCACTCTGGGATACGATCGCCCTCGGTTTCTTTTAAAAAGAAAAAAATTGGAACAGGAAATTCAGGAGATCGGCCAGCAATTCGGGTTGGAGGTCGACCCTCAAGCCAAAATCTGGCAGCTTTCTGTAGGGGAGCAACAGAGAGTTGAAATACTGAAAATGCTTTACAGAGGGGCAAAGATCCTGATCCTTGATGAGCCTACAGCGGTACTGACCCCTCAGGAAGTTCAAGAGCTTTTCTCCACTTTGCGCCGAATGGCTCAAGCCGGTCATGCTGTTGTATTCATCAGCCATAAATTGGACGAAGTGATGAGAATTTCCGATCGCATTACGGTCCTGCGCAAGGGGAGAAAGGTCGCCACCCTCGCAACCAGGGACACTAACCCCGGAGAACTGGCCCGCTTGATGGTGGGAAGGGAGGTTTTCTTCGACATAAAAAAATCCCCCCCGAAGCCAGGAGAAGAGGTTCTGGCCATTCGCGACCTGCATGCTCTATCTGACAAGGGGCTACCTGCGCTGAAAGGAGTGAGCTTGTCCGTTTACTCCGGAGAGATCCTGGGCATCGCCGGAGTGGCCGGAAACGGGCAGAAAGAGCTCGCTGAAGTCATATCAGGCCTCCGTCCAGCGAAAGGAGGCAAGGTCTTGATCTGTGGCAAAGATCTGACCTCCGTGCCTCCCCGAAGGGTAATCGAGGAAAAAGTGGCTTACATTCCTGAGGATCGGAAGGGTGTAGGTACCGTGGGCAACTTAAGCGTTCTCGACAACCTGATTCTCAAGGACTACAGGAGAGCTCCTTTCAGCTCAGGGACTTTTCTTAATTTGCGCTATATTCGCGACCACGCCTCCTCCCTGGTGGAAAAGTTCCAGATTATTACCCCCACTCTGGAAACATCTGCAAAACTCCTCTCCGGAGGAAACTTGCAAAGGCTGATTCTGGCTCGGGAGATATCCTGCTCCCCAAAGTTAATGATCGCAGTCCACCCCACAAGGGGGCTGGATGTGAGCGCTACCGAGTCAGTGCACCGGATGCTCTTAGAACAGAGAGAAAACGGAGCCGCAATTCTCCTTATTTCAGAGGATCTGGACGAGCTCACCGCCATTTCCGATCGCCTGGCCGTGATTTACGAAGGTGAAATTATGGGAATTGTGAAGCCAAAGGAAGTCACGCTGGAGGAAATTGGGCTGATGATGGCTGGAAAAAAGAGAAAGACGCTGGAAAGCTTGGAGGTAACCTCATGAGCCTGGTTCTGGAAAAAAGAGAAAGCTCTTCCCCTCTGGTAAACTTTCTTGTACCCGTATTATCCGTGCTTTTCGCTCTTCTTTTAGGTGCCTTGATCATTTATCTTTCCGGGTTTGACCCGGGGGTTGCTTACTTGGAAATGCTGAGTGGTGCCTTTGGGTCGGGATATGCTATCTCAGAGACCATAGTCAAAGCCATTCCTTTGATGCTCTGCGCATTAGGAGTGGGTTTAGCCTTTAAAACGGTGCTTTGGAATATTGGGGCCGAAGGCCAGCTTTACATGGGCGCCTGGGCTGCAGGCTGGGTGGCCTTGAGCTTTCCTCAGGGGCAGTCCTGGTGGTTGATCCCCCTGATGATGATCGCGGGTTTTCTGGCTGGCGCTCTCTGGGGGCTCGTTCCGGGAATTCTCAAGGCCTCCCTTAACGTGAACGAGATTATCACCTCTCTCCTTTTAAACTACGTCGCCATTCTCTGGGTGGATTATTTTGTTTATGGTCCCTGGAAGGATCCTAAAGGATACGGTTTTCCCTTTACTCCCTTCTTCGGTGAAGGGGCCTGGCTCCCGACATTCTTTGGTACCCGAGTGCATTTAGGGATTGTGTTTGCCATATTTGCAGCGATCATCATCTACTTTCTTTTAAAGAGCACCCGCCTGGGTTATGAAATTAGAGTGATTGGCGAAAATCCTCGGGCTGCGAAGTATGCCGGGATGAATATCTTCCGCAACATAATAATTGTTTTTATTATTTCAGGAGGCCTGGCAGGGTTAGCAGGAATGGCTGAAGTTTCCGGGGTCATCCACCGCTTGCAGCATGCTATTTCTCCGGGATATGGCTATACAGCGATCATCATTGCCTGGCTTTCCCGGCTGAACCCTATCGCTACAGTACTGGTGGCAATCCTGTTTGGAGGATTGCTCGTAGGAGGGTTTTCCGTCCGCTCAATTGGGCTTTCGGAGTCCTTAGTTTATGTGATCCAGGGAATTATCCTGTTCCTCCTCTTAGCTGGCGATATCCTTACCCGGTATCGTCTCTCCTGGAGAGGAAGGAGTTAAAATGAACCTTGATATCGTTATCGCTACCCTTTCTGCCACTATTAAAGCCGGAACCCCGCTCCTATTGGCCACCCTGGGAGAGATCATGGCTGAGCGAGCGGGGATCTTAAACCTGGGTTTAGAAGGAATGATGCTTGTAGGGGCACTCAGTGGCTTTATCGTCTGCTTTCTCACCTCAAATCCCTGGGTCGGCCTGCTTGTTGCTCTAGCCTCGGGAGCCATCATTGCTTTAATTCACGCTGCGCTCACCGTTACCCTCAGGGCAAATCAGGTCGTCTCCGGGCTAGCAGTGACCCTTTTTGGCACGGGCCTTTCCGGATTTCTGGGAAAGATGGTAATCGGAGTGCCTATTCCTAATTACTTTACCCCGATTGCTATCCCTGGACTCGTCAATATTCCTTTTCTTGGCCCAATACTTTTCCGCCAGGATCCCCTGGTTTACCTGAGCTATCTGCTCGTTCCTCTCCTTGCCTTCTGGATTTATAGAACCAGACCTGGCCTGCACCTGAGAGCTGTGGGAGAAAATCCTGCTGCGGCTGATGCCCTGGGTGTCAATGTGTATGGAGCCCGCTATCTTTACACTCTTATTGGGGGGGCGCTTGCGGGAATGGCTGGGGCATATCTATCCTTAGCTTATACCCCGGTCTGGATCGAGAACATGACTGCTGGGAGAGGATGGATAGCCATTGCCCTGGTAATTTTTGCTACCTGGGACCCTTTCAAGGCGCTTTTGGGCTCCTACCTTTTCGGTCTGGTGGATGCCGTGCAATTTCGCCTTCAGGCGGTGGGAGTTGCCGTGCCTTCCTTTTTCCTCAACATGACCCCATATTTAGCTACAATCATCGTTCTGATCTTTGCCACTACGGAAACGGCAAGAAGGCGCATTGGGGCGCCTGCTGCTTTGGGGCTACCATACGAACGCGAGGAGAAATCCTGAGATGAAGCGAAAGATTCTACTTTTTGCCCTGGGAATGCTCTTTTTAGCCATTGGTCTTGGGCTTTTATGGCAGCTTTTGAAGAAGCAAGCCGCATTATTTGAATTTATAGAAGACTAAAAATGGGTTAGGGTTTACTCCCTAACCCAAGAAGACACGGCTTATTTGGTTACCATTAATTAACCAACCCGTCTTCCGATATTAAATTTACCTTTTTTCCTTTAAAAAATCAAATATTCCATAAAGTTGATTAAATGCCAATAATCTCGGAACGGATGCGCAGGGCATCTAAGAGATCTTGCCTGGTGATAATTCCGATTAACTGCCCGTCTTCCATTACCGGTAGCCTGCCCACGTTCTTTGAAGTCATTTTCAAGAGAGCGTCGTAAGCGTTATCATTCGGGGAGACGGTCTCTAACTGCGCCAGGGGGGTCATGATTTGTCTTACGGTTTCCAAGTGCCATTGATCCCGGGGAACTTTCTTTAAATCGCTTATTGTGACGATTCCTAAAATTTCCTCGCCCCAGGTTACAAAAAAGGCCGTTTGCTGAAAGCCCAGGAAATGCTCTCGAGCAAGTTCTTCCAGGGTGATGTTGGGTGGCACGCTTTTTACTTCGGTCTCCATAATGGAGCGTACTGTCAATCCCGCCAGCGCTTGCTTGATCACGAGTTGCTGGTAGCTCGATTCGGCGGAGTTTTGGAGGAACCAGCCAATGATGATCCACCACAGTCCTGAAACCAAATTTCCCTCAAGCAGGGAAAAGAATCCCATGAAGATCAGAACGTATGAAAAGATTACCCCGGTTGTGGCCGCTGTTCTGGTGGCCACGCGGTAGTCTTTTTTCCACTTCCAGACTATGGCCCTGAGAATCCTGCCACCATCTAAAGGAAAGGCCGGTATTAAGTTGAAAGCCGCGAGGATGATGTTGATCAAAAACAGGTAGGAGAAAATGGCCGAAGAGATTTCCTCGGGGGAGAGGTATGCAAGAAGAAAGAAAAGGCCTGCCAGGATTAAACTGGCAGTTGGTCCAGAGATGGCAATTAACAATTCCGAGCTGGCTTCCTTAGGTTCGTCTGCGATCTGAGCAACTCCTCCGAAAATAAACAGGGTGATGCTTTTCACATCAGTACCCTTCTTTTTAGCCACCAAAGAATGAGAGAGTTCGTGAACTAAAACACCCCCGAAAAGCAGGATGGTAGAAATCGCCCCTGCGGCCCAATAGCTAATGCCGCTCCATCCAGGGAAGTATTGGGGAAAATATCCGGAAGCCAGGCTCCAGGTAAAGAGGAAAAATACGATGACCCAGGTATAATGTATCTCAATCTGAATCCCATAGATTTTTCCAATTTTTATCTTCACAACATTCCCTCGCTTTCAAGAATAGTTTAGCATCTGCATATCCGGGTTGCTATTTGAGGAAAGCGCGCGCTCTTTAATTTAGTCCCATTTTCTGGTACACTAACCTCCTGTGAAAAATTCCCGTTAGGGGGTTATTGAATGGGTTCTGTACTTAAAAAGCGTCGTAAAAAGATTAGCAAACACAAATTAAAAAAGCGCCGAAAAGCTTTACGGCATAAGAGGAAAAAATAGTCGTTGAAACTGAGAGATTCTTCAGGGAATCGTATCTATTTTTTCCTTTAAAAAATTTAAATGAGCCCGATATGGTCCGGCATATTCGGTCAATCAAGACGAACCCCGCTCCTCAGGCAGGCCTGATTTTGATACTTGATAGTATCTGTCAAGACCTCCCAGGGGGGCGGGGTCGTTTAAGTAATTTCCCTGAGTTGGCCAATGCCAGCCCTGAGTTTACTCGGCCAGGGTCATGGCGGCATCCTAAAAGTTTCTACGGTTCCATCTTCCTCTGGTCGAAGAGCTTTTCCAGAGCCTCCTTGTTGATTCTCTCTGGAGTCCAGGGGGGATCCCAGACTACTTCTACCGAAGCCTCCTTCACTCCTTCTAACTGAAGCAACCTTTCCCTGACCTCAGAGGAAAGGAGCTCGGAAAGTGGACAGCCCGGGGCTGTTAAAGTCAACTTAATGTGAACTTTTTCATCCTCGGTTTGAACATCATAAATTAATCCCAGATCAACAATATTGATAGGAATCTCTGGATCATAGACATCCTTTAAAGCCGCCAAAATTTCCTCTTTTGTGGGCATTATTTTCTCCTTTTAATAGCTTTATCTTATTGACAGGAATTACCAGGAAAAAATTCCCGATTGTCTCTTTTCCCTGTCTTTAGTATTTTACTCTTATGCTGGATGAGTTTGGCAACTTCCTGGAAGCCTTTATTTTTAACTTTGGCTTTTGGGCTGTTCTTATAACTATGACTTTAGAGAGCATGGGAATGCCCTTGCCCTCGGAGATCATTATGCCCCTCGCCGGTTTTCTCGTTAGCCTGGGGCAGATGGAAATGTGGGAAGCGGTGCTCGCGGGAACCCTCGGGTGCACCGCCGGTTCTTATTTGTCCTACGTGCTCGGGAGAAAGTGGGGAGATCAGGTAATATTTAAGATAGGAAAGTTCCTGCTAATCACCCCACGTTCTATGGAAAGGGGGGTAAAGTGGTTCAAGCGCTACGGGAAGTCCGTGGTTTTCTGGTCCCGTCTTTTACCGGTAATCAGAGGAGTTATTTCCTATCCCGCCGGATCAGCTCGCATCCCACTTGGGCTTTTCCTGACCCTGTCAGCCATAGGTTCATTGATTTGGTGCTGGGTTTTAGCTTATTTGGGCTTTATCCTCGAGGAAAATTGGAGGTTGATCCACGACAAGCTCTCTGGGCCTACTCTCTATCTTGCCCTGAGTATTTTGGTTTTTCTCATCTTCCTCCTGGCTTTCCTCATCTGGAGAAGATCCAGGAAAAAGGATACAAATAACCTGATCAAATAACTCTATTTAAACTGGATCTCTCTTATCCTCATTTTTAACTTTGCGGTTTTAAAGTGGCGTTTATATAATTTAAAAGCTGACTAAGTCTGATCTAGAAGGGCTTCAAAGGGGATTATGTCAGAGGTGTGCTAGAAGACCGGGGAGGGGGTTCCTCCCTTGGAGGCGCTTTTCACCACCTCAGACGGAAGTTCTTTAACTTACTGTGCCCTGCGCCCCCTCCCTTTACCGGCAATCTCACGGTAACGGTAGTCCCTTTTCCCTCTCCGCTTGAAAGCGATATCGTTCCTCCGTGGGCCTCGATCAGGACCCTCACGGGTTGCCCTTTCTCGTTGCGCATTACCCTCCCCCGGGCGCGGATGAAGCGCACGCTCCCATTGGCCCAGAGGACGCGGTACTCCTGGTCGAAGGGCTGATCAAGTTCCGCGACACTGGCCATAAAGGCCCTGAGCTTCTCCCTGTCTTCCGGGTGAACTGCCGCCAGGAACTCCTCCGCGGTGCCCCTGAATTTCCTTTTTCAGAGCTTAATGCTGCTTTAGAGAGCCTTATCTTTTCTCTGAGGAAGAAATCTCCAAGGATCGGGTTCTCATTCATACCTCTTTCTGATTGAACGGCTTTTGCTATCTCGGACAGGTTAAAAAGAATATTTTGAGGACCAAGAAACTAAAAATGTACGGCGCTGGAAAGGAAACTCTATTAGGGAGGAGAAATCTCCCTTTTTGTAATTTTCAATATTATAATGATATTAGCCCCTTCGAGGGACGGGCCTTGAACTAAATTAGTTAAGGCTATTGCAGTTTTAAATTAACCTACATACAATAGGTCTGTCACCCCAAAAAGGGGTAAATCTTAGAAATGGCTCTACGACGCGCCCATAGCTCAATTGGATAGAGCGACAGACTACGGATCTGTAGGTTGCGGGTTCGACTCCTGCTGGGCGCGCCATTTTTTATTTATGGAGAATGGCTGAATGGCCGCTTCCAGTAATGGGAACTGGAAGCTCCGTGGTCTGCTTTGAAAGGAGCTTAAGGACATGGAAAAGGAAACCAAAAGCAACCTGCGCCGCAGGGCAATGAGCTTCATCCTCCTTCTTGGTCTGGTCTCGCTTTTCGGGGACATTACCTACGAAGGAGCGCGCTCCATTACCGGTCCCTACCTCTCTCTTCTTGGTGCCAGTGCTGCAGCTGTGGGCTTCGTATCAGGTTTGGGTGAATTTGTAGGGTACGCTTTAAGGCTTCTCAGCGGGTACCTCGCTGACCGTACGAAACAGTACTGGACGATTACCTTTTTGGGATATGCCTTGAACCTTCTGGCAGTTCCCCTTTTAGCTTTGGCTGGAAGATGGGAAATCGCAGGATCGCTCATTGTTTTAGAAAGGTTAGGGAAAGCAATTCGCACCCCTGCCCGGGATACCATGCTCTCTCATGCTACCAATCAAGTGGGCAGGGGTTGGGGCTTCGGAATTCACGAGGCCATGGATCAAATAGGGGCCATCCTGGGACCTCTTTTTGTCTCGCTGATTTTATTTTTAAAGCTTGGTTATCAGGAAGGATTTGCCCTTCTGGGCATCCCTGCTTTTTTGGCCATCCTCTCTCTCGTAATCGCACGGGTGAATTTTCCCAAACCTCAGGATTTAGAAAGCAGGGCGGTGGATCTGGAAGACAAAAGGGGATTATCCGGGCTTTTCTGGATATATAATGCCTTCATCTTCTTGAGCGTTGTCGGGTTTGCTGCCTTTGCCCTCATCTCCTACCACTTTAAAGCTAACTCCGTAGTCCCCGATGCCCAGATCCCAGTATTTTATGCCATTGCCATGGGAGTGGATGCCCTATTCGCCCTTTTAGTGGGCAGGCTCTATGACCGCCTGGGCTTTTCTGTACTTCTTGCCACTCCCTTATTGACCATTCCTGTACCCTTCTTGGTGTTTTCTCACTCTTATTGGGCAGCTCTTGCGGGAATGGTCCTCTGGGGAGCAGTGATGGGGATTCAGGAGACTATAATGAGGGCTGCCATTGCCGATTTGACGATGATCTCCAAAAGAGGTCTGGGTTACGGAATTTTTAATACTGCTTATGGGTTGGCTCTATTGGCTGGAGGTTCCCTGCTGGGGTTCCTCTACGACATCTCCCTAATTTATATTTTTATTTTCGTGGTTTTAGCGGAAGTGGCATCTATTCCATTTTTGGCCACAATCCTTCGCCGACGAAAAAGATAGCATGACCTGCGTTCCAATTATTTTCCGATATAGGTAAGATTTAAACAGGGAAATGGACTTCTGGCGCAATTACCTCGAGAAACTCTCGAAAATCAATCGCAATTGCAAACTCCTCCTGTATTTTCTCTTTATCACCAGTACCTCGAGCTCGATCATTTTTCTCCTCCTGAACCTGTTCCTTCTGGAGGCCGGCTTTTCCAAGGAAAATATCGCTCTCTTTAATTCCATTAACTTTTTGGGCTCCGGATTAACGGCTATCCCTCTGGCCCTTCTTCTGGAAAACATACCCAGAAAGTACCCATTTATCGGTGCCGCTTTCATGCTTCTTCTTACCCTATTTGGCGTTTGCTTTACAAGAAACTTTTTCCTTCTATGTATCCTGGCTTTCCTGGCTGGAATGGCGAGCTCGATTTTTAATGTGCTTGTCCTTCCCTTTCTTACTGAAAACAGCACTAAAGAGGAGAGGGTTCACCTTTTCAGTCTTTTTTCCGCTCAGGGCTGGGCCTCATCAATGCTTGGAAGCTTCATAGGTGGTTTTCTTCCTGCTTTAGCAGCTGGTGTCTTTTCTTCCCTTGGCTCCGCCTGGAATTACAGGGCGAGCATCCTCCTGGCGATTTTTGTCTCTTTTTTAAGCCTGATTATCCTTTTTTTCATCAGGGAAAAACCGAGAACGGTCACAGGCTCGAAGGACGCCGATAGTTTTCCTGAAATCTCTTATAACGTGAACGGAGCCATGCCCAAGTTTTTGCTCGTAGAGCTGATAATCTTCCTCGGTGCCGGACTATTTATGCCCTTCATGAACCTTTACTTTTCCAGCGCCCTCAAGGTTAGTTCGGAATCCATTGGGGTGGTCTTTACCGTAGCTTCCGGGGTGGCATTAGCAGGCACGATTTTAAGCCCCGTGCTGGCAGAGAAAATGGGAAAAATTCGAGCAACATTTCTCTGCCAGGCCCTCTCCATCCCCATGCTTGTGGGGCTGGGCTTAGTCACTAACTTCTACGCGGCTTCTCTGTTATATATCTTCCGTTTAGCATTGATGAACATGAGCAATCCTCTTCTGGACTCATTTGGTATGGAGATCGTCTCCCCTAAAAGAAGAGCGACATTCGCCAGCATGATGCGCACTACCCAACCCCTCGCCTGGGCCGCGATGGGTCCTGTAGCCGGCTTTATTATGGAGAGATATGGATTTGCTCCCCTCTTCTTTGCCGCCAGTGGACTATATCTATTATCCAGTTTCACCTTGCTTGGTTTTTTCGGCAGGGCGGAAAGGGCTCATTTGAAACAAGGGGCAGGTTAGCTCTCCCTGGTCTCGGGTAAGCAACTGCCATTAGGGCAGGAACCGCATTCCACCTGGAAGGTGGGGTGAGTTACCAGGAATTTTTCCCTGAGACTAAAAGAGAGGTCCTTAATCAATTTCCCTGACTGACTGAGGAGCTGATCCTCCATTACCAGATGGGCGCTTAAAGCGCGATTGCGCGAGGATATGGACCAGACGTGCAGGTGATGGACCCCCTGAATTCCCGGGAACGCTCGAATGAAATCCTCGATTTCTTTTAGTTTAAGATCCTGAGGCACACCCTCGTCCAGAATGTTAAAGCTCTCCTTGAGGACTTTGCTTGCCGAATACAAAATCCAAACACTAATTAACAGGGAAAAGACCGCATCAAGAAAGCTCCACCCCAATAGTGCAATCAAGGCTCCTGCAAGGATCACCGCCAGAGATTGTCCGGCATCTAAAACTAAATGCAGGAAAGCGCTCTTGATATTCAAGCTCTCCCTTGCTTCTGCCTTTAAGAGGAATGCTGATGTTAAATTGGCCAGGAAAGCCCCTCCAGCTATTATCATGATCCAGAATCCCTGGAGTTCCCGGGGCGAAAATAGCGTTTGGACAGCTTGGTACATGATATAAATTGAAACGCCTATCAGGGAAAAGGAGTTAATTGCAGAGATTAAAATCTCAATTCTCCCGTAACCATAGGTTTTCACCTCGTTAGGCTTCCAGCGAAGTGACCTTTCCCCTAAGAGGCTCAAAAGGAGAGAAAAAAGGTCAACGAGGTTATGCAGAGCATCGGAAATTAAAGCCAGGCTACCAATGAGTATCCCTCCGGCGATCTCCATAAGGGGGATCAAACCGTTAAGGATTATGGCAGCCCAGAGTTTCTTTTCCACATGTGTATGCTGATGCATTTAGCCGAGACCCTTTGCTTTCTTTTTTCTTAGTCCCAAACTATCATATTTTATAACCCAAATCCTTTTAAATGATAGGTTCCAGGTGAGAGATAGGGGAGAGAAATACTATATGAAACTGGCCCTTATGGAAGCAGAGAAATCGCTTCCGGATGACGTGCCTGTGGGGGCTGTAGTGGTAAAAGAGGGCAAAGTAATAGGACGGGGGCACAACCAAAGGGAAAAAAGGCAGGACCCTACTCTGCATGCGGAGATAGTTGCTTTAAGACAAGCAGCAAAAAAGTTGGGTTCCTGGTATCTGACAGAGTGTTTACTATATGTCACGCTTGAACCCTGCCCGATGTGTGCTGGAGCTTTGATCCAGGCCCGCATTAAAGGCGTAATTTTTGGTGCTTTCGATTCTAAAGGAGGCGCGCTGGGAAGCGTAGTGAACCTGAATCAGGAGGGGCTTTTCAATCATCGATTTGAATGTCGCGGGGGCGTAGAGTCCGAAGCTTGTGCTAAACTTTTAAGAGAATTTTTTCTAATGCGGAGAGGTGGCTGAGCGGTTGAAAGCGGCGGTCTCGAAAACCGCTAAGCCTCGTTTGGGGCTTCGTGGGTTCGAATCCCACCCTCTCCGCCATGCCTCCTTGAATTCCGGAACAAATTCATTTCCCAGACTCCATTCTTCCCTTCTTGGCCAAAGAATGACATTTATAAGAAGTATTTCCATTGGTGAAATCAATATCCTAACTAAGGATTTAAAAATAATGAGAAGGCACCCACTTGGTGGGCGCCTTCTCAGGGGAAAGGGAGGAGGGTTGGGACAAGGAGGTTTTCTTTTTCCAATTAATTAGACGGAAATAACCCAACAAAAGTTCGGGTCAAAATAAAATTTTCACGGTTTTTTAAATTTTGAAATTAAAAAAGATTGACTTTTTTCTCTTCTTCCGTTTAATATTTTCTATCCTTTTTAAGGAGGTACGGTTAAGGGATGAGGGAAAAGGTTAAGTTTTTATCTGCGCTAATCTCTGTATTAGCCATCATCGTCATGGTTGCTGGTTGCGCTGGTCCATCTACTCCTACTGCGTCGCCTACTACTCCCACTGCCACTACTCCGCCACCATCGAAGGAGATCGTGATTGGCGTCGTTGCCCCACTCACTGGAGAAGCCGCCACCTTCGGTAAATCTACAAAGCAGGGTGCTGAGCTTGCTAAAGAAGAGTGGAACGCTAAGGGTGGACTCCTTGGTGCTCAAATTAAACTGGTGGTTGCAGATGACAAGGGAGACCCCACAGAAGCCGCCGCGGCTTACACGCGGTTGATCGAGCAGGACAAGGTAATAGCCATCGTAGGTACGGTCATGTCCAAGTGTTCCCTGGCCGGCGCTCCTATCTGCCAGGCCAAGAAGATCCCCATGATCTCTCCCACTTCCACAAACCCCAAGGTCACAGAAGTTGGCGACTTCATCTTCCGCGCCTGCTTCATTGACCCCTTCCAGGGAACGGTGGGTGCCAAGTTCGCCTATGATAACCTTGGTATGAGGAAAGCGGCCTGCATTTTCGACGTGGGTAACGACTACACGAAAGGTCTCTCAGAGTACTTCCGAGACAAATTCAAAGAGCTCGGGGGCGAGATCGTGGGCTTTGAGGCGCACCCCACAGGAACCACCGATTTCAACGCTCAGCTCACCAAAATTATCTCCGCTGGTCCCGAGCTGATTTACATCTCTGACTACTACAACGATGCGGGCTTAATTATGAAACAGGCCAGAGCCTTGGGTTTCAAGGGCTACTTCCTCGGTGGTGACGGCTGGGATTCCCCTGATCTCGTCAAGATTGGTGGTGACGCTGTAGAGGGTGGTTTCTTCACCAACCACTTCTCCAAGGACGACCCCAGACCGGAGGTTCAGAATTTAGTTAAGGCTTACACCGATAAATTTGGTGAGCCCCCGGATGCCCTGGCCGCTTTAGCCTACGACGCTGCTAACTTGCTGTTCGATGCCATTAACCGCGCTGGCTCCACCGATGGCCCTGCCGTTCGCGATGCAATGAAGGCCGCTAACTTTAAGGCCGTTTCTGGCCAGATCACCTTCGATGAGAACAGGAACCCTGTAAAGGCCGCCGTGATCATCGAGATGAAAAATGGCCAGCAGGTCTACAAGGCCACGGTTCAGCCATAGAGTGGTGTGAAGCAGCTAACCTTGCAACTAAACGCTTAATTTAAGGGATGCTGGGGATATTTTTCCCCAGCATCCCCGTTAAAGGAGGTGACTTTGTGGATTTAAGCACGATTTTCAATTTTCAGCAGTTGGTAAATGGCCTCCAGTTGGGCGCGATTTATGCCCTGATTGCGCTCGGTTATACCATGGTGTACGGGATAATTCGCCTGATCAACTTTGCTCACGGCGATTTCTACATGATCGGCGCCTACAGCATTTACTTTTTCGGCGTCTACTTCCTCGCCGGTCACACAGGAATTCACCCCATCTTTGTGTTTATCATGGCTGTCATAATTTCCATGGCAGCTGGCGCTCTGATTGCCGTTCTGGCAAACCAGATCGCCTATAAACCCCTGCGTTACAGACCGAGACTCTCTGCCTTGATCACTGCGGTAGGTGTTTCCATGTTCCTGGAATACCTCTTTTCCTCCCTGCCATTCATCGGGCCATCTTACCTGGCTTTTCCTAACGATGCTGTAATTCCCAGAACGGAATACCTCCTTGGGGGAGTGCACCTTAACAATTACCAGATTATCGATCTTGGAGTAGCAATTCTTCTTATGGCTTTCCTTACCTGGTTCGTGCGCGGGACAATGACTGGCAAGGCAATGAGGGCGGTATCCCTGGATAAGGATGCTTCCAAGTTGATGGGAATTGATATCGAAAAGATAATCACCATAACCTTCCTTATCGGTGGGGCATTCGCGGGTGTTGCTGGCCTTCTTGCAGGAATTACATACCCAAGGATTAACCCTTATATGGGGATCCTTCCTGGGTTGAAGGCCTTCGTTGCTGCAGTTCTTGGAGGGATTGGAATAATTCCTGGGGCTATGCTTGGGGCATTTCTTTTGGGAATTGCGGAAGTCTTTGCCACCAGCTTTAACTCCCTCTTGGGAGAGGGGATTGCTTTTGCCATCTTGATTCTGGTTTTGATTTTCCGGCCCCAGGGCTTGCTTGGTGAAAAGACCGCGGAAAAGGTGTAGGTGCTCTATGAAAATCCCGAATTTTCTTAGAAAAAGCACAGTTCAATTCCTCCTTTATTCGCTTGCTTTCTACCTGGTGATCTATTTCCTCAATCAGTTGAACGTGTTGAGCGGTTATCCCCTCCTCATAATTGAAATCTCCCTGATTTATGTAATCCTGGCAACAAGTTTGAATCTGATAAACGGCTTCACGGGCCAATTTTCCATTGGCCACATGGGGTTCGCCGCAGTTGGGGCATATGTTTCGGGAACCTTAACTACCCTGATCTGGAAACTAAGCGTCGACCAGCCAATATACCAGACCCTTCCCCTCTTCGTTATCGCTTTGATCGTTGGTGGAATTGCTGCTGCCCTGATTGGTTTTCTCATCGGACTTCCCACCCTACGGTTGAGGGGTGACTACCTTGCTATTGTCACTTTGGGTTTTGGGGAGATTATCCGCACGATCATCAACAATATTGATTATGTTGGGGGGCCAAGGGGACTCTTAGGGATTCCCCAGCTTTCGAACTTTACTCTCATTTCCATTTTCACCTTCCTTACCCTTTATGTGCTCAGGGGGATCGTCTTTTCGAGCCACGGAAGGGCGTTCATCTCCGTAAGGGAAGATGAGGTTGCCTCTGAACTTGTGGGAATTCACACCACAAAGTACAAGGTCCTTGCTTTTACCATCGGGGCTTTCTTTGCAGGTATCGCCGGGGGGCTCCTCTGCCACCTGATTCAAATTGCCCACCCCACTCAGTTCGGTTTCTTGCCCTCCTTCATGGTGCTGGTGATCGTATACCTCGGTGGGATGGGAAGCCTCACAGGTTCAGTCATTGCTGCCTTTCTTCTCACGATTCTGGAGAAGTATCTCTTGCCCCTGGGTCTCCAGATGCTCAGTGCATGGACTCAACCGACGTTTGGCTTCCAGGTTGGAGTTGAATGGCGTATGGTAATATACGCTCTTCTTTTGATTATCATGATGCTTTTCCGCCCAGAAGGGATAATGGGAATGAAGGAAGCCAGGTTCATGATTCCGGAGGAACACTGAGATGGAAAATTCAGTTTTGACGATCCAAACCCTGACTCATTTTTTCGGAGGATTGAAAGCCGTCTCCAATTTTGAACTTGACCTTCCTCAAGGGGTAATCTGGGGGATCATTGGCCCTAACGGGGCAGGGAAAACCACAGTCTTTAACCTGATAACTGGGGTGTACCGACCTTCCCAGGGAAAGATCATTTTCCTTGGCGAGGACATCACCAATTTAAAACCCCATAGCATCATTCAAAAGGGAATCGCCCGGACCTTCCAGAATATTAGGCTCTTTGGAAACGTGACGGTCCTTGATAACGTCCGCATTGGGCTTCACCCCAACTACCATTCCTCTATCTGGGAAGCAATCCTCAGATCGGGGAGGTTCCGTAAGGAAGAGAAAAGAGTTAGAGATGAAGCAATGAGCCTCCTCGAGCATTTTAACCTCGCATCTCGGTGGGACGAGAAAGCCCGGAACTTGCCATACGGGGAGCAGAGAAGGCTGGAGATTGCCCGGGCTTTGGCCACAAAACCCAAACTTCTCCTTCTTGATGAACCTGCCGCGGGAATGAACCCCAAGGAAGTGGACTCCCTTATGGACCTCATTTACAAGATCAAAAGTGAGTTCAATCTCACCGTTCTGTTGATTGAGCACCAGATGCGTTTTGTTATGAGGATCTGCGAACACATAAAGGTCATGGATTTTGGGGAGACTATCGCGGAGGGACCCCCTGTGGAAATTCAAAACAACCCCCAGGTAATTGAGGCTTATTTAGGAAAGGGAGGAATACACTGATGTTTGCTTTGGAGATTCATGACCTTCACGTCTCATATGGGGGTATCAGGGCTCTTAAAGGAATTAGTTTCACGGTAGAGCCGGGAAAAATCGTTACCATCATTGGGGCCAATGGAGCGGGAAAATCCACCACCCTGAGAGCAATTTCGGGCCTCGTTCCCAAACAGAGTGGTCGGGTTGTCCTATACGGGGAAGACGTGACAAACACTCCTGCTCACAAAATCGTCGCCATGGGTGTTTCTCATGTTCCCGAAGGCCGAAGGGTTTTTTCCACCTTGACCGTCCTTGAGAACCTGGAAATTGCCACCTATACCAGAAAGGATTCCAAAAAATTTAACGAATCCCTTGAACTGGTTTTCTCCCTCTTTCCTCGCTTGAAGGAGAGAAGGAAACAGCTCGCAGGAACCCTTTCTGGTGGAGAGCAGCAAATGTTGGCCGTGGCAAGAGGCCTGATGACCGGAGGCAAGCTCATGCTACTTGATGAGCCTTCCATGGGTCTTGCACCCGTTCTGGTTGACGAAATCTTCAACACCATAAATAAGATCAATCAGATGGGAACCACCATTTTGCTCGTAGAACAAAACGCACGCATGGCTCTGGAAAATTCACACTATGCCTACGTTCTTGAGGTCGGGAACATCGTCTTAGAAGGACCAAGTTCGGAGGTGAAAGAGAACCCGAAGGTTAAGGAGGCCTACTTAGGAGGATAACAGTCCAGGTCGGGCTGCACTTTTTAATGCCCTTTTCCCGCTATCATTTCCAGGGCGTGAGGGAGAATTTTAAGCAGAGCCTCCATTCCGTCTTTTACTGCTTTTAAGCTCCCGGGTAAATTGACGATCAGCGTTTTTCCGCTTGTCCCTGCCTCAGCTCTTGAGAGGGAGGCGTTTGGGGTCTTTTTCAGCCCTTCCCACCTGATGAACTCGCTGATTCCTGGAGCTCTTCTTTCCAGAACTTCTAATGTCGCTTCCGGCGTGACATCCCTGGGAGATAATCCTGTTCCTCCAGTTGTGAGGATTAAATCCACCTGGTTCGCCCATTCCTTAAGCTTCTGGGCAATAAGCGCTTTTTCGTCGGGCACGATCTCCTTAAAGGACACCTCCCAGCCATTCTCTAATAAAACTCTCGCAATATATTCTCCACTTTCGTCCACCCTCGTTCCTTTATAGCAGCTATCGCTTATGGTTAAAACCGCGGCCCTCATTTTTCCTGAACCTCAATTTCATCTCCTACTTCAATTTCCCCTTCCTCTAATACTCTGGCGAAAATTCCCTCCCTGGGCATAATACAATCCCCCACCAGCTTTCTTATCTCGCAACCAACGTGGCAGCTTTTCCCCTTCTGGGTGACCTCCAATAAGGCGTTTCCAACTTTAATTTTAGCCCCTATATCGAGGGAGAGGAGGTCGATCCCGAAGGTAGTAATATTTTCCGCAAAATCACCGGGTGAGAGAGTCAGACCAAAAGAGCGCATTTTATCGATGCTCTCTTGAGCCAGCAGGCTTACCTGGCGATGCCAGTTCCCAGCATGAGCATCCCCTTCCAGGCCAAAATTCTTCAGGGCCTTTGCTTTGCCGATATTTGTTTTCCGTACCCCGGTCCGCTCAGAAATGTTTACTGCTACAACTTTTCCAGTCATCTTTTACTCTCCTTGAAAAACTCCGCTTTTGCCTCCGCTTTTATAAACCAGGCGCACATCAGTGATCCGGATCCCTCTTTCCACTGCCTTACACATATCGTAAACCGTTAAGGCCGCTATAGCGCAGGCGACCATGGCCTCCATTTCCACTCCAGTTTCAGAACAGGTACGCACGAGGCTTTCGATTTCCACGCTTTTTTTCTCTTCGTTCAAAACCAACATCACCTCCACGAAGCTAATAGAGATGGGGTGACAAAGCGGGATTAACTCCCATGCTCTCTTGGCTGCCTGTATTCCAGCGATCTGGGCGACAGTAAGGACATCTCCTTTTTTCACCTGGCCTTCCTTGACCAGGGCAAAAGTTTGAGGGGAAAGGAGGACGGACGCCCTGGCTCGAGCTTCCCTGAGAGTACTTCCCTTGGCGCTCACATCCACCATTTTAGCTTTTCCTTCCTTATCTATGTGGCTCAACTCCATTTTATCCTCCAATTTGCGCCATAAACCTTTCTTGCGTAGCCAAAAGGCTTTTTTCTTCAGGTTTCCTGCTTAAAGCCTCCAGGATTTTAAGGTGAAGGGCAATCGAATCAAAATTTGGCCTCAATGCTGGTTTTAGATCCACTTCCAGGTCTGAGAAAAGACAGGGCCGGATATGGCCGTCCGCAGTTAACCTCAAGCGATTACAATTGGGACAGAAGGGATCGCTCAAAGCAGCGATAAAAGCAAACCTTCCTTTCCCTTCAGGAATCCGGAAGTATTTTCTTGCTGGTCCGTTGCCGGGAGGGGATTCCGTTTCCTGAACCCGGGTTATAGAGGATATTTTTTTAAGAAGCTCGTTCTTTGAGAGAAACAACTCACTCTGAGCTATAGAACCCAGAGGCATATACTCTATGAAACGAACTTCGATTTCCAGATGCGTGGTTAATTCCAGGAAAGGGAGCGGATCATCGTTCAATCCTTTAAGGAGCACTGTGTTTATTTTGATTGGATTAAAGCCCGCCTCAATTGCGCTATGCAGTCCCTCCAGAGCCTGGTTGAGGTCCCCTCTGCGCGTTATTAACCGGTACCTTTCCGGATCGAGGGAGGGAAGGCCTATGTTGAGCCTTTTTATCCCTTCTTTTTTTAAAGGCTCGGCCAGATCTTTAAGCAAGGTACCGTTGGTGGTGAGCGTAATTTCCTCAATTCCCGGTATGGAGCGCATTTCCCTGACCAGATCAACGAGTCCTCTGCGCAGCAGGGGTTCCCCTCCTGTGAGCCTCACTCTTTTCAGGCCCATACTTGCCATTTCTCTTGTGACCGCAAGGATTTCTTCAATTCTCAGAATTTCCTCATGAGAGAGGAGTGACACCCCCTCTTCGGGCATGCAGAAAATGCAGCGCAGGTTACATCTATCCGTCAAGGAAATTCTCAGGTAATCTACAGTGCGACCGAAGCTGTCTTTCATCAATGATCCTCCGGAAAATGGATCAAATGCACCAGGATTTCCTCCCCCTTTTTCAGGGAATTCACCTCTTCAGGCACCAAAGCCAGGGCATCAGCAGCAGCCATAGAGGTTAAGATAGCCGACCCCTGTGCACCCGCAAGGTAGGCGTAAATGTGGTCTTTCCTTTCCAGTTTAACTCTTAAAAACTGGAGCCTTCCTTTACTTTCCTTGGCGTAATCCTCGCCCATCAGGGCCTTGACCTGGGGACGAAAAAGGAAACGGTACCCCATCATTTTCCTGAGTGCAGGGCGCACATATTCCTCAAAGCATATGATCGAGGCAGCGGGGTTTCCCGGGATGCCGAAAACCGGTTTTTCCACCAGGGTCCAGAAGGCCATAGGATGGCCCGGTCGCTGCTTCACTTTCCAGAAGTGAAGCCTGGCGCCCAGATCCTCCAGGCTCTCTTTAACATAATCGTATTCCCCCATGGAAACTCCTCCTGTAGTAATGATGACATCGCACTGTAAAGCCTCCTTGAGGACTTTGATGATCGATTCCTTCTTATCCGGGATCCTGGGGAAAATTATGGCTCGCGCCCCCACTTTCCTTACCTGTGCGAGGAGAGTGTAAGTATTAGTATCCCGGATCTTACCAGGAACCAGCTTTTCTGAGACCCCTACCAGTTCATCCCCAGTGGTGATGATCGCTACCCTGGGGGGCGGATAGACTGGGACTCTGTCAATTCCTAAGGCTGCCAAAATGCCAATTTCACCTTCTTCGACAATCGTTCCTTTTTTCAAAACCAGGTCTCCCACCCTGATGTCCTCACCCGCAGGCCTGATATCCGTTCCCCTTTTTACAGGCTTGAGTATGGAGACAAGCCCTTCTTTCTGGATCGTGAACTCCTTCCTGACCACGGCATCCGCTCCAGGAGGGATTGGCGCTCCGGTCATGATTCTCGTCGCCTTTCCTGGCTCAACCAGTGTTTTTGCAAACGTTCCCGCTTTCAAATCCTGGATAATTTCCAGAGAAACCGGCCTCTCCTCTGTTGCTTCGAGCACATCCTCGGCCCTTACCGCATATCCGTCCATAGCTGAATTATCGAAGGGTGGAATATTCTCAGGGGAGTAGATATCTTCAGACAGGACAAGACCAAAGGCATCCTCCAGTTCGATTTTTTTTGAGGCCAGGGGACGACAATTTTCCAAAACGATCTTTAACGCTTCCTCATAGCTAACCATTGGTTCCTCCTTTAACTTCTGGAATGACATGAACTGCAGTCGCTTTGAAAGTAGCAAAAATTGCATCTCCCGGTTTCAAATTTAAATCGGAAGCAGAGCGTCTGGTAATAAGGGCTTTTATTTGAAACCCGCAATCCAGACTCACTTTAATCACCGGGCCTAAGGTCTCAAGGGAGAGAACGATTCCGGGGAGCTGATTGCGAGCAGTTACCCTATCTAAAGCTGCTCCATCCTTCTTCAAGGTAATTTCCTCAGGACGAATGCAGGCAACTACCCCTGTTCCTTGAGGGAAAGGGGCTACAGCTTCCAAAGTCTTTCCCTGTGCTTTCATAGTGACGAGCCCCTCTTCATTTGACAAAATAACTGCCGGGATTAAATTTTCTGCCCCCACGAATCGTGCCACCCTGACATCGCTGGGTTTGAAGAAAACATCCTCTTTTGTTCCGACCTGAATTATTTCCCCTTGTTCCATAACAGCAATCCTATCAGCCAGGGCAAAGGCTTCCTCCTGGTCATGGGTAACATACACGCAGGTAATTCCCAGCTGTTTCAGGACCTTATGCAATTCAGGAATCATTCCCTCTTTCGTTATGGGATCAAGGGACGCGAGCGGTTCATCGAGCAACAGCAGGGATGGACGAAAAACCAGGGACCGTGCCAGGGCAACTCGTTGAGCCTCCCCTCCGGAAACCTTCTTCGCTGATTGATTTTTCAGATGGGAAATCGAGAAAAGCTCCAGCGCTTCCTCAACCTTCACTCTCAGTTCCTTTCCTTTTATTCCCCGGATCCTCAGCCCGTAAGCCACATTCTCAAAAACCGTGCCTTCAAAGGGCAAGGGGTCCTGAAAGGTCATGGAGATTGAACGGCGAACGACAAGGGGAACAGGGAAGCGAACCTTTTTCCCTTGCCAGAAGAGCTCCCCTTTCTTTGGCTTAATCAAAAAGGCCATCAGCTTTAAAGTGGTGCTTTTCCCGGAACCAGTTGAGCCGAGAATAGTGAGGATTTCTGCGGATCGTACATCGAGCTCTTCTATATTCAGGATGGTTTTTCCTCCCAGGGCAACCTCGACATCTTTTAGACGAAGAATAGACTTCATGATGACCTTCTCTGCTGCAAAAAAGTGAAGACCAAATTCAAAAGTAGAGCGATCAGAAAAAGGATAATCCCCAGGGCAATGGCCAGGCTGTAATTTCCCTGTCTTGTTTCCAGAACGATGGCCGTGGTTAACACCCTTGTTTGCCCTTTAATGTTCCCTCCTACCATCATTACTGCTCCCACTTCCGAGATAATAGAGCCAAATCCGGCAGCTAAAGCGGAAAGGACGATCAAGCGCCCTTCTTCAATTAATTTCCAGAAGTACTGTAGCTTACTTGCTCCCAGAGCGAGGATCTGAAGCCTTAACTTTTCATCCAGATTTTGAATCCCGGCCATAGTCACTCCCATCACGATGGGTAATGCGATAATGATCTGGGCGATGATCATGGCCGAGGGGGTATAAAGCAGGTTGAGATTTCCGAAGGGCCCGGAACGAGCCAGGAAGAGGAAGACGACTAACCCCACTACTACTGGGGGCAGTCCCATTCCAGTATTGACCAAGGTTATGAGAAGATTCCTTCCTGGGAAGCGGCGCAAACCTAAAAATACACCAGAAGGAATTCCTAGGACTACCGCTATGCAGATTGCCAGCCCCGAGACCTCCAGGGAAAGAAGCAATACCTGCATTAACTCAGGGTCTAAACTGAGTATCAAGCGAACAGCTTCCTTTATTCCTTCCCAGATATCGCTGATAAGCTAACCTCCCTAAGGAGTAAATAGGTGGAAGAAGGGCTCTCCGTACTTGTCCTTGCCGAAATCGCCAATTAATTTGAGGACATCGGGAGAAGTGATCCAGGAAAAAAAGAGCTGAGCCTCCTTTGAGTGGATCTGGGGAAATTTTTGAGCGTTGATTAAAATCACGGAGTAGACGTTGAGCAGGTCCTTATTTCCCTGAGAGATCACTTCCAAATTAAGGGTGCCCTTTTGCGCTAACCATGTGCTCCTGTCTGTAAGCGTGTAGGCCCCCTTTTCCGAAGCAATGCGCAGGGTTTCTCCCATTCCTTGTCCCGTAGAAAGGTAACTCATCTCGGCGCTTGTAGGGGTGAGGGATATGTTTTTCCAAAGGGCTAACTCCTTGAGATGAGTTCCGGACTGATCCCCTCTGGAAGCGAAAATCGCCTCCTTGCTGTAAGCAATTTTCTTCAATGCTTCGTAGATATCCAGGTCTTTGGCTTTAGCAGGATCTGAGGAGGGGCCGACCAGGAGAAAATCGTTGTAGCAGATCTCCTGTCGCTTGGAGCCGTATCCGGCGTTCATAAACTCCATCTCTTTGGCCTTATTATGCACCAAGAGCACATCAGCATTGCCTCTTTGGCCCATGGCGATAGCTTCACCCGTTCCCGCTGCTATCACCTTGACTTTAACATTGTATTGATCTTCGAATTTGGGAATCAGGTAATCTAAAAGGCCCGAGTCCTGGACGCTAGTAGTAGTAGCGAGAATCATCGTGCTTTGACCACTACAAGAAAGAAGGGGAAGCAAGAACACAAAAATCGTAAGCAGGCTAAAAATTTTTTTCATTGCCTCAGGTCTCCTTTCCAAATTCCGGGAGGCAGGAAAATTGCTTTTCCTACCCTCAGCCTGATTTTTCAGGCATCGCCCGCAAGTTCCCGGAGGGAGCCTTACGGGTCGGATGAACCTTAGCTAAAAGAATATCAAATTGCGAGAATAATTGGCAAGAGTATTCTAAAGCTGAATTTGATTCAGAGTCCCTCGTTCAAGGTCGAAAAAGAGAAGCTTATTCCTGTAATCCTCCCCTTTCCCGATGAGAAACTGGATGGCAATAGCAGCTTCCAGGGCTCCGATAAAGGCGGGAGTAGGGGAGGGAGTACCCAGTTCGGTTTCCGCTCCATGCTCTGGGGCGCGATCAGCTGAACCGTATATTTTCTCAATTCCTTGCTCAGAGAGATGAAAGAGAGCTGCTTGCCCCATGAACCCGGCAATGGCTCCATGTACCATAGGTTTTTGAAACTTAACGCAGCCCTCCCAGAGGATAAAGCGCTGAGTTATATCCCCAAGGGCATCGACGCAGAGGTCGACATCAGAGATCACGGCCTCCAGGTTTTCCCGTGTGAGGTAAGTGGCCACCGCTTGAACTTCGATCGAGGGATTTACTTTGTTTAATCTTTTCTTCATTTCTCGGGCCTTATTCTTTCCCAGGAGGGCGGGTAGGGAACCCAACTGCCGATTGAGATTACTTTCCACGAAGCGATCTCCGTCGACGAGGCGAATAAAACCCACACCGGCGCGGGCGAGGATTTCTGCCACCCAGCCGCCAAGGCCGCCTACTCCAATGATGGCTACTTTCGACTCGAGAAGTTTAATCTGTCCCTCGATTCCAATTGAATTAATATTTCGCTCGTACCTCTCCGGAACGATTTCGTAGCGCAGCGCATGTATTTCTACTTCTCTTGGTGAAACCTTCAAAGCTTTGGCTAATTCCTGAACCTGTAAGTGACCGATAACCCTCCTTTTTGAACCCGAAGGAAGGGTGAGCTCATAGCTAAGGGCCTCGATATCCTCTCTCCTCATTTTTCCATCGCTCCTTATGATTATTGAAAAATCTCTCTCCCAATGCCTTTAGTTAGAAAACTGGGCAAAGATCTCATTATCATCTCAATGATAGCGCAGCCCAATTGATGAATCCAAGCCCGGTTTGGAGAGCGGTACAGATAAGGAACAATAAAGGAGATATTGGGAACGAAAGAAATCCGTCTTTGGGCTGGCGATGAAGGGGATGCTCTATTATAATTCCTCTAACCTGGACATGATGAGAAAATTAAACTGGCGCACGGTAATTTGGATACTGATCTTGATTGCGCTCCTGGGGTCCGCTTTTTTCTGGTTACCTTCAGTTTACCACTTTCTGAGCGATCGACCTCGAATTGAGACCTTCCTCAACTCTCTTGGTTTCTGGGCTCCTCTGGGTCTGATTGCCATCCAGGCTCTCCAGGTTGCGCTTTTTCCAGTTCCCGGTCTCTTCGGCATGCTGGGAGGATTCATCTTTGGCTTCCTTCCCGGCTTAATTTACAGCCAGATTGGCACCGTCCTGGGATCCATGCTGGCATTTTTCCTCGCAAAAGTTTTTGGCAGGCCGCTCGTAGAAAAGATAGTCCCCAGAGAGAAACTGGAGAAAGTTGACTCCCTGGCCCGCAACAGAGGAACCCTTTTTTTCTTGATCTACTACTGGGTACCCTATGTTCCCAAGGATGCCATGTGCTATGTTGCCGGGCTAACGCCAATGGGATACTGGAACTATCTTGTGATCTCCTTTTTGGGCAGATTGCCGGGCACAATTGGTGCCACCCTTGTAGGTGCCGGGATCTGGCAGTTTCAAATACCTCTCTGGGGCTGGATTATCCTGGGCTTTTTGATAGCTGTTATCCTCAGTTTGGGCATTCTTTACCGTGATGCTTTAAAAAAATGGGTTTTAGGGGTTCTGGAGAAAAACTGGAAATAGTCTGAGTGGCTTTCCTGTACCTTAGTGAACTATTAAAACTGAAAGGCCCGGGAGAGTTTCCCCGGCCTTTCAGTTTTAAACCAGCTTTTTCACCTTATTTCTTTTTCTTTGCTGTCTTCTTTGCTGCTTTCTTCGTCTCTTTGGGAGCGGGCTTCTTGGTGGCCATTAAAATTCCTCCTTTCTTTCCTTTCAGGGCAAACTATTAATGATTCGTTCCAAGTGTATCCAGTTTTCTTCCGCTTTCTGTTCCAGCTGGGACGCCCCTTTTTCCAAGTTTTCTTTTATTTTTGCACGATTTTTTAAATATGCCTCAATTTTCGAAAATATTTTTTCTGCATCGTCTTCAAGGAACAACGCTTCCTGATTTAAAAGTTGGGCAAAGGAGCTCACTTTAGGGTCGTACGAGATGGGCAGAAAAGGGGTGCGGGCTAAGGCCGAGAAAATCAAGGAGTGTAATCGCATGCCCACCACCAGTTCAGCTTTGGCAAAAAGGCTGATAATCTGTTTCGGTTTCAAAAAAGGGCACAGAATGCTTTGAGGAACGAGCGCGCTCAACTTTTCACACAGTTCCTGGTCCACGGCAAACTGAAAGGGAAGAAACACGATTTCCGCTTGAAACTCCCTTTGGATACGGGTTGCTATTTCTGAAAAGTCCTCGACCCGGATTCTTCTGTGTTTGGGATTCCTGAGACAGAAAACCACGAATGGTTCCTTGAGGCCCAAAAATTTCAGGATTTCGTTTGCCTCCTCGTCCTCGGGTTTTTCAAGAAGGAGTGCCAGATCAGCAGTCTGATACGTAGGAACTTGTTTCACTCCTAATTTTTCCAGCTCTTTAAGGGAGTGCTCATCCCTGACTGTGATCAATGTGACCTTATTTAGAACCCAGGAGGTTAATTTTCGGTTGATTCTCTTGGAAATGGGCCCAATGCTTTGAGCCAGAAGAACAACCCTTTTTCGGAAAAGTACCCCCAGAAAGATGATACTCAAATAGTAGAGCAGGCTGCGAGATGAAGTAGCATCCTGAAGCAGCCCTCCGCCACCTGAAATAAGGATGTCACAATTCAGCACAGAAGAGAGAACGGAGATGGGGTTGATCCTTGATACAGATTTAACCCCGTGTTCCTTCTGCGTGCGCCTGGGATAAGCGGAGAGAACGGTGACTTTGGCTTTTGGGAATCTTCTAAGAATTCTAAGAAGGGAGGTCAAGATGGCTTCATCCCCCGTGTTGCCGAAGCCGTAGTATCCTGAAACAGTAATTTTTAATTTCTCTTTCTTAGGCACCAAACCCTCAGAAAAAATGGCCCGGTTTTGGCCAGTCTGATAAGCCTCCTGGGCTCGACAAGAATTCTGTAAAGCCACTCCAGACCGATCTTGCGCATCCAGAGCGGAGCTCTGCTTCTGGTTCCCGCCCAGATCTCCAGGGCCCCTCCTACTGCTATTCCTAGACGATAGGCGGATTGAGGGAGAGAGAGGAGGAATTTCTCCTGTTTTCCTGCACCCATGCCTACGATCAAAAGCGCTGTCCCCGCTTGTTGAATTCCTTCTTTGATCCCTGCGCTTTCTTCCTCCTTAAAGAAGCCGTGATGAAATCCAGCAATATTGATATTCGGGAATAAAGTCCGAAAATTTTGAGCGGCTTTTTCCGATATCCCTGGGCGGGAACCAAGGAAATAAACCGGCAGTCCCTCTTCAGCACAGATTTTGATCAAAGCCTCGGCAAGTTCAATACCAGGGATTCTCTGGAGTCTGAGAGCGTGCAACCTTTGCGCTGCCCAGGTTATCCCAATCCCATCCGGGATCACAAGCAGGGCGTTTCTAATAGCAGAGAGGAGATCCCGATCCTTTAAAGCCAAGGCAGCAATTTCCGGATTTAAGGTCACGATGTAGCCCGAAGGTCGTCCCCCCCTGAGGACGCACCTTGAGATTTCAATTAATTCGCTTTTGGTGAGCTGAGAAACGGGAACCCCGAGTATCTCTATGCTCTTTTTCTCTACTTCGAGTACCATTCCACCAGTTTTCTCAATGCCTGAACCACGCTTTCCAGATCCTCATCGCTCATTTTCGGGAAAAGGGGCAGGGAAATAAGCCGTCTGAAAGCATTTTCTGCGCAGGGGAAATCCCCTTCCTTCAGGCCTTTATTGCGGTAATAGGGCATAAGGTGCAGGGGAATAAAATGTACGGAGGTCCCAATATTCTCTTTTGCCAGGGCATCCACGAACTCCTCCCTGGTGCAGTTCAACTCTTCCAATTTTAGCTGTATGGGGAAAAGGTGCCAGGCATGGCGCCCTTCCTCAAAAGGAGGGGGAAGAATGAACGGGAAATCCATTAGTGCTTCCCTGTATTTCAAAGCTAACTCCTCCCTCCGTTTCTGGAACCTCTCCACTTTTTTCAGCTGTTCAACTCCCAGGGCGGAAGCGATGTCCGTAAGGTTATATTTGTATCCTGGGGAGACTACCTCGTAGTACCATGAGCCCCCTTTCTGGTACCGATCCCAGGCATCGCGGGAAATTCCATGAAGCCTCCAGATTTTCATTTTCTCGGCTAATTCCGGTGATGCTGTAGTGTTCATTCCCCCCTCACCTGTAGTGATACACTTTGTGGGGTAGAAGCTAAAACAAGTGACCTCTGAGCCCAGAGCTCCAATCTTTTTCCCCTTGTAAATAGCTCCCAGGGCATGGGCGGCGTCCTCCACGACGAAAAGGTCATATTTTCGGGCCAGCGAGACTATTTCATCCATTGGGCAGGGACGGCCTCCGTAGTGAACGGGGATAATTGCTTTCGTCTTCGGCGAGATTTTTTCTTCAATCTTTTTGAAATCTATATTCAAGGTAAATGGATCAATATCTACAAAGACCGGTTCTGCACCCAGCTGACAGACTACATTTGCCGTGGCGGCGAATGTGAAGACGGAAGTGATGACCTCATCCCCGGGGCCAATGCCCAGGGCGGCCAAGGCGCAATGGAGCCCACCGGTGCAGGAATTAAAAGCTAAGGCTATAGGCGAACCGATGTAGCGCGCAAATTCCGACTCGAATTCCATAGTCTTCTTCCCTGTAGTCAACCACCCGGATTTTAGTACTTCAGCTACGGCCTGAATTTCCTCCTCCTCGATCCAGGGCTGGGAGAAGGGTAGGAAAGAGTCTCTAACCGGGATTTCCCCAGGCTTTATTCTATGAGCTCGACTCATCGTTTGCTCCTTTCAATACTTTTAGCCGTCCTCTGGATGTTGTCCATAAGCTGCGCAAGATTTTTTGTAAGTTCCCTGGCATTGAAGTTTTGAAGGTTAGCTGGCTCCACATTAAGAGGAAGCCCATTTTCCTTGTAAGCGCGGTAAATTTTGTCCAGGGCGATAGCAACTGCATCCTCGTTCTCGGGATTCACAATAAAGGCCACCCCTGATTCCTTGAGCAACTCTTTGGTAATACCATCTGGTACCAGCGCCAGAATGGGTTTTTGAGCTGCAAGGTATTCAAAAACCTTGGCCGGATAAATCTTTTCACCACCGGCTTTGCTGCCCAGTACCAATAAGAGGAGGTGAGAACGCCTCATAATGGCTACAGACTGTTCGTGAGGCAAAAATCCAAGGAATCTCACCGTCTTCCCTAAATCCAGGGAATCCACAATAGGGCTCACTCTATTTTCAAATGGCCCTACGAAAAGCACTTGTATGTTCTCTGCTGCCTCGCTGTTTTTATTAAGGAAAGCACGCAACCCGAGCAGAAAGTAAACCGGAGTTTGTGGTCCATAGAAATCCCCCACGTAAGAGATAGTAAACCGGGGATAGGGGTCAGGATGGGGGAGGGGAAAATCAGCCGGGTCGAAGCCGTTGGTTATCATCGCGAACTTATCTGCAGGCAAGCCATGGTATTTTAAAAGGAAGTCCTCCCGGAAAAGAGGGGTACAGGTCATAACGTAGTCTGCCGTTTGAACTACCAGTTTCTCCAGCCAGGAATTAAGTGACTTGTGAAATTTGGTAGGAAAGTAAATAAACGTGTTTGTGGACCATAGATCCCTGAAGTCAGCAATCCAGGGAATGCCTGTGCGCTTCTTGATACGCCAGGCCAGAAGGTGAGCCGTGTAAGGGGCAGAAGTGGAAATAAGGCAGTCAAATTTTTCCTTGAGGACAAATCCTAATCCTTCCCTTGTACCTTCTGGTATCCATCCAATGCGATCGTCTGGAACGAAAAGCCAGGCCCTTAATTTACCCTTCCAGGAAAGGGGGATCTCTCGAAATCCCTCCTTTAAGTTTTTGGGATTTTTTACCGGCTGCCCTTGCTCCACGGTTTTCTTTGAAAGGTTCTTTTTCTTAAGGAAGGAGAATCTATTGAGCAAATTTAGGGGTTCCAGAACCTCGGCCCGGCGAACCCTTTCCTCTTGAAGTATGCCCATGGGCGCCTCATCGTATGGAAGGTAGGGAGAAGGTTCAGCAGTAAGGACGTAGGGCTCCCAACCGAACTCCGGGAGGTACTTGATGAACCTGAGCACCCTTTGAGCTCCGACTCCTCCCATAGGAGGATAGTAATAAGAGACGAAGAGCACCTTTTTCATTTCTCCTCCACCTCGTTCATGGAGGGGATTATCCGTTTAAATATCTCATAAATTCTGTTCCTATTAATCTCTGAAGCCGCTTTTAATAATTCTTCCACCATTGGTTTCAAGGTTTTCCAGGGTATATATAAGGGATTGGTGATCTTCAGAATCCGTTCTCGGCCCGTCTCAACCAGGCTTTCGTTTTCCTCGAATAAATCCTCCTCCAATTTCTCTCCTGGCCTGACCCCGCAGTTCTCAATCCTAATATCCCTGTGAGGCTCACGCCCTGAGAGTCTGATTAGCTCCTCCGCCAGGTCTATAATTTTTAAGGGCTCACCCATGTCTAAAATGAAAATTTCCCCGTTTACCCCTAAGGCGCCTGCCTGGATAATTAATTGTACCGCCTCACCCATGGTCATGAAGTAACGAGACATCATGGGGTGAGTGATTGTTACTGGCCCGCCCCTTTTTATCTGTCTCTGAAATAGGGGGATTACCGACCCATGCGTGCCCAGTACATTTCCAAAGCGCACAGTAACGTAAGGGAGTCCCGTTTTTCGAGCCCAGGAGGTGCAAAGGATTTCTCCCATGCGTTTGGATGCTCCGTATGCCGAGGCCGGGTTCACGGCCTTATCGGTAGATATGTTGATGAATTTTTCCACCGGGGCTTTAAATGAGGCCTGGATCAGGTTCAGCGTTCCTTTTACATTGTTTTTTACTGCTTCCTCCGGGTAAATCTCCATGAAGTGCACGTGCTTGTGGGCGGCCGCGTGGAACACTACTTGGGGTTTTTCCATGGAGAATAAAAATTCCATCTTCTTCGTGTCCTGGATGTCGGCGATTACCGGCCTGATGTCCAAATGCGGAAAGAGCTCCCTTAACTCTAAATCGACGGAATAAATTGAGTTTTCTCCGTGTCCCAAAAGGTAGAGGGTGCTGGGGCCGTACTGGAGAACCTGCCGGGCAAGTTCTGACCCTATTGATCCCCCTGCCCCCGTAATCAGGACCCTTTTTTGATAAATATAGGAGGCAATTTCCTCGAGGTTAATTTTCACCGGTGCACGACGCAAGAGGTCGTCCAGCTTAACCTCTCGGACCATTTCCACCTTTACGTTGCCATCAATCAATTCATAAACCCCGGGTACTATTTTGAAAGGCACTTGAGCTTTTTTTGCCAGGTCCACGTAAAGACGGATGACATCCCCTGGAGCGGAAGGGATAGCGATGAAAACGAGGTCTATCTTTTTCTCCTTAACTATTTGCAGGAAGTCGTTTCTGTCCCCCAAAACAGGGAGTCCCCAGAGCCTCAGTCCTTTCTTGCTTTGATCGTCGTCGATAAACCCCACAGGAAAATAACCCAATTCGGGGTGTTTTATGATTTCCCTGGTGAGCATGCCCCCTGCTTCACCTGCGCCAATAATCAGGATCGTTTTCTTACCCTTCATCTTCCCAACACCTCAAAATAAACATTATCAGTTTTTTCTGCCATAGTGGAAAGGGAGAAGTTTTCCTCTACCCATTTTCTTCCCCTTTCCCCCATTTCCCTCATCAGTTTTTGGTTTTGTAGGAGAGAAATTAGGGCCTTGGCAAATTGCAGTGCATCACCTGGGGGAACAAGGTAACCCGTCACCCCGTCTTGAACGACCTCCGGCACGCCGCCTACCCTAGTTGCCACAACCGGCTTCCTTAAAGCCATGGCCTCAAGGAGAGTAACAGGTAATCCCTCGGAAAGCGAGGTCAAAACAATCACATCCAGCGCCTCCACTATGTCCAGGGGGTCTTTTCGATATCCTGTAAACCGAATCACATTCTGAAGCCCTCTTTTTAGCGCGTCCTTTCTTAAGTCCTCGAGATAGGGTCCATCGCCCACGAAGAAAAATAGGGCATCAGGCATTTCCCGGTAAACTATCTCCGCAACCTCCAGGAGTAAAAATGGGTTTTTTACATGAACAAGACGCGCTAACATCCCACAAGCCGGAGCACTCTCCGGTATCCCTAATTCCTTTCGCATCCTCTCCCTTGTTTTTGAAGGTTTTGCTGTCCCTAGGTCAATGGAACAGTGGACAACCCGTAGCTTCTCCTCCGGAGCGTAGTTCACGCTTAAGAGCCTTTCCTTGAGCCCGTGGGAGACCACGATTAACCGATCAGCATACTTCACGGTTAGACGATCGATTGGAGGATAAAAGGTTCTTTTCAGGATATTTTTGTAGTCCTCCCTGGGGAAAGAATAAATGGTGGTGATAATATGGGCCTGAGTTCTCCGAGCTGCTATCCTGCCGATAAAATTTGCCCTTACGCCGTGCGTGTGTACTATCTGATACCCTTCCTGCTGGATCAACCTCCTTAAAGGGGGAATCACTCTCCAATCGAGAATATTGGCCATGGGCATCACAAGGATAGAGATGCCCATAATCCTGGCATCAGTGCTAAGCTCTCCCTCGATAAAACACACTATCTTTACCTCGTGGCCGCGCCTTATTTGCTCCTGGCACAACCCCAGGAACTGGTGTTTGGATCCAGCGATCTCTCCCCCTCCAATAACTTGAAGGATTTTAAGCGCTCTGGACATTTTCCCGTTCTAACAGGGGAAGCAAGAAAAGGAGTCCACAAAGGAACCAGAAAGCTACTGCCAGGGGAGGTTCCTCCCACAGATTTTCCGTGAAATTATGAGCCAGAAAAGCAAATATCCCAGCCTGCATTGCCCAGCCGATATTTTTCAGCACTTTATCCTTAAGGGAACGCAGTCTCCGAAATCCACCAATCAAAATGAAGAGCAGAGTTAAGGAATATAGCCCCAGACCCACAAAGCCTAACTCACTAGCAGTCTTAATATAATAATTATCCGCATAGATTCCCGGCCAATACCCAGCTCTGTAGGCTACCGCTCCTCCGAAGGTCCCTGGCCCGGTGCCAAAGAGAGGGTGTCCAGAAGCGATTTCAAGACCCAGTTCCCAGCGGTAAAGCCTTCCTGCAGTGGCGGACTTCACCCAATACTCGCCAGTAATCATTGTAGCCAACCGGGTAGAAAATTCAGGGAGGAAAGGAAGGGCCAGGGCAAGGATCAAAAGAAAGACCAGAACCCGCCGATCGTGAAGCAAGCCTAAGAGGAGAAGGCTAAGAGCGCAGACAAGCCATCCCGCTCTGGTTAGCGTATACATCAAAGCCAGGCCCATAGTCAGGGCTGCTCCCAAGAAGTAAATTTTTGAAGCCCACCCTTTCTCCTCTAAAAAAAGGACCAGAACCAAGGGGAAAAAGAGAACCAGATAGCCAGATAGGGCATTAGGGCTGGGAAAAATGGAATATGATCGCGTTTTGATGTCCTGTTCGAAATCTACATCTACCCATCCCGGCTTTACAGGAACCTGGATTATGTGCTGGTAAATAGCGTAGAGGGAAATAACTAACAGAATTGCGGTTAGAAAATAAAGGAGCACACGTAACTTTTTCCTGTCCCGAACAGCGTTCAGAGACAAAAAGAAAAAGATTGAGGTCTGAAGGATGGCCCGGATTCCTTCAAAGCCCACACTAAAGGAGACCGTATTTTCCACCAGCGAAACACAATTCCAGAGAAGAAAAAGAAGCAAGGGGATGACAGCCTCAGTGAAGTAGAATTTGCGCTCCGATTCTTTGACTATGCGAATCAGGATGCCGATGAGAATCAAAGCCATCAATGCCAGAGGCCAAATTCTGGCAATACTTGCGGGAAGGTTGGAGCGCACGAAATAATCTATCATGGCATAAGCAGCAATTCCATAGAGGCCAAACTCAGGTCTTAAGACGGTCAAAAGGGAACCAATCAGAGCCACAATTATTGCCAGGATCAGGAAGGGATTTGCTAAATAGGAGAGAGCGCCGATTAAGACTCCTATCAAAATGGGCAAAAGAAGCTCTTTGCGCTTCTTAAACGGCTTAGAGCTTAATTTTTGAAGAAAGGAAGACTGCAGGTACTCAGATGGAGCTGCGGTCCCCACGAGGCCAAACACTAATAAGGCGGTAGCCACGAGTATCCACTGGAGGCCACCGAGCCTGAGGGAGTATAAGCTGAGGGAAAAATAAGTGGCGCTGAACCCGAATAGCAATTCCCCGATTACATTTACGGGCGCATGCTGACAATCCAGGAGAAAATTATTGAATGCTCGTTTCAAGGTCGCAGTGTCAAAGAGATTTTTCCCGAGCCATGAGAGCCCCTTGAGAAAAACCCTATTTGCGCTTCTCCGTAGACTTCTGGAAATAGAAGTTCCCCAACCCTGATATTGCCCGGGCTGATAAGGGGAAAACAGTCTCGCCAAAAACATTGAGGATGTAGTTTGGACCAAAAGCAAATAGACCTGCTTGAGGATCCCGTAAGTAGTGCTGTTCAACCAGGCGGAAATTGCTACCTTTCCCAACTGGACTATCTTGCTCGTCTCCGTGCTTATAGCCATAGATGTTAAGGGACCTGCTCTACAGTCTCCCCAGAACCAGGGGTTGATTCCTCAGTCGGGAGCTCCTGAGACTCAGAAGAAGTGGAAGTTGGTTCTTCACTGTTCGCCTCAGAGTTCTCCAGCTGATCAAGTAGGCTATAAAGCTTGTCCTGGTCTATGCCCCAATAGCTGATATCATTAATATTGAGGAAATATCCAGGAACGGTTTCAGTACGAATATCCCTCATTTTTAAATTAGAGAGGGCCTTTGCCAGCTCAAGAGCTTTTTCCAAGGGAATGTTGGTTTTCATGTAGGAGGTAATCTCCTGGAAGATCAAGGGGATTTTGCTGATGTTCCCGACGTTAAAATGTTGTTCAATAATTGCCCGCAAAAAGGCTTGCTGCTTTTCCACACGAGCGACATCCCCTTCCGGGTACCCGCGATATCTGACATAAGCTAAGCTTTGCTCCCCATCTAAATGCTGCAGACCCGGATAAAGGTCGATATCCTCCCAGGGATAATACATGCGCTCCTCAATGTTATAGTCTATTCCACCCAGGATATCGATCACTTTAACGAATCCCTGAAAGTCAATTTCCGCATAATAATGGATCGGACGGTTAAGGAGCTGAGAGACCGTCTCAATGAGCAAGGGAATGCCTCCATAAGCGTGAGCAGCGTTGACCTTATCCTTTCCGTTTCCAGGGATATCCACTAAGGAGTCCCTGGGGATAGAAAGAAAATAGACCTGTTTGCGGTCTAAATCGATGGAACAGAAGATAATGGTATCTGAGCGAGCGGATAATTCTCCCGGCCTGGCGTCCACACCAATTAAGAGGATATTTATCCGACCACCGGGAACCGGTGAGGGAAGTTCCACAGGATTCTGGTCAGAAGGGGTTACTTTACCATAGGTAAGGTAAAACCATCCTGCTCCCAGTCCAATCCCCAAAAAGATTATCGATATCAGTACCACGATAAATTTTTGTAATTTGTTCGGACGAGTTCTTTTCATAGCAGGCATTCTATTGATTTTTGCCTCCCTGTGCAACAGCGAAACCCCGAAAAACCCTTTTAATTCTCTGAAATACTGGAATTACCTCTTTAACCCTGAGCAGATAAAGAAGAAGAAGGTAAAGGGCTAATCCAAATCCGATAACTATTACAGCCTCGGCTACCCTGAATAAAACCCGATCGGGGCTAAGAAAGTTTACCATCAGGCGATCCAGGAAATAGCAGGCAAAACCCATAATAGTGGCACTAACTAGCATTTTGGAAAGAGAGGGAATTAAAGTCTCAAGCCTCAGAGGACCGATCTTTCTTCGAAGGAATAGCGTCATGAGTGTGAGGTTGAAATAGGCTGCAAGCGTAGCAGCCAGAGCCAATCCTCCCACTTTAAGCGGCCCGATGAGCGCGAAATAAAGGGCGATCTGGAGGGCCAAACCACCAAAGGTAATTAACACTGGAGTAAAGGTATCCTGCATGGCATAGAACGCTCTGAGGAGAACCATCAAGGTAGCATTGGCGAAAAGCCCCGGGGCGTAAAGCCTGAGAGCATAAGCGGATAAGGAAGTTCCTATTGCGGTGAATTCTCCATACTGGTAGAGAACTCTAATAATAGGAACAGAAAGAGCAATCAGGCCAACGGCTGAAGGCAATATAAAGAGCGAGGAAGCACCGATCGACCAGCGAATGCTTTCTTTGGCTTCGTTCATTTCCCCTCTGGCTAATTGTCCCGTTAAAGTAGGATAAATAGCTGTAGTAATGCTCATAGCAAAAATGCCCAGGGGTAACTGAACCAGAACCCCCGCATTTCTCAGAGCCGTAAAACTCCCAGCTTCTAAAAAGGAGGTCAATCTCGCTTCGAAAAATGGAGAGAGCTGGTCAATTGCTGCAGAAATGAGGAGCGGTAAAGCGAGAATGGCAATTTTTTTCAAATCAGGGTGCCATAGCCGGCTAAGTGAGAGGCGAAATCCCTGTTTGAGCAGGGAGGGGACCTGGAAAAGGAACTGAGCCATGGCAGCGCAGGTCCATCCTATGGCTGCAGAAAAAATATTGAAGGGCTTGGCCAGAATGGTAATCAAAACAATTAGCACTACGTTGAAAGCTACGACTGAAAGAGCGGGAACGGTGAAGTTCTGGAAGGCGTTCAAAAGGGCGGTGAGCAAACCAGCCCAGCCCAGGAAAAGCAACGCAGGAAACATAATTTGCGTTAATTTGGCGGTTAAGTCGATAGTTCCCGGATTGCTTGTGGGATTTAACCAGAGGGAGAGCTGAGGAGCAAAAAGAATACCAAGTCCTGAAAGAATAAGAAGAACGAGAAAAAGAAGGATAAAGAGTGAGGAAAACAACCTCCAGAGCTCCTCTTTCTCCTCCTTTACCAGATACCTGGTAAAAAAGGGTATAAACAGGGCGGAGAGGAGAACTCCCACCAGAATGTTGTAGAGCATATTGGGAAGGGTATTGGCGCGGAAAAAGGTGTCCGAGGTCGAGCCGAAGAAAAAAGCGGACAAAAGGGCCTTCCAGACATAGCCCAAGAAACGGCTCAGTATCGTAGCCAGCATGATTATGCTGGCGTATTTGGCGATTCTTCCGTTGGTCACTATGGAGATTCGGGTTGAGGGTAATTACCCTTTGGTGGGACGAACTCTATTCCGGTGCACAAGCCGGAGAACTTATATGGGGAACCAAGCACTGGGGCATCCATTTGAACAATTACGTTTATGCCAATTCTCAGTTCCTGACCCTTGATTTCAAAAAGGCCGGTTTTGGCTACTTTAGGAGCATGGGCCTTAATGATCACCGATTTCAAATGAGGGTGTTCCACGACGATCATCTGCCCATCAGCTGTGGTTACGGGCACCCTTGCTGGTCTGATCATAACTTCTGCCACTTCCAGCACGGTGTTCCCTTTGCCATCAGTAGCCCGATCACCTACTTTCACCCAATTAGCGACATCCGGCTCCACGTTTCCCCAAACCAGGGTAACCAGGCAGTCCTGGGCGTAATCCTCCTGAGGCTGAAAAGCGTATTTGTAAAGGAAAAATGCCACCACCAAAATGAGTACTATCACAATCAATAGATCAAGGATATTTACTTTTCCAAAAAGCCTTCCTTTTTCGTCAAGAAGCGGCATCTCCTTCTCCTTCCTTTCCTTTTTAAATTCTCCTTATTTTAGCACCACTGGCGCGAAGCTTCTCCTCCATTTTTTCGTAGCCCCGTTCCACGTGCTCTATATCGTGAACTTCAGAACTCCCATTGGCCGCTAAGGCGGCAAGTACGAGGGATGCTCCCCCTCGCAAATTGGGGGAAGCGAGCTTCGCGCCAGTGAGGGATTCTACCCCTTGAATTACAACGCTCTGGCCCTCGATGCGGATATTGGCTCCCATTTTTCTCAATTCACTTACTGAAAGAAACCTGTTCTCGAAGACCGTTTCTGTAATTATGCTCGTTCCCTCGGCAAGAGCCAGAAGGGGAATCATTTGATTCTGAAGATCGGTGGGAAAACCGGGGTAGGGCATGGTCTTTATGTTAACTGCTTTTAACCTCCTTTTCGTCTTAATTGAGACCCTGTCTTTCGCTTGGGTGATCTGGGCTCCAGCTTCTTGAAGTTTAACCAGAAGGGGTTCCAGGTGTTGGGGTACTATTTCCTTGACAGTGAGTTCGCCTCCTGTTATGGCTCCAGCGATTAAATAAGTCCCTCCTTCAATGCGGTCTGGGATCACTTTGTGTTTGGTGCCATGCAGGTAGGGTACGCCTTTTATGCACAGTCTTTTCGTGCCGGCCCCTTTGATTTTGGCGCCCATTTTTTTCAAAAAATTACAGAAGTCCACAATCTCTGGCTCTTCCGCCACATTTTCTATGATCGTCTCTCCTTTGGCTAAGGTGGCCACCATGGTGAGATTAATCGTGGCCCCAACTGAGGGATAATCAAGATAGATACGTTTTCCTGTAAGGCGTGCGGCCTTTGTCTGAATTAAACCGTGTTCCAGACTTGTTTCCGCCCCCAGGGCCGAAAAGCCCTTCAGGTGAAAGTCCACAGGTCGGCTACCAATATTACACCCTCCGGGAAAAAGGATGCTTGTTTCCCTTTCTCTGGCTAGCAATGCCCCAAGGAAGGAAAGCGAAGCCCTCAGTTCTGAAGCTACGGGATCGATTATGTGGGGGGATACTGGACCACGAGAATCAATACTTAAGCTGTGTTTCTGCTGGTCGAAGGCCACCTTTGCTCCAATTTTTTCTAAAATTTTTATCATCTTTAAGACATCAGCGATTGCCGGGACATTCTCTAAGGTCACTTCGTCTTTTGCCAAAAGCGAAGCGGCGATCAGATGAACCGCTGAGTTCTTTGCTCCTTGAGTATGAATGCTTCCTTTAAGCGGTATTCCACCTTCAATTATGTAGTAGCTCATCCCTGGACTCCTTCAATCATCTCGATTTTATTTGACGAATTTTGGGCCGGAAGGAACGAGGGGGATTTTTCTGAAAGCCAAAGAAATGCAAAAGATATTCCCGGATTCTCAAAGCTGCCCGGCCATCACCAAAGGGATTGGGAGATTGGCTCATTTTGCGGTAAAGTTCTTGATCGAGGAGGAGCTTACGGCAGGCCTCCCTCACGCTCTCTCGCTCAACACCGACTACTTTTAAAACCCCAGCCAGAACACCTTCTGGTCTCTCTGTAACCCTGCGCGTAACAAGAACCGGACGATGAAAGGAGGGAGCTTCCTCCTGGATTCCTCCTGAATCGGAAACTATAAAAAGGCTTTTTTTCATTAGGCTTAAGAACTCAAGGTAATTGAATGGCTCAAAAATGTGAATGTTAGGCACCCCCTCTAGGATTGGAACGATGTTTTCCCTTACAACCGGATTTCTGTGCAACGAAAGCGCAATATCTATCCCTGAAAATTCCAGGGCTAGATCCTTAAGCGCTAAGGAAATTTGCTTAAGAGGCTCGCCCCAATTTTCCCTGCGATGCACTTCGACCAGGATAAAAGGCCGGGTGCTTGAAAGGGGCAAGGGGAGAGGTGTTTGATCCAGGTAAGGCTCCAGGCTCACTAAAGCATCGACCACTGTATTGCCCGTGACAAAAATCCTTTTAGCCTCCAAACCCTCACGCTCTAAATTCCTCTTTGCCTCAGGAGTAGGAGCAAAGTAAATATCAGCCAGGGCATCTGTTAGTGTCCTGTTCATTTCCTCTGGGTATGGATTGAAGCGATCGTGGGAGCGAAGTCCAGCTTCCACGTGGGCCACGGGTACCCGATGGTAATAGGCGGAAAGAGCACCAGCAAAAGTGGTCGTTGTATCCCCGTGGACCAAGACGAGATCGGGATTTAGTCTTTCAATGATGTTATCCAACCCCCTTAGGGCGTTAATGGTAATTTGAGAAAGGCTCTGGCGCTCTTCCATAATGTTCAAGTCGAAATCAGCCTTGATATTAAACAAGCTGAGCACTTGATCAAGCATTTCCCGGTGCTGGGCGGTAACTGCTAGGAAGTGCCCAAACTGATCGTCATCCTTTAAGGCTTTGACCACCGGGGCCATCTTAATAGCCTCCGGCCGAGTACCGAAGATTGTCAGGACGCGGAGGCGTTTATTTCGTTCCAAAAAGACGGTCTCCGGCATCTCCCAATCCGGGAACTATGTATCCATGACTGTTTAGATATTGGTCTACTGAAGCTGTGTAGACTAAAACGTCAGGGTGTGCCTGAAAAAGGGTGTTTACTCCCTCAGGGGCAGCAATGATGCACACAAACTTGATGTTTCTGGCTCCTTGCTCTTTCAAGACTTTTACGGCGTAAGCAGCAGACCCTCCGGTTGCGAGCATAGGATCAAGGACGATACTCTCTTTCTCATCAAGGTGTTCTGGAAGCTTGCAATAGTATGGAACCGGGGAGAGGGTCTCGGAATCCCTGTAGATTCCTAGATGGCCGACCAGGGCATTGGGAATTAGACGAAGGATACCGTTGGCCATTACTATCCCTGCCCTGAGGATGGGAAAAAGGGCGATCTTCTTTCCGTTGACCATCCTGACAGTGGTTCGGGCAAGAGGAGTTTCAACTTCTACCTCCATGGAAGGTAGGTCCCTGAAGACCTCGTAGGCAAGAAGCATGCTCAATTCTTCTACCAGCTCGCGAAACTCCTTGGGATCCGTGTGCTTATCTCGAAGCAGTGCCAGCTTATGCTGGATAAGGGGGTGACTAATTTCCAGAACGTTTTTCATCTCAGAACCATAAGGGGAAGCGCTCCGTGAGTTGACGCACGCTCCTTTTTACTTCTTCCAGAGCGTCTGGGTTGTCTCTCTCCTTTATTGCTTTGGCGATCAGCTTGGCGATTGTAACCATCTCTTTCTCTCGCATTCCTCGAGAGGTTAATGCCGGGGTTCCCAGTCGCATCCCTGAGGTGATGAAAGGACTCCTTGTTTCCCCGGGGATGGTGTTCTTGTTTACCGTGATATCCACCGAGTCCAAAAGGATCTGGGCGTCCTTACCAGTGATGTTCATATTCGTCAGGTCCACAAGCATCAGGTGATTGTCAGTGCCTCCTGAAACCAGTCGGAAACCCTCCTCGGACAATGCTGAGGCTAAGGTACGGGCATTTTTGACAACCTGTCTCTGGTATTCCTTGAAGTCATCATTCATAGCCTCTTTGAAGCAGACTGCTTTTGCCGCGATTACATGCATCAGAGGGCCTCCCTGGGTTCCAGGAAATACTGCCCTATCTATTTCTTTGGCTAAGTCGGAAATACACAGGATTAACCCTGAACGGGGCCCCCTGAGGGTTTTATGTGTGGTGGAGGTGACGACATGGGCATAAGGAACAGGAGAGGGGTGTTCCCCAGCTGCCACTAATCCAGCAATGTGTGCCATATCAACCATGAAATAGGCACCCACTTCATCACAAATTTCCCTGAACCGAGCAAAGTCAAAAATTCTGGGATAAGCCGTAGCTCCGGCTACAATCAGTTTGGGTTTATATTGTTTTGCCAGATCCCTGATCTGATCATAATCAATGGTTTCAGTATCTTCCCTGACTCCATAATGAACGAACTTCCATTGCTTTCCCGAAACGTTCACCGGACTACCATGGGTCAAATGTCCTCCGTGGGTCAAATTCATGGCTATAATTGTTTCCCCCAAGGGAACGAGCGCTGTATAAACAGCGATGTTAGCCTGGGCACCCGCATGGGGCTGAACATTGGCGTGCTGGGCAGAAAAAAGCGTCTTGGCCCTTTCGATCGCCAGGTTCTCGACCATGTCCACATACTCACAGCCCCCGTAGTACCTCTTACCCGGATATCCCTCAGCATATTTATGAGTTAGAACGGACCCCATGGCTTCGATTACGGCTCTGCTGGCATAATTCTCAGAAGCAATTAGCTCTAACTTGTTTCTTTGCCTGGCTTCTTCTAGGGCGATGAGTTCCTTTACTTCGGGATCAACTTCGCTTAAAGGCTTTCCAGAAACTTCAATTCCCATCATTTCACCCTCTTTTCCTCAGGATACTCTGCTCTCTTTCCACCCGTATAAGGTGGTCTGGTGCGGGCCAGAACCAGGTTTGCCTGACCCACAGTCTTTATTTTCACTCTTACCGGGATTGCCACTCTTTTTAAGTGCATTCCAATCAAAGTGTCTCCAATATCCATACCGTAGTCCGCTAAAATTGAAGAAATCAGACATGGGTCGCGCATCTGAGTGTAGGCATAGGCAGCCAGAGCGCCGCCCGCATGAAGCTTGGGAATGGCCAGCACTTCCTCCCAGCCGTGTTTCAATTGAATTTCCCTTTCTACCACAATTGCTCTGTTTAGATGCTCACAGCACTGAAAAGAAAGCTGGATGTTAAAGACATCCTTGGCTTCGGAAATAGCTTGGTAAACTTCCTCAGCGACCTCCATGTTCGAGGCGCTGCCAATCCTGGCGCCAATGATTTCTGAAGTGGAACAGCCGATGACAAGAATCTGTCCATTCCGAGGAGGGAAAAGCTGAAACATTTCCCAAAGGGCGGCCTTTACTTGTTCGTAAATTTTCAACATAACCCTCCTTCGATCTCAGCAATTTTCTTGACGCGACGAACGTGTCTTTCCTCTGAGGAAACCCCTGTTTCAAGCCAGGTTTCTACAATTTTTAACGCCAGTTTGGAACCGATAATTTTTCCTCCCAAACAGAGGACGTTGGCGTGATTGTGCTGGCGGGCTAATTGAGCGGATAAGGGGTCATGACAGAGCGCAGCTCTAACCCCTTTCACTTTATTAGCTACAATAGAAACGCCAATGCCTGTGGTGCATACCAAGATACCCAAGGAAAACTGACCTGCGGAAACAGCCTGAGCTACTTGAAGGGCATAGTCTGGGTAATCAACCGATTCCTCGGAAAAAGTGCCAAAATCTTTAATCTTAAAACCTCGGGAAAGCAGATAATTTTTGATTTCCTCCTTTAAGGCGTATCCGCCGTGGTCAGCGCCTAAGGCAATAACTAAGCTACTATTCTGATCCATTTTTCCTCACCTTCACCTTCTAAGCCGTGAATGACCAGGCCAATCCTGATAATCTTCCATAAATAGGAAACAACTTCTTCCTCAATTTTTTCACCGGGGCAGAGAACTGGAATCCCAGGTGGGTATGGAGCCACGATCTCGGAACTGATTTTCCCTACGGCATCCTTTAGAGGAATGAGACGGTGAGGCGCCTGGAAAGCCTCCCTGGGAGTCAGAACCTGCTCCGGTATTCCGGGCAATGTAGATCCTTCCAAATCTCGAAGTTCCTTGGGTGCTTTTCCGTTGGTTTGCTTAACTCTGCGCATCGCTTGAACTAATCGATCTATAGATTCCCAGGTGTCTCCGGTGCTAACTAAGCAAAGTACATTCCAGGGATCAGAGAGCTCAACTTCAACTCCTTCCTTTCTGAGCATCTTTTCCGCTTCTCTTCCCGAAATTCCGCTTTCCTTGAAATTTATGGTGAGCTTCATTGGGTCCAGATAAAAATCTCCGACTTTAGAGATGTCCTCCTCACCTAAACATTTCAAACCCTCAATTCTGTTCAATTCCGCTCGAGCGTATTCCGCTAGATCAATAGCTTTTTGCCAGATCTCTCTTCCGTAGTTCACCATTTGCCACCTGGAGGCGTCGAGGGAAACCGTAAGAAGGTATGAAGGAGAGGTTGTTTGCAGGATTAGAAGGGCGGATTGCAAACGATGGAGGTCAATTATTCCTTTATTGTAGTGCAACAGGGAGGATTGGGTTAAGCTTGAAAGAGTCTTGTGTGCACTTTGCGCCACAAGATCAGCCTTAGCTTTTAAAGCTGAAGGAGGAAAGCTCTCGTGAAAGATAAAGTGAGCCCCATGAGCTTCATCCACCAGGACGGGGAGTCCATGTTCATGGCAAATTTTCACGATTGAATAGCTGTCCTGTGTGACTCCATAGTAGTTGGGGGAGGTTAAAAAGATCGCCTTAGCTTTTGGGTACCTCTCAAGGGCAGCCTTAACCTCTTCCAGGTTGTTAGGGAAGGAGAAACCGCATTCCCATGAAAACTTTGATGGCAGGTATCTAGGAAACGCTCCGCTTAAAATCAACCCACCAATAGCTGACCTGTGTGAAGCGCGAGAGATAATAATCTCATCTCCTTCAGTCACTGAAGAGAAAATCATTGCCAGAATGCAACCGGTAGTCCCGTTGACCACAAAAAAAGTTTGATCAGTCCCGAAAGCCTGCGTCGCCAAATCCAAAGCCTCTTTGATGATTCCTCGTGGTGTCAGAAGATGGTCCAGCGGAGCAATTTCCGTGAGATCCAATCGAAATACATTTTCTCCCAGGAACTCCTTCAGGGTTAAGGGCGCACCGCTACCCCCCTTATGCCCGGGAATATGCATGGGAAGCCTTTTCTCCTTTAAGAAGGAGAGAAGACCCTCAAAAAGTGGCATTCGCTTCTGGTCCGTTTTCGCCTCTCCTTTGAATAATAATTCATGGTCGGGGCGGCCGGATTTGAACCGACGACCTCTTGGTCCCGAACCAAGCGCTCTACCAAGCTGAGCCACACCCCGACGCATTTGCTTAAACCCCTAATCAGTGATTTTGAATATAAAGGAAGGGGTAATACATGTCAATTTAAGGCTCAGGTAGTAAGCGAGAGATTAAAGCCGCAATCTCGGCTCTGGTTGCTTCCTTGTCAGGCTCAAACTTTCCATCCGGATATCCGTCCCAGGCGCCCTGCCAGGCCCCGGTTTCTATATACTGAAATGCCCAATGGTCTGGAGAAAGGTCAAGAAAAGTAGGAGGGAAATTTCTGGGAACTAAGGGCCAAGCGATGATGCGAGCGATCATACTAGCTACTTCCGACCGTTTTACCGGCTGCTGAGGCAGAAAAGTACCATCAGGGTATCCTTCAATCACGCCACCTTTGTACAGGCGCTCAATGTATGGAGTAGCCCAGAAATTTGGCTCCAAATCCTTGAAGTTGGCACTTCCTTCTTTCACCATTTTGATATTGAAGCTCAAGGACAGGATCTTGGCCAGCTCTGCGCGAGTAATTGTGTTATCGGGCAAAAAGTTGCCATCAGGATATCCGCTGAGGGCACCTGAAGAAACCAGCCGCGCGATCTCCTTTTTGGCCCAGTGGTTTTTTATATCCGGAAAAAGCACAGTGACGAGAATAGGAGTGTTTTCTCTGGAGAAGCCATCAGAGACTACTAATGATATCTGGTATGCTCCTGGCTTTACTCCTCCAGTGGAAGCAAGTGTCAGTGTACAGGTTGAGGTATAGCTGTCTACCTTTAGTAAGGGAGAAAACGAACCTTGCATATTAGGAGGGAGGTTTTCCAGCTGGAAAGTCAGGTTCGATTCCGCATGCGTGTGATAAATATAAAAGCCCAAGTTTGCCTGCTCTTCTGAAAAAAGGTAAACATTTGAGCTGGAAAGCTTTGCTTCCAAAGCTTTCTTTTCTTTTAAGTTCAGGACCGTGAGCTTAATCTGGTCTCCGAAATCTGCGGTAATTTCCAGAAGGTAATTGGCAGGGAGGTAACTGGAGTCAGTCCTAAGAACCAATTGGGAGATTCCGGGGATCCCGACTTCCTCAGGCTCGAAAGAAAGCTCAATGTTTGCGGGAACCTGCTTTACCGAAAACTTAACCCTTTTTGCAGGATCGGGCGTTCCCAGGACCACCATGTTCACCCTTACCTCGCTTGAAGGAAGAAGTTCGATCTGTGAGGGTAAAACGAAGAAGCTTTCCTCTTCCTGGGCCATTCCCTCATAGGGAAAAGCGAAGTTCACAGTAAAAATGGCTATAATGAGTACCAAAATTAGGCTACCTTTTATTTTCATTCTTTTCCGCCCCAATGTTTTATTTGTTGCTCTTCCTTTCTGGCAACTGACAAATTATGGTAAGTGTTTAAGAGGGCAAAAATCAAGATTGTGACCAGGAGGCACAGTGCGATTAAACCTAGGTAGCGATAAGAAATGGAAAGAGAAAGACTGAATTTTGCCCACCACAATGCAGCGAGGACCAAGGAAAGGAAGAGAAAAGTAAGATAAAGCCTAAAGAGAAAGCGGTACTTCTGGTTTCTTTTTTTTAAATTCCTCGACAGCTCTCGTCCTGCAATAAGGGGGGTTCCGCATTTAGGGCAAGTTACGCTCCCTTCGATAGGGCTCAAAGTCCCGCAGATGGAACAACGTTCCATTAACTGAAACCCGCAGCGATTGCAGTAAAGAGAGTTCGGTTCGTTCTCATATCCACAATAGGGGCAAAATAGAGAGCGAGAATCCTGGCCGAAAGTGCCTGGCCCACTCAAAGGCCGGAAACAATTGGGACAAAAGCGGTGACCAGGTTCTACCTCTGTTCCACAATAAGCACAAATTCTATGGGGCATAGCCTTTCCCTCCGGGCCCCCTTGAATCATTTTTGTTTATTTTAACAATCCAGCGGTAGTTTTAAAATTCTATTCCCTTTTGCGCAGGAATGCCCTTTTTGTAAGCGTGTTTAATTTCCCTGATTTCGGAAACGGTATCTGCTATGTCAAATATTTCCTTCGGAGCTCCCCGGCCCGTAAGGATCAGGTGAAGGGTTGAAGGTTTAAGGGAGATTAATGCAAGAAGATCCTCCAGGCTTATTAAACCCAGGGATAAAGTTACAAAAATTTCGTCCAGAATCACGATATCGTATCGACCGCTCTGAATTTTTTCCCTCGCTAACTTGAGCCCTTCCCTCGCGGCGTTGATATGGATATCAAGGTCACCTCTGTCTTTATGCACAAAGCCACGTCCACAGTAGACTATTTCCAGGAAAGGGTGGAGGAGTTGGCACGCTCTATGTTCGCCACTTTCCTGGTTTTTTATAAATTGAAGAACAAAGGTCTTCATTCCATACCCTGCGGCCCGAAAAGCAGTGCCCAGGGCAGCCGTTGTCTTTCCCTTTCCATCCCCGGTGTAGACGATGATTAATCCTCTTCGAGAACTATCCTGATTTTCGGAACAGTCTTTCCGCATGATATGAGCTCCTTACAAGTGGTCCGCTTTCCACCTGAGAAAACCCTGATTTCAGCGCTTCCTCTTTTAGCTCCTGGAACTCCTCGGGCGTGTAAAATTTGGATACTGGCAGAAGATCCAGACGCGGTCTCAAGTACTGGCCAATTGTAATTATCTGGCAGCCATTCTCCCTCAGGTCATAGAGGAGAGAACGGATCTCAGAGCGAGTTTCTCCCAGGCCTACCATAAAACCCGATTTAATTGAGGCTTTAGAGGAAAAACTGCTGGCCTTTCGGAGAACCCCTAAGGAACGCGAATAATTAGCTTGCGGCCGGACTTTGGAATAGAGCCTGGGAACTGTCTCCACATTATGAGCGAAGACATCAGGTGAGGATTCTAACACTTGAGCCAGGGGCTTCTCCTGCCCCTGAAAATCTGGCACCAGGACCTCTACATAACAACCTGGGTTCTCTGCCCTGATGGCCCTCACGGTTTCAGCATAATGACATGCTCCTCCGTCTGGGAGGTCGTCCCTTGTGACGGAGGTCAGGACTACGAATTTTAAGCCCAAACGATTAACTGCCTGGGCTACGCGCACGGGCTCTGCGGGATCAGGTTTTTCTGGGAACCCATGCTCCACCGCACAAAAGCGACAATTTCTCGTGCAAACATTCCCTAAGATTAGGAAGGTAGCAGTGCCAGAAGAGTAACATTCACCTAAGTTAGGGCACCTCGCTTCTTCACACACGGTATGCAGTTTAAAATCCCTTAGGAGCCTGCGGAGATTATTTGTCTCGTTACTCCATAAGTTGTTACTCTTTATCCATGGAGGCAGCTTTTTTCCCTGCATTTGTATTACTATATCTTTAAAACAAGGAGTTAGAGTTGTCAAAATCTAAGCGAGGGAGAGTAAGGATCAGAAAATGTTACTCTTCGGTACCGCGGGAGTACCAAGAAGTTCCAAAGATCCCTCAACTGTTTCGGGAATAGAGACCTTACACAGGCTAAATTTAGAGTGTTTGGAGATCGAGTTCGTACAAAAGGTCTCAATTAGTGAAGCAACCGCAAAAAGGGTCAAGGAAAAAGCGGAACAATTGAGCATTCTTCTTTCCATTCATGCTCCCTACTATATTAACCTGAATTCCCATGATCCGGAAAAAAGGGCCGCTTCTAAAAAGAGGTTAGAGGATGCTGCAAAGGCAGGACAACTCGTAGGGGCTACAGATATTGTTTTTCACCCCGGATTTTATCAGGGAGATTCACCAGAGATTGCCTATAGAACGATCAAGGAGGAGCTCCTGGAGATCACTGGGAAACTTAAGGAACTGGAAATAAACGTTACTTTAAGAGCGGAAACGACAGGGAAGCACAATCAGTTCGGATCTTTGGAAGAGACCCTGCGCCTGGCAGCGGACCTTCCAGGATTGAAGCCCTGTATAGACTTCTCCCACTTGCACGCTCGCCGCCAGTATCACGGGAAAGGGGATTTTCTCAGGGACATTCGTATGATGGAAAGTACCATTGGTCCGGAATCCCTCCAGGAAATGCACATTCACTTATCCGGCATGCATTATTCCAAAGGGGGAGAGGTAAATCACCTTAACCTGGAGGAATCGGATTTCCCCTATCTAGAGCTTTTGGAAGCATTATTCGAGAGTAAAATTTCAGGAAGAATAATTTGCGAGAGCCCCAACCTGGAGGAAGATGCTACCATGCTCAAAGGCCAGTGGTTGAATATTTTTCACCGATAGTTAAGTGCCTATATTTATAGGGGTTGTATTCAGGATTTTCTCGATTACGCTTTCGCTGGTCTCTCCTCTCAAACGAGCCTCGGTCTTTAGCAATATCCTATGAGGGAGGGCGAATGGGGTTGCCAGTTTTACGTCATCGGGGGCAACATAATTTCTTCCCTGCATGACGGCTAAGGCCTGACTCAGATGCAAAAGGGCTATGCTTCCCCGAGGGCTTGCTCCCAGGTAAACATCCTCGTTTTTCCGTGTAGCTCCTACTAAGGAGACAATATACTGATAAACAGTTTCGTCTACAAAAACCTCTCTTGTACACCTTTGTGCTTCCTGGAGCTCCATTTGATTTGCTACCGGCTCCAGTGAGTAAATGGGATGTGTTGACCTTAGCCTCTGGAGCATCTCTTGCTCGTAATGCTCCTCGGGGTACCCTAATTTTAACCTGATGATAAAACGATCCAGCTGGGCCTCGGGTAAGGGAAAAGTTCCCTCGTATTCGATTGGGTTCTGAGTTGCCATAACGACAAAAGGTTCCTCCAAGTGATAAGTGACTCCATCGATAGTCACTTGCCTTTCTCCCATAGCTTCAAGCAGGGCGGATTGGGTTTTAGGCGTAGCTCGATTTATTTCATCAGCCAAAAGAAAATGGGTGAAGATGGGCCCTGGTTTAAATTCAAACTGCTGGGTTTTCATATTGAAAACGGAGAGTCCCAAGATATCTGAGGGGAGAAGATCCGGGGTAAACTGGATTCTTTGAAAATTGCAGCCGAATGAGCGAGCGAGGGAACGACAGAGCATTGTTTTTCCTACCCCTGGAACATCCTCCACCAAGATATGCCCTCCAGCTAAGACCGCAGCCAGAGCCATGGTTATCGCCTCCTTTTTGGAAACGATAACTTTTTCCACGTTGTTTAAAACTCTATCCGTTAGATTTTGTACTTCCTGCGGTAGCATGAGCCTCAATAAATTTCCAGAGTTCTTCTGGGACGGGATACCCTTCGACAACTTCCAAGGTATCCCAGTCCTTGACTCTGTCTATGAACAGGATCCCGTTTAAATGGTCGATTTCGTGTTGTAGAACTCTGGCAAGTAGGCCCTCGGCCTCAATTTCTACCTTCTTGCCATCCTTGTTAAGACCGACGACCTTCACCCAGCTCCACCTTTCCACTTCTGCGTAAATACCGGGGAGGCTGAGGCAACCCTCCTTATCAGCTTCTTTTCCTTTATGAGAGACCATCTTCGGGTTTATTAGGGCTATAGGTCCTTCCCCAATGTCAGCCACGATGATCTGCATGGGTATGCCTACCTGAATGGCAGCCAGACCAATTCCCTTCGGTTCCGCGGCATACATCGTTTCGATCATCTCCCCGATAATCTTTCTGACCTCTAAGTTAACCGTCTTGATGGCCTTGGCCTTTTTTCGCAGAGTCGGATTGGGAAAAGTAATTACTTTCCTCGTGGGCTTATCCCTCGTAGAGTTTGTACCTTCTGATGTTCTCATCAGCGATGGCCTGGATTTTCTTGAGTTCCTCTTCTGCTCCTGGTTTAAACAGGTGTCGGAACCGAGCCTGAGGTTTCAGGTAATCCTCAACCGGACGAGGTTTGGGAGTTATTTTTACTACTGAAGTGATCTCCCCATTTTCCATTTCAAATAGAGGATATAGTCCGGTCTGTACTGCCAGGCGAGCAATTTTAATGGTCAAGGAAGTGTCGTGGCCCCAACCCAGGGGGCAGGGAACGTGGATTTGCAGAAATTTTGGCCCCTTGATCCCTGCGGCTTTCTGTACTTTTCTCTCCAGGTCCCGGTAGTATCCTACTGAGGTCACGGCCACGTAGGGAGCCCCGTGTGCGGCAACAATTTGAGCTACAGGCTTTTTATCCGTAGGATTACCGAAGGAACACCCTCCCGCAGGACTGGTAGTGGTTGAGGCATCAAAAGGGGTCAACCCGGAGCGTTGTACCCCAGTGTTCATGTAAGCTTCGTTATCGTAAACGATGAATAATATGTTATGACCACGCTCAATAGCTCCAGATAGAGCTCCGAATCCAATGTCCGCAAATCCTCCATCCCCTCCCTGGGCGACGACAATAGCTTCATCTTCCCGGCCTAAGGCTTTCAAGGCAGCCTCTATGCCTGAAGCAACCGCGGGAGTATTTTCAAACAGGGAATGGATCCACGGGACCTCCCATGAGGATTGGGGGAAATTGGAGGAGAAGACTTCGAGACAGCCCGTGGCATTTGCTACTATTACATTTGGCCCAAGGGCGTTTAGCACTAAACGAGCGGCCAAAGATTGACCGCATCCTGCGCAGGCGGTATGGCCCGGGGCAAAAAGGTTATTGTTATAAGGTTGTGAGACTCCAATTTGATACATTTCTACACCTCTTCCAATAGTTCAGGGTTCAAATCCAGGAAGGTGCATAAATGGTCGCTTTCCTGAGCTAATCTCAGACCCTTGAGCACCGTCTCCCTGGTTACGTCACGGCCTCCCAAACCTACCACAAAACCACTGAGTCTGGGAACGTTAGCCTTTCCATAAAAAGCAGCTCTTATCTCTTGAGCGAGAACGCCGGTGGCGCCTAAAGATATGTCCTTTTCCATCACTATGACAATTTTTGCCCCGGAAAGGGCACGCACGATCTCCTCAAAGGGGAAGGGGCGGAAGGCCCTGATTTTCAGTACCCCAACCTTTTTCCCCTCCTGTCTTAATTCTTGAGCGATGGCTCTCAAGTTGCTAACAAGGGACCCCATAGAGACAAAGATTATTTCGGCATCTTCCATTAAATAAGTGTCTATCAAGTCACCGGAGAATCGTCCGAATTTTTTCTTAAACTCCTGGGCAACCTCCACGATTACCTGACGGGCGTTTTGCTGCGCCTTATGAAGCATATAACGAGCCTCGGTATAGAACTCGGGGTCAGTTTTTGTTCCCATGGTTAAAGGAGCTTTAGGAGTTAAATAGAATACCGGCTTATAAGGGGGCAAAAAATCATCCACCTCTTCCTGAGTAGGAAGGGAAACGGGCTCAAAGGAGTGCGTGAGAATGAAGCCGTCCATGCCGATCAATACCGGCAATAGGACCCTATGGTCCTCCGCAATTTTGAAAGCCTGGATGTGCATATCTAACGCTTCCTGGTTGTCTTCGGCGTAGAGTTGTACAAAACCTGTATCTCGGGCTGCGAGAGAATCTTGAATGTCGTTGTGGATAGTTAAGGGAGCGGAAATTCCTCTGTTGACGGCAGTTAGTACAACTGGCAGTCTCAGGCCCGCCATATTGTAAAGAACTTCAAGCATCAACAGGAAACCTTGAGAGGTAGTGGCTGTATAGGCACGTGCTCCAGCGGCAGAAGCTCCCAGGACAGCGGAAGCGGCGGAGTGTTCGCTTTCCACACGGATGTTTTCGGCTTTCAAAAGCCCATCCGCTACCATCTGGGAAAGGTTCTCCACAATGTGCGTCTGGGGAGTAATGGGATAGGCTGCAATCACGTTAGGGCGGCAGAGCCTGACTGCTTCTGCTACCCCCCGTGAGCCCTCAAGAACAACGGTTTTCCTTACCTGAGCCATCATCTTACCTCCGGTCTCATTTCAATATCGTGAACCGGGCATTCCTCCGCGCAAATACCGCAGCCTTTGCAGTAATCCAGGTCAGCATAAAAATTCTTTTTATCAGCCTTAAAGATGCATCCTTCCGGGCAAAGTTTTTGGCATAGACCACAGTCAGTGCAGCGAATGTGCAGAAATTCAGGATAAAATACTCGCCACCCCCCTGTCTTGTTCAAGCGAGAGGAACCGGGGGCTGCGACTCCTCCTAAAGTAATTTTCATTATTGACCTCCTTTGACAAGCTTATAGGCGTATTCTGCAGCTTCTTCGTTTTTCCTGGCGATTTCGCCGGAGAAGCGGTGTCGAATAGATTCCTTCACCCCTTCGAGAGTGACCACTCCAGTCAGCCCGGCAAAGGCTCCAATGAGAATCGTGTTTGGGATTGGCCTCTGTAGGATTTCTAAGGCGATGCGCGTGGCGGGAACAGTGGCTACCCGGAATCGATTGCCCTCAATTTTAATCTCCTCGGGCTTCTTCTCACTGTTAATAAGAACATAACCTCCATCTTTCAGCCCGCTGAAGATATCGTAGGCACCGATGAGCGTTGCGTCCTGTACGATCAAAAAATCCGGGTTGTAAACGTGAGTGCGCATAAGAATTTTTTCTTCCGAGATACGGACAAATGCCTGTACAGGCGCCCCCATCCTTTCAGACCCGAAAGACGGTATTGCTTGCGCGTACTTTCCATCCGCGTGAGCCGCGATTGCCAGAAGTTCAGCCGCCGTTACGACTCCTTGTCCTCCTCTTCCGTGAATCCTGATCTCTTTCATCTTTAAAACTCCTAAATTAGTTTTGTCATTAGCCTTATACAAAACACACCCTTACGCTCTCCGGTTAGAGTTAGGGCCGAAAACACGAGCCTAACACTATTAGATTGCCTTCTAGTCCTCGCCCCGGAACTTACTCTGATCAACCCTCCTTTACTTGAGATTTTGGGTGTCCCGATTCAGGCTTTTATCTTGCTGGTGCTTCCTGTGGTAATCCTCTATTGCCGCTTTTAAAGCCTCCTCAGCAAGAACAGAACAATGAAGCTTTACCGGTGGTAAGCCACCGAGAGCTTCCACCACTGCTCTATTGGATATTTTTTCGGCTTCGTCCAGAGTCTTTCCCTTTACCAGCTCAGTAACCATGGAACTTGTGGCGATAGCTGCACCACAGCCGAATGTCTGAAACTTTATGTCAGCAATTCTGCCATCCTCAACCTTGATCATGAGCTTCATAACGTCCCCGCAAACTGGATTGCCTACTTCTCCCACTCCATCGGGATCAGGAATTTCGCCCATATTACGAGGATGGAGAAAATGCTCCATTACTTTTTCCCCATATTGTATACTCATGTTGCTACTACCTTCCTTTTTTTAAATGATAACACTTTTTTATAGCAAAAGATTGCTAAATTTGAGGCTTGCGAAAGGAAATTAAAATGTTCGACTTGATAATTGTGGGAGCAGGAACAGCGGGTTACATAGCAGCCCTTTATGCCGCCAGGCATAACCTGAAGGTAGCCTTAGTGGAGAAAGATAAACTCGGTGGAGTTTGCCTCAATCGAGGATGCATTCCCTCTAAAGCCCTTATCGCCTCTGCAGAGGTTTTCGAGAAAATAAATAGAGCGGAGGAATTCGGGATAAAAGTAGAGGGAAGGGTCATTCCCAACATGGATGCCATAGTTGATCGGAAGAACAAGGTAGTTGAGACCCTCAGACGGAGCTTAGAAGGCCTCATCAAAGTAAATAAGATCGCTTTTTTTGAAGGCCAGGCGAGGGTTCTGTCCCCCGGATCAATCCAGGTTGGTCAGGAAATCTTGAAGGGGAAAAACTTGCTCATTGCTACTGGCTCTTCGCCTGCCAATATTCCCGACTTTCCTATTGATGGGACGAGCGTTCTTTCCACGGATCACATCCTGGAACTGAGAAACATTCCAGAACATTTAATTATAATTGGTGCCGGAGCTGCTGGTTGCGAAATTGGGACCTTCTTTGGGACATTAGGTGCCCAGGTAACCATCCTGGAAATTCTCCCAAGGGCTCTGCCTCAGGAAGACCCTGATATCTCCCGCCTTCTGGAACGAGAAATGAGGAAAAGGGGAATTCAATTGAGGATGGGGGTTAAGGTGGAGGGCATGGAGAGGATTGAAGAAGGGTTAAGGGTATTCTTATCAGAGGGCGAGATAATCCAGGGCAGCATGGTCTTTGTCTCTGTGGGCAGAAGCTTTAACAGCAAAGGTTTTGGACTTGAGGAAATTGGGATTTCTTTGGGGCCAAAGGGAGAAATAGTGGTCGATCCCTTGATGCGCACCTCTCTCCCTAATGTTTTCGCCGCAGGCGATGTAATTGGCGGCCTCCTTCTGGCACATGTAGCCTCTGAGGAAGGGAAGACCGCTGTGGATGCTATTCTGGGCCAGGGAAGGCCAATCAATTATCACAAAATCCCCTGGGGTATTTTCACCATGCCGGAGATAGGGAGATTTGGCCTTACTGAGCCTGAAGCTCGCGAAAAGTACGGAGAAATCAAGGTGGGCCGTTTTGCATATCGTTCCCTGGGCAAAGCTCACGCTATTTCGGAAATCTCAGGTGAAGTGAAAATAATTTCCAAAAGGGAAGACGGGGAAATTCTCGGAGCCCATATTATAGGTGCCTTTGCCGCTGATTTAGTTCAGGAGATATCTCTGGCGGTTCAGGCAGGGGCAAGAGAGGAAGACTTGGCCCGTGCTATTTTTGCTCACCCCACTTTATCGGAAGCGGTAATGGAGACCATCCATGACCTGAAAGGCCTCTCCTTACACAAGCTACCATCAGGTTAGTAAAGGGGCTGTTTTATTAATTTTTATTTGATCGGAGATGAATAAAGTTCTTTATTTTTTAAATTGATTAGTTTATTATTTTTCTCAAAGGTGGGTAAATGCGAAAAAGGCTAATTGAAGGGAGCTACAGATTACCTTGGAAGAGGAAAAATCCACTAAAAGGCAGATATTATTAATTCTTAAGAAAAAGGGCAAAATGACCATTGCTGACTTAGCGAGGGAGCTGGAAATTACTCCCATGGGGGTCAGACAGCACCTCTCCTTACTGGAAAGGGACGGCCTGGTTGCCACAAGGATCATGCGCAAGCCTATGGGGCGTCCAGTATACGTCTACTCCTTAACCGAGGAAGCCGACAACCTATTTCCCAAAAAATACGAGGACCTTTTAGAGTCCATAATTGAAAACGTAGTTCTGCTTGATGGCGCCGAAAAGCTTGACCAAATACTTAAAACAAGAGCTACCAGGATAGCCGAACTCTATCACGGAAGGTTTGACAATCTGGATCTTGCCGGGAGAGTGGAGGAACTGGAACGGGTGCTGAACGAGATGGGCTACTTAGTAGAGGTTAAAAAGATAAACAATCATTCCTTTGCCCTGGATAACTATAATTGTATCCTGAATTCTATTGCCAGGAAGTATCCCCAAATATGCAAGTGGGAGCTTGAGACATTCAGGACCCTCCTGGGAGTGAAGGTGGATAGGATTTCCGATCTTGCCACAGGAGGACTCAATTGCTCCTTCCTGATCCAGGGAATTCCACAGGATTGAATTACTTCCTTCTTTCAAAGCGGCGAAAGAAAGCATAATAAACCAGCGAAGAACACAGGTACAGGCTAATTGTAATGTAAAAAGAGAGGCTGAAGGAATACCTGTGGATTATTGTCCCTCCCAGAAAGGCTGAAATAGTCCAGGCTCCGTTCCAGGCGAAGGTAGTCATGCTGTTAGCCAGCTCCCTGTGTTCCGCGGGAACTGCTTCCATATTAAAGAGGTTTTGAATTGGCGAGGACATATTCATCAAGGCACCCCTGATCCAGAAGGAAAGAACAGCAAGCGGAAGCGAGGGTGCTAAGGCCAGGATAAGCATGAAGGGAATGGAAAGGAGTTGTGTTCCCACTATGGTATTTATCAAGCCAAACTTTTTGGAGAGCAAGGGTCCCAAAAGGAAGCCCAGGACCATCAAGGCCTGAAGCACCGCAAAGTAAATCCCAATTTGATTCGTGGAAGCACTGAAGACCTCTCTAAAGTAGAGGTTTAAGAAGGGAATAATCAGCCCAGCGCCCATCCCTATTAAAGCGTAAGGCAAGGAAAGCTTGAGCAAGTGGATAATCGTATCCCAATTTGGTTTAGTGAACCTGTTGGCTCCATCCTCAATTTTACTTTCACTAATGAACAGGTAAGGCAAAATTCCCAAAACGCCCATTATCGCACCGGTGGCCAACGAGTACTGAAGAGATGTTAGCTCCTTTGCCCCCAGCGCTTGATAAAGATGGGGAAGATATCCCCCAATCAAGTTTCCTATGATCCCTGCAAGGACGCCAACAGCCATGGAAAAGGCAAAAAGGTGCGCCCTTTCTCGGCTGGAACTATTGCGCATAAAAAAAGGCGAGGAAATTAACCGGGAAACAGTTACGACAGAGCCCACAAAGAGGTTAGCGCCCATAAGTACACCAGGAGAAAGGTAATAAGATTGAACAAGATAGCCCAGAGAAGCAAGGAGGGTGGTAAGAGCCAAGATCTTTCGTGATTCATACTTTCTTGCCAGATAAGCGGATGGTAAAGCCATGACGATAGTTCCCAGGGAGCCAAAGGAAAGCACCCTCCCGATGATTTCCTCAGAGACCCCAGCTTCTCTGAGGTAAAGGTTAAAGAGCAAACTGAATGCAGAAAATCCGATGTTTGTTAAGAAACTACCGAGAAGGAAAAACCGCGCGTTTGCCTGGAAAGAACGCACAGCTCCCCAATATTCTGTAATTCCTATTTTGAATTTTGCCAATCCCGAAACCACAGATTAAAATTATTACCGGAAAAATTAACCTTGAAAAGGGGATGTGCCATGCAGAAGCTTAGTCGTGATGAAGTGGTGGAAGCGATTAAAGAAAATCTCTGGCCCCATTATGCCTTTCAGAAAGAAATCAGGGAAAAGGGACCCAAAGTATTAGTGAAGGGGGAGGGTGCGCTTCTCTGGGACATTGAGGGGAAAGAGTACATCGATGGGCACTCCATTCTTTGGGTGGTGAACGTGGGCCACGGAAGAAAAGAAATTGTTGATGCCATGGCCGAGCAGGCAAATAAAATTGCCTATGCCAGTCTTTTTGGAGGCTATTCCAATGAGCCCGCCGGGATCTTAGCCCAGAAATTAGCCAAGATCACTCCGGGAGACCTTTGGGTTTCTTTTCTCGTTTCAGGGGGTTCAGAAGCTGTGGAGGTAGCTATCAAAATTGCCCGACAATACCAGACGCTCAAAGGTTTCCCTCAGCGCTTTAAGGTTATAGCCCGAAAGGAGTCCTACCACGGTGCCACTTTAGGGGCTCTGTCGTGTACCGGCTTAAGGGTGTATCGTACCAGCTTTGAGCCGCTACTCCCTGGCTTTGTCCACGTCCCGCCTCCTTATTGCTACCGTTGTGAGTATAACCTTGAATATCCCTCCTGCAACCTTCAATGTGTCAAAGCCATTGAGGAAGCCATTCTGTGGGAAGGTCCCAAGACCGTGGCTGCGGTGATTGCCGAACCCATCATGAGCGCTGCTGGCGCTCTTGTCCCTCCTCCAGAGTACTTTCCTCGGCTGCGTCAAATTTGCGATCAATACGGTGTACTTCTGATTATTGACGAAGTTCTCAATGGATTTGGGCGTACAGGGAAGTTTTTTGCTATTGAACGCTATGGTGTAATTCCCGACATAATGACTATGGCTAAAGCCATGAGCGGGGGATATGCTCCTATAGGCGCAGCCATCTCGAGAAAGGAGATTTCCGACGCTTTTCAGGATTATATGATGATGCACGGTATCACTTTCGGGGGACATCCTGTAGCCTGCGTCGCTGCCCTAAAAAATATAGAAGTTCTTGAAAGGGAAAACCTTCCTGAAAGAGCGGAAAAGATGGGGGAGGAGCTCAAGAAATTACTGGAGCCTCTGAAAAAACATCGCATGGTGGGCGACATCAGAGGGATAGGATTGCATTTTGCTATAGAGTACGTCATGGATAAAGGGACGAAAGCCAGAATCCCCAGCGATCAGCGCGTTGCCGCAAGAGTAGAGGAACTTTGCTGGAGTAAAGGGCTCTACCTTTGCAGAGCTTCTGTCGATAAAACCTACATTGCTCCGCCTCTGAGCGTTACCTATGAACAGCTTCAAAGGATAGTTGAGATCCTTGACCAATCGATCGCCGAGGTGGAAAGAGAGATTTTTGCCTAAGGTAAAGGCCCCTTTTACCATATCCTGCTCGACGAAATAACTCCAGGAGGAAATTCAGTAAATGGAGAGGGAACTCAGGACAAAATTTTATTTGGTCAGGCACGGGAGTACTGCCTGGAATGAAATCGTTCGGTTTCGAGGTTCTGCAGACATTCCTTTAAGTGAGAAAGGGCTAAAGCAGGCTGAGGCTCTTGCCCGTTTTCTCAAAGATGTTAAATTTTCAGCAATTTATACTAGCCCTCAAAGGCGAGCCCGGGATACCGCAAACATAATCAATAAATTCCAGAGGCTCTCTATTCAAGAACGCCCAGAGCTGAAAAGCGTGAATTACGGAGCATGGGAGGGAAAACTGGAGGGGGAAGTTGCCCGGGATTACCCCGAGCTTTATCGGGAATACCTTGAGCACATAGAGAACTTCCGCTTTCCTCAGGGAGAAACCCTTGAGGATTTAAAGGATAGGTCCCTGCGGGTGATAAATGAGGCGCTTTCCACCTACAATGGAAGAGATATCCTGATTGTGTCCCATCAGGTAGTAACCAGGGTTTTAGTCTGCGCACTCCTGGGAATCAGCAATGCTCTTTACTGGCAAATAGGGCAGGATCCGGGTTGCTTGAACATATTTGAACACCATCGGGGGAAATTCTACCTGAAACTGCTGAATTACTGCCCGGAATTCCAGGATTAGGGTTAGAAGAAAAGCGGCATCCCGAACTTATCTGCTCGCTTTTTCTAACATAAGGAGGCTAAGCTCGTTAGCTTTCCGAATAATTTCTTCCTCCTGGACTCTGGCTACTTTTCCTTCTTCCACGACTACCTCGCCATTGACAATGGTAGTATCTACGATGTGGCTATCTCCGGAGTAAATCAAAGCAGCCAATGGATCGGCAAGAGCCCCGGCATAACCGATCTGATTAATATTGATCAAAACAAGGTCAGCCGCCTTGCCCGGCTCTATAGCTCCTATCTCGGAAAAGCCCAATACCCGTGCTCCCCCAACTGTAGCCATTTGAAAGACCTGGGCGGCGGTAATTGACTGAACCCCGTGGGTTAGCTTGTGCACTAAAAGGCAGGAGCGCAATTCCCCTAACATGTCCGAAGAATCATTGGAGGCGCTGCCATCGACGGCGAGGCCCACATCGATTCCCAGCTCCTGCATTAAGGGGATAGGGGCTACCCCGGAACCCAATCGCATATTTGAAGTTGGACAATGAGCCACTTTGGATCCCGTATCTTTGATCTTTCTCAACTCCTCCTCTGTTAAGTATATACAGTGAGCAAACCAGACATCCGGGCCCAACCAACCCGTGCTTTCCAGGTATTCTAAGGGTCGCATTCCCAACCGTGATAGACAATATTCCTCTTCGTCCCTGGTCTCTGCCAGATGAGTATGGAGGCGAACATCCTTTTTGCGACCAAGCTGGGCTGTCAGTACCAGGAGTTCTCGCGATACAGAAAAGGGGGAACAGGGTGCAAGGGAAATGCGCAGCATGGAATAGGGTGAGGGGTCGTGGTATTTAGCGATCAACCTCTCACAATCTTTAAGGATGGTCTCCTCATCCTGAACCACATCGTCTGGAGGCAGCCCTCCTCTGCTTTCTCCGAGAGACATACTTCCCCTGCAGGGCTGGAACCTTATCCCCACCGTTTTCGCGGCCTCAATCTCCGCATCGACAAGGTCCTGGGGGGCACCTTTCGGGAATACATAGAATTGATCGGTGGTTGTTGTACATCCTGTTTTTAAGAGCTCAGACATTCCCAGAAGGGCACTCCAGTAGACTATTTCAGGGTCAATATTGCGCCAAATCTGATAAAGGGTTTTCAACCACGGGAAGAGCTCTGCATCTTGAACCAGGGGTAAATTCCTTTGGAAGGTCTGATAAAGGTGGTGGTGTGTGTTTACCAGCCCGGGGATTACCACTTTATCCTTAGCGTCAATGATCCTATCGGATGGGGTTTTAATCTCGCCGCCTACTGCTTTAATCCTGTTTCCTTCAATCAGGATATCCCCAGAAATAATTTCCACTCCCTTATCAGTGCAAGTGATTATCTTGTGCGCGTTTTTAATGAGTATGTTCAAGTTTTTCCTTCCTTTTGTCATTGATCATTACTACCAGCCTTCTTACACCGATTTCAACTCCCAAAAGCAAAACCATCAACCCGTACCAGATAAAACCATATTTCAGGTTCACGAAAATAAAGAAAGCTATAATACCGAAAATCGCTGCAGCGGGTACGGGTCGTCCCAGAACCCGAACTGCTTTTCCCAGCGGAGTCTTCCAAAAAATAAAGGCAAGCAACAAGGTGCCTAAAGTGAAAATTCCCGTGTCAACGGGCAAAATTACAATAAGGAAGCCAAAAAGGGTAGCTAACCCTCCTCCTCCGGAAAATCTAAAAAAAATCGGCCAGTCATGGCCAGCTACCACAGAGACCCCGGAAATCACCAAGCACCATGTCTGCACTGAGAGGGCTATCGCTACCCAACCAACTATTACCCCTTTCAAAAGGTCCAGAATAAGGGTTGCTGTCCCTAAAGCTGGGCCATACTGGCGAAATACTCCAGAAGCTCCAGCATGGTCGCTTTCCCTGATATCGGATTTTTTAAGCAATTTGCTGAAAATTATGGCAAAATTTAGAGAACCCAAAAGGTAACTCCCCAAAATTAAAAAGATTTCCTTCATTCTGACTCCCTCGGCAAAATTACTTTCACCTTTCTCGACTTAATGGAGAAGCTTGCGGGCAGGGTTCCAAGAACCTCCCCGTCGGCAAAATAGTAAACTCGAGCCCCGTTTAAACAGCGAAGCTCCACCTTTTCCGGCTGGAAATAATGGATCCCTTTGTCTTTCAGATGTTCGCCTGTGAAAACTGTAGGGAAGATTTTTAGTAAGTGCCATCGGGAGCGGGAGGTGACAACACAGACGTCCAGCTTCCCATCTATGAAGGAAGCCCGCGGCAGGATACGCATCCCCCTGGAATAAGAAACCGTGTTGCCTATAGCCACGAGGTATGTGTTATCGAAATGATATGTGTTTCCATCCAGGGTTATTTCCAAGGGGAAGGGAGGATAGTATAGAAGAGTAATAACTGCCCCCAATTCATAGGCGATAAAATCGGATCTGAGGATTTTGCGCCAGCGATTTCCGTTCACGGCTACCTGAGCATCGACCCCTACGCCGCCTACTCCTAAAAATAGGCCCTGCGGGGACTCTGCGGCGTCCACCTCTACCGGCTTTCCTTTGATCAAGGCCTCGATCGGCTCCTCCACTCCTTGTGGTATTCCGAGGTCTTTGGATACGTCATTGCCTCTGCCCCAGGGGAGGATCCCCAGGGTAGCACCGGTAGATTGAATTCCGTTTAAAACCTCGAAGACTGTTCCGTCTCCTCCACAGGCAACAACCGTCTCATAGCCCTCGAGCGCTGCCTTTCTCGCTAGCTCTACCGAATTCCTGGCTCCCTCGCTTAAGAAAACCTGAACTTTAAAGCCTGCGTCCTTAAGTTTCTTTTCTGCAAAAGGAGCAAGTTTATATGCTTTGCCGGCACCGGCGATAGGATTCACTATAATTGCCAATTTCATTTTTTAAATTTGACTACTCCTTTACTTTTTCGGTTTCTCGAGGAAGAACAATTGAATTAAACTATTTACTCGGAAGCTTGACAATAGGCCTTGAATTGTTTAACCCGGATTACAATAATTAGGCAAAACAGGACTGAGACCTTTATTTTTTAGAGGAAAAAAGTAATTTGCATAGATAATTTTCTTCTCGTTTAAAGGTTTCGAAGAAATTGCTTAACTGGAGGACCTTATAATGAAAGAACTGGAAGAGAGAATACTTAAAGAAGGAAAGCACTTAGGGGGAGGAATCCTGAAGGTTGACAGTTTTCTCAATCACCAGGTGGATACCCTCTTAATGATTAAATGTGGGTCGGAGCTGGCTCGTTTCTTTGCTCCCTTCAAACCCGAGAAAGTTTTAACTGCGGAAATTTCTGGAATTGCACCGGCTTTAATGACAGCTGCGGAGTTGGGAATCCCTGTGATTTATGCCAGAAAGCAGAAGCCCATCACTATGGCCAACGATGTTTATTTTACCTCTGCGCCCTCTCATACTAAAGGCCTGGAAATTTCCCTGATGGTCTCCCGAGATTTCCTGAAAAAAGGTGAGAGGATCTTAATTGTGGACGATTTTCTGGCTACAGGGCAAACGATTATGGCTCTGGCCCGAATAGTGTTCGCAGCGGAAGCCGTGCTAGTGGGCATTGGCGCGGTGATTGAGAAGACCTTCGAGAGGGGTCGGGAACTCCTCAGCCCTTTAGGCGTACCGGTTTTCTCTTTAGCCCGGATCAAGGCCATGTACGACCAGCATATAGAGATGGATTCGCAATGAAAGCAGCAATTGTCCTGGATTTTGGTTCCCAGTACAGCCAATTAATAGTGCGACGAGTGCGAGAACTTGGAGTATATGCTGAGCTTTTTCCCCACGATGCTTCTCCTGAACAATTTGCCCACTTAGATCCGGGAACCTTTATTCTTTCCGGGGGACCAGCATCAGTCTACGAACCCGATGCCCCATCCTTTCCTGCATATCTTTTTGACTTCCAGGTTCCTGTTTTAGGTATTTGCTATGGAATGCAGGTTCTGGCGAAAGCCTTTGGGGGAAAAGTAGAGCCAGGTCAAGGGGAATTTGGCGGTACAACCTTTCGTGTTATTGAAAATCACCCCGTTTTCCATGGATTGCCTCAAGAATTCCACGTATGGATGAGCCACGGCGATAACGTTATCTCCCTTCCCAGCTCCTTTCAAACTCTGGGAAGAACGCAGGCATGTCCTATAGCGGCAATTAGCGACCTTAATTCCCACTTTTTAGGCCTCCAATTTCATCCGGAGGTGGAACATACAGAGTTTGGTCGGGAAATACTCGCCAATTTTCTTTTTAGAGTCTGCCACCTTACTAAGGAATGGGACCCCTCTTTGATTGTGGAAAAGGCGATTCAAGAAATCAGGGAGAGAACTAAAAATGGCCGCGTCCTCTGTGCTATTTCTGGAGGCGTGGATAGTACAGTAACAGTATTCCTTTTAAAGAGGGCTATCCCCGGACAATTTCTCCCTTTGTTTGTAAATACGGGGCTTCTGCGTTATCGAGAAGAGGAGCAGGTTAAAAGGGTTCTCAAAGACGCAGATATCGATCTCCATTACGTTGATGAATCCTCTAAATTTTTAGGTGCTCTTCAAGGTGTAACGGATCCCGAGGAAAAGAGAAAAATAGTGGGAAATCTATTCATCGAGGTGTTTGCCAGGGAAGCGAAAAAACTGGGTCCTTTTGAATTCCTTGCTCAGGGCACAATCTACCCTGACGTAATTGAAAGCAGAGGAAAGGAGAGAAAAACCGCTGACAAGATTAAAACCCACCACAACGTGGGCGGACTTCCCGAGGCGCTTCCTTTTAAGTTGATTGAACCCCTGCGCTACCTGTTCAAGGACGAGGTCCGGCAAATAGGCCAACTCCTCGGCGTGCCAGCGGAGATCTTGAACCGACAACCATTTCCTGGTCCTGGTCTAGCAGTTCGCATTCTGGGAGAGGTCACCAAGGAGAGGGTTGAAATCCTTAAAAGGGCGGACTTCATTTATCAAGAGGAAATAAACCGCGCTCAGCTCGAGAGACGTCCCGACCAGTACTTTGCGGTTCTATTACCAGTAAAAGCCGTAGGGGTAACGGGTGATAGGAGAGCTTATGGATACGTACTTGCCCTAAGAGCCGTTCGCACAAAGGACTTCATGACCGCTGACTGGTTTCCTTTGCCCCTTGACCTTTTAAAAAAGGTTTCCTCCCGAATTTGTAACGAAATCAGGGAAATAACCAGGGTGGTTTATGATGTTACCAGTAAGCCTCCGGCCACCATAGAATGGGAATGAGCCCATGAAAAGATTCCACTTAAGGAGAAAAGAAAAGGAAATTGAATCCCTTGAAGAGATTTACGAAATTTTGTGTTCCCAGAGATATATGACTGTTGCCTGTTCTAAAGATAATATCCCTTACCTCTTCACGGTAAATTATGCCTTTGAGCCCGGAAAGAAATTACTTTATTTCCACTGTGCTCCTCAAGGTAAGAAGCTGGAATACATTTCCTCTAACCCCAGAGTGTGGGGAGAGGTAATTGAAGATCGAGGCTACCTGGCAGGTAAATGCGATTACAACTATCGCTCTGTGCATTTCCAGGGAGAGGCGGAAATCGTCAGGGAAGAAAAAGAAAAAATCTTAGCCCTGGAACTATTAATAGATCAACAGGAGCCAGACCCAGAAAGCGTAAAGGATAGCCTTTCTCCTGAGCAGATAAGTAAAACGACAATAGTAAAAATCCGAATCAGAGGCTTAAGCGGGAAAAAGTACCTTAATTAGAGGGAACCCACCTCAAATTCCTCCGTCTAATAGGGCAAAAGGAGGAAGAACATGAAGTGGAAACTGATAATCCCGATATTAATTTTGGCTATGCTTGTGGGCGGGTATTTTTTAGGGCAACCCCTTTTAAAAGATAAAACGGATCTAACACCCTCTACCGGGACCCAAGCAAAGGGCCAGAATTTCGATTTTCGGGAAGCGGAGTCAGACCTAACTGCGAAATCCGCTCCTCCGGTTGCTGAGACAGGCATTTCTAGCGCCCTTTCTTATGAGTACGATTCCCGCGTCATCAAGAATGCATCTGTCGAGCTTAAAGTGGAGAAAGGGCAGGTAAAATCAGCCCAAGATGAGTACGATTCCCGCGTCATCAAGAATGCATCTGTCGAGCTTAAAGTGGAGAAAGGGCAGGTAAAATCAGCCCAAGATCGGGTAAGGGCGATTGCGGAAAGCAAAGGGGGCTATGTTCAGTCCTCCCAGTTTTCCTCGGGAGAGGAGTACGCGGAGGCTTACATAGTGATTAATGTTCCCGAAAGTGAATTCAACGCCACCTTGAAGGAGCTGGAGAATCTTGGTGAGGTCTTAACCTCCCAGATTTCAGGGAAGGACGTCTCTCAGGAATACCACGATTTAGAGCTTGATTTGAGCCACTGGGAAACCGAGAGGCAGACTGTGCTTGCACTCCTGGATAAAGCCACTACTATTGATGAGATCATCAAAATCCGCCAATTTCTGGAGCCTATAGATAGAGAAATAAATCAAATCAAGGGCCGACTGCAATACCTGAAGGCCAAAACCGACCTCTCCTCTATCGAGGTAATCATTAGAGAAAATCAGAAGCAAGACAAACCCCAGCCCACTATCTGGACAAAGATTTGGGGGGTCTTTCTTGATAGTCTCACCGGGATCCTCGCTTTTTTTGCAGCGGCTATTCCCTTTCTCGCCCTGGCATTCTTTCTTGGTTATTTAATCTGGTTAGTAGTTAGAAGCTATCGTAAGAAGCACACACCTGCTCCTCCGGCTCCTTAAGCTTCAGGAAAAAGTTAACCGGGGAGAGGGTTCCCTCCCCGGTTCTGGAGGAGTGAGTTAATCTCTTCAAACCGGTCTTGCCGTCATTCTTAACAAGGCCCTGGGGTCATCCATCAGTTGCTGATGATTCCTTTCAAAAGGACCTCTTTCTTTTTCCCAGTTATTGTCCACGCTTTGCCTATTTGGAGTTTGAGCCTCGAATCCCTGTTTTCTCTGATTTTTTTCCAGTTCCCAGCTCTTTAAATTCATCTCTCTCACCTCTTTTAAGGTGACTTTAGGGTCTGTGAAAAAACATGTCAAAACTTTGTTAAGTTTCTTAGGATTTTTATTTTCGATTGGCTTAAATTCACTTTTCTCAGGGAATGAGGGCCGGATTTTTTGTCAAGTTAATTTGCAACTTCTGCAAGCTGTTCCTTGCAAAAACCCTGAACTTCCATTTAAATAAAAGTTGCGTTTCGCTTGAAAAGTAAAATCGAAAAGGAGAAGTGGCTGATGAGAGATGTAATGGCGGTAATACCCTACTGGGAAAGGATCAAAGATTTAGTTGATCAGCTCATAGATATCACTTTAAATTTCCGTCAGTCAGGACATCCTGGAGGTTCTCGTTCTAAAGTTCATATCTTTTTAGCAACCCTGCTTTCCGGTGTCATGGCCTACGACCTCAGGGATCCGGTGAAGAAATTTTCCGATCGCTTCATCCTGACAGCGGGGCATACCATCCCCTTAGTTTACTGTACCATGGCAGTGCTGGACGAGGCCTTAAGAATTAAATACCAGCAGACTGGCGATGAGAAATATAAAATTAAAGTTGACGTAGTATACCCCGAGGACCTGCTCAATTTTCGCCGTAGGGGAGGGCTACCGGGTCATGCAGAGTTCGGCGGGAAAACCCTCTTTTTGAAGTTCAACACCGGTCCTTCAGCTCATGGCTCCCCGGCAGCAGTTGGACAAGCTCTTGCCTTAAAACGTGCTGGCGCAGGACAGGTCAAGGTATTTGCTCTGGAGGGAGATGCCGCTTTGACTCCTGGTGCCGTGCACGAGAGCATGAACTCTGCCTGGGCATTGGGTCTGGATAACCTATTCTTCTTGATTGACTGGAACGACTTTGGCATTGATGATCATAGGCTCGCGGAAACTGTTTATGGAACTCCAACGGAATGGTTTTCAGCTCACGGCTGGAGGGTGGAAGGGACTCAGGAAGGGCACAATTTCAAGGAAATTGCCCAAGTGTTGGAGAAGCTGGTGTCTGGGCAAAATCCCAATCACGTCCCTGGGGTTGCCTGGTTCCGAACCAAAAAGGGCAGGGGATATGGGGTTTACGATAACAAATCTCATGGAGTTCCTCATCCCCCGAACTCCCCGCTTTTCTGGGAGACCAAGAAGGAATTCCAGGAAAAATACGGCGTGGAATTCGAGGGTTTCGGTCAACCCGTACCTTCCAACCACGATGACTTCCGTAAACAAACCTGGGCCAATATCCAAAAGGTCATTGATGTCCTGCGCAGAGACCAAGCCCTGGTGGATTACATTGCGGATACCATTGTGGAGCTGGGAGAGCGAGTCCCCAATGAAATTCAAGGGCTTAAAATCCAGGGAAAGAACCCCTTCCGCGATCCCAGGATCTACGATTTTAAAAACTACCCCGCGGAACTTTTTGCGAAACCAGGTGAAAAAGTTCCCAATAGGGCGGCTCTTGCCAAATTCGGGGCATGGGTTAATGCCCTGGGGGCACGAGAATACGGACGCCCGTTGTTCATTGTCTGTTCCGCTGATCTGGCTGAGTCTACAAATATCGCCGGTTTTGCTAAGCCCTGGGGGGATTTTAAGGGTTGGGGAGAATACCACAGAGTGAACAATCCGGAAGGAGCTCTTTTGCCCCAAGAAATCACGGAATTTGCTAACTCGGGAATCATGGTGGGGATGGCTACTGTGAACTTCGCTGACAATCCTTATGAGGAATTTCAGGGATTTTGGGGGGCCTGCTCCACTTACGGCTCCTTTGCCTACTTAAAGTATGGAATGATGCGCCTGTTTAGCCAGATGGCTCAGGATTGCCCTCTTAAGTTAGGAAAGGTTATCTGGGTTGCCGGCCACTCCGGTCCGGAAACTGCAGATGATTCTCGCACTCACTTTGGCATTTTCGAACCGGGCGTCACCCAGCTTTTCCCGAGAGGACAGATAATTAACCTCCATCCCTGGGAACATAACGAGGTACCGGTTGTTTTGGGAGCAGCTTTAAGGCTTGACGCTCCAATTATTGCCCTACACCTTACTAGGCCTCCGATTGAGATCCCCGATCGTGAGGCGCTGGGAATTCCTTCTCACTTTGAAGCGGCGAAAGGCGCCTATGTCATTAGAGAATACAAACCAGGTCTCCCCAAGATGGGAACAGTGATCGTGCAGGGAACCTCTACGACCAATAATATCCTCAAGCTTTTGCCCACCCTGGAGGAAAAGGGAATGAACGTAAAAATTGTGGCAGCAATAAGTTATGAGCTATTCCAGCTCCAGGACGAGGAATACAAGAATAAGGTATTACCCTGGGAGGATTGGTTGGATTCCATGGTCATCACCAATGAGGCCCTAATCTGCATGAGGGATTGGATAGCTTCCGAGGTCTCCAGGGAATACTCGCTTTCCTCAGACTGGGACAACCGTTGGCGCACAGGGGGCACCATTGAGGAGGTTCTTGACGAAGCCCACCTCACAGCTCCCTGGCTACTCCAGGGGATTGAGAAGTTTGCAAGCGATAGGGAGAGGAGATTGGTCCGGCTGAAAATTACCTAACTCTTCAGGTCCGATTTTACTTTCACAGCTTGAGAGCTCCAGGTCTTGCGCCTCCAGATAAACAAAAGAGCCCCCAGGCCTACGATGATTGTGAAGTGGTAAGTCAAAAGCCTCCACAGTAAAGTGAATAATGCGAGCAGCGCCTGGGGCACCATATTAAGAAAGAGGGTAGCAAGTCCAAACTCAGCAGCTCCACTCCCACCAGGGGTAGGGGAAAAAGCTAAAAGTATATTTAAGGCTAATTGTCCGGTAAAGGCCTGAACTAGGTAGAGGTCATCCACCCTTAAAGAGTAAAGCACTAAAGGGGCAATAGCCAGCATGGCGCCCCAGTAAAGTAGGGCGCAAAGAAATGCGCACAGAAGATTTCTCCAACCTATAGAGAGGAGCACTCTGGCGGATATTCGGAGCTTTTTGCCCTGAACCAGGCTCCAACGGAAGGCCCTTCTGAACTTTTCATTCTTCAAAAGGTAGCGAAGGGGCCAGGAGCGGCATTTTCGAAAATAAGAATCAGGCTTCCGAGAAGACCTGGTGTAAAAGTAAAGCAACAAAATCAAGCTCAATATCAGGGTAAAGGGCAGCGAGTATGTTATTGGGGAAGCCCCGCTGGCGAAAACTCTGGGACCATAAATCAGCCAAAGAACAGGCAAAACCAGAAGGGCCAGGATCGCCGTGATGCTCATCCGGGCAGTCAAAACCAGGGCGCTTTTCCCGACATCCACTCCCTTTTTGCTGAGCAGGTAAATGAAGGCCGGGGGCCCCCCTGCGTAAAATGGTGTTATGTTGGAAATCAGGGTTCCTACCATGTTGAACAAAAAGAGGTCCTTGAATGGCACAGGATTCCTTATCCCTCGGAACAAGAACCAAAAAACAGAAGCGTCCATGCCCCAAACAAAAAACATCAGACATGCGGCGAGAACAAAATAAAGAGGGTCTAAGTTCCTAATTAACCCTATTCCTTCCCAACCTCTGGTAAAGTAAAATACGCCCAGGGTACCGAAGGATGAAATGCCAAGGGCGATTAGAAATCGCCTGGGTAAAGTCTTAAGATTCAAGCCAGCCTTGATCAGACTCACAGGTAAAACATTACCAAAAATCTACGAGATTGTCATCTGAAAAGCGCTAAGGGTGATTGATCTGAAATTGCCTACCGCAAAGGGGACTCTTATAAATCGGGGGAAATTGGGAATTCGGTTCTGATTTTTTCTACCAGGGAGAGGTCTATTTCCAGAGAGAGGACAGTTTCTTTTTCTCTCGCTTGGAGGAGTATCTCTCCCCAGGGATCAACGATCATGGAGTTCCCAAAATAGGAAAGGGAAGGAGAATCTTTTCCCACGCGATTGCAAGCCACAACAAAATATTGATTCTCGATAGCTCTCGCTCTTAAAAGGGTGATCCAGTGACTTTCTCTGGGGTGAGGAAACTGGGCTGGCACAAAAACAATTCGCGCACCCTGGCTGCGCAACTTCTGAAAACCTTCTGGAAACCTAAGTTCATAACAGATCATGACTCCCACTTTACCCCAAGGTGTTTGTAAGCATTGGACGTCAAGCCCAGGGGTGAAGTATTCTTCCTCCTTTAAAAGGGGGAAGAGCTTCCTTTTGCGGTAAAAGCCCAGAATTTCTCCAAATGGGGAGATCAGGAAAGAGGTATTGTAGATCTTGTCTCCAATTACTTCAGGGATTGTGCCCCCAAGAAGGTAAAGCCTGTATTTATGAGCCCAATTGCGCATCAAGTTGAGCGTTTCCTGAAAGTACTTTCTGGCCAGGGAAGGAAAGTTAACGTCCAGGGAAAAACCCGTGCTCCACATTTCGGGTAGCAAACATATTTGTGCCTCGAGATTGGATACCTGTTCTAAATAAGGAGCTAACCGCATGGTATTTTCCTCCCATTCGCCCCTTTTTATGTCAGTCTGAATTAAAGCAATCCTAACCTTTTCCATTTTCCCTTATGATTTAGTTTAAAATAAAAGGTGCGGAGGTGAATAGAGAAATGGCAAATAGATTAGAAGGAATTAGGGTATTGAGTGTGATTTCGCCCCAAAATTTCCGAGACGAGGAATACCTGGAGCCCAGAAAAATTCTGGAATCAGAGGGGGCGATAGTGAAGGTAGCGAGTACTTCCCTCGATGAAGCCAAGGGCATGCTCGGGTTGAAGGTGAAGCCCGACCTTAGTTTAACCGATGTTGATGTTACTGACTTTAATGCTGTTATCGTTACCGGTGGCTCTGGCACTCCCCAATACTTATGGGGAAATTCATTGCTCCATTACATTCTTAAAGAGGCGGTTAAACAGTCCAAGGTTGTGGCTGCTATTTGCCTTGCTCCCGCTATTTTGGCTGAAGCTGGGCTGTTGAAGGGATTGACTGCTACCGTATTTCCCTCCTCAGGCGCTATTGCCAAATTAAGGAATGGGGGCGCAAAATATGTAGACCAACCAGTAGTCGTGGAAGAAAAAATAATTACCGGTCGCGACCCCAGTGCGGCATCCGTTTTTGGTAAAGCTGTTGCGCAAGCTATCTGGAAAGAGGTGCTGAAAAAACCTCTTGCTGAATGGTAATCACCTTATAGCTTTAACCTAGAAAGGAATTTGGCGTGTGCGGAATATTCGGAATCGTCTTCCCTGAAAAGAAGGAAAATTTAGGGAAAATTTTAGTAGACGCCGCTCACAATTTAACTTATAGAGGTTACGACTCCGTTGGATGTGCTGCCTTTAATGAAAATGGAGAAATCCAGCTCAAAAAAGATGTAGGTCGCGTAACAGAGGTTGACTCATCTATGAAAAGGTAGCCCTTTGTCAAGAGCCTCCTTTCCTTTTTAACTCTCCTGCCTTTTGACGAATCACCTTCACACATCTATTCGCACTTAGGACAGCGCAATATTCCTGTGCGAACCAGGGCTGCTCATTCAAAAAGACGGGT
>Ga0067045_1002448_pt1 | contig 119092 bp, 101 predicted proteins | sample TerdegcTABiofilm_FD_59184 | JGI IMG/M metagenome (GOLD analysis project Ga0067045, IMG submission 59184) | Combined Assembly of (Gp0054472, Gp0054536) Wastewater bioreactor microbial communities from Singapore -Terephthalate degrading...
CGGGGAGCCACTGGAGCAGGTGGTTTTGTATTCAGTAGAAGGCCGAGTGATTCGGCAGGCGCAGCCTCATACTACTGAATGGCATACGGGCGAATTGCCAAAGGGAGTGTACATTGTGGAGATAAATGGGAAAGCCCTTACACGAATAAGCATCTATTGAAATGATAAACGTTTACCAACAAGATAGTATAAGATCAGAAAGCACCTTCCATCTAAAAGGGGTTCTGCAAGGATTTCTGCAGGTACTTTTAGTTGTGTTTGCAGGAAGCACAGCTGCCCAGGACTGGAAGCGCACACAGAACTGGTATTTTGGTGATAGTGCAGGACTTTCTTTTGCTACTAACCCTCCCACGGCTTTGACGGATGGGAAGATGTATGCCCTGGAAGGCTGTGCCACGATAAGCGACACAGCAGGAAACCTGCTTTTTTATACCAATGGCATGACGGTCTGGAATAAAAACCATGAAGTGATGCTGAATGGCATAGGGTTGGAAGGGGCACAGTCATCCACTCAAGCAGCTATAATTGTCCCTAAACCGCTAAATGATAGTATATATTATATTTTCACTACTGGTGGATATTTAAAGTATTCAGTAGTAAACACAAAAGGGCAGGGTAGTAAAGGAGAAGTCTTAGAGAAAAATGTTCGGTTAGTAAATTCTCAAACCGAGAAACTAGCGGCTACTCATCATTCTAACGGTGAGTATGTGTGGGTTTCAACGCATGGATATAATAATAATTATTACTATTCTTTTTTGGTAAATTCGGAAGGGATAGTTTTATGCCCTGTTATATCTGAAACGGGTTCTACTATGGGCCCATCTACATTTTCAACTCAAGGAGAGCTAAGGTTTTCAAAATCTGGCAATTTGGCATGTATTTCCTTTTTCGATTACAAATTCTTTGAACTAATAAAATTTGATAGGGAAAACGGGGTGTTTTCTATGCCAAAGAAAATCCCTTCTGGTGGTGGCTTTTGTTATGCTTTAAGTTTCTCTGAAGATGAAAGAAGAATTTATGTTACAGAAAGGGATAGGGGTGTTGTAGAATATCAAATTGACACTTGGGAGGAGCAGGCTATAAGAAGTTCTCGGAAAATGTTCTATATTAATGAACGGACAGAAAATGGTTTGTTTAACTGGAGAGGTAGAATTTATTTTGGTCTGCCTCATAATAATTATATTGGATATTTCGAACCTCCACAAGGGAACGATACAATTATTAAACTTTTTGACTCGATTATTAACCTTTATCCTAATAGGAATACATATAACTTTCCTAATTTCATTTCCTCCTATCTGGAAAATTGGCGGATAAATTTCAGTTACAGTAATAACTGCCTTGGACATTATACATTTGAAGCCAAAGACACGATCCAGGCCAACCACTATCAATGGAAAATACTACGTAATCAGGTTGAACAGGCTACTTTTTCGGGTAAGACTCTATCTCATACATTCAGTGATACGGGCATTTGGCAGGTCAGACTACTTGCTTCTAATGGAACACTAACGGACTCTCTGGAAAAAACAATCTTTGTTCAGATTCGAAGGGGTATTATAGAAGACAGGTTGGAATGTGCCGACAGCGTGATGTTGGATGCAGGTCAAGGACATTGTTACCTGTGGTCAGACGGTTCAATGGATCGTTACCTGAAGGTGAAACAGTCGGGTACTTATGGTGTTCGGATAATCACGGATCATTTCTGTACAGTATATGATACGGTAGTGGTAACCTTGGATAAGCACCCGGTAACCGTGCCGATATCCCGCGATGGAGATACGTTGAAAAGCGCCATTGGTTTTAAAAAGTACCAGTGGTACCGGGACGATCAGGTTCTGCAGAACGATACTCTTTCTTCATTAAAACTAACACAGCGGGGGACTTATAAAGTCTGGGCAGTGGACGGAGGTAACTGTTCGGATTTTTCTGAATTACTTGTGGTAGATACTCTGACTTCGTTTTTTGAGATTTTACCTGAACAGAGTATATACATTTATCCGAATCCGTCGCGGGCGGAGGCGGGCGTTTTCGTCAAGTCCGGGGAGCCACTGGAGCAGGTGGTTTTGTATTCAGTAGAAGGCCGAGTGATTCGGCAGGCGCAGCCTCATACTACTGAATGGCATACGGGCGAATTGCCAAAGGGAGTGTACCTTATTGTTATTAATCAAATGTATCATCAAAAAATCATTATACATTAAAACACTCCCAAAAACCAATGAAACAGTTAATTACCCTTTTGTGGGTGCTGCTGTTGGCAGTGCCCGGGCAAAGTTTTGCCCAAACCAGCTGGTGCCATTTTGACTCCCTGTGGGAAAATAAAGGCGCTACCGATTCATTACTTTCACAAAAGCTCAATGCCTATATAAGCCGGGTGAACCGGTTCCGGCAAAGCACACAGTGGAGCCATTATGTCTATCCCGGAGGAAATCAGAGTCAGGGACTTGGTTCAGGTTCTTCCTGTCGTAATACTGTATTTGTGGTGCCGGTAGTAGTGCATGTGGTGTACGACCCCAGTGTCCCGCAAAGTAATCTGGCCGATAGCCTGATTGAGAAACAGATTGAGTTGCTGAACAAGGCTTTTGCCCACCGGATCAATCCCTCTAACCCCGATGGGATGAATACAGGGATTCAGTTTTGTCTGGCAAAGAAAGATCCATTCGGCATTCCCATCAGCGGAATCAATCATTTCCCGGATAATAATCCTGTTAGCGCACTGCTGAACGATGCGCAAAAGAACCATCTGGCCACGTTTGGATATTATAATAAAGAAAACTATCTCAATATCTGGGTAGTGCCGGAAATTGATGCGGGTGTTGCCGGATACAGCAGTGCCCCGTACATGCAGGGTGTAGATGGGGTGGTTATGAAATACAGCTATTTTGGTGATTATACCGATTGTGGCACCTGCGGTTTTGATCCGGATTCGAGGGGGCATATTCTGGCGCATGAAGTGGGGCATTATCTGGGCTTGTTTCACCCGTTTCGGGGTGGATGTGTGGGCACAACAGCAGCGAGTTGCTCCACGGAAGGAGATTTGTGTTGTGATACCCGCCCTACGCTGGAAAACCACAACTGTCCGGTTCCCACGATAAATCAGTGCCCGGGTCTGAGCGCTTACGGATCGCAGACGGACAACTACGAGAACCTGATGGCCTATGCCTCGGATGCCTGCCGGGATAATTTCACACCTGATCAGGTGAGTATGATGTGGAGTACATTGAGCAATGACCGCAGAAACCTGGTATCGGTGAGTAATGTCAATGCCCAGGGGCTGTACTGTTGCCTGACGGCTACCTGGTTTAATGTGAGCAATGCATTTTTATGCGAACCCGGAACATTAACCTTTGGAGCTATAGACCATGACAGTGCTACCTACCGCTGGCGGATATACAATGACACGGTAGTGGTGCTGGATACCGCACTGAGTGTTTCCGGCTTCTCCTGGACCTTGAGCCGTTACGGTCAATATCATGTTCGGCTTTCTATTTTTGATGGCCACGACAGTGCGGTTTTTGTCCGTACGAAGCTGATCGAATTGAAAGACTGTGGCACTACGATACCCAGCACTCAGGGGAATTGGTATTTTGGAAGATATGCAGGGTTAAGTTTTCGCACTGGTGGTGTAGTAATGGATGTAGCGGCAAGCAAATCCACGCCCCGAACAATAAATTCTACGGATGGAGGAATTAGTGTAAGCCATAATAATGGTAGTTTGCTCTTTTACGCAGGAGGAGATTCTATTAATGCCAATATTCTTCAACTATACAAATTGGACCCTGTTCTCTTGAATAATCATATCCAAGTTGTTCCCAGCACTCTATTATTTGGCCACCAAAGCTCTTCCCAAACGGGTATAGTTATCCCCTTTACCGGCGACAGCACCCGTTTTTACCTGTTTTCTACTGGAGCAGCCGAAGTGCAGGGGGGCTGTTATTACAGCATATTGGACACGGATGTCCCCAGTCTGGGAGTATCCGGCTCGATCAATTTGCCGCTGTCAATACCTTCTGGCAGTATTGATAACGGCAGCGGAACTCTCCTTACTATGGAGCTGATAACCAGCATTCCGGCGTGTGACGGCAGCCATTGGCTGTTTGTGGTGGACGGCTCTGCCAGTGCTGCCAATCAGGGGCAGATATTGGTGTATCGTGTTTCAGATACTTCTGTGACCTATGTTGGCAAATCCACCCACCGTATTCCTGCCTTTAATACGTTTGGTCAACTCAAAGCCTCACCCGATGGTGCTCTATTGGCAGCTCCAGGTGTGGTCTTTCATTTCGACAGGGGCTCGGGAGCATTAACGGTGCTACGCGAACTGCCGATCAATGACCCGGATGCACGGTATCTGGCTACCTCGTTCAGCCCGGATTCCCGCCTGCTGTATTATAGCATCTCGGATGGCAATAAGGTAGAACTCTACCAGTATGATCTGGAAAGCACCGATTCCCTGTTGAACCGGCAGAAAATCCTGACGGAGCCGGGTTATTTTGGCTACTCTCTCCAATTGGCTCCGGATAATAAAATCTATGTTTCCAAACCCAATTACGATGAGCTGGCGGTGATTGCCAGTCCGAATGAAAAGATCACCCCTTCCAGGCTGAATGCCTGTGACTATTCTGATTTCGGGGTATCGCTCAAAGATGCCGATGGTAATGGGGGAACCTGCCTACAGGGTTTGCCCAATATGATGGATGCCAGACCTGCGGGAGAAACCTCTCTTGATTTTTTCATGGTAGATACTGCCTGCGGAAAAGTACAGTTTGTTCCCAATGCCGCCTGTGCAGGCAGCTATCTGTGGCATTTTGGCGACGGGGACAGTTCGTTACTGAAAACCCCTTTTCACCAGTATGGGGATACAGGTACTTACACCGTAAGATTGACGATCAACGGCACCACACAAAAAACCCGAACCATACGGATAGGGGAAGCGCAGCCACAGATTGCAGGTGATATTTCAGTAAGCTGTAATCTGAATGATTTAACCAGCTATTCGATTGCCAACTATTATGCAGAGCATGAATATACCTGGGGAATCACCGGCGGTGAAATCACCGCAATGGAAGCGGGTGAAAGCCCACGGGTGCGATGGAACAATGCAGGCAGTTTGTATGTTACGGTGCGCAACCGAAGGAACAACTGTATTTCCAGAGATACCCTGCACATTACCCCCGGCACCATTCGGGGCAATGATGTGGAATTAATCACCCGCCCATGTGTTGGCTCAGATTCTTTTTTCATCTCTGGAAATGCCCCGGAGGTAAACTACCCGGATTCCATCTTGTATTATCAGTGGGAGTACCGCACTTCTGACACGGGAGCATGGCAGAATACCTCTGAGATATTCCAGAATATGGGCGGAGTAACGGGTACCGATTCAACAGTATGGTATCGTCGCCGGGTTTATAACAGTGCGTGTGAATCGTACAGTAATGCCATTGCGGTAAAACCCCGACTTTTCATTCGCCAGAATCTGAGGCCAACGGCCAATTGCAGTACAGATCCGTCACTGAGAGAATTTCCAATGGTTTTGGAGTTTGACGGAAATGAGGAAGTAATATTGGAGTTTAATCATTACAAAGAAATTACCCCTGGCAATTGGGGGTGGATAACAGGTTCACTTTCCAACTACCCGGATAATTTCCCAACGATGGTGGTTTCTGGAGATTCCGTAAAGATTCGGATTATTCTTTCTGGTTGTGGCTCTTATTATTCACTCACGGTGCCAGTATCTGTAATTATGTTACAGGTTGCCGGACCGCATGAAATTCCAAGTTGTACCAATATCAATGTGTCTTCTCCATTGTATGAAGAAAGTGTGGGAGATACGGTCTTACTTACTGTGATATTACATCCAAGTCTTGAGTGGCTGAGGAGTACAGCGAATGGAGATGAGTTTTTTTACTGGGAGGTTGATCGCAGTGACGGGTTAGGATTTGTTGAGATTCCTGGTAGCAATAACGATTCTCTGTTTGTGGCGGCGGATTATTGCTCGCAGGGTATCTATCGGGCAGTATTGCTCGGGCATCGTCCCAATTATAATATTCCATTTATCTGCACGGAAGTGCAGGCCTGTTCAACAGGCAGAATACGTATTACTGAAGACATTTGGGCAAAGGATGGATTATTGGATAATGGAACAGAACCAAATGTTGATCCAAACAATGACTATTGGCAAAGCCCGGATTTATGGAATTGCTGGACAAATTACACCTGTACTGTTCACGAATCACCGGAATATATGAATGTGGGCTGGAACTATGTACGGAATATTATTCGTAATGAGGGTAGCCAGGCAAGTGACTCACTGACGGTATATCTGTATTGGACATTGGGTGGATTTTATGAGAAATGGCCGTTGAGCTGGCATTTTGATACCATCAGCAACGGGTTTTATAACCCCAACTATGGCCAGACTTTTCCGATGGGAAGTGAAATAGGTACAGTAGGTATCTCCAGTATTCCTGCCAATGGCACAGTAACGATTAATCACGACTGGGCACCACCACATCCTTCCTGGTACGATACGTCGAGCTTCTACAGCGCGGAAAGGGTGAAACACCCGCTTTGCCTTTTGTCACGGATTGTAAACTGCCATCAGAACCCCTATGGCATGAGCTTTCAGGAGATTGAACCGACTGGAGTTAACGTTAAAAACAACAACAATATCGTAACCCGTAATACAGAGGTGTATGATTCGATAGGCACCAATAAGAAAACCCCGGTATTTGTGCTGCGGATGGGCAACCAGTGGAGTGTAAGCCGGAAAGTACGACTCAGCCTTAGTAATAGCATAAGCAACTATTGGGATTTGGGATATATTACCCTACAGCTGTCACCGGAGATATTCACGGCATGGAGCAATGCCGGAGCGGTTGGTTCGGGCTACACACTGAGTGGTGATGTGTTTATTATTTCGGGAGATGGATTCTATCTGGAGAACATACCACTTCCTGCCGATCAGTGGGGCTGGGCGTATTTCCAGTTCCGGATGTATTCTGGCCAGAATATCACAAGTTACCGGGGGACACAGCTATTCAACTTTGTTCAGTATTCTTCGGAAGATCCGGACAATATTGCCTATGAATCAGACGGGGGCTTCAACTTCCTGTTGAACCTTTACCCAGGGGAGGAGGAAGACCCGGGTGGTCCTGGGGATGTTGGGCAGATTATTCAGCCGGAAGAAGGGGCAGAGCAGAAGGCACAGAAAGGTGGAGTGGTATTGTGGAGTCAACCTGCAAGCGTTCCGGAAGAATCTCAAGGTATTAAGCCAGGGCAGAAAGAAACGGCCACAGGATTATACACAGTTACAACAGTGAAAGCATATCCCAATCCATCTTCCGGCACAGTTTATTTTGAACTAAGTCTGGAATCCCGCAGGGAAATAGGGATAGAGATTTTCAATTTGTTGGGAGCTAATGTAGGCAGCATTGATTCAAAAGAATATGCAGCAGGCCGTCACACGGTGAATTTTGACGGGACAAAACTTGCTTCAGGAACATACATTGCAAAAGTGAATGTGCACGGTGAAATCAGGATTATCCAATTGGTGATTACCCGTTAAATTAAGATGCAGATCAAAGGAGGAAATGCCCCCTTCCGGATTATTCTGGTTGGGGGCTATCTTTTATGAATGGAATGGGCATGAAAGCTTTTATTATACATGGAAAGCGAAGTGTTTAAGAAAGACTAAATAAGTACAATAGCCATTGCATTGATGTGATTTTTGAGAAGAGTATTCTTAAGGGAGCAGGAACATCAGAGTCTTAAAGGGATTCTTAAGAAAATCCGAAAATTTTCGGATTTGATATCAAATTGACACGAGATGCTTTTTCCTTATAACGAATCTTTAGGCAGAGTATCCTTAAGGGTGTTTTTATTTGTGAGTCTTTCAAAGTAATTGATCCTGTTTAAGGAAGTCCTCCCGTCTTTGTATTTGACATGAAATTGACAATACGGGCAGACTCCTTTAAGAAGTAATCATGTGGAATTTCCTTAAGCGTACTTATTCTCATTCTTTGATCTTGCAGGGCAATGAAAGTCTGTAGGAAAGGGGTTCGGGAGCTTTCGTATTTGACGTGAAATTGGCAATAACTGTTGATGTCTTAAATAGGGAGTAGTCCTTAATAGTCAAGCTGAAGGATGCAGCGGAATTTCCGAAAAGGACGGGATAAGTACGGCTTTATCATACTTTACTTTACTTGTCTACTCTTGTCTTTTGCAAATAAAGGCTGCTCCATAGTTTTGGACTATAACAAAAGACAAGAAAATGGAAGAACAGGTAAGACAAATTACAGGGGGGAAGTTTGATGCAAGGCACATTGCAAAATTCTTCTCTAACAAAGCCGTAGAGTCCTTTAGTTGTCGGCTGAATCGGAAAACAGGGACGGTTAACAAAGATGCCGGGAAGGAGTACTGGTTAATAAATCAGTGGGACAACGAGGGACTTATATCCACTGGTAGAGATGCTGCCCGGCAATGGAGAAAATTCAGCCTTATGGACATGATATGGCTTGATATCATCGAAGACCTAAGGGAGTTTGGCTTTGGCATGGATAAAATCCGGAAAGTAAAGGAACAGATACAAATATCGGTTTGCGATACGGTGCAAGAATACCCGTTGCTGGAGTTTTTTGTGTTCATGATTATCAGTGAGCATTTACCAGTATTTCTTAAAGTAAGCCTGAGTGGGGATATAGTGTTTGTTCTTCAGGACACATTAGCATTGAGCATGAATGATGGGACAGGCAAAGGAGTTGTATTGACTGTAAATGATTATGTGAGGCAGAAGTTACCTACTCTTTACATCTCCCCTTGTTTTCGGAGATGGAGTGAGCTGGATGATAGTGAAGCGGAATTGATAGAGATGATACGTGAAGGAATATACCAGCAGGTAGGGGTAAAGTTGAAAGATGGCCGGATAAACCTATTGGAAGGTACAGAGCGGATAGATGCAAGGCAAACCCGGATCGTAGAATTATTAAAGAGCGAAGAATTCCAGAACATAGAACTGAAACAGGAATTGGGTAAAGTCGTGAGTGTGTGCAGAACCGTAAAAAGAAAAATGTAACGCTATGAGATACTATCAGGCAGAATGCGGATTCATTCTTCTACCGGATTTACCGGGGAGGAATAGATTGTCATATTATGTTGTCTATCGAACAATGCAGACGTACACTTGAAAAACATGGGAACAGGTATACAGATGAAGAAGTAAAATTGATACGTGATACACTATATCGTATAGCTCATCTGGATTATGAAAACTTTAAAAACGGAAAGTATGAAGAATGCCATCATATACACCCGGGTATCAACCGACGACCAAGCCGACCGGGGTTTCAGCCTGCCACATCAGAAGGAGGTATTGCTTAGATATTGCAGCATGAAGGATATTCAGGTGTTGCAGCATTATCAGGAAGATCACTCTGCTAAAACATTTGACAGACCTGAGTTTCTGAAGCTTTACAACTTTGTCAAGGCCAATAAACGCGAGATAGATCTGTTGCTTTTTACACGTTGGGATCGCTTTTCGCGTAATACAGAAGAAGCCTACCGGGTAATTAGGGAAATGCGGGAAATGGGAATTGAAGTTAATTCTGTAGAACAGCCATTAGATATGAGTCAGCCCGATTCCAAGATTATGCTGGCGATATATCTTACGGTCCCAGAGGTAGAGAATGACAAAATATCTATCAGGACAAAGGAGGGTTCCCGAAAAGCACGTAAGGAGGGTTGTTGGACAGGCACACCTCCCTTTGGATACAAGAATGTGCGTAACAGTGAGGAAAAGTCTACGCTGGAACCTAACGAAAAGGCCATGCTTGTAAAAGAAGCGTTTGAAGTGTATGCCAAGGGCATTTACGCAATGGATGAGGTAAGGAAACAATTAAGGCCAAAAGGACTAATTGTAAGTAAGAATCAATTTACGAGTTTGCTTCGGAATCCGGTCTACACGGGAAAGGTATTTGTGGCTGCATGGGGAGCAGAAAAGGAGCAATTGGTAGAAGGATTGCATCCGGGTATTATCTCAGAAGAGCTTTTCGAAACGGTTCAGGATATTATTACCGGGAAGACGAGGAAGACCCGGCTTCCTGCGAAAAGGGAGGTAAATTTACCCTTGAGAGGATATTTGATCTGTCCGAGGTGTAATAATACCCTTACAGGGAGTGGCTCTGTAAGCAGAAACAAAAGCAAACACTATTACTATCACTGTCAGAAGGGCTGTAAAGAAAGAGTGCGGGCAGATTTTATGAATGACCGCTTTGTTGAATTTATGAATGGGCTTACTGTACGGAAAGAAGTGGCCGAGCTTTACCATCATGTTTTGCTGGATGTATATAAAGGAAATGAAGGTGAACGTAGAAAACAGGCTGGTGATATTGATGCAGAGATACAGAAACTGAAAGAAACAATCAGTCAGGCAGAAGACCGGCTTTTTGAGGGTAAGATTGATTTGGACACATTTAACAGGGGCAAGCAGAAATATGCGAAGGCAATTCAAAATCTTCAATGTGAAAAGGAGGAACTAAAAAATCTGGATACGGATTTGATGAACCAGATTAGTTTTAGCCTTCACCTTCTTCAGAATCTCGGACAACTCTATGAAAATTCGAGTTTTGAGGTTCGTCGAGTTTTGATTGGTTCGATTTTTCCAGAAAAAATAGTCTTTGTAAATAATGAATATCGAACCACTTATCTGAATGAGGTGCTTGCTTTACTTCTCAGTAACGACGAGGGTTTTAGAGGAAATAAAAAAAGGGCAACCTTGAATTTATCAAAGTTGCCCAGTATGGCTCCCCCTTCAGGACTTGAACCTGAGACCCCCTGATTAACAGTCAGGTGCTCTAACCAGCTGAGCTAAGGAGGAAAATATGTCCCGAATCTTTTTTATAAAATTCGGAGTGCAAAAATACAAAGCGTTTTGAAATAAGCAATATCTTTGGCAAAAAATTTTCTGAAAAAATGAGCAAAAGCCTTCTGGTCATCGGTACGGTGGCCTTCGATAACCTGGAAACGCCTTTTGGCAAGGAAGATATGGTAGTGGGTGGTGCCGCCACCTATGCCTCCTTAGCTGCATCGTATTTTAAAAACAGTACAAAAATTGTGTCGGTGGTAGGCGAAGACTTCCCGGAGTCTTTTCTGGAGACCTTCCGCGACAAAGGCATTGATATCGAAGGCATCCAGATAAAAAAAGGCGAAAAATCGTTTTTCTGGGCCGGCCGTTATCATATGGATATGAATACCCGCGATACGCTCGATACCCAGCTGAATGTACTGGCTACTTTCGATCCCGTAGTGCCGGAAGCATATCAGAAAGCCGATTACCTGCTGCTGGGCAACCTTATGCCCAAACTGCAGAAACGTGTGCTGGAACAGATGCAGAACCGCCCCAAACTGGTGGTAATGGATACCATGAACTTCTGGATGGAAACCGCCTGGGACGACCTTATCGATATGCTCAGTCATATAGATGTGCTTACCATTAACGACGAAGAAGCGCGCATCCTTAGCAAGGAATACAGCCTGGTAAAGGCGGCCAGGAAAATTATGGGTATGGGCCCGAAATACCTTATTATTAAAAAAGGTGAGAACGGTGCGCTGCTTTTCCACCGGAACGAAGTATTTTATGCTCCGGCCCTGCCGCTGGAAGAAGTGTTCGACCCTACCGGTGCGGGCGATAGCTTTGCAGGTGGGTTTATCGGTTACCTGGCCAAAACGGATAATATCAGCTTCGAAAATATGAAACGCGCCATTATCTATGGTTCGGCCCTGGCTTCCTTTACGGTAGAAAAATTCGGTACCCGCCGCCTGCTCGAGATCAGCGATGCTGAGGTGGAAGAACGCCTGCAGGACTTTGTAGACCTGGTGCAGTTCGATATTATACTGGAAGAAAATAACGCATAATACGGCCTCCGGCCATAAGCATACAGGGTCTTCGCTATTGCGGAGGCCCTTTTTTGTACGTTAACCTTTGTAAAAACAAGAGTGCCTTTCTTTTACTTGCTTAACTTACGCTATCTTTGCGGCATGATTTCAGTTTCAGGTTTAGCCGTAGGCTTCTCGGGCAATTATTTATTCGAAGATATTTCATTCCTCATCAACCGTACCGACAAAATCGGTCTTACCGGCCGCAACGGGGCGGGAAAGTCTACCCTTATGAAGATCCTGGGCGGTGCACAGCGGGCCGATGAGGGTACGGTTTCTGTTCCCCGCGAATGCCGTATCGGTTACCTGCCGCAGGATCTGAAATCGGACAGTAAGGAAACCATACTGAACGAAACCCGTAAGGCTTTTGGAGAAATACTGCAGCTGCGGGCCGACCTGGACCAGATACAGCACGATGTGGCCACGCGCACCGATTACGAAAGCGATGGCTATATGAAGCTGCTGGAGCAGATGCACGAGAAAGAAGAACGTTTCGGGATGCTGGGCGGTTACGAGATCGACGAAAAAACAGAAAAAGTATTGTTTGGCCTGGGCTTTAGCCGGGCCGACCTCGACAAACCCTATTCGGCTTTCAGCGGAGGCTGGCAGATGCGTGTGGAGCTGGCCAAGATACTGCTGCAGCAACCCGATCTGCTGATGCTCGATGAACCTACGAACCACCTGGATATCGACTCTATTCTGTGGCTCGAAGATTTCCTGGTTGATTATCCCGGTGCTGTAATGATGGTAAGTCACGACCGTACCTTCCTGGATAAAATCACCAACCGTACGCTGGAAATATCCAACGGCGGGCTGCAGGATTACAAGGCCAACTATTCGAAATACCTGGTACTGCGGGCCGAGCGCCGCGAACAGCTGGCCAGTGCCTATAAAAACCAGCAGACCCAGATTGCCCAGATAGAGCGCAACGTAGAACGCTTCCGTGCCAAGGCCAGTAAGGCTGCCTTTGCACAGAGCCTTATTAAAAAGCTCGATAAGATCGACCGCATCGAAATGGAAGATGAGGACAACAGCGCCATACGGTTTAATTTCCCCAAAGCGCCGCATTCCGGCAAGGTAGTGGCTACCGGGGAAGGTATACGCAAAGAGTACGGCGAGAAAAAAGTAATTAAAGGTTTTGATTTTAGTATAGACCGGGGCGACCGTATTGCCTTTGTGGGTAAAAACGGGATGGGAAAAACCACCCTGGCCCGCATCATTGCCCGCGATATGGATAAGTACGAAGGCAAACTGGAAGAGGGCTACAATGTGCTGCTGGGTTATTTTGCACAGCACCAGACCAAAGTGCTTAACGGCGAAAATACCCTGCTTAAGGAGATGGAAGATGCCACAGCCCACAGCGATATGTTTACCCGTGTACGGGCCCTGCTTGGAGCCTTTCTGTTTACAGGCAAGGACGTGGATAAAAAGATTAAGGTACTTTCAGGGGGAGAGCGGGCCCGCCTGGCCATGTGTAAAATGCTTACGGAACCCCTGAACTTCCTGGTGCTCGACGAACCTACGAACCACCTGGACATCCGCTCGAAAGAAGTACTCAAGAATGCACTTATTAATTTCGAAGGCAGTTTTGTAGTAGTAAGTCACGACCGTGATTTTCTGCAGGGACTTACCAATAAAGTGTTCGAATTTACCGAAGACGGAATTAAAAGTTACCTGGGCGATATTAACGAATACCTGGAACGAAAAAAAGTAGAGAGTTTCCGCGAGATCGAAAAAAATAATGATAAGCCCCGCGCCGCTGCCCCGGCTCCCGTTGCAGAAGTACGCACGGCACCCGCAGATACAAAAAAGGCAAAGCAGGTACAGGGTGCTATACGTAAGGCCGAAGAGCAGATCGCAAAGCTGGAGGCCGAAATAGCCTCGATAGAAGCCGAACTGGCTAAGCCTGAGAATGCTTCTAATACAGATGTGTATACTAAATATGGCGAGCTTAAAACAAAGCTTGATACAGAAATGCAGAACTGGGAACAGCTGCTGGGCGAAGCGGAATCTTAACAAATATACTAAAATATATAGTTGTGAGTCTTCTGAAGCGTGGTATAACCGGGTTTAATGTACCACGCGATACGGTATTTTATACCAGGAAAGATATTGCCGCATTTTTTCAGCACATCCCATATCCATACAGCCGCAGGACTGCAGTAAGGGAACCGGGCCCCGCAAACAATTATTTTGTGGCAGAGATTGTAAATGTGGTTACAGAAACAAGTATACATATACTTATTCATGAATGTTTCCCCCTTGCAACGGCGGCAGTCTTTCCCGAAGATCAGCTGCAGCCATACTTTCCTGAAATGCCTCGTGAGATCGGCCTTTGCCTCTCAGAGAATGGCATACAGGTATTGGGTCCGGAAGAACTGAATGCAAAGATACCGGATGCAGAATGGAACCTGTTAGGGCCGGAAGAACGCGAACAGACGCTTTACTGGAGTTCCGAAACCTACGGGGAGGTTATTTTCAATACATACGACTGAATTATATACTGCCGGAAACAGTTTGTTTACTATACTAAAAAGGCAGTGGCGTTGCTTTAAACGTACTGTCGCCTTGCATATACAATACATTGTCCTTATCTGTGTAAAACAGCAGCATCTTATCCCTGCCGGTATATACGCCGGGTTTACCGCCGTTTCTCATGCGGAAGTCCGTACGGTTGTCGTCCGGCCCGGGATCGCGGGAACCAGGTACATGCAGGCTGTCGCTCCATACATCACTTATTTTCCGGCTCAGATCGGCCCGGAAATCGCCGGCCCGGTACACAGACATAACCGTATCGATAACCGGTGCAGCATATAGTATGTAGAGCGCTTCCTGCATGGGGTGATTCTGGTACCATTTTCCCAGTACCTTTCCGTAACCGGGTTTTATGCCTTCCAGGTTGCGGCGGTGTTTTTCCGAAAGAGAACCGTGTACCACCAGGTATACTTCCGGATCTGTGCCGGGTTCATAGGGAGGTCTGAAATTTACAGAAGCCCAGGGCAGTTCCGGATGATCGGGGTATACAGAGGGAATATGAAAGTCGACCTTGAGATAGCCCTCAGCCTGTGCATCGGAGTAATGATCACGGGCAATAGCTTCCAGTAGGTCGGGAGTGTATTTTGCCGGCAGTTCGATCTGCATCATACCCGGCTGCTCAAGGATAACCTGGTGCTCAGGCCCACGCCCGCAGGCAGCCGGAAGAAGTAACAGGAGCAGTAGAAACAAGCGATTCTGGAGTTGCATGATTTAAATATAGCATTTTTCAGTGATTGATAGACATATGATCTGCTGCACCCTAATTATTATACCTGAATTTCTGTTTCGTATGCTTGTGTAAGATGCCATTGAATGAATATACAAAATGTGTTACCGGTAAAGCATATTTCTTTCATTATGGCTGCATAAATTCTGTTGTACTTTTCGTGGATTTTACAAAAAAAAGTTGAACAGTTTGTGTGCTTTTATATATTTATGGCCGAACAAATACCTTGATAATGAACCTTGCCAAACAGTACAAGGCTGCAAAAGCAGCGGTAACCTGTATTTTTTCTCCCGCGCATAACTTCTCCGATCCTTTGTGGCCTCCGGCCGTGCCGGAACTTTCCGGGTACTGAGTTTTCCGGCCTGTTTACATTCTTATTTTCCTCTGCTTCCGTATCCGTAACGGGGAGCAGATACCTATGTATACACCATAAATAAAATACACCGTACATGAAACAACATTTTGTATTGCTTCAAACCCTGTTTTTATTCGTGCTGCCACAGCTTAAGGCGCAAAAGGAAGAAACCCGTATTGCCATTGTTGGCGGAGGAATGGCCGGCGTTGCAGCTGCACATTTTATCAGGGAGGCCGATCCGGCTGCAAGTATTACCCTGTTCGAAAAAGAGGCAGTATTGGGAGGTAATGCCCGTACTGTAAACGTGCAGAACCGCAGCGGGCAGCAGGTAGCTGTGGATGCCGGTCCGCAGTATTTTACGGAAGGTCCCTGGAACGAATACATCCGATTTCTTAAAAGTTATAACCTGTATAATACCGACGAGGTTTCGGAGTTTAAGGGCTCGGTTAGCATACAAAGCGAAGGCTCGCCGAGGGCACGTCTTATTACCCCGCTGTATGGTTCGTTCCGGGGCGAGAACCTGGGAAAACTGCTCTGGTTCAAAAAATTCTTCGGAATGGCGTTTAACGTATATAGATCGCCACAAACTGCACATGCCGATAATGTAGGGGAATGGGTACATTCCCTGCTGCTGCCTCCGCATTTTAAAGAGGAGGTTATTATTCCGTTCCTGGCAGCTTCGCTGGGTACCACAACCGAAGAAATACGCAGAACTTCGGTACACGAGATTGTAAAATTATTTGCATTTCGCCGGCCCTCGGCCCGCAGTACGTACAAAGTGCTGCACCTTGGTATGGGTACGGTGTTGCAGCAGGCAGCTGCTGTGCTGGAACAGAATGGCGTACGTATATATACCGCTTCGCCTGTAAAAAAGGTGCTTACTGATGGCGGGCATTATTTGGTTCACTATACAAAAGATGGAAATGTGCAGACAGAATCTTTCGATTTTGTAGTACTGGCAGTACATGCTTACCAGGCAGGGTATATCTTACAGGAAAATGAGGAGTTTGCCGGACTGAGTACCCTCCTTAAGAAGTTTGAATATTTTAAAGCCCGTATTGTATTACATCGCGATTCTTCGCTGAGCAATATGCGTCACCCGGCTTTCCTGAACGTTTTTACCACTGCCGATAACCGTATGCTGGCCAATACCATGAACCTGGGTATGATCGATAAACGCTATGCAGGCCTGTATAAGAGCTGGCTTACGGAAGAACTTTGTGCAGAGGTAAAGGCACGCGGACTCTTTTTGCATGAAACGGTTTTTAACCATCCGCTTATTACTCCCGAGTTCAGCCGGGGACTAAAGGAGATGCATGCCTTTGTGCAGAGCAGAAAGGATATGTTTATTGCCGGAGGCTGGACACAGGGCCTGGAAACACAGGAGACAGCTCTTGTTTCGGGACGTAAGGCCATGGAAAAATATATGACCTTTAAAGCGGAGGATTTCTGAACGGCTGCTGCTGTATTCTTTCACTGAACCGCATAATGACTGGAATATGAAGGCCGCTTTGTGCTGATTTTGCGTATATTTATCGAATGAATATACGCAATGCCGGCAGGGCTGTTTTCTACCTGCGGTGTTCGCTTATAAAGGCTTCCACAGCACTTGCTTTCAGCACGTAGCCTTCGCTTCCGCCACTAAGATTCAGATCCAGTTTGTCGCACTGTTCAGAAGATATGTATGCCAGTCCGTTAGGATAAAGTTCGTATAGTACTCCTTCGTGTTCTCGGTCCTCGCCCGACTGATTCCAGGCATTGGGTGCGCCTTTTATTTTAAACAGCAGGTCGTAACGTTGCCCGTTGTATACACACCAGGTATGATCGAAGAAGTGCCATAGACGAATTCCGTCGGTATTTCCGTCGGTATTCCGGCCATGTATAGGCCTTGCTTCTACCAGCATACAACCCGGGTCTTCGTCCAGCTCTACTTCTATACCTATGGCATGGGCTGCCAGCTGAAACATCTGGGCGAGCGATTTGCAGTCTCCCTGGCGTGTAAGAAAACTGCTGGCCCCAAACTGGGCCTGTCCCTTATACTCAAAGGGCCAGTTATTGAAGCGGGCAAAAAGAGTATCGATCTGGGTTTGCGGGTTGCCTTCAAGGCCCTGTATCAGCGAAGGCGGAACAAGTCCTGGTATTTTTTGCGTGTTTCTGTTAAAGCCTCGTTTGTATATGTGGATCATATCTACGGTGTTTCCTCCGTTCTCCAGCTGGTTCCGTAAATCTTGAGGAGCTATGCCTATGGCCCGTGCCACCCCCTGGTAGGTGCTCCAGTCCGGCTCTTTTTTGTCGGGCAGCTCATCCTGCTGATTATTCTGCTGAAGTTCGTTTTGCTGGTTTTGTTTGTAATAGTAGTATCCCAGCAGCGTACCTGCACCAATTACAATGGTTGCTGTAGTGGCTATGGGATGTTCTTTGGCCAGGCTGATAAGGCTTTGGAGCCATTCGGGTACGCGTTGTACGGTGTTCCCGCCCGGGCTGTAAAGCAAGGGAGTGCGGTGCTGCACATCGTTCCCGGCAGCAGCTTTTGCACCCATTACATCGGCCTCTTTTTCGAGGCCTGTATCCGTATTTAGCGGCACATTGCTTTTAAGCTGAGCCGTAGCTTTTACCCGGCCCTGTTTTTGCTGTACCACATGCCAGGCTTCGTGCGGCAGATGTTTGTCCTGACCGGGTGCCAGGTGTATATCGCTGCCCTGTGCGTAGGCATGGGCCTGCAATTGAGCTGGCCTGGCCGAATTGTAATGTACCTGTACATCGTCCATCGAATAACCGGAAAGCTGCTCGATGCCGTTTTTAAGGTTTTCGGGCAGGCCGTTTTTATTATTCCGGGCCTGATTTTGTATTACCGGCTTCTTTTTTTCGTCCTGCTTGCGCAAAACGGTTTTACCTGCAGGTTTGCTTATATGTGTCTGCATTGCGTTAATGGGTTAAAACGAAGGGATGCCAATGGAAGCATTTCAAACTGTAATATACGCATAAATTGCGAGTTATGCAAGTTTTGCCCTTTGTTTTACACCTGTGTGCAGGAAAACAGCTCTCCGGAAGAGCTCCGTTGCGGTTGCATAAGTACAGAGATCATTGCTACGCCTGCGGCACACAACACTATACCGCCGAATACATTTTAACCGGGCAGGGTATTACCGGGTTCTACAAGTTCGGAAAAAAGCCGGTCGAGCGTACTGCCCGGGTCGCTGCAGAGACCGGGATGCGGCCGCGAAGTTTGTATAACGGAACTGCGTACGGCCGTAAGCCAGCGGAAGCGTGAGGCTGCATCTTCGCAGGCGATGGGGCCGCCATCTTTAAGACCATGCGCTGTTTTTTCGAAAGAGGCCAGGTTTATCCCAATCTGTTCCAGATCGGTACCGGGCGAAAACGCGCTCAAACGTTCCTTATCCAGCAGGTAGCGCATGCGCACAAAGCCCAGGGCCTTGCAAAACACAATAACGCCCACGTTCAGGAACTCTTCGCGTTCTACCCTGGGTACCACGCGTATTACGGCATATTCATATACGTGCTGCTGCATCCTGTGCTTCTTTTAAAAACAGAGCGGAATTGGCAAGCCGGGTCTGTAAAAATTTCGTATATACTTCACGAATCTCCTCAGGAGTCTGTGTATTACCTTCCCAGTGCAGCCAGTCGTCGGGCAGGAGCTGAACAATACTTTCCAGCATTCCGGCATTGAGCAGTTTATGTCCCGTTACATCGGCATCGGCCAGGCTGGTGGCATTGGTACGGGGCAGCAATACATGGTCTTTTACGTATGCAAAAGGACTCAGGGCCGCCTTTTGCCAGTCGCCCCATGAATGATGGAAATACAGCGAAGCCCCGTGGTCTATGAGCCAGAGCTCCTTATGCCAGATAAGCATATTGGTATTGCGGAAGGTACGGTCTATATTGGTAAGAAAGGCATCGAGCCATACAATACGCGAAGCTTCTTCGCTGCTTACCTGTGTTACTACCGGATCGAAATTTATGGCTCCCGAAAGGAAGTGCAGGCCCAGGTTCAGCCCCTGGCTGCCACGCAGCAGGTCTTGTATCTCTTCGTCGGCCTCGGTGCGGCCAAAGGCTTCGTCGAGCTGTGCAAATACCAGTTCGGGCACCTTCAGGCCCAGGGCACGGGCTACTTCTCCGCCTATGAACTCGGCAATGAGCGCTTTTACACCATGACCGGCTCCCCGGAATTTAAGCACATATTTAAACCCGTCGTCGGCATCGGCTACCGCAGGCAGGGAACCACCTTCGCGCAGAGGGGTTATGTAGCGTGTAACGTTTACAGAGCGTATATCGGGATTAAAAGCCATTGGTGCAAATATAGTGTTTCGGGGGCGGAACAGCGCCGATAAGTGTGCAAAAGTGTATGTGAACGCCGGTATAATTTGTTTTACTTTTAGAGGTATGAAACAAAGCAACTTCTGGTTTTTGCTACGTATTTGCTGTTTGGGTTTGTATATGAGTATGTGCGGAATGTATGCACAGGGCGGGCAGGACTCTTTACTGTATCCATTCAGCGATAAGGGGAAATGGGGTTATATAAACCGGCAGGGACGTGTTGTTATTGCTCCTGTGTTTAATGTGGCCGGAAGGTTTTCGGAAGGACTCGCTCCTGTCCGCAAAAGGGGCCGTTACGGGTACACGGACAGGGATGGTAAAATGCGTATCGGAAGCCGGTATCACTATGCAGAGCCCTTTTGCAACGGAGTAGCCCTGGTTTATAAAAAGGAACAACCCTACCTGGCAAGATCGGACGGCAGAATACAGTTTCGGGGCCGTTTTAAAAGAATATGGGGTTTTGACGATGGCAAATTTTCGGAGGTTTGCGGCTCTGAAAAGAATAGTATGGGGCTTATACGAAAAGACGGGCAGCTTATAGCAGACACAATGTATCACACGGTTCTGTATTTTCAGAATGAAGGTGTGGCAATTATAACAGGAGGAAACCATAAACCGTATGTAAGAAATGGCGAAAGCCCCGTTTATGAAACAGGTATTATAGATACTCTCGGGAATTGGGTTGTACCTTTCGGCCGTTTTGCTGAGATAGGTGCATTTGCCGATGGGGTAGCTCCGGTAGAAATGATACATGAGGAAGGGAGCGGAAACGCGTTTATAAACCGGCATGGAAAATTGCTGTTTATAGAGCCTGCAGACGAATGGCGGTTGCCTTATTACAGCACTTTTTCGGAAGGACGTATGCCGGTGGATGTATTTCTGAATGAGTGTAAGGAAAATACTGGCAGACGAAAAACCTGTGCAGGGGTTGTTGATACAAACGGAGAGCTATTGTTTTACAATGCCGGCTGGGAGCATATAGAACCTTTCCGGAATGGCAGAGCCTTTGTGCGGCAACATACAGGAGAATGGCTTTTTATTGACCGGAATGGCAAGCTATTGGGGCCGGCCGGTTTTTATAACCTGGGAAGCCGCGTTGCAGGAACGGATATTCCTTTGCCAGCCGGAATGCACGATTTAGTATATACAAGAAACGGATGGGAGGGCATAGATACGGCGGGGCAGCTGATTGCTCTGCCGGAGGCACTTAGGAGTGCACAGAGTGAAATTCGTTCAGAAGGAAACTGGTTGATTTTTAGAAGCAAAACAGACTCGGCCCCGGCTTTTTATGGAGCATGGAATGCACATACAAATGCAATAATTCCGTGCCAGTTTAATACTATTGAACCGGTATATGCTTTTTGTGATTCCTGTTTACTGCTTGCCGGGACTGACTCTGGCAAGGTGTATATATCTCCGGAAACGGGGGGCGTATACAGGCAGTCTTTAAACAGCAGGCCAAAGCCCCAAAAACTAAATATAGATTATATGAGAGCCTTAGACCCGCATTATACCCATGTGGAGAAAATACCGGCTGAGCGGATGAAAAGCAGTAAAAAAGCAGAAGCCGGAATATATATAGAAAAAGATCCGGAAATCACTTTTGGTATAATGTGCCAGGGTGTAAGTATATACGTTGCAAATAAAAGTAAAGATACTTTAGTACTTCCTGTAAAAAACAGCATGCTTTTTCTTACAATGCAGGCCAGGCCTTTTGGGGGGAAATGGAGAGATATAGAAACCGTGCCATCTTCCGGATGTCTGCAAAGTTATACAAATACAATAATTCCTCCGGGTTATGGCTTAGTGGAAACATACCCCCGGTACACCGGGAGTGTACCTGTAAGGCTGCGGATGAAACTGATTGTAAAAACGAAATATGCAGATAAAATACTCTACAGCCGTAGCTTTGCGGGGAGGATAAATCCTGCCCAGTGGTGGCGTAAACAGCTATAAGCCCTATCGTTAAAAAATCAATAACCCTGCAATAGACAAAATAAGCTTCCGTTTATTATATATAACAAGCGTACAGACCTTTGCTTGCCTGCACAGTGCAGAAATATTCAAAGCCATAGTGAACAAAAAAGCGACCCCGCACAGCAACAAGGTCGCTTTTTTATATTTATTTTCGTATATTATTTAATTACACCCAGCTCTTTACCTACTTTGGCAAAGGCAGCCAGTGCTTTATCCAGATGCTCCTGTGTATGTGCCGCCGAAAGCTGTACGCGTATACGTGCCTGTCCTTTGGCTACCACAGGGTAGAAGAACCCGATTACGTATATACCTTCCTGCAGCAGTTTGTCGGCCATTACCTGCGACAGGCGGGCATCGTACAGCATTACGGGTACAATAGCCGAAGCGCCGTCCTTGATGTCGAAACCGGCCTCGCGGATGCCTTTTTTAAAGTATTGTACGTTCCATTCCAGTTTATCGCGCAGTTCTGTAGTAGATGAAAGCAGGTCGAACACCTCTATGGAAGCGCCTACAATAGCCGGAGCCAGGGAATTGCTGAACAGGTAGGGGCGCGAACGCTGGCGCAGCAGCTCAATAACTTCTTTACGTCCGGTGGTATAGCCGCCCATAGCACCGCCCAGGGCCTTGCCCAGGGTACCGGTAATAATGTCTACACGGCCCATTACATTGCATAGTTCGGGAACTCCTCGGCCGGTTTTGCCAATGAAGCCGGCACTGTGGCATTCGTCGGTCATTACCAGGGCATCGTATGTGTCGGCCAGGTCGCAGATTTTGTCCAGCTGAGCCACAAAGCCATCCATCGAAAACACGCCGTCGGTAACAATAAGCTTAAAGCGGTGGCCTGCAGCCTGCGCCTCCTGCAAACGGGCTTCCAGCTCGGCCATATCGTTGTTTTTATAGCGGTAACGTGCCGCCTTGCACAGGCGTACACCATCAATAATGGAAGCATGGTTCAGCTCGTCGGAGATAATGCAGTCCAGGTCGTTCAGCAGGGGTTCAAATACGCCTCCGTTGGCATCAAAAGCCGCGGCATACAATATGGTATCTTCGGTGCCGTAAAATTCAGCGATCTTTTTTTCCAGTGTTTTGTGTATATCCTGGGTGCCGCAGATAAAGCGTACACTGCTCATTCCAAAGCCGTGTGTATCTAATGTGCGTTTGGCGGCTTCAATTACACGCGGGTGCGACGAAAGCCCCAGGTAATTGTTGGCGCAGAAGTTCAGTACAGTGTTTCCGTTTACGGTAATTTCGGCCCCCTGCGGCGAGGTAATGATACGCTCGCGTTTAAAAAGCCCGGCCTCCTCAATACTTTTCAGTTCGGCCTCCAGGTGTTGTTTTATTGCATTATAAGCCATAGTCTTAATTGGAATCGTGCAGCAAATCTATGCATTTTTTTCGTGGCGCGGGCAGGCGGCCGTTCCGGCACGAAACCCCGTCCGGGCCTTACGCTTTATCTTCCCCTGCACCAGGGGCGCGGGTAAGGATACCGCTGCAGTCCCGCGCGTAATAAGATCGGCGCAGCTCTTTTTATCCCCCTCAGAACTTTGTATCTTTAGGGCTGTATTACATACCATGAAATCATTTTTCCTGTTTTTTCTTTTATTCCCGGCGCTTGCCACAGTACTTCCGGCCCAGTCTTTTTCAGGTCCGCGTGGTATACAGACCGAAATCATTATCAAAGCCCCGCCGGCCCGGGTATGGGAAAAGCTGAGCAACTTCGGCGAATATGCGTCCTGGCATACCTATCTCACCGGTGTGGACGGAACTATAAAAAAAGGCCGTATGCTTACATTTTACCTGCGTAAGCCCGGCAATCGCAAAAAAAACTACTTCAAAGCAAAGCTGCTTACAATGGATGTTAACCGCGAGCTGGCCTGGGGTGGTAGTTTTATGCCGTTCATCAGGGCCCGGCACTATTTTATACTGCAACCGATTGATGCAGAGCATACCCGCCTGGTACAGGGCGAATACTGGAAGGGCTGGTTCGGTAAATCCATGGGTAAGAAGATCTACGAGGAGACCTTCTTCAATTTCAATGAAATGAATGAAAAGTTGAGGGAGATGCTGGAAGGGAAGGAACATTAAACGTTGCTTTTGCCGAGTTTCTCCAGCGCTTCCTCCCGTGTGACCGCAAAATTAATATGCCCCAACGCATTGCTCTCCCGTATACAATCGCGCAGGCTGTTGCTTTCCAAATCGGCAAAATGGCCCACGATGGCCAGTTTCATACGAAAGGTGGAGAGCTTCTGTAGCACTTCCCCGGACATACCCGTTTTCAGATCGAAAAAAAACGCCCTGCTTTCCCGGAGTGGTACATTTTTTCGCAGAATCTCTGAAAAAATGCGGAACTTTGTAACATTCGGCTGATTGCAAGCGTCATACTTACATACGCCGGCAAATACATTATGACTGCAAAGGAATATAATATATGTGTTGATACGCACGCTGATGCGGTCTTTCGTTTCATTCTTAAGAATATAAGGGACGAAGAGGCTGCCAAGGATATTGTGCAGGATACATTCGAAAAAATGTGGGTACGTCATTCGGAGATCAGTTTCGAAAAGTCGAAGTCGTACCTGTTTACCGCAGCCTACCGCACTCTTATCGACTATACGCGCAAGCGTAAGTATGTAATGCCCGAAGAGGCCGCTCCCAAACAGAGCCTGTACCACGAACAGCAGTACAACGACGTAAAAGAAGTGGTGGATGCCGCGCTGAATACGCTGCCCGAAGCGCAAAAGGCGGTAATTACCCTGCGCGACCTGGAAGGCTACTCATACGAAGAAATCGGAGATATAACAGGCCTTAGCGAAAGCCAGGTAAAAGTGTATATCTACCGGGGACGAATGGCTATTAAAGAATATATTTCAAAACTCGATATTGTACTGTAATGATTAACAGGGAGAATTACATATTATGGTTTATCGACTATGCCGATGATAAACTTTCTGCACAGGAAAAGGATGTTCTGAAAGCATTCCTGGTGCAGCACAGCGACCTGCAGGACGAATTTCTCGATTTCCTGGAGGCTTCGAAAATAAAAGTAGAAGCCGATCCTTTTATGCTGGATACCACTTCGTTGCATAAAGCCGAAACAGTTCTGAATACCCCGCAATCTGCAGATATCCGCTCCCTGTTCGAATATGCTGAAGGTACACTGGGTTTTGAAGAAACACTGGCTCTGGAAACCCAGCTGGCCGCTGCTCCTGAATTGCATAAAGAGCTCCGTCTGCTGGAAGCTGCCCGGGTTTCGTCGGGTAACGAAACATTCCCCAATAAAAAAGCACTCAAGAAAAGTGGCCTGCGCATCGGTTTCTTTGCAGGTTCGTTTAAATATATTTCCGGTGCCGCTGCGGCGGCTTTGGTATTCTGGCTGGGATATTCCCTGCAGCATTCCGGAACGCCTACGGTAGTAATACAATCGCAGCCGGGCGGCGAATGGATACAGAAAGTATCGGCCCTGATCGATGCCCGTTCGGAGCAAAAGGCCCTTGCCATGCTGGAAGAACAGTGGGATCGTCTGCCGGAGCATATGCCCGTAAGCGAACGTATTGTATATGTGCAGCAGGCAGCTCCTGCCGTAAAAGATGTGCTCGACAGCCGGGTACTGGCTTCGCTGGCTTCTGCAGAAGAGAAGCTGGAACTGCCCGTACCTGAAATAAGTACACAGGCACCCTCGCTCCTGGTAGAAAAACCACAGCTGCAAATGGCCTCCCTGATGCAGAACCCGGCTACCGAAGGAACACGCTTTTCGGCCGTAAAACCGGCTCAGAACGAAGCGCCTTTCGATCTGCAACTGGCCAGCGGCGGAAGAAAGAAGCCCCGTTTCATTGATGTTTTAAGCACTATTGTTACCTTAGGCGGTGTTTTGGATAAGAAAGATACCCGCATGGTTACCGATAAACCGGATAAAGAAGGTAAGCAAAAAGTATACTTCTATTCCAAGGCAGTAGAGGCGGAATTTGCCGTTAAATAATATAATTGCCGTTGGTATGCCTAAAAAAGTGCATGTACTGTTGTTGTTTTTTTGTCTGTCGCTGCTGTATACCAGTGTTTCGGCACAAAAAGATACCATAAAACTCCGTGTGGGAGAAACCCGTTTCCTGATACTGAACCCGGGCCGGCCTGCCAACCCGGACCCTAAGCAGCCTTACCGCTGGAATAACCTGGTGTGGGTAGGTATAGACGTAGGCCTTTGCGGCTGGGTATCTATGCCGGGTTTTAAACCACAGCCCCAGGGAGCATACGATTTTATGGAAACCAATATTCCCCGCTCCTGGCGCGTAGGCCTTAATGTATGGGAAGCTAAATTCCGGCTCAACCGCAAACGTACCGTAAACATCATGACGGGTATGGGTATCGACTGGTACAACTACAGCTTCGAACGCAAAATTATACTGCGCGAGACCGACGATCTGGGCCCCATAAACCCGGGCGATCCTATTTTTACGGATGTGAACACCGGCACCAAAAACATACTCCGCAGCCGCCTGCAGGCCAGTTATGTTACCTTGCCGCTTATGCTCAATTTCCGTACACGACGTACCTGGGAGCATAAAAAGCAGGTAAATATTACCATTGGTGCCGTGGGCAGTGTGCGCATAGGCAGTAATGCCAGGCATGTATATACGCAGGATGGCGACCGTATACGCGAACTCCGCCGCGACGATTTTCTGCTGCGCCGCTTCCGCGTGGATGCCGAACTGCGGGTGCGCTGGTATATCATAAGTGCATTCGGGCGGGTGGGTCTTACCGAATCGTTCCGTAAAGGTCCGGGCCTGTATCCCTGGACCGCAGGTCTGCATCTGCAGATATTCTGATACTTTTCTTATTTACCCGAAATCTTTTGCAGAAAAGGCAGCAGTGCCGGTACAAGGTCTTTGTGCAGGGGCTGGTAAGGATCGCCGTAGGTACGTATATTCTTAGCTGCATCGGCCGGCGAAGATTTAAGCACATGGTTCATCTGGTCGATGGTAATAAGCTGTGCCGAAGGCAGGCCCGACTGTAATTTTTCGCCTTCCGAAACGGCCACCTGTATATCGGTATTGCCCTGTACAATAAGGGCAGGGCAACGCAGGGCACTTATTTCGCGGTAAGGTTTTACGGCAAACCAGCTGCGCAGGTAGGGCTGTACCGAGGGGCGAAACAGCGACTGCAGTGCTTCGGATACATCGGGTACGGTATTACCTGTATTAATGGTACGTATTATCATCAGTGCCTCTTCGCGTATCTTCAGGGGCTGAGTGCTGAGCTGGGTAATAATGAGCGAATCGGCCGAGCGACCGGGCCCGCAAAGCGATATATAGCCGTCTACACTGTCGCGCAGGGCAGCCATAAGCGAAACGGTAGAGCCTTCGCTGTGCCCGATGAGTACAATTTTTTCGAAGTTTTTTTCCTTACGCTGGGTGCGTATAATAATGCCCAGGTCTTCGTAATACAGCGGAAAACTCAGGCTGGTTTCGCCGGTATAGGCGTACACGCTTTCGCCAATGCCGCGTTTGTCGTAGCGAAGCACGGCATAACCATGTGTTACCAGCGAATCCGACAGCATTTTGTACGAATTGGCATAAACAAATGCTCCGGAATTACCGTTGCGGTCGGTAGCACCACTGCCGGCCACAATAATGCACAGCGTATTTGCCTTGCCTTCGCGCGGAACCGCCAGTGTCCCGAACAAACGCCCCTGACCTGTAGCCTGGCGCCAGTTACGTTCCTTTATGGGCGATTTTTGGGCAAAACCCTGCACAGAAGTAAGCAGCAGGACTGTAAAAAAGAGTATACGTATATGCATCATAGTAGTAATTTCTGTTCTTAAAAGGATAACATGCCGTCCAGCTCGTCGGCGGTTTTATCCAGGTATTTTTTAATTGGAGTATCGCGCAGGGGAATATGCACCGGAATATCCATAATAATGGGTATTTTACCTTTCATTTTAAGGTTATAGGGAAAACCAACAACGGCTTTCTGGTCAATTTTCAGCTCCAGGTCAATCTTCTGGTCTACCGGTATATCCAGCTTCAGATCTACCGGCAGCTCATCGTTCAGGGTAAAGCGTACGGGTATGGCGCTTTTAAAGCGCAGGGGATCGGTAAAAGATATTTTCAGTTTTTGGTCGAGCGGTATATCGGCTTTTATCTTTAGTTTGGGCCCCTTTTTCTTTCCCCAGAGCCAGGTAAATTTCTGGTTTACGGGTATCATAGTATTGGCCTGCACATCTACGGGGTCGGGCAGGGTAATGCTGGTATCTACTTCTACCACCTCATCTATGTTCAGCGAAACGGGTACGGTCATTTTATCGTTTACATCCACCATCATACGCACGGGAATCTTGTCCCGGATAAGCATGTCTATATCTACAGGTACCGGTTCCGTAATGCTGATCTCCGTTTCCACATCAATGGTATCGCGTACCTGCACCAGGTGGTCGATACTCTGTTCGCCCAGTTCGCGCAGGAATCCCGAGGCATTACTGAGCCGTTTTTCGGCTTTGGCTTTTACCATAAGCAGTACACCAATGGTACCCAGGTTAAGCAGTAGCAGCGCCGCAATGGCAATGGTGGTTGTTTTTTTGTTCATAGGTGTTTGTACAGGTTATTTCCAGTAGTCTTTAGATTGTTTCTGGTGGTATATGTTAAAAAGCCAGCCTCCTTTTACGGAGAACATGCCATTGAATTTCCATCGGGTATCGGCCTCCTGTGTATCGTAATTGAAACCCCTGTAGCTTTTTACAAGCGCCTGGTTGAGTTCGAGGCCCACAAAAAAAGTAATGGTACGGCGGTTATTGATGTACTGGTAGCCGGCAAACTGCGATAACATAAAGCCTCCGCTGAGGCGGTCGTAACCCTTTTTATAATCACCGCTCAGTTGCCACACATCGTTGTTACGGACTTCGGTGCGTATTTTATGCTGTATGTACCCCAGGCCGAATGTAATGTAAAAGCCACTGTTCATATTGGGCTTTCCTACAGGAAAAAGTCGTCCGGCCAGGGCAGAGAAGGAAAAACCTCTGAAAAAGCGGTTTATATCGCCAAATTCGCCGCTCTGTGCAATAATACCGCCCTCGGCGGTAAGCAGGTTCTGCAGGTGCCCGGGCTCCTTAAGCACATTGCCGTTGTAGAAACAGCCCTCAACACCAAACATCCACTGCGAGGCGGTTTTGGTAAGCAGGCTGCCGCCTACGGTGTAAAAATACCCGGTACGGTCCATCAGTTCGCCCATAGGCAGTATAAAGGCGGCCTGGGGACGTACCATGGTAATGGCTACGCTGGTGTCGCGTACGTTGGAAGTACGGGTGCGCTTGCTGGTTTGGGCATGTAATGTGCAGGCAAGCAGTGCGGACGACAGAATGAGTGCTACTTTTTTCATATTCCTTTACATGAGCAAAGTAAAGATTAATTTTCTTTTTTTACGGCTTACAATTCCGGCTCTTTGTCGGAATGCAGGGCATTAACGCGGACGGTGGAACTTAATTTTATGCCTGCTCAATAATTTACTACCTTCGCGGTTAATTTGCAGTAAAAATACATGAAAAGTATCGAAATGGTCGACCTTAAGGGTCAGTATGCACATATACAGGAAAAAATAGATGCTTCCGTGCTGAATGTGATCCGTACGGCGGCCTTTATCAACGGTCCGGATGTTAAGCTCCTGGCCTCAGAACTTTCGGAGTACCTGGGCGGAACACAGGTAATACCCTGTGCCAATGGTACCGATGCCCTGCAAATAGCCATGATGGCACTGAACCTGCAGCCGGGCGATGAGGTTATTACACCGGCCTTTACTTATGCTGCAACCTGTGAGGTTATAGCCCTGCTGAAGCTCACACCCGTATTTGTAGACAGCGATCCCGATACTTTTAATATAGACGTAACTAAAATTGAAGCGGCCATCAGCCCCAGAACAAAGGCTATTGTTCCGGTACACCTGTACGGACAGTGTGCCGATATGGAACCGATACTCGATATTGCCGCACGTCATAACCTGTATGTGATCGAAGATACGGCCCAGGCCATAGGTGCGGAATATACCTTTAGCAACGGACGTAAGGCCAAAGCGGGTACTATGGGTACTATTGGCAGCACCTCGTTCTTTCCCAGTAAAAATCTGGGCTGCTATGGCGACGGCGGAGCTATTTTCTGCAACGATGAAAAGCTGAGCGCCGAGCTGCGGTCGATAGCCAATCACGGACAGAGCCGCCTGTATTACCACGATGTGGTAGGCGTAAACTCCCGCCTGGATACCCTGCAGGCTGCCGTACTGCGCATAAAGCTACCCCTGCTCGACGGGTACAGCGCCAGCCGTAACCGGGCTGCCGCGTATTACGACCAGGCCTTTGCCGCAAGCTCTAAAATAAAAACACCTTTCCGCGCCGCATATACAAACCACGTGTTTCATCAGTATACCATAACACTCGATGCTTCGGTAAACCGCGACGGACTGGAACTGTTCCTGAAAGAAAAAGGTGTGCCCAGTAAGGTGTATTACCCGGTACCGCAGCATTTTCAGAAGGCGTATAACCTGCGCGGGTACAAAGACGGCGATCTGCCAGTGGCCGAGAACCTTAGCAAACACGTAATTTCATTACCTATGCATACCGAACTGGACGAAGAACAGCTGAAGTTCATTACCGATTCGGTACTCGAATATGTAAACAGATAGATGGAAAAGGAATATTTCGCACACGAATCGTCGTATATCGATGAAGGATGCATCATCGGTAAGGGTACTAAGATCTGGCACTTTTCGCACGTAATGCCCAACAGCGAAATGGGCGAAAACTGCAATATAGGTCAGAACGTAGTAATATCGCCCGGGGTAAAACTGGGCAATAATGTAAAGATTCAGAACAATGTAAGCGTATATACGGGCGTTATCTGCGAAGACGATGTATTCCTGGGCCCCAGTATGGTGTTTACCAATGTAATTAATCCGCGCAGCGCGGTAAACCGCAAAAACGAATATAAGACCACCCTGGTAAAAAAGGGAGCATCCATCGGGGCTAATGCTACAGTGGTATGTGGTATTACCATCGGCGAGTTTGGTTTTATAGGAGCAGGTTCGGTAGTTACAAAAGATGTGCGGCCGTACGAGCTTATTTATGGTAATCCTGCCCGCCACGGAGGCTATATGAGCGAGCATGGACAGAAACTTCAGTTTGGTGCGGATAATGAGGCCGTATGCCCGGAGAGTGGTTTCCGCTACCGCATAGAGAACGGGATCGTAAGTAAAATAACGGAATGAATACGAAGATAAAATTTGCCGTCATAGGCCAGGGACATATTGGCAAACGCCATGCAGAGATGGTGCGCCGTAACCCCGACTGCCAGCTGGTAGCGGTTTGCGATGTGCGTTCGAAGGAAGAAACCGGCAATACCGGTATTGAAGAACCGTATTTTACCGATGCGGAAGAAATGCTGAACAGCGGCCTGGAATTTGATGTGGTGAACATTTGTACACCCAACGGATTGCATGCGGCACACAGCGTAGCCGCGCTAAACTCGGGCCGCCATATAGTGGTGGAAAAACCGATGGGTCTTACCCGGGCCGAATGCGAAAATGTAATATATACCGCACTGAACCGCCACCGCCAGGTATTTGCCGTAATGCAGAACCGCTTTAGTCCGCCAGCGCGCTGGCTTAAAAGTGTGATCGACAGCGGCGTGCTGGGTAAGGTGTATATGGTGCAGATAAACTGCTACTGGAACCGCGATACCCGCTATTATAAACCCGGCGGCTGGAAAGGAACGGCCGACCTGGACGGCGGCACACTGTTTACGCAGTTCAGTCACTTTATAGATATTATGTACTGGCTGTTTGGCGATATTAAGAATATACAGGGCCGCTTTGCCGATTTTGCACATAAAGACCTTACCGCTTTCGAAGATAGTGGCAGTGTAAACTTCGACTTTGTAAACGGTGGTATGGGCAGCCTTAATTACAGCACCGCCGTGTGGGATACCAATATGGAAAGCAGTCTTACCATTGTGGCCGAAAAAGGTAGCGTAAAAGTGGGCGGACAATACATGGATAAAGTAGAATACTGCCATATTGCCGGTTATAGCATGCCCGACATCGAAGAAACCGGTCCCGCAAACGATTACGGCGGGTATAAGGGAAGTGCCAATAACCACCACCATATTATACAGAATGTTGTTGATACGCTTAAAGGTGAGGGTAGCATTACTACCAATGCCCTGGAAGGACTTAAGATCGTAGACATCATAGAGCGCATTTATGCCTGCCGTAAAACGGCTAAAGGCTAAACACCAGCCTTTTTAATGAAAGCATTTATACAGGCCGACCGGCATGGCGATTTTTATAATGTAAACGCTTTCCTGGCGAACGAGGGATTCCGTGCCCTGGGCTGGGAAACTGCGAAATACGTTGATGTATCCGAAATACAGGATCCCGACCCTGAAATACTGGTAGTAGGTGGTATTGGTAATGTGCGCCGCCGCTTGGATGCACTGGGCATTGCCTATACCCGGGGCGAAATCGACTATCCCGAAGAACTGCTTCCCTTCCTGGGGCGCAGGGTATGGGCATCTACCCTCGAAGAGGTTTTCAGAGCCTCGGAAACGTGGAACCTGTTTATGAAACCGCGTACAGAAACCAAGAAGTTCCCCGGGAAAGTATTCAGAGAGTATAAAGATTTTACCGGACTGGTAGATTTTGAGCAACCTACAGAGGTGTGGTGCTCCGAAGTGCTGCATTTCGAAACAGAGTGGCGCTGCTTTATACGCTATGGCGAAATTTTTGATGTACGCCGCTATAACGGCAGCTGGAACAATGCCATCGATACCAGCGTAGTGCAGGCCGCGCTGGAAGCATATCGCTCAAAACCAAATGCCTGTGCGCTCGATTTTGGTATGGATTCCCGGAGGCAAATGTTTCTGGTTGAGGTAAACGACGGGCATTCGCTGGGTAGCTACGGCATGGGTTCGGTAAGTTATGCCAGGTTTCTCTCGGCCCGCTGGGCACAGCTTACAGGCACCCGCGATTACCTGTATTTCTGAGTGCAGCCTTTTATTTTTTGCTGTATTTTGTTTTGGTCTTCCGGCCTTTGGCATCATATGTAATCCAGGTGCCTGTTTTGTTGCCTGCAGCATCGTACATGCCAATGGTTTCGGGTTTGCCATCGGGATAAAAGCTCAGGTATTCGCCGTTGTAACCGCCGCTTCCGTTCATCGTGGTCTTTATCTGGGGCTTGCCGTTTTCGTAATAAGTAAGGAACTCGCCGGTACGCTGTCCGGAGCGGCTAAGGGTAAATATCTCTGATATATTGCCGTTTTCGTGATACTTTGTCTGCAAGCCTTCCTGTCTTCCGTCTTTGTAGGTAATAGTCATTTTAGGTTTTCCGCCGGGGTAGAATGAGGTCCACTCGCCGTTACGTTCTCCTTTAAGGTAATACCCGCTCTGTTTCAGGTTTCCTTCTTCGTCGTAATATTTCCACAGGCCATCTTCCTGCTTGTTATGGATACTGCCTTCGCGCAGCATTTTACCATTTTCGAAGAACTGCCAAACGCCATTTTCTGCATCGTTTTTGTACGAACCGCTCATAATTAGTTCGCCTTTTTCGTTGTATTCGCGGTAGGCACCGTTATAGGCATCGTTTTCGAGCAGGGCCTCAGCTTCGCGGTTACCGTTCTCGTACCACGATTCAAAATAGCCGTTGCGCTTACCGGCTTTATAGGTGCCTGTTTCACGCAGTTTGCCATTGGGATGGTAAATTTTTACAGGCCCTTCTACTTCTTCTTTTTCGTTGAGGGTATATTCCGATTTAAGGGTGCCGTCGCTGTAAAATTCCACGAAGGCACCGGTGTATTTGCCACACAGGGTAAAGCCCCGGCGTATAACCTTGCCGTTTTCGTCTTTCTGCTCGTAAGGCTGGGGCGTGGCAGCACTGTATTTTTCGAATTTTACGGTGCGTCCGGCCACGAACAGGTTTTTTTCCTTGCCGTTTACCTGTACCGAGGTTTTCTTTTCCAGTATCTTAAGCGTACAACGGCGGCCGTTTACAGCCACAACTTCGGCATAGCCTATGGCCATCCAGCCACTCATCATTCCGCCGAAGAGTTTTTCTTCGAATTTTTTAGAAACATCGCCCCGGTCGCCAACTGCAGGCATATCGCCGTCTATATCGGTAATTACGGGTCGTGTGGCAGAATTGTCGGCCAGTATACCCTCGAATATCAGGTCGGGCGTGCTGCAGCGCCCGTTATCCTGTGCATGCAGGTTGCCAAGAAGCATAAAAAGGAGGCTGGTATATACAGTGCGAAGTATCATGTTTATTAAGGTTTTATATACAAAGCAACAAAAACCGGAGCAATTGCAAAAAAAAGCTGGTGAACGGCTGTATATTCCGCGCCAACAGCTGGCAACCCGTGTTAGAGAGAAGTATATGCTTTTATATGCAGGGCTTTAAGTATATAACAGGAACTTTATAATACATTTAAAAAAGAGATGTTAGATTTGCAGCGGAATTTTAAGATATTGGCAAAAAAAGCGCTGTTGTCGCTGCAATATATGGGTTTATGAATATATACGATCAACTGGTACAGAAAGAAGCTAAACTGGCTGTGATAGGGCTTGGTTATGTGGGCCTGCCTATTGCGCTGGCTTTTGCACGTAAAATAAAGGTAACGGGTTTCGACATTAATGCGCGCCGCGTGGAAATGATGCGCCAGGGTATTGACCCCAGTAATGAGCTCGATGCTTCGGAATTTGAACACTGCGATATAGAGTTTACCGATTCGTTGGAGGTACTTAAAGAGGCCCGCTTTTTTGTGGTGGCTGTACCCACACCCATCGATTCGCATAACCTGCCCGATCTTACTCCGCTTATAAAAGCCAGCGAAACCGTAGGCAAAGTGCTTAAAAAGGGCGATTATGTGGTATTTGAATCTACTGTATACCCGGGTTGTACCGAAGAAGACTGTATACCGGTACTGGAGCGCGTAAGCGGACTTAAATGGAAAGAAGATTTTGCCGTGGGCTATTCGCCGGAACGTATTAACCCCGGCGACCGCGAGCATACCCTTGCCCGTGTGGTAAAGGTGGTAAGCGGCGATACCCCCGCTTCGCTGGAACAGATCGCTAAGACCTACGAACTGGTAGTTGATGCCGGTGTACACCGCGCTGCAACCATAAAAACGGCCGAAGCTGCAAAAATTATAGAAAATACCCAGCGCGACCTGAATATTGCGCTTATGAACGAGCTTTCGGTAATCTTTAGTAAAATGGGTATTAATACCTACGATGTACTGGAAGCTGCAGGCACCAAATGGAACTTCCTTCGCTTTACGCCCGGCCTGGTGGGCGGCCACTGTATAGGGGTTGATCCGTATTACCTTACGCATAAAAGTACGCAGCTCGGATACCATGCCAAAGTAATAACCAGTGGTCGCGAAATTAACGACTATATGGGTGCTCATGTGGCACGCCAGATCGTAAAGCGACTCATAGCAAGGGATGTGGCGCTTAAAACGGCAAAAGTGCTGGTAATGGGCGTTACCTTTAAGGAGAATGTTACGGATATACGCAATTCGAAAGTGATTGATGTAATACGTGAGTTTGAAAGTTATGGTGTACAGGTAGATGCAGTAGACCCGCATGCCGATGCGGAAGAGTTTGCACATGAGTACAATTACAGGCTGACAACGGAGGCTAAAGGGCCTTACGATGCCTTAGTGCTGGCCGTGTCGCACGACGAATACAAGAACCTGGACGAACAGTACCTGGCCGGCCTCCTTTCGGAAAAAGCTGTATTTGCCGACCTGAAAGGAATGTATCGCCGCCGCTTTTCGTTCGAATACTGGAGTTTGTAAGAAATATGCAGGCCTGGCAAAGAAATATACTGGTTACGGGAGGTGCAGGCTTTATCGGCTCGCATGTGGTACGGCTGTTTGTACAGAAATACCCGGTGTACCGCATCATTAATTTCGATAAGCTTACTTATGCCGGCAACCCGGAAAACCTGGCCGATGTGGAAAACAGCCCGAATTACGTATTTGTGCAGGGCGATATATGCGATGCTGCGGCCGTACAGGCAGTATTTGAGCAGTATACGGTAGACGGGGTAATACACCTGGCGGCCGAAAGCCATGTAGACCGGAGTATTGAAGGCCCGGCCGCTTTTGTACAGACCAATGTGTTTGGCACTTTTACCCTGTTGGAGGCAGCACGCAGCTTCTGGAAGAACCGGAACGAGGTATGTTTCCACCATGTTAGTACCGATGAGGTGTTTGGGTCGCTGGGCGATGAGGGTTTTTTTACAGAAAACACGGCTTACGATCCGCAAAGTCCGTATTCGGCCAGCAAAGCTTCGTCCGACCATTTTGTGCGGGCGTATTTCAATACCTATAAATTGCCTGTGGTTATTACCAATTGCAGTAATAATTACGGGCCCAATCATTTCCCCGAGAAACTGATTCCTCTGGCCATAACGCGCATTATGGAAAAAGAGCCGGTGCCGGTTTACGGAACAGGCGAAAATGTACGCGACTGGCTGTATGTGCCCGACCATGCCAGGGCCATCGACCTGGTATTTCATTCTGGACAACGTGGCCAGAGCTATAATGTGGGCGGTTGTAACGAGTGGAGCAATATAGACCTTATACGGCTGCTTTGCGATATTATGGACCGTAAATTGGGGCGCAAAGCGGGAGAGTCGCAGCAGCTGATACGCTTTGTAAGCGACCGTCCGGGACACGACCACCGTTATGCCATAGATGCTACCCGCATACGGGAAGAACTGGGCTGGGAACCCAGCCTGCAGTTTGCCGAAGGACTGGAAAAAACCGTAGACTGGTACCTTGCCAATACCGGCTGGACAGACCGTGTACGCAACGGCTCGTACCGCGAGTATATCCGTAAACAATACGGTAACTAAGCAGCTTTTATACAAACTGATTTTTTTGTAATTGTAAATGAGCCTTATACCTCTTTTTGAGGTACTGGTAACGGTATTTACTGCATATTTTTTTTGCAGTGTGAATTTTATCGGTACTTTTGTAAAGTCTACTTAAATGGTAGACTAATAAAGAGAAATTAAAATACCAATATATCATGAGTTTACGATTAGGAGATACTGCGCCCGACTTCCGGGCCGACTCATCGGAGGGAGAGATCCGCTTTCACGAATACCTGGGCGATTCGTGGGGTGTGCTGTTTTCGCATCCGGCCGATTTTACGCCGGTTTGTACTACCGAACTGGGCCGTACGGCCAGGCTCAAAGGCGAGTTCGAAAAACGTAACGTAAAGGCCCTGGCCCTGAGTGTAGACAATGTGGATTCGCACAAACGCTGGATAAACGATATTAACGAAACCCAGCATACCGAAGTAAACTTCCCGATTATTGCCGACAGTAACCGCGAGGTGGCCGCACTGTACGACATGATACATCCCAATGCTTCGGAAACTTTTACCGTACGTTCGCTGTTTGTAATAGGGCCGGATAAAAAGGTAAAGCTCAGCATTACCTACCCGGCCAGTACCGGTCGTAATTTCGACGAAGTGCTGCGGGTTATCGACAGCCTGCAGCTTACGGCGGAATATAGCGTGGCTACGCCCGCCGACTGGAAGCAGGGCGAAGATGTGGTGGTGGTACCCTCTATTCCCACAGCCGATATCCCGGCCCGTTTCCCGAAGGGATATACCGAGGTAAAGCCCTACCTGAGGCTTACACCTCAGCCAAATCTGTAATGTTGTTTCGCTGTATAAGGGGGATCCTTCGTAAGGGGGATCCTTCTTTTTTTTGTGCCCGCGCGTGAAATAGTCTTAATTTCTTGCGGGTTCATGAATCTTAACCTACCTTTGCCCCGTTATTTACCTTAAAGGTTTAGATCATGAGTCTGACTTTGTCTGATTTTCTACAGTCTTCATCTGCCGCCGGCTGTCACAACAAATGGGCGGTTATTTTCCTTCTGAACAATAAGGCCTTTATCCGTTAATCCCCCGTTTCCTTAACACGGGGGAAGGTTTCAGGCATTCTCCGGCAGCTGTGTCTGCCTTAATCATATTTTTTATATCTGATTTATTTATCCGAAGATGAGTAAGAATAAAACACACATCCCTCTGGGGCCATTTTTGCTGGTATGGGGTTTCAGTTTCCTGCTGCTGGCCGTTTTCAGTTTACTGGTTGCCATACATGCCATTGCATCGGTATGGTTATTTATTCCGCTGTTTCTGCTGGGTCTGGTAGCTTTCGATACCTTTCAGCACAAGCATGCCATCCGTAAGAACTACCCTCTGGTGGGGCGCTTGCGTTACCTGTTCGAGTCGGTTCGGCCCGAGCTGCGTCAGTATTTTTTCGAAGGTGAGCTCGATGGTAAACCGTTTAACCGCAGGCAGCGTTCTATCGTATACCAGCGTGCCAAAAACGAAAAGCAAACCATCTCTTTCGGTATGCAGGACGACCCCAACCGTATCGGTTACGAATGGGCCGCGCATTCGGTGTATCCCAAACAGGCAGATTATAAAAAATTCCGCGTACTTATAGGTAACGAACGCTGTGCTCAGCCATACAGTGCCAGTATATTTAATATCGGGGCTATGAGCTACGGGGCACTCAGTAAAACGGCCATTACTTCGCTGAACAAAGGTGCCCGCGAAGGAGGCTTTGCCCATAATACGGGCGAAGGTGGTATAAGCGATTATCACCTGCAGGGGGCCGATATTATCTGGCAGATCGGTACCGGTTACTTCGGATGCCGGAACGAAGATGGTACCTTCAGCGAGAAGCTCTTTACGGAAAGAGCTACACTGCCACAGGTAAAAATGATCGAACTTAAATTGTCGCAGGGAGCCAAGCCCGGTCATGGCGGATTGTTACCTGCCGAGAAGAATACGCCCGAAATTGCCCGTATACGTAGTATACAACCTTATACAACGGTGCATTCACCCTCGGCACACAGCGCTTTTGGCAATGCTGAGGAACTGGTGCAGTTTATACAGAAGCTGCGCGATCTTTCCGGAGGAAAACCGGTGGGATTTAAATTGTGTATCGGTCGCCGTGCAGAGTTTACCGATATGGTGCAGGCTATGATAAAGGCCGGAATTTATCCCGACTTTATTACGGTAGACGGTGCCGAAGGCGGTACGGGTGCTGCTCCCCTCGAATTTATCGACCATATGGGCATGGCCCTGAATGATGCCCTGGTATTTGTAAATAAAACCCTTACCGATGCCGGTATACGCAAGCACATACGTATTATGGCTTCGGGAAAGATCATTACTGCTTTTGATATTGCCCGTACCCTGGCCCTGGGTGCCGATGCCTGCTACAGCTCGCGCGGAATGATGTTTGCCCTGGGTTGCATACAGGCGCTTAAATGCGACAGTGGTAAATGCCCGGTAGGTATCGCTACACAGGAAAAGGCGCTGTATAAAGGGATCGACATTACAGATAAGAGTGTGCGTGTAGCCAATTTCCATAACAATACCATGAAGGCCCTGGCCGATTTTATTGGTTCCTGCGGTTGCGAAAACCTGGGCGACCTGCGTCCGGAAATGTTCTATAAACGTACGCAGACAAACGAGAACCGCGACTTTGCTGAACTGTACGAGATTGGCCGTTCGAAAGACCAGCCCCGCGAAATGCAGTACGACTTTACGCATAACTGATTATATAGAGCATAATCCGGACCCGCTTCTTTTTTTAAGGAGCGGGTTTTTTTCAGGAAAGGATCAGCCACCAGCCTGCCGTGCTAATAAACGACAGCAGTATGCTTATGCCTATAATGCGGTTGATGAGGGCGGGGTTTAAGCCATACTCATCGGCTACGATGCTCAGGGAAAGCAGTACCGGCATAGCCGACTCGAAAATGGCAATCTGTGGCACCGGTTGTTTCAGGTCGGGTGTAAACAGGCTGAATATACCCATTACCAGGGCCGGTGCTAACAGCAGCTTATAGGCAAGTATAACGCTCATAGGTTTTATATCCTGCTGCCATCCCGAAAAGCGCAGTTGCAGGCCTATAGAGAAAAGTGCCAGCGGAGCTACGGTAGCCGCCAGGGTATTAAACAGGGGTTCCAGGGGGCTGAGATCTGTTACATAGGGCAGGCTTAGTGCAGCCACACAACCTATAAGCGGCGGAAACAGCACAACCTTGCGCAGCAGCAGCGCGGCCGAAAGCGTATGCGAGCCGGAAGCCCTTACTGCGAGCAGAATACCAAAAACAGAAAAAACAAGAAAAGTAACCTGGTCGCTTATAACGGCTATGGGTAGTTTATCTTCGCCAAACCAGGCTATAATAAGCGGAAAACCCACAAAAGATGTGTTGCAGAGTCCGGCAGCCAGCTGTAAACCGGCCGTTGTGGCCCTGTTTAACTTTTGCAGCCGGGCGTAGATGCCGGCAAAAAGAAACCCGCCTGCAAAAACAATAAGCGGGGCTATGGCTGGCAGCAGCATTTCGTGGCTCCAGTGCATGTGCGGCAGGTATTTAAACGATACGGCAGGCAGAGCCAGGTAAATAATCCAGGCATTAATGCCTTTATGCGCATCGCCGGGCAGCAGTCCCGAGCGCTTAAGCAGGAAACCGGCCGAAATACAGATACCGATAAGCAGAAATGAATTCATGTTTGCCTGTGTATACGAAGGTATACAGAAAAGACCTGCATAAGGCCGTAAATGTGCTAAATTTCTATAGCCGACAGGATTTATTTAAGGGCTATACCGATACTGATACCGGCTCTTATGTCGTAAGGCACCACACCCAGCGAGCGGGTGGTAAAACGATCCTGCGGACTGCCGCCTGCATTCCAGTAATAGTAGTTATACCCGGCACCGGCAAACAGGTTAATGGCAAACCAGTTGCCCAGTATCCACTGGTAACCGGCCACGGCTCCGGCCGCCCCCATATGTATATGTGCCTTGTGCCGGCTTACGCTGGCGGTTTGCGAGGCAGGGTCGTACGAGTCTTCGTAGGTAGAAATAAGCCGGTAATAATGATATTGCAGGTATGGTGCCAGGTAAAAACCCCGCAGAGCCTTTTTCCAGGGATAGATGCGAAACTCGAACAAACCGCCTGCCGTAACAAAATTGGTAGGATAAATACGTCCGCTTACATCGGTATAAATACGGTTACTGCCGTAGAACGCATTCAGGTTGAATGTAAGCATGGGACTTATATAGCGTTCGTAGTCTACATTACCTATAAGTACAAATGCCGATACAGGATTTACCCGCAGGGCATTTTTACGTATTTCTTTATCCCATTTAAAGTTGTATTCGGTAGAAATAGTGTCGCGCAGGTTACGCAGGGGTGTTACCTTTTCTTTAGGTTCTTTTTTGCGCGGCTTTTTCTGTTTTACGCCGGACGTATCTGTCTGTGCCGTAAGCGGCATGCTCAGTGCGAACACAAGAGGCAATATCAGACAGATATGTTTACGCATACATAGCTTAGAGTGCGCCGGTACTAACGCTGTTGTTTATTTTTTTTACGAGTCCCTGCAGTACGTTCCCCGGCCCGCTTTCGATAAAGCCGCTGGCACCGGCAGCGATCATATTCTGTACCGATTGGGTCCATTTTACAGGGGCGGTAAGCTGGTCTACCAGGTTTTTACGTATTATTTCAGGATTGGTTGCAGCCTGTGCCGTAGCATTCTGGTATACAGCACAAAGGGGTTCTGCAAAGCGGGTATCGTTAATGGCCGCTTCCAGTTCAATGCGGGCGGGTTCCATCAGGGGCGAGTGAAATGCGCCGCCTACGGGCAGTACCAGGGCTCTTTTGGCACCGGCTGCTTTCAGCAGTTCGCAGGCACGGTTTACGGCATCTACCGTACCCGAAATTACCAGCTGTCCGGGGCAGTTGTAGTTGGCCGCCACCACTACATCGTCGGTAATGCTGCTGCATATCTCTTCTACACGGGCATCCTCCATACCCAGTACGGCTGCCATGGTCGAAGGTTTTAGCTCGCAGGCCTTCTGCATGGCCAGGGCACGTTTGTATACCAGCTGCAGTGCATCGCTGAACTCCAGGCAACCATTGGCAACCAGGGCCGAAAACTCGCCCAGGGAGTGGCCGGCAGTCATACCTGCAGGCTGGCGTTCGGCTGCTGCCAGGTAATTAATTACACTGTGCAGAAAAACCGCAGGTTGCGTTACCCGGGTTTGTTTCAGCTCTTCGTCCGAACCGCTGAACATAATATCTGTAATACGGAACCCCAGTATTTCGTTGGCCTGTTCAAAAAGTACACGGGCCTTTTCGTTGGTATCGTACAGGTTTTTACCCATACCGCTGAACTGCGATCCTTGTCCGGGAAATACGTATGCAATCATTCCTGAAAAATTATTTGAGGTTAAATATACATTTTAAGCCCGCATAGCGTGCATGCAGGGGCAAATTCTGAAAAAAAAGGCATAAAAAAACCGCCCCGCCTTAAGGCAGGACGGTTGCTGTATTGTTATTTCAGTTTGAAATCTTCGAGAAACTTGGTAGTATACTCGCCTTTACGGAAACGTTCGTCTTTCATCAGCTGCTGATGGAAAGGTATAGTGGTTTTTATACCTTCGATCACAAACTCATCCAGGGCGCGGCTCATTTTATCAATGGCCTCTTCGCGGGTTTGTGCCACGGTAATGAGTTTAGCGATCATACTGTCGTAATAGGGTGGTATCACATAGCTCGCATATACGTGTGTATCTACCCGCACACCATGTCCTCCGGGCGAGTGGAAGCTGGTAATTTTACCCGGCGAGGGGCGGAAATCGGTATAGGGATCTTCGGCATTGATGCGGCATTCGATGGCACACATCTGCGGATAGTAGTTCTTTCCCGATATTTTTTCGCCCATGGCTATTTTGATCTGTTCTTTTATCAGGTCGAAATTGGTTACCTCTTCGGTAATGGGGTGCTCTACCTGTATACGGGTGTTCATTTCCATAAAATAGAAATTGCGGTGTTTATCCACCAGGAACTCGATGGTTCCCACACCTTCGTAGTTAATGGCTTCGCAGGCTTTAATAGCAGCCTGACCCATAGCTTCGCGCAGTTCGTCGGTCATAAACGGAGAAGGGGTTTCCTCTACCAGTTTCTGGTGGCGGCGCTGTACAGAGCAGTCGCGTTCGCTCAGGTGGCAGGCATTGCCAAACTGGTCGCCGGCAACCTGTATCTCTATATGGCGGGGATCTTCTATGAATTTTTCCATATACATACCGTCGTTACCGAAAGCGGCAGCGGCTTCGTTACGGGCGGTATCCCAGCTTTTTTCGAGGCTTTCTTCGTCCCATATCACGCGCATACCTTTGCCACCGCCACCGGCAGTAGCTTTTATAATAACGGGGTAGCCTATCTCTTTGGCAATTTTACGGGCGGCCTTTATATCCTCTATCAGTCCTTCCGAACCCGGGATTGTAGGCACTCCGGCTGCTTTCATGGTAGCTTTGGCCGAGGCTTTGTCGCCCATACTGTCGATCATCTCCGGAGTTGGGCCTATGAACTTAATACCATGCTGTGCGCAGGTTTTCGAAAAAATGCTGTTCTCGCTCAGGAAGCCGTAACCGGGGTGTATGGCATCGGCATTGGTAAGTTCGGCAACGGCTATAATATTCGATATCTTCAGGTACGATTCCTTACCGGCCGGCGGACCTATACAAACCGCTTCGTCGGCAAAGCGTACATGTAAACTGTCTTTATCGGCGGTGGAATATACGGCTACCGTTTTGATACCCATTTCTTTACAGGTGCGTATTACACGAAGGGCAATTTCACCCCTGTTGGCAATCAGTACTTTTTTAAACATACAATACGTTTTTAAAACCGGTACAACCGGCCTGATAATGATTGATTAAAACAAAGGGGCTTAAGCCGGTTCAACCAGGAAAAGGGGCTGATCGTACTCTATAGGAGTGGCATCGTCAACCAGTACCTTTACAATACGTCCGTTGATCTCGCTTTCGATCTCGTTGAAGAGTTTCATGGCTTCGATCATACATACCACATCGCCTTTCTTAATGTCGTCGCCAACATTTACAAAAACGTCTTTATCCGGCGAAGGACGACGGTAGAAAGTGCCTACCATAGGCGACTTGACCTCGATATACTTGCTGGTATCGGCAGCGGCAGGGGCGGCCTGTGCAGCAGGTGCAGGAGTTGTTGCGGGAGCAGCGGCCGGTACAGCGGCAACCGGAGCGGCAGCCATTACTGGTACAGGAGCCTGCACGGCAATGGTTTCTATTTTTGTAGTGCCGGTCTTAATAACGATCTTAACGCCTTTAGTTTCCAGCTCTACTTCGTTTACACCACTTTTTGCAACGAATTTTATCAGGTCTTGTATTTCTTTCAAATCCATAAATGAAAAGATTTAGGGCGTAAAAGTAGGTAATTTTTCAAAATGGCCTCAAAAAGTGCATTTTTTTAGTAAAAACACAGGCTTTTGTAAGGTTTTTAGTAGTAAATAGTGAGGATAGGGTTATGAGGGGTGAGGATAGGGTTACGGGGAGTGGGGATAGAGTTGTGAGGGGCGAGGATAGAGTTTCGGGGAGCGGGGATAGGGTTGTGAGGGGCGGGGATAGAGTTACGAGAATAGAGCTACGGGGAGCGGGAATGGAGGATAGAGGGGTGGGGCTGAGGAGTTGGGTGCGGGAGTATGTTGTCCGGAAGGCTGTGAGGGTAGCCAGATTCAATGGGCTTAACTATTAATGTAGCGTGTAGCTTATTGTTTACTTTTGCCGGCATGTTACGCTTCTGGCCTCATATACTGCTGCTGCTGGTAAATGTATGTTACGGGGTTAATTTTCTTATAGCCAAGGAAATAATGCCTCGTTATGCAGGTCCTTCGGCTCTGATACTGATACGGGTAATGGCCGGGGTGGTACTGTTTGCACTTACCTTGCTGCTGCTGCGTATGTCGGGCAGTGCTCTGTTAAAAGGCAAAACCCTGCTGCCTGCACGGGCCGACCTGCCGCGTTTTATACTCTGTGGCCTTAGCGGGGTGGCGGTTAACCAGCTTTTGTTTTACGAGGGCCTCAATTATACCAGTCCGATAAATGCAGCGCTCATTTTCACGTCCAATCCCCTGCTTACCCTGCTGGTATCGCTGGTGCTGCTTAAGCAACGGGCCGGCTGGCTGCGCTGGTCGGGAATGATCGCAGGCGGTGCCGGCGCCATACTGCTGATACTGCTCTCCGGCACACCTGCCGGCTTTGGCAGCGATACCCGGCTCGGTAACCTTATGGTATTTCTAAATGCTCTTTCCTATGCCATATACCTGGCCCTTGCCAAACCGCTCATGCAGAAATATGAGCCCCTGGTGGTAATATTCTGGAACTTTTTCTTCGGACTGTTTTTTGTACTTCCTTTTTCCTGGACACAGTTTACCGAAATCCGCTGGACCCTTATACCGCAACATGTGTGGTGGGGCCTGCTGTTTACCGTACTGGCCGTTACCTATTTTGCCTATCTCGCCAGCATACTTGCCCTTAAACGTCTGCAACCTTATCAGGTAAGTGTATACGTATACCTGCAGCCCTTTGTGGCAGCCCTGCTGGCCCTGTATTTCGGTAAAGACCAGCTTTCGCTTCCCTTGCTGGCCGGCGGACTGCTTATCTTTACCGGGGTATATTTTGTGATACGCCCGGCAGACGGCTTCTTAAAAAAACGTTATTTCTGAAACAGACTTTCGTTTTTATGTACATTTGAGTAAACCTCAAAAACAACAATCATATGAAATGGATTCTTACAGTTCTTATCTGTAGCACAATGAGCTATGCTTCTGCCCAGAGCCTGTACATAAACGGCAGTAAAAAAGGCGAGATCGAGAGCGATGGCGATATCTACATAGGTGGCAGCAAAAAAGGCTACATCGAAAGCGATGGCGATGTATACGTAAACGGCAGCAAAAAAGGCTATATCGAAAACGACGGTGATATATATGTAGGCGGCAGTAAAGCCGGGTATGTAGAAAGCGACGGCGATGTATACAAGAACGGCAGCAAAATCGGTTACATCGAAAGCGACGGCGATATATACAGGAACGGCAGTAAAATAGGTCAGGCCTCGGCATCCACCAAACGCGAATGGGTAGCAGCTGTTGTATTCTTTTTCTTTACATCCGAGCTGGGGCTATAAACACACGATAACTTTCACATACGATGAAAAAAGTAACGGCACTGATTCTGTTCCTGTGCCTGGGCATGGCATGGACTTTTGCGCAGGATATATATATCCACAATAAGCGCATGGGCGAAATAAAAAGCAATGGCGATATCTACATCGAATCCCGCAGGGTTGGCTATATACAGGCCAGCGGCGATGTATATAAAGGCAACAGCCGCGAAGGCTATATAAAAAATAACGGCGATATGTATGTAGGTAACAGCAGGGCTGGTTATATAAACGAATACGGCGATGTGTACAAAAACAACAGCCGTATTGGCAGCGTTAGAACCAACGGCGATATATACATGGGCAACAACCGTATAGGCAGTGCTCCACCCTCTGTAAAGCGGGAATGGATTGCAGCTGTTGTATTCTTTTTCTTTACATCCGAACTGGGACTATAAACACACGATAACTTTTACATACGATGAAAAAAGTAACGGCCCTGATTCTGTTTCTGTACCTGGGCATGGCATGGACTTTTGCACAGGATATTTATATTCATAATTCCAGAAAAGGCGAGATACGCGCCAATGGCGATATTTACATCAACTATAATAAGGTTGGTTATATCGAAGACGATGGCGATGTATATAAGGGCTACAATAAGGTTGGCTATATCGAAAACGACGGCGATATATATGTAGGCTATAACAAGGCCGGTTATGTCGAGAACGACGGCGATGTTTACATTGGCTATAGTAAGGCCGGTTATATCGAAAACGACGGTGATATTTATATGGGTTATAACCGGGTAGGTACCGCACCGGCTTCTGTAAAAAGAGAATGGATAGCGGCCATTGTTTTCTTTTTCTTCAGCGAAGAGCTGGGGGTGGAGATAAAGTAGGTAAAGTGGAATGAGGTTGGAGTAAAGAGTCTTGTAAAAGGGTCAGGAAATGGGGCTGGCCGCAGCTTTCTGACTATAAGTCCATTGCCCGTTACTCTTCCCCCGGAGCTGATATCAGGAAAATTTCTTTCTTTGTGGTACATCGAAACACAACAGGCATGAAAACAAACAGCCGCATACTGGTTACGCTTATATCTGTATTCTTTTTCTGGGGCTTTGTAGCCGCAGGTAACGATATACTTATCCCTGTATTTAAGGCAAAGCTGAATCTGAGCCAGACCCAGTCGACCATGATTGCCTGGGTGTTTTATACGGGCTATACAGTTGGTTCGCTTATTTATCTTTTTGTTTCGGCCCTGCTTAAGAGGGATCTTTTGCATGCCATTGGCTATAAGAAAGGCATTGCGCTGGGACTGATCGTTTCGGCCCTGGGTACCCTGCTTTTTTACCCGGCAGCAGAGTTTGTATCGTTTAACCTTACCCTGCTGGCTCTGTTTATTGTAGCCCTGGGCTTTTCGCTGCAGCAGACCGCAGCCAATACACTGGCCATTATTATAGGCGACCCTGCCGATGGTAATAAACGCCTGTCGCTGGCCGGCGGCGTAAATAATATCGGTACTACCATAGCACCGCTTATCATTAATTATTCCATATTCGGCTCTTCGGCTATGGTAGATGCGGCTACAGTAAATATAGGTTCGGTAAAGGTACCTTACCTGGTGCTGGGGGCACTGTTTGTGGTAGCTGCCCTTGTATTTTATATGTCGCGTATACCGGAACAGGCCGCGGCTACTGCTGCCACAGATAATCCTGTGCCGGAAAAGAAGGCCCTGCGTTATACACAGCTGCTGCTGGGCATGCCCGCCATATTTATGTATGTGGGGGTTGAAGTTTCTACAGCGGCCAACCTGCCGGAATATATGAAACAAAACCTGGGTTATGCAGAAGGACAGGTAGCTCCGTATGTGGCGCTGTTCTGGGCCAGTCTTATGATCGGGCGCTGGACGGCTGCAGCCGATGCTTTTTCTTTACCGCAGCTTACCCGCCGTATACTGGGCTTTGTATTACCTTTTGCAGCTTTTGGGCTGTTTCTGATAGCGAACCTCATCGCGGGGAACGATATCAGTCATTTTACCTGGTATCCCCTGGTTATTGTATTGCTTGTAGGAGCTAATTACATCAGCAGGGGAAATGCTTCGCGGCAGCTGGCACTGTATAGTGTGCTGGGCATTATGGCCCTGCTGCTGGGTATGTTTAGTCCTAATGCAGAACTTTCGCTCTTTGCCTTTATTTCGGTGGGGCTGTTTTGCTCTACGCTCTGGCCCTGCATCTTTACGCTGGCCATTGCCGGCCTGGGCCGGGCAGCTAACCAGGGAGCCTCTTTCCTGGTAATGATGATTATGGGTGGCGGCTGGATTACCCTTATGCAGGGAATACTGGCCGATAAAATGCTGGGTATACGCTATTCGTTTGTGGCGGGTATACTGTGCTTCCTTTACCTGGCCTTTTATGCAGTGGTTTCGAAAAGAATTCTGAAAAAACAGGGTGTAAAACTCTGATATCCTTTTTACTTTTGAGTAAATTTTTGCTGCATGGAGCTTTGGGCCGGGATTGACGTTGGGGGAACCACTACACAGGTAGGACTTGTAAATGCATCGGGGCGGATCGTGTATAAAAATACCTTTTTAACAGGTACTTCGAAGGAACCGCACGAACTTATACGGGCGCTTAGCGTGTGGATACAGGCTAAGGTGCAGGCGCTGGGCGGGCGCCTGGTAGCCTGTGGTATAGGTGCGCCTAACGGGAATATATGGTCGGGTTGTATCGAACATGCTCCTAACCTCAGCTGGAAGGGCATTGTACCCTTTGCCGAACTTACAGCGGCCAGGCTGGGTTGTACGGTGCAGCTTACCAATGATGCCAATGCGGCAGCACTGGGCGAAATGCGCTTTGGATCGGCAACGGCAAAAAAAGAATTCCTGTTTATTACACTCGGTACAGGCCTGGGCAGTGGTATTGTTACGGATGGTAAAATATTGTACGGACACAGCGGTTTTGCAGGTGAGCTGGGGCATGTAATTATGTATCCCGGAGGACGGGACTGCGGCTGCGGACGTAAAGGCTGCTCGGAAACCTATTGCTCGGCTACCGGCCTGGTACGTACTTACCGCGAACTTACCGGGAGTACAAAAGATATTACCTCACGTTTTGTATACGAAAAAGCCCGTGAGGGTGAAGCAGAGGCCACAGAGGCTTTTGATATCACCTGCCGGCACCTGGGTCTGCTGCTGGCAAACAGCGTGGCAGTAACTTCGCCGGAGTGTATATATCTTTTTGGCGGACTTTCGCATGCCGCCGAGTTTATATTCCCGGGAACCATACAGTATATGGAACAGAACCTGCAGCAGATATTTAAAGGTACGGTGCAGGTTCTGCCATCGGCACTTCCGGAGCACGATGCAGCCATACTCGGAGCTGTAGCTCTGGTACACGATTTTCGCGAAGCATATACGCTATAAACAGATTATTTAAAACCGATTATATTTCTGCGCGGACGCGAAGGTTCTTCGCTGTCGAGTACCCGTATGTCTTCGGTGCAAAGGGTTTCCATTACTTCGTCGCTGCGTTCGCCGGCAGGTATGGAAGCCATACGCAGGTGCTGCGCACGTATCACTTTTTGTATGGCCGAACGTACCTCGCGGGCATTCCCGAATGTTTTGGGGTCGCGGTTGCTGTATATACGATCGAAATAATCCTGCAGCACCTGCAGGGTATCGGCATCGGGATACAGTTGTTCCTTCTGCAGCATCAGCAGGGCTATCTGCAGCAGTTCGGCGGCAGAATAATCCTGGAAATGGAAGGTATGCTCAAAACGTGAACGCAGCCCCGGGTTGCTGTCGAGAAACTCGCTCATATTGCCGGGATAGCCTGCCGCAATTACAATAAACTCATCGCGCAGGTCTTCCATACGCTTCAGCAGGGTATTTACCGATTCTTTACCAAAGGCATCTTCGGAGCCCTGTACCAGGGCATAAGCCTCGTCAATAAAAAGTATACCGCCCAGGCTGTCTTCGATCAGCTGCCGGGTTTTAATGGCTGTTTGCCCGGCATAGCCGGCTACAAGGCTGCTGCGGTCGGCCTCGGTAAGGTGTCCGCGTTCAATTACTCCCAGTGCTCTGAATATTTTGGCCATAATGCGGGCCACGGTGGTTTTGCCGGTACCGGGGTTCCCCACATACAGGGTATGCATCGAAAACTGGTTTAGCACATTGCGGCCTGTTTCGCGGTAATAACGCACCAGTTTTACCATTTCCTGCACGCTTTCTTTTACCGATTGCAGTCCTATAAGCTGGTTCAGCTCGGTCATGGCTTCTTCCAGCAGAGGCCGGTCTATCTGCAGCTCGGCATTACGTTTTACAGCGCTGCGGAAAACGGCCTGTATATCTTCGAGCCGAAGGGTAGATATGGCTTCGGCAGGCAGTTGTTCGTAACCGGGTTGTTTTACCAGGCGCAGGGCCATGTTCATTTTGGCTTCGTCTATTACGGAAATGGCATAGCGGGCATTTCCGAAACTTTTGTCGCGGTCGCGGTAGGCACGGGTAAAACGGGCAAAAAGAAAATCGCGGGCATCGTCGTCGATAAAAAGGTTCCGCTTTTTAATGGCCGAATCGGCAATGGTAACCAGCTCAGCAGGAGTATAATCGGCAAAGTGAAAAAAGGTCTGGAAGCGCGACTTAAGGCCGGGATTGTATTCTACAAAGGTTTTCATTTCTTCGGTATAGCCGGCGGCTACAATGGCAATATCGCCTGGTCCGTCGCTCATTTCCTTCAGCAGAATTTCAATTACTTCGGGACCAAAATCGCGGGAGTCTTCCCTGGAGCGTACCAGGGCATAAGCTTCATCTATAAAAAGTATGCCGCCCCGGGCACGTTCAATGGCCTTTTTTACCTTAGGAGCGGTTTGGCCTATGTATTCGCCTATAAGATCGCTGCGGTCTACTTCGTATACATGCCCTTTCGATAAAAGTCCCAGTGCCCGGTATATGCCACCCAGCATTTTAGCTACGGTGGTTTTGCCGGTACCGGGGTTGCCGGAAAGTATGGCATGCAGGTTTATACGCTGGCTGCCGGAAAGCCCCCGTTCGGCGCGGTGCCGGTTAAATTTAAGGTAGCCGGTATAATCCAGTATCTGCTCTTTTACTTCGCTGAGTCCGGTGAGGCTCTGCAGTTCTTCCATAAGCTCGGGCAGGCTGCGCTCCTGTTCAGAGCCGGCCAGAAGATGCTCCTGTAACGGGGTATCGGCTCCTTTTCCGGGGTATATAACCTGGGCATCGCCTTCTTTAAAGTCGCGGCCAATGGTAAAGGGAACCTGCGCCATAAGCCTGTCCATAAATACCATATGTATAGCATGCTTCCCCTTTTTCCAGAACTTTTTATCGTCGGTGCCCCAGGAGCTGCTGATGATGCTTTCGCCGGGAGCAAGGGTAAACTGCCGTATATCGAGTCCCTTTTGTTCGCCTTTGGCATTTACATAGTAAAAGAATATCTCGAGCGGGCAGGGCACAAACAGGCGGCTTTTAAGCGTTACCTGTACATTTATATAACGGGTTTCGCCGGCCCTGAAACGGTTGTAGTATACAGGTTCTTTGCCTGTGCTTATTTCCTTTCCCGATTCGAACAGGCCAATATGCTGTATCTCGAAAAAAGGATTAAAACGATCGCCGGGTTGCGGATAGTCGAGTATATATACCCGGTGTTCGGCCACAGGCACATTGTCTATAAATGCCTGCCAGCGCACCGTACCCTCGCTCCAGGCGTCTACGCCGGTTCGCCCCCGGTTTATACGGGGTTTGTTGTCTTCTTCCGAAACAGTATAGATAAAAGTATCGTCGATAAGCAGTTTTTCGGGTACATCAGGATTCTGCTTCTGCATTTTTTCGGCCCGGAAACGAATTTCGCAGGTCCAGTCTTCTTCATCGAACAGCTTATTATAGAAGGAAAGTTCGGCAAAAAGCCCGTGTTCGCGTATTTCGCTAAGGGTATATACAGAGCGGTACATCCGGCGCGAAGCTCCGTTCGACCAGAGCCATTCGTCTTTTGAGAAAGCTTTTAGTGTATCGGTTTTATAATTGAAAGAACCGGGACTGCCGGCTTTATTGTTTTTCTTTTTCCAGAGACTCATGTAAATAAAATGCAACCGAAAATAGGTATTTTTTGTGGCTTGCATGTGTAAAATAACAGAATAAATGATTTTTTTGTATTCTTATAAATTGATAGAATATTACTAAATGTCTACATCTGTAAAAAATTTAAGTTATATACTGCTTTTACTGCTGGCGGTTCCGGCAGTTGCCTGCTCGCGCATTGTACGCGAAACACAGGCGATAGAGGCTAATAACCGGGCACTGGAATTATACAATACAGGCTATTACACTGAGGCTATTGATGTTTTCCGGGAAGCGCTGCGTAACAAAAAAATCATGCGCTCTACAAAAGGACTCATATACAGGAATATGGCCCTGTGTTTCAGTCAGATGAATGAGGTCGACTCCAGCAGGCTCTATTACGGGCTGGCTATCCGTAATTCCGAACTGGGTTCGTACGAATCGTTGCTCAACCGGGGCGAACTGTACCTTATAGACGAGCAGGCAGACTCGGCTGTATATGTGTTCGAAAAGGCCATTCAGATAGATCCGGAAAGAGGGGAAGTATATACCAACCTGGCTCTTGTTTATATGGGAGAGTACGACGAAGCGCATACTGATCCTGAAAAGGCTCTGCCGTATAGCCTTAAAGCCCTGGAGCTGGGGAAAACGGCCATGGATTATTATAATGCCGGCCTTAATTATTTTATGCTGGATAAATATGCCGAGGCAGACACATATTTCGATAAGGGAATGAGCGCCGTTACAAATAATGCAGACATGCTAACCGTGATCGGAAGAACCAAATATGAGCTGGGTAAAAAGGCAGAAGCAGACCGGATATTTGAAAAGGTAATAGCTCTGGATCCTGAATATGCCGAAGTTATAGAACTTCATAAGGCTTTGGTGGACGGGCTCCTGGACGAGGACGATACAGAATATACCGAAGACTGATATGGTGCGAAAATTTCGTATATCTATAGCTGTCCTTACCTTTTCTGCTACCCTGCTGTTGTTTATTTTCCGTTTTCAGATAAAGGAAGAAGGTACGGGAGCGTTGCTCTTTACGGGGATCCTGGGCGGATTTCTGCTGCTGCTTTTTTTACTGCTGAGGTACATGCGCCTGAAGCAGCGGCGTTTACACTTTTTTGTATTCGAAACAGGTACACAGCAAACAGTAAAATACCTGCTAATGGTTGTTTTGCTTCTTATTGCAGGCTTTTCGCTTTTTTCTGTATTTGCCGATGGCTATATAAGCAGGCAGGAGAAATTGTTTATGATAAACTGTATATTCCTGTGTGCCGGATACCTGCTTTTACTCTTACATCCAAGTTATATAAGCAGCCTGCAGTTCGATACGGAGCAGGTAGGATGTTCGGCAGCTTTTAGTAAAATATATCCCTGGGCAAAGGTGCGCCTTGTGCGTATCGACTATCTGCGTAACCGCATACGCCTGTTCCCGTTGCGGGGCAGTGCCGTGGAGCTGAATATACCTGCGGCACTGCTGCCCGGGCTGGAAGAAGGATTGCTCCGCTGCGGCCTGGCCGATCGCCTGTTAATCGTAAAATAAAAAATCGCCGGGGATTACACCCGTACTGAAACTTTTATCGATACTGCCATCAGGTTTTAGTATATATACTTTGCCGTTCTGGTTATACGATAATGCGTCGGCGGCCCAGATGTAACCCGTAAGCGGATCTACCCGCAGGCCATACCAGTTATGTCCGCTTTCGCCGTAGAATACCTGGGCAGTGCTTTCGTTTACAGCCATTGTGTAAATTTTATTGCTTCCCAGGAAGTATAGTCTGTCGCCGCCGGTATTTATACGTACTTTAAAAGCATTATCGATTCCGCTTAGCTCTATATTCTGCATTACAGCATGGGTGGCAGGGTTTATCTGCACCAGTCGAGAAACTACGGTCTGCCCCATATTACCGCCGCAAAGCACCCATATATATCCGTTTTTATCTTTCACTGCCGAGCCGGGAGTACTGGCTGTAAAAATACTGTCGCTTATGGTATGTTGCTGGGTATTTATAGTGTATACGTAATTTTTTTCGTAGTTACATACAAATACTTCCTGCCCGGCAAGTATCATTTCTTCGGCCCAGCCGTTAAGCGGAATGCTGCCGCTTATGCTCATGCCGGGCATATTCAGCACGTACAGTTTGTTGGCATATAAATCGCTTACGTAGGCAGTGCTGCTGTTTACCGGCAGTATATAACGCGGACTCATAAAGCCGCTTGCTGTATACAGCGAACTAAAATCGTCCTGCTTTATTTTTTCGATCCGGCCCGAGTTGTTTACCACAATGTATACCTCGTTATTCAGCAGCAGTGCGCTTTGTGCCACATCGCCCAGCGGGCGGTTGTTCCTGGCCGTAAAAACGTTTTCGTAAAGGGTTTGCTCGTTCTTGTCGTAAAAGTCGATACGGGCATTGGCCAGGCCGTAATTCCCCTCACAGAGTATAATTACCCCGTTTGTGGTCTGAGGCTCGGGCAGGGGTGGTGCCGGAGGCGGCTCTTTTCCGCAGGATACCAGCGTAGCTGCCAGCACACACAGCGAAACGGCTATTGTTTTATAATGGCTATACATGCAGTATTCGTTTTAAAATAGTAAATACCCGGTGCCAAAGATACGGTTTGCAACGTTAGTGTACCGGCATTGCTGTTTCCGCTCTGTACCACCGATCCGGTGCTGCTCAGCAATGTATAGGCTGTGCCGACTTCCAGGTTACGTATATATACATGGTCGTTTGCCGGGTTGGGATAGGCCTGCGGCTGTGTGGCCATTGTATAGGAATCGTTCCCGGTTCCGTATGCAAAATGTATTACGCCAATGGCATCGAGGTCGAAGCCGCCGGATTCAAACCCGGTAGGCCAGGGGTCGTTTATGGGGCGGCCTTCGCTGTCGTAACTGCGGTAGGCAGGTATTAAGCTTCCAACCACATCTGTAAGGCGTATGTGCGTTACGGCATTTTTGTTCAGCAGCGGGTTATCGGGAATTTCGTCCAGGTCGAAAGGGGTGCCATATAATGCGCGGTATTTGCCGGCGAGGTTATGTATTTTCTGCAGGTCGGCAAAGCTGGTATTGTCGAGTTGTGTTGCAGTATCGGTAAGCGATATGGAAGGGAAGCGGAAAAAGTTCTGCCCGTCGGAGCTCACTTCTACAAAGGCCAGTTCAAGGTAATTATCGGCAAAGCCATTCTCGAACACGGCAAAATCGTACCCGCTGCCATTGCTTATGGGATAAGGGAAGCCAAGTGTGGCCGAGCCGCCGTCGCCCAGGCTAAGTACCGAAATGCCGTCGGGCATACCGGTGGCATCCTGCTCTGTACCCAGCGAAGCCAGGCCTGCTGCCGGGTTTGCTATATTCATATACCCGCGCTGTACACTGCATGTACTGGCCCAGCCTGCAAAAGCAGAACTGTCGCGGAACATGGCGGTACTGCCCGGCTGCCCCGGGGCAGCACCAAACTGCGCCCGGGCAGGCAGTAAACTGCTTAAGAATGCGAGTAGCAGTATGTGTTTTAATCTCATTTTTTAATGAATTTGTTATGAGCAGTACCCTGTGCGGTTTCTGTCTTTAGTATATACACACCGGAAGGCAGATGCTGCAGGTCGATCCGGGCCGGTGAGCTGCTGGTTTGCTGCTGTAAAAGTATTTGTCCCGAAAGATTCAGTACCTGTATATTTGCCGGAGCACCGGTTTCTGCAAACAGTTCGCCGGAGGCCGGGTTGGGCCAGGTTCTGAACGAAAGCGTTGCAGGGTTTTCTACAGAAAGCGAGGTGTGTATCTTTATATTGTCCAGGGCAACATAAAGGGGGGTGTTTATTCCAAACTGGCCTACGTCCGACGATTTAAAGAAGAACATAATACTGTCGGCACCGGCAATATCCTGCAGATTTACAGTGGTCCAGGTATCTACAATATAATCCTGGGCATTGTTGCTAAAGCGGTAATCGGCCAGGTAAAACCCAATGGTGTCGCCAATTTGCATGCCATTTGTATATCCAACAATCTGCATCAGCAGAAAGTCAGGATCGTTACCGCTTACCCCTCCGAATTTTTTGGCAAAGGCATCTCCGTCGCGCATGCTCAGTGCTGCCAGTGTGGTATTGTTTACGTCCACAGAATAAAACTGCTTGTTTCCGCTTTTGGTAATACCCAGGCTTCCGCTGTAATATACCATATAATGTGCCGAATTTTCGCTGCCACTGCCACTTATACAGGAGTACTGATTGCCATAACCGGCCGTAGTATCGTCGCTGGTATTAGACAGGGCAAAGCCATACCAGTAGCCGTTACCGTCGTTAAAGTTATGGAATTGCAGGTCATCAAAGGTAAAGGTACTGTCGTTAATGGAGTTTTCGGGAGCCAGGGCAGCATCTTCGAAATCTACGGTAATCATTTGCAGCTGTGCCTGCACCTGCATGGTGCTAAGCGTTAAAAGTGTAAAGATTATTCTTTTCATTTGCGTATATGTATTAAAATATTTGTTCCGATTGTAACCTGTATACCAGGCATAGGCCGCAGGGCAACTACTTCGTAGTACTGGTTCAGGATATTCTGCAGGGTTATGTATCCGTTTATACTTACTTTTTTCCAGTCTTTTCGTGCGGAAATGCTGAGGTCGCCTGTGGTATACCCGGGCAGGAACTGCTGGTTATCTGCAGTTATGTATCGCCGCGAAACGTAACGCTGCGTATAGCCGAAACTCATAAATTTCCAGCTGTACATTAAGGTAATGGCAGCCATGTGTGCCGGTGTGTAAATAAGGGCACGGCCGTTAAGGGTGCTGTCGTTGGGGCGTATAATGTGTGTGTAGGTGTAGGTATAGGTTCCGCTGAGTGCAAGGCGATGGGCTCCCCACCCGTTCTGATAGCTCAGGCGTGCTTCGGCTCCGGCTCCAAGCGTATTATCCATATTGGTAACGGTCCAGTATATGCCGTCGGGAATCCACAGTATGCGGTTTTTAAGATAATTGGCAAAACCGCCAGCCCTGAGAGTAAAATGGCCTTTTACCCACTCGAAGTGGAGGTCGCCGCTGAGTCCGTCTTCGGGCAATACATCCGGATTGCCGCCGGGTACCCAGTAACGGTCGTTAAGTGTGGGTGCACGAAAGATACGACCCGTTTGCATTCGGAAGTGCAGTGTTTTGTGCAGAGGTATATCCAGTGCCAGTTGAGGTACCAGTGCAAACCAGCGCGAAGCAAACCAGCCGGGCCTTACAAATACCTGTATATTGCTGCCGCGCCGGCCTTCGTATATCCATGCCAGTGCCGAACTTGTGTTGTGCAGTTCGATGTAAGGAGCCTGGTATGCAGGAACAAAGCCGCGCTGGTATGTGTATTGCAGGCCTGCAAAGAGGCGATGTTGCCTGTTTATACGAAAATGGTACTGTGCATCGCTTACCCATTGTATAAAGCCGGAGTAGGAACCGTCTTTGAGTCCGTCGTCGGCAAAATACAGGTCTTCGGCCATAAAAGCCTGTTTAAGGCTAAAGGAGTGTTTTTTATAAAGACCTTCTATACCGGCCAGGGCACGTATAAAACGGTCGTTTTGCCGGGCATGTACTTCGCTGGTATAAATGGGAGCAGGCACCTGTCGTTTGCTGCTGCCGTACCATACGGATGCAAGTAAACGTATATGCTTTGTTGCGTAGAAGCTATAATCGAAAACGGCTCCTCCCTGCTGCAGACGTGCATTTTCGCGGTATTTTCCGGGCAGGCCAAGCTGTTGCCAGCCGCTTATCGGGAAGCGGTTGGCATTGTAACGGTGCCAGCCGTTTATACGAAAGCTGTGCCTGCGTAGTGCCAAACCTATGTTCAGGGCCTGACCGGAATTGAAGAATGAGCCTCCGTCGAGCTGTATGCCTATGCTGTTTTGTTTTACAGGACCTCCATCCAGTACCAGGGCTCCGCCCGAAGCAGCAGCTCCGGCAGCAGAGTTCAGATTGCCGGGTTGCCATGCCGAAGCCTGGAATGCCTGCACCGGGATAAGCGAAAAGTCGATAGTGCTGAGGGTGTTGTTCTGAATATTGATCCCGTTCCACAGCACCGCAGTGTGTGCCGCGCCGAGACCGCGTTGGGTAATGGTGGCAATATTTCCGGGGCCGTAATTCTTTATAAACACACCATTTTCTCTTCCCAGCCAGTCGGCCATGCTAGCCATAGGTAATGCCTCTTTTACGAACAGAGAAAAAGAATCGCGGGCGGGTATTACCGAGGCCGGTACACGGGGCTGACTGTATACAAAAGGATGCAGGGTGTCGGTCTGGGCATGGAATGCCTTTACAACTGCGAATAATGCCGATATGACCAGAAAACCGTTTTTCAATACTGCCTGTTTGGGGGACGGAAATACAGGCAAATGAACGGATACGTCTTTCGTACAGACGCTCCCGATGCATTGCCGGCTTTATTCCCGAAGCCCGGTAAATACTATGTGTTGCAGGCAGGTCTTCTGACTTTTCTCTCATCCGTACGCCTTCCCATTCCGTTTGCAGCGGAGCAGTGGCATTATGTACGGATTCGGGCGAGAATTACAGCAGCGGGTACTGTTCCGGATTTACACCGGATTCCCTTTTAAACCCTGATACACAAGTTACAGGGTACCTGAAAACAGCTCAAAGGTAGTAAAAAAGGTGTAGCTGCCATTTTTCTCCTGTAAAAACAGGATTTTGAGCTGTGAAAATATCTAAAAAAAATAATCAGTAGTTATTCGTAAATTACACAAAATCATTTTTTTACATATTTTTTGCTGATCTTTTTTTCTCACATCAGGAAACTAAAGCCCTTTCTTATTCGTTGTATAGCTATTAACTTTGCAAAAAATTAGAGAAACTATGAAGAAGTTGTTAGTAACAGGCCTTGCAGCGCTGGTGGTGAGCGTATCTGCAGTATGGGGCCAGGCATTTTCGAAGGGTGATGTAACGATTTCCTTAACACTGGGAGCGTCGAGTATGGGTAATATTTATACGTATGGCAACGCATATTACCCGCGGCTCTTTTTCCCGTTTACGGGGCAGGCGCTTGTACAGATGGAATGGGCTCCCGGCCGTTATGTGGGAGCAGGTTTTACAACCGGTTTCGGCGGGCGTGCGCCTTACGGACTGGGTTGGGGATACTACAGCGGATCGGGCCAGTTTAATGTGCCCATCGGCGGATTCTGTAATTTTCACTTTTACCAGCTTATTGCTGACAAGACCGGTAAAAATATCCATGCCGATAAGCTGGATATTTATGCAGGACTCAGCTTAGGTTCCGGTATTGCTTTCTGGCCGGGTAACCCGGGTGGCGAAAGAATAATGCCTATGGCATACTTTGGCCCCAATGCAGGTATCCGTTATTACTTTACACCCAGTTTTGGGGTAACGGCCGAGGTAGGCTGGGGTAAAACAGATGTGAGCGGAGGCGTAATCTGGAAGCTCTGATAAAGAATGAATTAGTAAGCATATGGCCGTCTTGCTTTCAGGCAGGGCGGCTTTTTTTTGCTGAATAAGAAAGCTAAGCAAAACGCTTAAAATCACAAAAGGCCGCTCCTGTTAAGAAGCGACCTTTTGCGTTTACCAACCCTTATTGAAGTCAAAGGTACGGCTTTAATTTAAAACTCCAAATTTTTTTTGCCTTTTTTTAATTCAGGCGTTAAAAGTACATGGAATTCGATAAAATTTGCATGCTTTCGCTTAATGCCGGATGTATTGCAAACGCCTTCGCAGGGCTGTGTATAGAGCGAAAAGTTTTATATCCGAAAGGTTGTACCGGATGCCTGAATATTAGTTTACAGGCATGCAGGGCAATACAGGATGGAGGCACATTCGGGATGCCTTCCATATATAAGGTATCGCCCAGTACAGGATGGCCCTGGGCGGCAAACTGGGCGCGTATCTGGTGGTAACGGCCGGTAAGCAGTTCAATAAACACCGTGCTTTGTTCGGTGTTACGTTCCAGTACATGGCAGTTAAGCGTGGCTTTGCGTGCACCTGCAGTGGCTTGTGTATGTACAGAGGCCCGGAGACTGCCGGGTGTTTTGCCCAGGTAATGTTCCAGGCGAACCGGGCCATTATAAGAGCCGCTGATTACGGCCAGGTAGTATTTTTTCCAGTATGGCCGGGGGTAGTCTCCCAGTTCTTTCAGCACCTGCCGTCGTTTGGTAAGCAGCAGCAGGCCGCTTACGGGTTTATCCAGGCGGTGTGGCAGCCCTGCCGAGAGTTGTTTTTGTGCCGGGTATTTCTGTTGCAGGTAATTGCTAAAGCGCAGCAGCATACTGTCTTCGCCGTTGGTTGCCTCGCTGGCGAGTCCCGCAGGTTTTTCGGCCAGGGCCAGCCAGTTATCTTCATATATTATATGCAGGTGTTCACTCATCAGTTGTTCAGGTTATACTGCAGCCATTTATAAGGTAGTAAGCTGCGTAATACATCATCTTCGGCCGTTTCGATGTCCTGCATCGCTTTGCGGAACTCTTCCCGTTTCCTGGTTCTTTCCGAAGGATCGCCGCCGCGCAGCAGTTCCCGTTCTATATACAGTTTAAAAGCATGTATCAGCGGCGGGTATACCGAGCCTTTAACGGGCCGCGATTTTTCCAGGTTCAGCAGTTCCCGCTCGGCCAGTTCCAGGTTTTGTTTCTGCAGGTAATAAATAATAAACAGCAGGCGGTTGTATATTTTAAGGGCCGGATCCATAGGTCCGCTTTGCCGCGATATTACCTTTTTAAGCTTCTCGCTTTCACCCAGGAAAATATAGGTGGTTATTTTCATGGTCTGTATCTGCTTGTTAAAAAGCATTTTGGGGTGTCTTTCGTCCAGCAGTTCCAGTATTTCTTCGGCTTTGCGGTACTCTTTCAGTTTAAGCAGGGTAGTGGCATAGTTAAACTGTATGGCTATACTGCTCTGGCTTTTGATAAGGTCGGGATGATAGATGAGCGTGTCGAATACCTCACAGGCTTTGTCGTGTTCGCCGTGGGCCGAGTATTCCATGGCCAGCGCACCGTTTATAGCAATCCATTCCTGGTCTTTATAGTAAAAAGGAGGTATATCGCGCAGCAATTCTATTGCTTCGTGCAGTATGTCTATCGATTTTATGTCCATCGTGCGGTAGGCCCTTGCCTTAAGCCGGAAGTAGTGTGCCAGTTTACTTTCGTGCTCTTCGAAGCGGATGCTGTGTGTATCAGGGAATTCGCGCTGACTGTACGTCTGGCGCAGGTTGTACCGGAAACGGTCTATGGAGGCATCCAGAAACTGGGTAAGGCGAAGCTCTTCAGTGGCTATGGTATTTACAATTTTTTCGTGCCAGCGGGTGCGCTCGTTCAGCATGCCGGTTTTTTCGCTCAGGGTGGCCGGCTGCTGCCAGCTTATGAGATAATATATGCGGTTTATCCGCAGCAGATCGGTCCATTCGTTTTGTGCATGCGCCAGGTCGAAAGCTTTGCGGCAGTACTTAAGGGCCAGGTCGGAGAGGGAATTGAGCATACACCACCTGGCCATCTCGTAAAACAGGGCATAATCGCGTTCGGGGTGCAGATCCTTAGACGAATTCTGCAGAATAAATTCTTCCAGCTTACGCTTCAGGATTTTCATTTCGGTGCGGAGCAGAATGTCTTTTTCGCTGCTGTACTTCTCGTGGTAAAGTTTTTTAAAAATGAGCTCTTTATTCTTCTCACTTTTCATGATATTCAGCAGGTTAAGACTCCTTTTGCCCTTGGGTAGGCTGTTTTGGAAGCGGCGGAGCTCATCTTTGCTGAGCGCAAAAATTAAATCATGTAACATTACACGTAAGTTTTTTGTAATGCAAACATAAACAATAATATATAAAGTTAATAATATCCCTGATTAAAAAATGGGATTCACAAAGGGGTATTATTTGGCTTTATTTAAATCTTAATATTTGTGAAATTTGAGAATCCTGTAACCCCATTCTCTACTGACCAAGTAAAAATGATTCGGAAATGTCCTTTCCGAATTTTTTTTTGTCACTATGCGTCGTTTTCATCAAAATAATTCAGGATGGCATCCTTTATAAGCTTGTGCTGCTGTATCGAATTCAGGTGCGGCAGCTGCTCGGTAGGTTCCCAGTGCGGCCAGCCGTCGGGGTCTTTGCCCAGGTAATTGTAATACCCGTATTTTTCCAGCAGGGCACATACGGCAATGTGCATTACCTCCATTTTCTGGTTTTTACTCAGCTTTATATATCCTTTTCCGAGCTCCTGGAGGCCAATCATAAACAGAATGCCCTCCACTTCGAAGTCCTGGTCAAATTCGGCATTAAGTCTTTTAACAAGCTCAGCCCATCGTACATTTAATTCGTCCGCTGCCATGCGGCAAATTTCATTATTTTTGTGATTCTTATTACATTTATTGAATTTTTGTACAAAATCAGACTGAATTTAAGATATTATGGGATGTAACTCGTGTGCAAGCGGCCGGGGTAGTACCGATGCTCTTACCCCCGCCGGATGCGGGAATAAGGGGTCGTGCGGGAGCGGTGGCTGCAATAAACTGAATGTTTTCGACTGGCTCAGCGGTATGCAGGATGCAACAACAAACCGCTTTCCCTGGGTAGAGGTACGTTTTAAAAATACACGCAAAGAGTTTTTCAGAAATACAGATAATTTACCGGTAGCCGTAGGCGATGCCGTAGCTGTGGAAGCAAACCCCGGGCACGATATAGGAGTGGTTTCCCTTACGGGCGAGCTGGTACGCATACAGATGCGTAAGGCAGGCATTAATGTGAACGAAGCCGGTAAAAAACTGTTCCGCAAAGCCCGTCCGGGCGATGTAGACCGCTGGAAAGAAGCTATGGCACTGGAAAAAAGTGCTATGATGCTTTGCCGTAAGTTTGCCGACGACCTGCGCCTGGATATGAAAATAAGCGATGTGGAATACCAGGGCGATGGTATGAAGGCCACGTTCTACTATATTGCTGATGCCCGTGTCGATTTTCGCGAACTTATTAAACTGCTTGCCCGCGACCTTAAGGTGCGTATAGAGATGCGGCAGATTGGCTCCCGGCAGGAAGCCGGCCGTGTAGGCGGTATCGGGGCCTGCGGCCGTGAACTGTGCTGCAGTTCCTGGCTTACCGATTTTCGTTCGGTTACCACCACCGCAGCCCGTTACCAGCAGCTGAGTATTAATCCGCAAAAACTGGCCGGCCAGTGTGGCAAACTTAAATGCTGCCTCAATTTTGAACTGGAAAGCTATATGGACGCCCTTAAAGAGTTTCCGCGGAATAACGTAATACTGCGCACGGCAGAAGGGAACGGCTTTCATGTAAAAACGGATATCTTTAAACGCATTATGTTCTTTGCGTATGAGGATAGTCCGCATATTTTCCATGCCCTGCCCCTGAAACGGGTAAAAGAAATCATGGAAATGAATGCCCGTAACGAATTGCCCGATAACCTGCCGGGTGTAAGGGCGCAAACCGAGCCTAAACTTGTAAAACCCGAGGCAGGGTTTTCGAATGTAATCGAAGAAGATAGTCTTACCCGATTCGATGCTGCCAAGAAAAAGAAAAAACGCAAGCCGTCCAACAAGAATAAAAATGCCAGAAACAGCAACAGTACCGGTACAAACAATAACCCCGGCAACAACAGCAATAACTCCGGGGGCAAGAACAATAATCCGCGAAATGCCAGAAAGCCGGAACAGAAATAAGTTTCTGCTGCTGCCGGTATTTGCGCTAATATTTGGCCTGGCCTCCTGCGACAGGGAGCGGGTGTACGAATCGTATACCGATATACCCGGAGCCGCCTGGCAGGAAAATTTCAGGCCGGAGTTCGATGTAAATATCAGCGATACGGGCAGGGCATACAATGTAATACTGAACATACGCAACCACCGCGATTATCCTTACCGTAACCTGTGGCTGCTGCTCGAAACTGCCTATCCCGACGGCAATACCTCGCTCGATACCATGGATCTGTATTTTAACGACGATACCGGCCGCGAGCTGGGGAAATGCAGTGGCGGCAACTGTGAGAATGCGTTTCTTGTAAACCGCAAAGGACCGGTAAAATTCCCGTACAGCGGTACCTATAAATTTCGTGTTTCGCAGCTGATGCGCGCTCCCGAAAGCGGCGTGCAGCATATAAGCAACATTGGTCTGCGTGTAGAATATACCAACCCCGATAAATAAAAAACTGTATGGCTGCAAAGAAAAATAGCAAATGGAAAATATGGCTGCTGGCCTTTAGTCCGCTGCTCGGACTTGTGCTGGCGCTTTTACTGGCGGCACTGGGTGTTTTTGGATCTCTGCCCGGTTTCGAAGAGCTGGAAGATCCGTCCTATAGCCGTGCCACACTTATATACAGCGCCGATGGCAAAGTACTGGGCCGGTATTATGTGCAAAACCGTACCACGGTTAGCTTCGACGAAATTTCGCCTAAGCTCATAGATGCTCTGGTAGCTACCGAAGATGCCCGCTTTTACGAGCACAGCGGTATCGATGCCCGGGCTATGGGTCGTGCATTTGCCAAACTGGGACAGGACGGCGGCGGAAGTACCATTACCCAGCAGCTGGCCAAAATACTGTTCCACGGACAGGACCGCAGCAGCGGCGGCAAAGTAACCCGCCTGCTGCAAAAGCTTAAAGAATGGGTAATTGCCGCTAAGCTGGAACGCACCTATACCAAGCAGGAAATAGTAACTATGTACCTGAATGCTGCCGATTTCGGGCACGAAATATTTGGAATACAAACAGCAAGTAAGGTTTTTTTCGATAAAAAACCTGCCGATCTCGATTACAACGAAGCGGCCATGCTGGTAGGCATGCTTAAGGCTCCCAGTATGTACAGCCCGGTGCGTAACGAAAAAAGCAAGGAACGCTGTCGCCTGCGACGTAATACGGTGCTGGAGCAGATGGTAAAATACGGTAAGATAGACGAAGCTACTGCCGAAAAATATAAAAAACTGCCGCTTACCAAATCGGAAGGTAAGATGTACGAACGTATACAACGCAACCAGTATGGTATGGGCGACCAGGCCGCGTATTTCCTGAGCGAACTTAAGAAAGACCTGAGTGCCTGGTGTAAAGAACATAAAAAAGCCAACGGCGAACCATACGATCTGCACCGGGACGGACTGCGTATTTATACCACCATCGACAGTAAAATGCAGCAGTATGCCGAAGATGCAGCCAAAGAATGGATGGCACAGCTGCAGGCCCAGTTTTTTAAAAGTAAAAAGGGGAATAAAAACGGCCCTTACCCGCGCAACCTTTCGGCCGAAGAAATGGAGAAGAAGCTGCGTGCCGATATGAAAGGCAGCGATCGCTGGCGCAGCGCCAAAAAGGCCGGGCTCAGCGAATCGGAGATTGAGAAATCGTTCCACGAAAAAACAGATATGAAAGTGTTTAGCTGGCAGGGATACCGCGATACGGTAATGACCCCCTGGGACAGCCTGCTTTACTACAAATTCTTTCTGCAGTGCGGTATGATGAGTATGGAAACCCACAGCGGCTTTGTACGCGCCTGGGTGGGAGGTATCGACTACCGCAACTTTAAATTCGACCACGTACGGGCAGCGCAGCGCCAGGTAGGTTCTACCTTTAAACCCATTGTATACAGTATGGCCATGCAGGAACACCTTTCGCCCTGTATGCAGGTGCCTAACATACAGGTTTGTATCGATAACTGGTGCCCGAAAAACTCCGGCAGTTACAAAGAAGGACAGATGATTACACTGCAGGAAGGACTGGCCCATTCCATCAACTGGATATCGGCCTACCTTATGAAGCAGTACGGCCCTTCGGCTACACTTAAATTTGCCGAAAAACTGGGTATCGACGTATCGGATATAGAGGCGGTACCGGCTATATGCCTGGGTACCCCCGATATTACCGTATACGAAATGGTAGGGGCTATAAATACCTTTGCCAACAAAGGCATACACGTAAAACCACAATACCTGCTGCGGATCGAAGATAAAAACGGCAACCTGCTCGAAGAGTTTTACCCGCAGCGTAACGAAGCACTCGACGAACAGGCTGCATACCTTACCATACAGCTTATGAAGGGTGTAACACAGGGTACGGGCGGCAGGCTGCGTTCGCGTTATAAATTTACCTGGCCCGTGGCCGGTAAAACAGGTACTACGCAAAATAACTCCGATGGCTGGTTTATAGGTACCACACCCGATATTACCACCGGTGTATGGGTGGGCGGCGAAGACCGCCAGATCCGTTTCTCCAGCACTGCTTACGGGCAGGGGGCCAATATGGCACTGCCCATATGGGCACTGTATATGCTTAAAGTATATAATGATGCCCAGCTTAAGTATAACCACGGCGATTTCGCGAAGCCTAAGGGCGAGCTGAGCGTGGAAACCAACTGCGGCGAATACCGGGCCGATATGCTGGAACAGAATAATTACAACAACATCGGAAACGAATTTGATAACTTTTCGGATAACTAAATAAAAGCCATATATACCATGCCGATAAATAAAGTGGTGCACGGTGCAGAAGAAGCGCTGGCAGATATTAAGGATAATATGACCCTGCTGGTAGGCGGATTCGGTCTGTGCGGAATACCGGAAAACTGCATCAGCGAACTGGTGCGTAAAGGAATTAAAGGTCTTACCTGTATCAGTAACAATGCAGGGGTAGACGATTTTGGACTGGGACTGCTGCTGCAGCAGAAACAGATACGGAAAATGATATCGTCGTATGTAGGCGAGAATGCCGAGTTCGAACGCCAGATGCTGAGCGGCGAACTGGAAGTGGAACTGATACCCCAGGGAACACTGGCTACCCGCTGTATGATGGCAGGCTATGGTATACCCGCCTTTTATACCCCGGCCGGTTTTGGTACCGAAGTGGGCGAAGGTAAGGAAAGCCGCCGCTTTACATACAAAGGCCAGGAAAAAGATTACCTGATGGAGTATGCATTCGATGCCGATTTTGCACTGGTAAAGGCCTGGAAGGGCGATACCGCAGGTAACGTGATTTATCGCCAGACGGCGCGAAACTTTAATCCGCTTATGGCTATGGCCGGCAAAATTACCATTGTAGAAGTGGAAGAACTGGTGCAGCCGGGCGAGCTGGACCCGAACCAGATACATACCCCCGGAATTTATGTAGACCGTATTTTCCAGGGGACACAGTACGAAAAACGGATTGAACAACGCACGGTACGCACCCGCTAAGGTATGTGCCGCTAAAATATTGAATTACAATGCTTGATAAAACTGGAATAGCAAAACGTATTGCCCGCGAAGTAAAAGACGGCATGTATGTAAACCTGGGCATAGGTATACCCACACTGGTGGCTAACTATATCCCCGAAGGCATTAATGTGGAACTGCAGAGCGAGAACGGTATACTGGGTATGGGCCCTTTTCCTTTTGAAGGGGAGGAAGATGCCGATATGATTAATGCCGGTAAACAAACCGTTACCCTGCTGCCGGGTGCAAGCATCTTCGACAGCGCCATGAGCTTTGGTATGATCCGCTCGCAAAGGGTGCATCTTACCATACTGGGCGCTATGGAAGTAAGCGAACACGGCGATATTGCCAACTGGAAAATACCCGGTAAAATGGTAAAAGGTATGGGTGGCGCTATGGACCTGGTAGCTTCGGCACGTAACATTATTGTGGCCATGCAGCACGTGAACAAGGCCGGCGAGAGCAAGCTGCTGCCTGCCTGCACACTGCCGCTTACCGGAGTAAAATGTGTGAAAAAAATTGTAACCGAACTGGGTGTATTCGATGTGGTTGAAACGGGTGGGTTTCGCCTGCTGGAAAGAGCACCGGGCATTTCGGTAGAACAGATACGCAATGCAACGGCCGGAAAACTGATTGTGGAAGGCGAAATTCCGGAGATGGTATTATAAAAAACTTCCCATCAAGGGGGACCTGATGGGAAGAAACCTGTGTGTATGAAAAACGTTTAACCTAAACTCCGTATCAAAGATAAGGCGGGTCCGGGGCTCTGCCAATGACAAAAAAAATGCTTTATCGGGGACGGATTTAAGGTTTTTTCAGGAAAATAGATGAGAAGATGAAAGAAACGCTCTTTCATCTTTTTCATTTTCAGCGATTTATGTTTTTGTTGTGTCCCGGCAGGTTCTGACGAAAAGCTGCATTTTTCCGGGGAGTGACCTTTTTCGGGGCTGAACTTTTTTCGGAAAATACACTTAGGGAAGGATATAAATTTTACTTATAATGCCATAAACAGGGCAAAGAGCTAAGGGTAAATTAACCCCCGGCATATGGCAATTATATTACCTTTGTATACGAGTTAACCATTTTAAAAACCATATAAATTTTATAATTATGGCATTTGAACTTCCAAAATTACCGTATGATTTTAATGCGCTGGAGCCGCATATCGACGCAAAAACCATGGAAATTCACCATGGCAAGCACCATAATGCGTATGTAACCAACCTGAATAATGCCGTAGCCGGAACCGATGCAGAGAATCTGCCGGTTGAAGAGATCTGCCGGAACATAAGCAAATATTCTGTTGCGGTACGCAACAACGGTGGCGGGCATTACAACCACAGCCTGTTCTGGACCATACTGGGTCCGGGTAAGGGCGGTACTCCCTCTGGAGCGCTGGCCGATGCTATTAACAAGGCCTTTGGTTCGTTCGACGAGTTTAAAACGCAGTTTGCTCAGGCGGCAGCCACCCGTTTTGGCTCAGGCTGGGCATGGCTCTGTGTAAAAGATGATAAGAGTCTTGCCATATGCAGCACAGCCAATCAGGACAACCCGCTTATGGATATTTCCGAATGCAAGGGAACACCTGTTCTGGGCCTGGATGTTTGGGAACATGCTTATTACCTGCATTACCAGAATCGTCGTCCCGATTACATTGGTGCTTTCTGGAATGTAATAAACTGGGACGAAGTTGCCCGCCGTTACAGCGAAGCGCTGAACGCATAACACATATTTAAAAACTAAAGCGAAACGCATGAAAAAGAAAATAGGAACGATAATGATTGTGGCTGCCACACTGGTATATGCCCGCGCATTTGCCCAGCTGTCGCTGCCGGTGCCCAGTCCCAAAGCTTCGGTAAAACAAACCGTAGGTGTTACAGATATCGAAATTGAATACAGCCGTCCGGCTGTAAAAGGCCGTAAGGTATGGGGCGACCTGGTACCTTTTGGTAAGGTATGGCGTACCGGAGCCAACTCTGCTACCGCCTTTAAGGTAAGTACCGATGTAGAGATCGGCGGAAAGAAGATTGCCAAAGGCGAATATGCTATTTTTTCGATCCCCGCCGAAAAAGACTGGGTAATCATTATTAACAGCAATGAGGGCCAGAAAGGCAGTGTAGATTATAAAGAGAACCTGGATCTGGTGCGGGTAAACGCCAAAGCAGAAAAATCGCCCGAGTTTAAGGAACGCCTGGAATTCAGTATCGACCTGCTTTCAGACGATAAAGCCAAGGTATGGATGAGCTGGGAAAATGTACGTGTGGGCTTCGAAGTAAAAACTGCTACTACCGAAAATGCCGGTAAGAACATAGCTGAGTTTGCTGCCAAAGCCGATGGTTTGTGGTACGACCTGGCCCAGAGTGCCCGTTATTCGTTCGAGAATAACCTCAATACCGATAAGCAGATGCTGTGGATAGACCAGTCCATTGCACTTAAAGACCACTTCTTTAATAAGCTTATCAAAGCCCGTATGCTTAAGGCTGCCGGTAATAATGCAGAGGCATATACATACATTGCCGCAGCCAAAGAATTTGGCGAAAAGAACCCCAGCGGTTTTTACAATGTATACAAAGCCGAGATCGAGAAAATGCATTCCGAACTCAGCGCTTTTGCTCCCAAAGCTTCCAAAAAGAAGTAAAAAGATACAGGTATAGCAAATTACCGGAAAGCGGGCCGAAAGGTTCGCTTTTTTGTTTTTTAAAAGCTAATAAAGTATAACTTCGTGCCCTGTAAACGTAATCTAAACCAGTGGTACCAATAATCATAACCGTCGCGATACTGGGCTATTCGGCCATTATTTTAGAAGCGCCCCTTAAAATAAACAAAACGGTTTCGGCCATTTTTACAGGTGCTCTCTGCTGGCTTATATACGCCTTTATGACACCCGAAGACGGGAAAATGCTTGCCGACAGACTGCTGGCCCATTTCGGACAGATTGCGAGTTTACTTATTTTCCTGCTGGGAGCTATGACCATTGTGGAACTCATTGATCTGCACAAGGGTTTTTCTGTAATTATACACCGCATACGCACCCAGTCGGTATTAAAGCTACTGTGGATCATTGGTCTGCTGGCCTTCTTCCTTTCGTCTATGCTCGATAACCTGGCTACTACCATTATTATGGTTACGCTGCTCCATAAGCTGATGCCCCGCAGCGAAAACCGCATGGTACTTGCCGGTATTGTAGTGGTTGCATCCAATGCGGGGGGCGCTTTCAGTCCAATAGGCGATATTACTACCACCCTGCTCTGGATAGGTGGACAGGTTTCGGCAGAAGGCATCATTAAAAATACGTTTATTCCATCCCTGGCCGTGGTTCTGGTGCCCCTGGTAATTGCCAGCATACGCATGCGCGGCAGATCGGGCCTGCGCGAGCAGCAGTCTATGTCGGTGGTTATTTCTGAAGAAAAACAAAGGGGAAGTCTGCGTATGCTCCTGAGCGGAGTGGGAGCCCTGCTTATGGTACCCGCCATAACAACACTTACAGGGTTACCCCCCTTTATAGGTGTATTGTTTGGCCTGGCACTGGTAGCGCTTATGTCGGAAAGTATTCATTTTCGCAAAACCGAAGACGAAAAACGCGTGTATTCGGTAGGTGCGGCACTTAGTAAGGTGGATGTAAATGCCATTTTTTACTTTATGGGTATTCTGCTTATGGTATATGTTCTGGAAGAGATACATGTGTTAAGAGCCCTGGCCGAGTGGTTGCAGAATACACTGCCTAACCTCGATTTTATGGTTATTGCCATTGGTTTTCTTTCGTCTATTGTAGATAATGGCAGTCTTGTGGCGGCTACCCAGGGTATGTTTACACTCGATCAGTTCCCGGTAGACCATAAACTGTGGGAGTTTATAGCGCTTTGCGCCGGTACGGGCGGCAGTATGCTGGTAATTGGTTCGGCTGCCGGTATTGCCGTAATGGAAAAGGAAAAAATAACCTTTATGTGGTATCTGAAAAAGATATCGCCGCTGGCACTGGCAGGCTATCTGGCGGGTATTGCTGCCTATATGCTTATTTATATGTTGCTGCGGGGTTAAGGCTTTTCTTTCAGGAAGGCAATATTGCGCTTAAGTCCGGCAAACTTGGTACGTTTTACAGGCGAGTTACGGAATAATTCCCGGAATACTTCTTCGGTAAGCTCTTCCCAGTCGTTACGGCTCATCTGCATCAGCTTTTCGCCGGGCATAAAACGGGCTTCGTTATGCGGTGTGCTGAATCGGTTCCAGGGACAAACCTGCTGGCATATATCGCATCCAAACATCCAGTTATCCATTTTCCCTTTAAACTCCGAAGGTATAATAGCATCTTTAAGTTCAATGGTGGCGTAAGATATACATTTGCTGCCGTTTACAAGGTAGGGCTGCTCTATGGCATCGGTAGGGCAGGCATCGATGCAGCGTGTGCAGGTGCCGCAATAGTCTTTAACCGGGCCATCGGGTTCGGCTTCCAGGTCGCATATAATTTCGGCCAGGAAAAAATAGGAACCACTCTGTTTATTAATAAGGTTACTGTGTTTGCCTAACCAGCCTGTACCGCTTTTTACAGCCCAGGCCTTTTCCATTACGGGAGCACTGTCGGCAAAAACGCGGCCTTCAAAAGCGCCGGTCTGTTCCTGCAGGCGATCTACCATTTCGCGCAGCTTTTCTTTTACTACAAAATGGTAATCGGTATGGTAGGCATACATGCTTATTTTGGGAGCCTCGGGGTCGCTTTGTTTTTGCGGGTTGTAATAGTTGTAAAGCAGGCTTATTACAATTCTGGCACCGGGTACAAGCTTTGTGGGATCGAGTCGTTTATCGAAATGGTTCTCCATGTATTGCATGGAGCCGTGTTTCTGCTGCCTGAGCCAGTTTTCGAGGCGGGGAGCTTCTTCTTCCAGGAAGCCGGCCTGCGATATGCCACAATAGGCAAAACCACATGCCCGGGCTGTTTCTTTTATAATACGGGCGGTATTTGCGGCCTTATTATTCATCGAACAAAGAGCCGGCATTGCGTGACGGCATTTTACCCAGGTGCCGGTATGCCTTATCGGTAACAATACGTCCGCGTGGAGTACGCATCAGAAACCCTTCCTGTATCAGGTATGGTTCGTATACTTCCTCAATGGTACCGGAATCGTCGGAAACGGCAGTAGCTATAGTACCCAGCCCTACCGGGCCGCCGTGAAATTTTTCAATAATGGTAAGCAGTATCTTATTGTCCATCTCATCCAGGCCAAAGGTGTCTACATTCAGTGCCTCCAGTGCAAACTGAGCAATGTCGAGCGTAATGGTACCATTGCCTTTTATCTGTGCAAAATCGCGTACGCGGCGCAGCAGGGCATTGGCAATACGCGGGGTTCCCCGGCTGCGGCGGGCAATTTCCATACTGGCATCTTCGTGTATGGGGCAGCGTAAAATAGCCGATGAGCGCTTTACAATCCCTGATAATACAGATGCATCGTAATATTCGAGCCTGGCATTTATACCAAAACGGGCTCTGAGCGGGGCGGTAAGCAATCCGGAACGGGTGGTGGCCCCTACCAGTGTAAAGGGATTGAGAGATATCTGTACACTGCGGGCATTGGGACCGGTATCGATCATAATATCGATCTTGTAGTCTTCCATGGCAGAGTAGAGGTACTCTTCCACCACGGCGCTCAGGCGGTGTATTTCGTCTATAAACAGAATATCGCTGGGCTCCAGGTTGGTAAGCAGGCCGGCCAGGTCGCCGGGTTTTTCGAGCACCGGCCCCGAAGTAATTTTTATGCCCACACCCATATCGTTGGCAATAATATGGGCCAGTGTGGTTTTTCCCAGCCCCGGAGGGCCATGCAGCAGCACATGATCGAGCGCCTCACTGCGCATTTTGGCAGCTTCTGTAAAGATCTTAAGGTTCTCCACTACTTTGTGCTGTCCGCTGAAATCGCCGAAAGAGTCGGGGCGTAACACCTTTTCGATCTCTTTGTCGGCAGCGCTTAAATGATCGTATGAGGGATCCAGGTTCTGATTCACAATAGCTATTATTAAAGCAAAAGTACGTTTTTTAGGGCGTACACCAATCTGCTTTGCTAATTTAGCACCCGAAACAGCAACAACAATTGTCTATGGAGAATCAACACATTTATAGACCCGAGACACTGATGATGTCTTACGGCTATAAACCTGAGCTGTCGGAAGGAGCCATTAAATGTCCCATCTTCCAGACCTCTACCTTTGTATTTAAAAATGCCGAAGAAGGCAAGGCCTTTTTTGAACTGGCTTACGGGCTGCGACAGAAAGCCGATGGCGAAGAACTGGGTCTTATTTACAGCCGCATTAATAATCCCGATCTGGAAATACTGGAAAACCGCCTTACCTTGTGGGACGGAGCCGAAGACTGTGCCGTGTTCGAAAGTGGTATGTCGGCCATTACCACGGTACTGCTCGAATTTCTGAAGCCGGGCGATCTGCTTGTATACAGCACACCTGTGTATGGTGGTACCGATCATTTTATTCAGCACTTTTTGCCTAAAATAGGTGTGCAGACGATGGGTTTTGTGCCCGGCGAGGAAAGTGAAGGGCTGCTGCAGCGTATAAAAGATGCAGGCCTGAGCGATAAACTGGCCATGATTTATGTGGAAACACCGGCTAACCCTACCAATGCACTTACCGATATAGCGGCCTGCCGCAGTGTGGCCGATGCCTGTTCGGGCGAAGACCGTAAGGTGTTTTTAGCGGTAGACAATACGTACATGGGTCCCCTATGGCAGCATCCCCTGCAGCTGGGCGCCGATTTTTCGATTTATTCGGCAACCAAGTATATAGGCGGGCACAGCGACGTAATTGCAGGTGCCGTATGTGGCAGCCGCGACGTAATTATGCGTGTAAAAACCCTGCGTACCTTCCTGGGTAATATGGCAGGCCCCTGGACGGGCTGGTTATTGCTGCGCAGCCTCGAAACCCTGAAAGTACGCATGGAGCAGCAGGCAGCCAATGCCGCCCGTGTGGCCGAGTTCCTGCGTACACATCCGAAGATCGAAAAAGTATATTACCTGGGTTTTTTACCCGAAGGCAGCCGGGAGCACACCGTGTTTAAAAAGCAATATACATCGGCCGGAGCCATGCTTTCGTTTGATGTGAAAGGGGGCGAAAAAGAAGCTTTCCGGCTCATTAACAAACTGCGCATTATTAAGCTGGCGGTAAGCCTGGGCAGTACCGAATCGCTGGTGCAGCATCCTGCAACCATGACGCATGCAGGGGTAAGCCCCGAACATAAAGAGCAGATGGGCATTAGCGAAAAACTGATCCGCTTAAGCGTAGGTGTGGAAAATGCCGACGATCTTATCTACGATCTGAATCAGGCGCTGGAACAACTCTGAATACATTAACATACTATAAAAGAAAAAGCCCGGCAGGTATACCTGACCGGGCTTGGTTTTTATGGGGTTACAAATGATGTTTCCGTTATTTTTTCACAAACTTTACGGTTGCCCCGGAACCGCTGGTGGTGTATATACGCATGGTGTATACTCCCGGGCGCAGGAACGAAACATCTACGCTCTCTATGGCACTGCCTGTACTGCGTTTCAGGGAAACCACACGGCCGTCGGCACTCAGTATTTCCATGTTATAAATGGTGCCACTTTCGGGCATACGCAGGTTTACGAGGTCCTCGGCAGGATTGGGGAACAGCTCCAGGCTAATGGCATTAAAGCCTTCCAGACCAATACCCTGGTTGCTGATGGTAATGAGTATGGAGTCGGATTTGGACGGATCTTCTACCGAAATGGCTTTGGCCCATACCGTACCATTGTTTACAGCACTTACCAGTCCGCTGGCATCGATATTAGCCGAGCCGCTTACCGGGATAATACTCCAGGTTACGGCCTGGCTTACCAGTGCGGGGTATACCGTGGCTACCAGCTGCAGGTTACCGGCATTGGTGGTTATAGCTGCAGGTACACCGCCCTGGGTGCTTACTACAACACTGTCAACAGGTATTGGCTGTCCGCTTATGGTTACCAGTATAGAATCAGACTTGGATGGGTCTTCTACCGAAACGGCTTTGGCCCATACGGTACCGTCGCTCTGTGCAGTAACCAGCCCGTTGGCATCAATGGCGGCCGCACCGCTTACCGGGTTCAGGCTCCATGTTACTGCCTGGTTGGCTGCCGCAGGATATACGGTAGCTACCAGCTGCAGGGTGCCTGAAGGAGAGCCGATTTCGGCCGGTACAGCACCCTGTGTACTTACCACTACACTGTCGATGGGTACAATCTGGCCAGAGATATTAATAAGCAGGGAGTCGGATTTACTGGCATCCTGCACAGAAACCGCTTTTGCCCACACATCGCCGTTGCTCTGTGCGCTAACCAGTCCGCTGGCATTAATGGTAGCGGCGCCGCTTACCGGAGTAATACTCCATGTTACAGCCTGGTTGGCCAGTACGGGGTATACAGTGGCTACCAGCTGCAGGGTACCTGCATTGGTGGTTATAGCTGCGGGTACGCCGCCCTGGGTGCTAACTACCACGCTGTCTATACCGGCAAGAGCCGTTACGTTCACGGAGTAATCCTCGGCTTGTCCGTAGTCAACGGCATTACCAATCATTCCGCAGTCGGGGGCATATGCACCAAAACGTTTTACCACACGCATACGCGTAGTGCCCGCAACCGCATTTGCTGGTACGGCAATGGTACCTGTGGCCTGTATGGCATCTAAACCGGTTGAGTTTACAATGGTACCCAGGTCGTACGATTCGCCCGGATCGGAAAGAGAATTGTTCTGGTTCCAGTCGATATACACGCGTATGTAGTTGGTCCAGTTACCGTCTGTATTACCTTTAACGCTGATGGGGTAAGACTGGCCCTGTGTTACGCTGGCGCTGATGGCTGTAAAGTTTTCCAGTGCCGGCGAGCCGTTTACGGTAGCCGACGAAGGATTATTGATGCCGGCAAAATTTACCAGGGTAATAGGTTCTACACCGTCGTCGTAATCGGTATTACAGTAAGGCAGCGGGAATGGCGGCAGCTGGTTGCTGATGGTGATCTGCAAAGAATCCATAGCCGAAGAGTTAACTACCGAAATGGCTTTGGCCCATACGGTACCGTTCGAAATGGCTGTAACCAGTCCGCTGGTATTTATGCTGGCTGTACCGGTACCCGGCGTAATGCTCCAGGTTACGGCCTGGTTTACCAGTGCGGGATAAACGGTAGCGGTCATCTGCAGGGTGCCTGCATTGGTGGTAATAGTGGCCGGTACACCGCCCTGGGTGGCAACCACTACACTGTCTACAGTGGTAGGAGCTATTACATTTACGGTATAATCCTCAGCCTGTCCGAAATCGTCGCCATCGCCCAATGCACCGCAGGGGGGAGCATAATCGAAGAAGCGCTTGGTTACGCGCATGCGGGTATTACCCAGTGTAGCACCGGCAGGTACGGCAATAGTGCCGTTTGCCACTATGGCATCGGTACCGCTGGAGTTGTAAATACTGCCGATATTATACGATTCGCCCGGATCGGTAAAGGAGTTGTTCTGGTTCCAGTCGATATACACCCGTATGTAATTGGTGTAGGCTCCGGCTGTATTTCCTTTTACACTTATGGGATACGATGAGCCCTGAGACACTGTGGCTGTTTGCGAGGTAAAATCTTCCAGCTCGGGACTGCCGTTTACGGTTGCCGGCGATGTATTGTTAATGCCTGCAAATACCACAGAGGTAATAGGCTCCACATCTTCGGGGTATGTAGTATTACAGTAAGGCAGCGGGAAGGGAGGGTTCTGGTTACTCATGCTGATGAGTATGGAATCGGAATAGGCCGAGTTAGCCGCGGAAGTAGCTTTTGCCCACACATTACCATTGGTAATGGCTGTAACCAGTCCGGAAGGACTGATGCTGGCTGTTCCTCCGGCCGGAGTAAGCGACCATATAACGGTTTGGCTGCCAGCCGTGGGGTATACGGTGGCGGCCAGCTGCAGGGTGCCTGCATTGGTGGTAATGGTAGCCGGAACATTGCCCTGTGTGGTAACCACTACACTGTCTACACTGGCAGCAGCGCTTACCACAAGGGTATAATCTTCGGCCTGGCCATAGTCCAGAAAATCGCCCACACTGCCGCAGTCGGCTCCGTACTGTCCAAAACGCTTGGTTACACGCATACGGGTACTGCCCAGTGTAGCACCCGCAGGTACCGCAATAGATGCACTTGCCTGTATGGCATCGGTACCGGAGGAGCTGTTTATGGTACCTATATCAAAACTTTCGCCCGGATCGGCAAAGGAATTATTCTGGTTCCAGTCGACATACACCCGTATATAGTTGGTCCAGCTCCCGGCTGTGTTCCCTTTTGCAGTAAAGGTATACGAACCACCGGCGATAACATTGCCTGTTTGTGCGGTAAAATCTTCATGCTCGGAAGTGCCCGATGCCGATGTGGTATTGTTAATGCCGGCAAAATTCACCAGCGTAATAGGCTCAACACCGTCGGGGTATCCGAGTGTACAGTAAGGGTTCGGGAACTGTGCATATGCTGTCAGTGGCAGTATTGCCAGCGCCAGCAGTGCCGTTCGCAAACCTGATTTGGTTTTTGGTACTTGGTTTTTCATCATAGAAATTAAAAATTATGGAAAATTAAAAGGGATATATAACTGAGGTGGAGTAACAGCAGGAACTATGCCCGACATAAAGCAGCGGGCACAAAGCCTCTCAGGAGCCGTACCTACGGACCTGCGAGCTGAATGGCGGGGGATCAGGGTAATTGCAGATGGCATACAATACTTCTTTTTTATGCAGAGAGAAGTATGTACACACGGCCGAAACGTTTTCGCAGCAGGGCGAAAGACACTTCAGTGGCATGTTAAGGTTATGCAGATAACACAAATAAATTTACCTGCGTAATTATAAAAGTAAATAAAATAAATAGTTTACACAATTTATTTTCGACATAAATATTTGTAAGTAGGGTATTTGTATAGAAAAATAAACGGATATCCGTAATTACATTATACAACAGAAGTGTTTGTGCAGTTTACTTTTTATGAAAGGCTATTATTCATTGTACTCCGTGAGTATAAAAGTGTGGTATATGCTCTTTTAGATGTTGTTCTGCCCGTTATAAGCGGAAACAGACAGGCAGGGAAAGGAATAAGCCGGCAGAGCGTATGGCTTAGTAATATTTTTTAAGCCTTAAAGTACAAAAGTAAACACCAGGAAGAGCAGCAGCCATACTACGTCGGTATAGTGCCACCAGAAAGCGGCCACACGGGTTTTGGTAAGCTCGAAGGGGTTGGTGGTAAAAATAAGCTCGTCGGCTGCATCCCCGGAATAGCGCCTGAAGGTTAAAAAGCGTTCGCCAAGCAGCACAAAACCGGCAATTATATGCAGCAGATGCAGTCCGGAGAAAAAATAGAGGTAGGCACCGCCGCCATATCCGCCGGCAAAGAAAACACCCTGCGAAAAAAGTTGTACCCAGGCCAGTATCTGTACCAGTACAAACAGCAGCCCCAGGCCCAGTGTGCCGCTCAGGCTGTACAGTGCGCTGCGCAGTATGCCTTTACGAAAGGCCCGCATGCAGGCTGCCATAAGTATACCCGAGCCAATCATAAGCAGGGTACTCCATACAAAGGCCCTCGGCAAAAAGGGTTGTTTTATAATGCCGCTTTCGAGCATCAGCATAAAATCTGGCTGTTTGGCCTGTACATGCAAATGCCGTATAAAAAGTAATACGAACATCAGGAACAGGATACCACTGCCTGCGGCAAGCAGGTAAACCAGGGCCAGCCGGGGATGTACCTGGCTGCCGCCGAAAATATTCAGGCGGAAAGGCAGTTCTTCTTTTTTATCCTGCGTTTGCGGCATACATCGTTTAGCGAAGTTCTTCTTCCTCTTTGAACCAGCTGCTGTACATAACATAATTACCGGCTATGCGGTTTATTTCTCCCGAAATTTTTTCGGGTGTTATGTCTTTTACCTTGCGGGCGGGAATACCGGCAAAAATACTGCCCGATGGTACATGAGTACCTTCCAGTACCACGGCTCCGGCAGCAATAATACTGTTACTTTCAATTACGGCTCCGTCCATTACAATAGCCCCCATACCTATAAGCACATTGTCGTGTATGGTACAGCCATGTACATTGGCACTGTGCCCTATGCTTACGTTGCTGCCTATGTTAAGCGGCGCTTTCTGGTAGGTGCAGTGCAGTACGGCATTATCCTGCACGTTTACACGGTTGCCCATTTTTATATAATGTACATCGCCGCGTATAACGGCATTGAACCAGAAACTGCATTCGCTGCCGCAGCTTACTTCGCCCACGATGGTGGCATTGGGTGCAATAAAACAATTTTCGCCCAGCTGGGGCTCTTTACCTCGTACGGCTAATATTACCGGCATAATATTGTAGTGCTTTTATACAAAGGTAGCTATTATTTAAGTTGCCTGTATGCAGGCCGGAGAAATGCGGACTATAAGTTTTTTCTATGGCAGGGCACATGTCGCATATGGTTTGGGTGCATATGGCAATTTACTTGTACCTTTGTGGTATAAATTCTGAAATATGTCCGGAACTCCCGTATTAGTATATGCCGAAAGCACACCCAACCCGGCCACACTTAAGTTTGTAGCCAATGTTTTTCTGCTGCCCGAAAACAGTGCCGAGTACCTGCGTGCCGAAGAGGCTACTGGTGCGCCTATGGTGCAGGCCCTTTTCGAACTGCCTTTTGTACGCAGTGTATATGTGTGCAATAATTTTGTAACGATTACCAAAAAGGAATTTACCTCCTGGACCGAGATTATACCCCAGGTGCGCGAGTTCCTGAAAGACTGGCTGCAGGCCGGTAAGGACGTAATTGTTATGCTGCCTGCCCGAAAAGAAGAACCTAAACCGGTATCGATCGGCGATCTGAATGCCGAAGGTGTTTCGGGCCAGATTATTGCCGCGCTGGACGAATATGTGAAGCCGGCCGTGGAAAGCGACGGGGGCGAAATTTCGTTTGTGTCGTTCGATAAGGGCGTGGTTACCGTACGCCTGCAGGGCTCCTGCAGCGGTTGCCCCAGCAGTACCGTTACCCTGAAACAGGGTATCGAAAACCTGCTGAAAAAAATGGTGCCGGGGGTAACGGAAGTTGTGGCGGAGAACGCTTAGTCTTTCTTTTCGAGTACTTTGGGTACGCGTATATAATCGCTGTCTTTTGAAGGGGCATTCCGCAGGGCATCTTCCAGGCCCAGGGTCTGCTGCGGAACATCGGCACGGGTAATATTGTGCTCGCTGCTCATGTATACAAGCGGGGCCACATCGCCGGTATCGAGCTCACTCAGCTTCTCTACAAAACCAACAATCTTTTCCAGGTCGCTGCGGATCTGCTCTTTTTCGGTCTCGCTGAATTCAAGACGGCTCAGTTCGGCCAGGCGTTCTACGGTTTCCCTGCTTACGTTCATTGCGTACGTTTGTTTTGTGCAAAGGTAGCAAAAAAGCAGTATACTGCTGTTTGTGTGCCTGTGTCGTAACTTTGTAGTACTTTTGTGCCTGTAATGCCGCGTATAGGTTCCATACAACTTCCGGATTTTCCCCTGCTGCTTGCTCCTATGGAGGATGTGAGCGACCCGCCCTTTCGTGTACTGTGCAAAGAGTACGGAGCCGACCTTATGTACTCCGAATTTATAAGCAGCGAAGGACTGATCCGCGATGCTATGAAAAGCCGCAAAAAACTGGAGTTTCATGAAATGGAACGGCCCATAGGCATACAGATCTTTGGAGGCGACGAAGAGGCTATGGCCGAAAGTGCCCGTATTGTGGAAACCGTGAACCCTGACCTGGTAGATATTAATTTTGGCTGCCCGGTAAAAAAAGTGGTGTGTAAAGGGGCCGGAGCTGCCGTACTTAAAGATGTAGACCTTATGGTGCGTCTTACCAAAGCCGTGGTAGACAGTACCCGGCTGCCGGTTACCGTAAAAACCCGCCTGGGCTGGGACGAAGACAGCAAAAATATAGAAGAAGTGGCCGAACGCCTGCAGGACATAGGTATAAAGGCCATAAGCATACACGGCCGTACCCGCGCACAGCTGTACAAAGGAGTGGCCGACTGGAGCCTGATAGCAAAGGTAAAAAACAACCCCCGCATACATATACCGGTATTCGGTAACGGCGATATCGACAGTCCGCAGAAAGCCGTGGAGTATAAGAACCGTTATGGTGTAGACGGTGTTATGATAGGCCGTGCCAGTATTGGGGCTCCCTGGTTCTTCAGGCAGGTTAAACACTATATACAGACCGGCGAAATACTGCCCGAACCGCCGGTAAGCGAACGGGTAGAAGTGGCCCGCCGTCACCTGCAGATGGCCGTGGAATGGAAAGGCGAACGTACCGGTATTATGGAAACGCGTATGCATTATGCTACCTATTTCCGGGGTATTCCCGATTTTAAAGGCTACCGCATCCGCCTGGTTACATCCGAAAGCGTAATGGAACTGATGGATACCTTCGGCGAAATTGTGGAGCGCTACCCGGTTATGATCGATTAACAGATCTTTCACTTTTTTTTAAGCGATTTTATTTTGCAGCAAATCATTTTTTCATTTGCTTTGTATTGCAAAGTGCTTTATGAAAAAAGAACAGGAATATCTGGAATCGCTGGCGGTAATCCGCAGTATGATGGAAAAATCGGGCCGGTTTTTCTCGCTGGGAGGTATCAGCGGCATCATTATCGGCATTATAGCCCTGGGGAGTGCAGGTGTGGCTCAGTGGTTTACCGTCGGGCATAAGGCTATGTTCCGCGCACACCGGCTGTATGGCGATGTTACGGCATTGGAACTGCGTTACGACCCGTTTCGCGACGAACTGGCCCTGCGCCTGCTGGGACTGGCTATATGTACCCTGGCGGCAGCCGTGCTGGTAAGCCTGTTCTTTTCTATACGCCAGGCCCGGCGCGAAGGATACAGCATTTTATCGAAACCGGCTCTTAACCTGGCCTTTAATTTTTGCCTGCCGCTGTCGGTAGGGGGCTTTATGTGCCTGTATTTCCTGTACCGGGGCGATATAGCCTATATAGCACCGGCCATGCTGCTGTTTTACGGACTGGCCCTTTTCACTGCCAGCCGCTACTCGGTAGAGAACCTGAGCTACCTTGCCCTGGCCGAAATTGCCCTGGGACTGCTTTGCATGTTTTTCCCGGGCAGAGGATTGCTTTTCTGGGCCCTCGGTTTCGGAATTTCTCATATAATTTACGGGGTAGCTAACCTGCGCAGGCCTTAAGAGTAGTATCTTGCAGGCCGGTTGTGTATAAATGATATAAGCGAATCGTTCCGGATGAATGTAAATGATCTTAATAAAGCGTTCGAAAGCAGAGTAAGGCTTGGCATTATGTCGGCCCTGGTGGTGAACGAACGCCTGGATTTTAATACACTGAAGGAGCTGCTGGGTATTACCGACGGAAACCTGGCTTCGCATATTGCGGCGCTTGAAAAGGAGGAATACCTGCTGGTAGAAAAGAAATTTGTTGGTAAAAAGACCAATACCAGCTACCAGATCACTAAAAAAGGACAGAAAGCTTTTAAAGAACATATTCAGAACCTGGAAAAACTGCTCAGGAACCTGAAGTAAATTTTTTTATATCTAAACTTTGAAATTCAAAGTACTTTTAAAATGAATGCAACAACTTTCCAGACAGACATCCGCCGGCCGGGCGTAATTGCCGGCATCGTACTCAGCCTCGCAGGCACTGGCATTTATGCGCTCGGGCTCACCCTGCTTAGCTTTGATGATGATACGTATTTCCGTGTAGTGCTCCTGAACCTTGTACTGGCCTTTTTGTATAGTGTTTACTGGGTGCTGCAGTGTTTCCGCAGAAAAGAATCGGGACGTACATACCTGCCTTTTGTATATGCATTGTGGCTTATCAGCTGTTTCAGCTGTAACCTGCTTATAAATGTGTTCGAGAATCTGCCTCTGTGGGTGCATCTGCTTACGGCATTGTTTTGCGTTTCGGCCTGGGTATTGTACTGGGATCTGCCTTCGGCTATACTGAGGAACATTGCCGGTTTTGTAAACGGCATAAGTACCCTGCTTATTGTGTATTACGCAGTGTACCTGTTGCCGCTACTTCCGTACAGCCTGCTGGGAATACTGGCTTTCGGGCTGGGTTTTCACGGACTGGTACCGGGCATTATACTGCTGCTGCATGGTTTTTCGCTGTTTACACTATGTGCAGACAAGGGCCGCCGTATCGCTCCCTGGCTGGGCGGACTTTTTGTGGGACTGTTGCTGCCGGTATTTCTTACCCTGGCCCTGCATCGCGAAGTACTTGCCATACGTGCTTTTGTGCAGCACTCGCATTTTGCAGATCAGCAGGGACTTCCGCAGTGGGTGCTGGTTTCGCAGCGGCTAAAGCCGAACCTGCTGAACGAGATACTGATGAAAGAAGAACTGGTATATACCGGTGCAGACCGCTTTCTGTCGTGGAAGGGCCACCGCTTCCTGGAAGGTGGCATCAGCTATAGCGACCGTAAGGTGCACGATCCGCTTCTTAACGTGGCTTTTATTGCACTGGATAATCCGGTGCCTCTTGCAGAGGACCGCATACATATACTGGAATCGGTGTTTGGAAATCGTTTGCAGACGGAACGCCGCCTGTGGTCGGAAACAGATATATATACTACTCTGCTCAGCGAGGATGTACAGCTGTATCCTTCGGCCAGGCTTGCGTATACGGAGCTGAACATCGAGCTCAGCAGCCGTCAGAGATGGGACGGGGAGGCCATTTATTCTTTCCTGTTGCCGGAGGGTTCGGTGGCCTCTTCCCTGTCTCTGTGGGTTAACGGTGTGGAACGTAAAGGCGTGCTGGCCTCTAAAACAAAGGCACAGCAGGCATATAACCAGGTAGTGGGTGTGGAAATGCGCGATCCTGCCCTGCTGCAATGGCGCGAAGGAAACCGTATAGTGGTACGCATTTTCCCGGTGCGTAATAATTTGCCCAGGCGTTTTAAGATTGGTATTACTACGCCCTTACAGCTGAACGCTGGTAAAGCAGTGTACCGCAGCATACAGGTACAAGGCCCGGGCATGCAGCGTATGCAGGTGCTGAGCCGCGTACGTGTGCAGGGCCGCGATGTGCCGGAATTCAGCGATACGGATTTTGAAAAGGAAGGAGCGGGTTTTTTCCGTAACAGCCGGGGTATAGATCCCTGGCAGCTGAGTCTGGCAGCAGCTCCGCCGCAACCGCAGTACTTTGCCAGGGAAGGTAAAAAGTATCTACTGCAGGAATCGTTGCAGCAGCAGCAACCGGCAGACTATGATGCTGTGGTGCTCGATCTTAATGCCTCCTGGGAAAAAGAAGATGCCCGTCGCTGGGTGCAGGAATTAAAGGGCATACCGCTGTTTGTGCTTACAGCGGACGGAAAACACAAACTGGATGCGGATAATTTTGAAGAATACTGGAACCAGGCAGTCAGCTTTTCGTATACACTTCCGCCCCTTTACCTGCTTCGGCATAGCGATCTGCTCATTACCTCTTCGGGCTCTTTTTCGCCCGATTTCGACGGACTGGCAGGAACGCCCTTCCTGAAAAAGATACATGCCGGACTTAAACAAAAAGAATTACGTGTGCTGAATGTGGGAAAAGCGCTGAGCCCCTTCTGGCAAACCCTGCGCGAACAGCGTTATGTGCAGATGATGAACACGGGTATGTCCGAAGCGCTGCAAATGGCCTCGGCCCGCAGTTACCCGGTGTATACCGATACAACGGATGCCGTACATATTCAGGATTCGGGTATCTCGCTCAGCCTGGCCGGCCCGGATGTTAAAGCCCCGGAGAGCGATAACGATCATATATATCGTTTGTATGCCTACGGATATGTGCTGCAGCAACACCTGGCCGCAGAGGATGATACTTCCCGGCAGAATATGGCATATGTATCCCTGGCCGAAGATGCTCATATCGTAAGCCCTGTAAGCTCAATGCTGGTGCTGGAAACCGATGCCGATTACGACCGTACAGGTATCGAGGCCAATAAAAATACCCTGGGCAATGCCTCCATGAAGAACGACGGGGCAGTACCCGAACCGCACGAATGGGCACTGATTGCTCTGGCGGCTGCATGTATGTTTTACCTGTTTAAAAAGAAAAAGAACTATGCTCTTTAGCATAAACCGATACAGTTTGTTTCTTCATAGGCTAAAAGCGGGTCCCCCGGCGGGCCTGCTTTTTTTACTGCTGCTGTTGTGTAACAGGCAGCTGCTGCAGCAGAGCCTGAGTGTACATGCTTTTGTGAACCTTGCCGCTGCCGGCCTTTTTGTATATGCCGCCAAACCCGTCAGTCCTTCTGTATTCAGGGCTACGGCTATACTTGTTCTGCTGCTGCTGCTTGTTTCGTTCCGCATGTATACGGGCTCTACCTATGTGCTGGCTGTTGTATTACTGGGCTCCTCTCTTTTTTATATAGTGTATGGCCGTTTTTCGCTGCCGGCCCTGCTGGTATTGCTGCTGTGCTCGGGTGTGGCAGATAAACTGCTTATGGAGTTCAGTACACTTATAAAACAACAGTTATGTAACTGGGTATACATATCGCTTAAAGATGTGTTGCATATACAAAAACAGGAAGGTGTACACTTATGGATAGGTGCACAGCGCGTAAGTATCGATACGGCCTGTATGGGTCTTTCTATGCTGCGTACCGGTTTTTTGTGTATGGCAGCTCTGCTGTCGGTGAAGGAAAAACAGAGCGGCAGATATTTTTCGCTGGTACAGTATACACTTTTTATACTGCTTACGTTTTTGTGTATTGTACTCTCTAATTATTTCCGGATTGTATTGCTGCTGCTGGCCGGCAGTACAGAGGACGGACTGCTGCACCAGTCCATTGGTATGGCCTGCTTTGCCTTTTATGTACTGCTGCCCCTGTACCTGTTGCTGCGGGTATGGAAACCGCGCCTCAGTGCAGAAACTGACGCTCCGCGGGTTTCGTATATAGATAAAGTGTTTTTCTTTATCCTGCTTGCGGCCGCGTTTGGGGTTAGTATACACATACAGCAAAAACCCGCATATAGTCTGGCCATAGGAGAATCCGGCATAAGCGGAGGCTGCTGGATAGGTCCGGAGGTGTACAAAATCGAAGCTCCGGGTAGCCTTACCTATATTAAAACGGCCTCGCATTCGCCCATGCTCTGCTGGACGGGCAGCGGCTATAAGGTACTGAGCGACTTTATAACGGAGTACCAGGGCAAGGCAGCGCACTGTACCCTGCTCGAAAAAGACGGACAACGGCTGCATTCTTACTGGTGGTACGAAAACGGCACAAAGCGCTCACTTACTTTTTACCAGGCCATGCTTTGGCAACTGATTGGTAAACAGCCGGCAAGGCTGGTTAATGTAACGGTGGGGGAGAAGCCGGCCCCTACTTCAGCACAAACTCCTTAAAAAAGGAACGGATCTTGTTTTCGGGATCCTTTTTGTAGTGCAGCCATTGCTGGTGGAAGTTCATATGGTACTGTATAAGCAATACGTATGGTTCCAGGTAGCCGGCGTTCATAGCCTGGCGGGCACGGGTAAACTCAGCGGCGTTACCGTAAGGACTTTCCAGCATTTTTTTCCAGGCATATACTTCGGGGTAGCGGGTACCTTCCATAAGGGAATCTATTTCCAGTGCGCCGTCAACCAGTTTGCGTTTGTAAGCTTCTTTGGCGGCATCCTGGTATACTTTCCAGGCTCCGCTTAACCCGGGAGTGTCTTTGGAGAACATGCTGCGGGAAGGTTCTACACCACGGCGTACCCACTGGTAATTGAAGTTTTTGTTGAGTTTGCCGGCAATCAGTTCCAGTTTGGCTATCATCCCTTTTTCGGGGAAAAGAGTAAGCCCGTCAATGCAAACCTCCAGCGCCTTTTCGTAGTCTCCTTTTTTGTAGTAGGCATCTGTAAGAAATTTAGCCGGTTCCATTTCGTAGGGGAAACGCTTCATGCACAGGTCAAAATATTTTACGGCACTGTCGTAGTCCTGTTTCAGGTAGTAGGCATCGCCCAGGTATAATGCGGCTTTGTAGTAATCGGGCTGTATCTCCAGCGCCTGCCGGTATTGTTCTATGGCCTTGTTGTAGTTGCCGGAGGCAAAATTCTCTTCGGCTTTTTCGTATACTTTCTTTGCTTCGGATTTTATATCGGTCTGTACGTCGGTATCGAGGTACTGCCGGCGATAGTATATCCAGAGGTATTCAGCTTCGGTCTGGTACAGTCCCCGCACAAAAAAGCGGCGCATCTCCCATTTTTCCTTTGTGGGCAGGCTTATGTTAATGGTTTTTTTACCTGTGTCGTTTTTAAGGGCATCAATTTTCAGCAGACTTTCGAAAAGGGCATCACTCAGAGCCTCGGTAGCCTGTGAGCCAGACATGGAGGTTTTCTGATTCTGGGCACGTATAATATAAAGCTGGGCCAGTACACCCCATACATTGTCTGCAGGTTCTTTGGCCAGTATTTTTTCCGTGTCGGCAATTCCTTTATCGAACTTACCCTGTTTAAATGTTTCTACAGCCTTATTCAGTTTTTTCTGTGAGCCATTGCTGAGCTGGGCACGCACAGGAAGAACAAAAAGGGTAAGCAGAAGGAACAGGAGGTGTTTTTTCATGATTGTTGTATAGATTTATATGGAATAAAAGTACTAAAAATATAATTTGTTTCCGCTATGTGGCACGTATGCTCTTTTTTAGGAGCAGCACAGCCATTGCAGGAGGCAGTGTAAGCGGTGGTATGTTTGCAGTGCGGGGCATCGGGGGTGTTTTGTATATAAACTCTCTACCCGTATAATTATTGTATTTATCTGCTTTGCTAAGACCTCAGCGTTTGGGTGTTTTCCGCAGCCAGCCCAGTATGCCGCCGCCATCTATTTTGTAGCGCCCGTTTTCCATAATAAGCGGATAGGTATCGCGTGAGGGCGCTCCGGGCCCCGGATTTTGCTGTATAATCTCTACTTCGCGCGAGCGAACCTCGGAAATAATAGCCACATGCCCATAGCTGTTAAAGCGGTTACCGTCGAATACCAGCAGATCGCCTGCTGCAGGTGGCAACACCGAAGGATTGCTGTACTGCATAAGATCGCGGGCCTTATTGTAGGAGGCATCGCCCAGGCTTTTATCGTAAAAGCTTTTGGCATGCCCGTAAGAATCGGGCATTTTGTGCTTGTAGTGCTGGTAATAGTAGCGTTTTACAAACTCAACGCACTGGTAGCGCAGGCCCAGGTTATACCCGTCGGCAGCCGTATTGCGGCCTGAAACATTACTGATGGGGCCGTTGTAGTATACTTTTACGCCGTTTAAACTATCTACAGCATCGCCTATGGCATGCAGCGGGTAATGGTAGAAGCCGGTAAAGGCAGCAGAGGCCGAAACGATGCAAAACAGCAGGAAAAGGCCAAATGACAGGGATTTACGTACAGGTGCGAACATTTTATAAAGATATTGAATAGAAACAGAGGAATATGATAAGGAAGCGTTAAAAATGACATGCCGCCTGTATTGTTTAACGGAATACCGGAGCTGTTTGCCTGTATGTAGCTGTTATACGGCATGCAGGCATCTGTGGAAAGGGCCCTGGCCTGTGTTAATTTTTTGGTTCGGGGCTTAAATATTGCGTACCTTTGTGGCTGCTATGTTAGTTACAGTACTGAAGTCGAAGATTCACCGCGTTAAAGTTACCGAGGCAGACCTGGATTATATAGGTTCCGTTACCATTGATGAGGACCTGATTGATGCAGCCAACCTGCTGGAAGGAGAACAGGTACACATCTTTAATTATACAAACGGCGAGCGTTTTATTACCTATGTAATAAAGGGCGAAAGAGGTTCGGGTGTTATATGCCTTAACGGACCGGCAGCACGTAAGGTTTCTGTGGGCGATAATGTAATTATTGTAGCCTATGCTTCTATGAGCATGGACGAAGCCCGCAGCTTTAAACCCTCGGTAATATTCCCCGATACCGAAACCAATAAACTGCGTTAATGGCCGCAAACAGGCTGAAAAATGTGCTGAAGATCCTTTTTTTCGGAGGACTGGGCGTTTTTCTTGCATGGTTTTCGTTGCGGAATGTACCTTTTGGTGAGCTTAAAATGCATGCTGCCAAAGCCAATTATTTTTATGTGGGCCTGGCTATGCTGGTGGGCTTACTTAGTCACTTGCTGAGGGCCCTGCGCTGGAACCAGCTGCTGCAGCCACTCGGGTACCATGTGCGCACCATTAATGCCTTTGCGGCCATACTGGTAGGTTACCTGTTTAACCTGGTGGTGCCACGCAGCGGAGAAGTGGCCCGTTGTGGTATTGCACAAACTTATGATAAGGTTCCGGTACAAACCTCGGTAGGTACCGTGGTGGTGGAACGGGTAATTGACCTGGTTTTTCTGCTGCTGGCCTTTGTACTTACCTTTTTGCTGGAGTTTAACCGGATATATGATTATGCAAACCGTTCGGTACTGCAGCCCCTGGCGCGGCTTACGGAAAAGAACTGGTTCTGGCCGGCACTGATTCTGGCCTTACTGAGCGGAGCCTTTGCCTTTTATTATCTTTTTATCCGTAAAAAACCGCAGCAACAGCATACTGCAGAGGCAGGCGGCCTCCGTAAATTTATGGATGGCTTCCTGGACGGACTTAAAAGTATACGCCATCTGCAAAGGCCCCTGCTTTTTGTAGCTTATTCGGCCGGTATATGGCTTTGCTATTATGTGATGCTGTATGTAGGCTTTTATGCATTTGAAGGCATGCACGAGCTGGGACCGGGTGCGGCGCTGGCCGTGTTTTCGTTTGGTACGGTAGGTATGATTGTTACCCCGGGCGGCATAGGCGCATATCCCGTGCTGCTGGGCGAAACACTGGCTCAGTATGGAGTGCCCCAGGCCGAAGGCGTAAGCTTTGGCTGGATTATATGGGGTGCACAAACCCTGCTTTTTATCATTACCGGATCAATTTCTTTAGTAATATTGCCAATAATTAATACTCGAAAAAATTGAAATTAGCAGATATCATACAAAATAAACTCCTTCAGGGAGATGAGGCAGAGCGCTATGCTTACCGTATGGGCTTTACGGGTAAAAAAGTAGTGTTTACCAATGGCTGTTTCGATGTGCTGCACCACGGACACCTGAGTTACCTGCGCGAGGCTGCCGAACTGGGTGACATACTTATTGTAGGCCTTAATTCGGATGCTTCGGTAAAACGCCTGAAAGGCGAAAGCCGTCCGCTGAATAACGAGGCCGATCGTATACTGGCCCTGTCGTCGCTGCTGTTTGTAGATGCAGTGGTAGTATTCGACGAAGATACACCCGAAGCGCTTATAAAACGCATAAATCCGCATGTGCTGGTAAAAGGGGGCGATTACACCGAAGATGCCGTGGTGGGAGCCGCCTTTGTAAAGGCCGCCGGCGGCGAAGTAAAAATACTGCCCTTTGTAGATGGTTACAGTACTACCGGTTTTATAGAAAAAGTAAAAGCACAGGGCTAGGCCGTATTGCTTTTACCTGCCGGCATTGTAAATAAACAACGGGGTTCGGCCCCGTTTCTGTTTTAGTAAAGTTAACTGCGGACTGCAGTTGCCTACGTAACTCAGGCACTCACTGTCTTAACGGCGACACTTAAAGTGGAAATATGCTATTTATAGTATATATTTATCCTTTCTAAAAAAGAACACCTATGAAAATAACCCTGCGCCTGTTTTTTGTGCTTACAGGCATACTGCTTATGTTTACTGCATGCCGCAACTGTTTACGCGATTGCGAAACCGGATATTGTAAAGGTAATACCTGCGTGTGCGATCCGGGATATACCGGCGAAAACTGCGATATGCTTGTAAGTGGAGGTGGCAGCGGCGGTAGCGGCCAGGTGGTATTCTGGACCAACCAGGATTATATGTGCGGGTTTATTACCGTAACCATCAACGGCAACTCCGAAAATATATCTTCGTATTACTATTCGGCTCCCGATTGCAATGCACCGGGCTGTGCCACTTTTTCGCTCCCCGCAGGCAGTTATTCCTATTCGGCGGTATGCAGTGGTTATAGTATGTCGGGGAATGTGTATGTGCCGGCTAATTCCTGCATCAGGAGGCAGCTTATCCCTTAGCCTTTTTTACCCTGAATTTAAAACGGATATAGATATCATCGGGTAGTACCTGTGCCGAACGCAGGTATTCGATATCGTATACCGAATTAATGAGTCCGTTAATTTCGCTGAATACATTGCTCAGATCGTCGTAGTCTTTGGCTACAACAATATTGGTTTTATTGGAAGCTACATTCTGCAATACATCCCTGCGGAAATCGTCGCCTTTTATACCAATGGAATAACGTGGTATATTGCTGTTGCCTATCGAGGAAACAACAGCGCCGGGGTTATCGGTGGCATTATCGCCGCCATCGGTAAAGGCTACCAGCACTTTATTTTCGTGAATCCCGTTCTGCAGCTGGTTCAGTCCTTCCTGCACAGATCCGTACAGCTGTGTCTGCGGCTGATAATCGGTATACTGGTCAATGGCTGTAAGCAGTGCACTTAGCTCATCTCCTTTTTTGAACGGATAAAAGGTATAGGTCTTCGAAAACAGGATAAGGCCCACCTCGCTGTCGGGATTAGACTGCAGCAGGTCTGTAATAAAAGTTTTGGCATAGGATTTAAGCTTGGTAATATTATTACCTATAGACTGGCTCATATCCAGCACCAGTATAACGCTCATGGCCGATTTTTTTACTTCGGAGCCGGAAGTAAATTCACTCTGGTCGATCCAGTCCTTACCGTTACACTCGAAAAGATCGTCGCTGCATTCTGTTACTGAAAAATTTTCGATGGTATACGGAAATTTTTTACCCCGCACCTTTACCCCTTTCAGGTTAATACGGATAAGGTCGTTTGCCGTAAGTTCAGCACTTATGTTAAGCCCGGTTTCGTCTACGAAGGACGTAACTTTTTTAAGGGAAACAACAGGTGCCGAAGCCGAAGACGGCTTGGAGTACGACAGGTAAATGCTTTCGTATTCGCCTACCCACAGGGTATTGTCTTCGCACCCTGCAAGGAGGAATACAAATGCCGGGAACAGGAACAGACGGAAGAGTTTTTTCATGGTAGCGGGATGTGTTTAAACAGGTTTAAAGATGCTTAAAGATAGAGTAAAACTTACACAGAGGGAATAAAATTTTTGCCTTTTTGAATGGCTTTATCAATTCCGGCGGGGTTTTTACCCCCGGCTGTGGCAAAATAGGGTTGTCCGCCACCGCTGCCCTGTATCTCAGCCGCAATATCTTTTACAATCTGTACGGCATTCCTGTCGCTGCTTATCAGGTCTTCGCTTATAAAGACATGCAGCGATGCTTTTCCGTCTTTTTCTCCGCCCAGTATAGCCATGAGCTTTTCCTCAGTCCCTTTCCAGGAAAAAGCAAGATTTTTAAGCTGATCGGAAGCAAGTGAAGTGCGTGTGCCTATAAAGCGTATACCGTTTATAAGTTCTGCTTTTTCGAACAGTGCTTTTTGTTCTTTTTCGGTTTCCAGTACTTTAAGTCGCTCTACTTCTTTCTGCAGTTCGGCTTCGCGGGCCATCAGCTGTTCGGCCTGTTTAAGCGGGTTGCTGGCAGCTTTTAGTATATTCTTCAGCTGTTGCAGGGTCTCGGCCTGCTCGTTTACGTATTCTTCAGCCTTATCAGCGGTAATGGCTTCTATACGACGTATACCTGCCGCCACGGCACTTTCTGAAACAATTCGGAAAAGTCCTATTTCGCCGGTGGCCTGCACATGTGTACCGCCGCAAAGCTCAATGCTGTACTCTTTATCGAAGCTAACCACGCGTACCTCGTCGCCGTATTTCTCGCCGAAAAGTGCCATTGCTCCCAGTTTTTTAGCCTCTTCAATAGGCATGGTGCGTATATCGGCAGCTATATTGTTACGTACCTGTCGGTTAACAAGCTGTTCTATCTGTTTCAGTTCTTCGTCGCTTACTTTCGAGAAATGCGAAAAGTCGAAACGCAGGTAATCGGCATTTACCAGGGAGCCTTTCTGTTCTACATGCGTGCCTAATACGTTACGCAGTGCAGCATGCAGCAGGTGTGTGGCGCTGTGGTTACATTGGGTAAGCTTGCGTTTGGGCGTATCTACTAAGGCCAGGAAAGAGGCTTCGGGACTGGCAGGCAGTTTATCGCTGCTGTGTATAATAACGCCGTTCTCTTTACGGGTATTGGTAATGTATACCTGTTCGCCGCCTTCGAACTGCAGCAGCCCGGTATCGCCTACCTGTCCGCCGCCTTCGGCATAAAAAGGAGTTATGGAAAAAACCAGCTGGTATTGCTCTTTGTTTTTGATGCTTACTTTACGGTAGCGCAGCAGTTCGGAGCGGGCCTGCAATTGCGTATAGCCAACAAATGTGGTTGTGCCTGGGTTTTCGGCATCGCCGCGTACAAATATCCAGTCGTCGGTACTTATTTCGGTAGCCTTGCGCGAGCGGTTCTTTTGCTCCTCAAGGGCTGTGCGGAATTCGTCTTCGTCGATGCTGAATCCGTTTTCGCGGGCAATAAGCCCGGTAAGGTCAACCGGGAAACCAAAAGTATCGTAGAGCTCAAATACGGCACGGCCGTTTAGTATACGACTGCCGCTGCTGCGGGTATCTTCCATCAGGTTCCCGATGCGCTGCAGCCCGGTTTCGAGCGTTTTGTAAAATGCGGTCTCTTCTTCGCGTATTACGCGGGCAATAAGGTCCTGCTGTGCAATAAGCTCGGGGAATGCCTGGCCCATTTCCTGTCCCAGTATTTCGGTCAGGCGGTACATAAAGGGCTCTTTCATATCCAGCGTCTGGTAGCCGTAACGTACGGCACGGCGCAGGATGCGGCGTATCACATACCCGGCTCCGTTGTTGGAGGGCAGCTGTCCGTCGGCAATGGAAAAAGATATGGCCCGTATGTGGTCGGCAATTACGCGTATGGCTATGTTTATCTTTTCTTCCGCATCGGAAGGGTTTTTATCGGTAGCTACGTATTTTTTGCCGCTCAGCGTACATATACGCTCAATAATGGCAGTAAACACATCGGTATCGTAATTGCTCTGTTTCCGCTGCAGTACGCGCACCAGGCGTTCGAAACCCATACCGGTATCCACGTGTTGTTTGGGGAGTTTCACCAGCGATTTGTCGGCCCGGCGTTCGAACTCCATAAATACATTGTTCCATATCTCTATCACCTGCGGATGGTCGGCATTTACCAGTCTGGCACCGTCAACAGCTGCACGTTCTTCGTCGGAACGGCCGTCGTAGTGTATCTCGCTGCAGGGACCGCAGGGGCCCACATCGCCCATTTCCCAGAAATTGTCTTTTTTATTTCCGTTCAGTATACGTTCAGGGGCAATAAACTGTTTCCAGGTGTCGTAGGCTTCCTGGTCGAAAGGTACATTTTCGGCTTCGCTGCCTTCGAATACGGTAACATAAAGGCGGTCTTTATCGATACCGTATACACCGGTAAGCAGTTCCCAGGCCCAGGCAATGGCTTCTTTCTTAAAATAATCGCCAAAGCTCCAGTTCCCTAACATTTCGAACATGGTATGGTGGTATGTGTCTACCCCAACCTCTTCCAGGTCGTTATGTTTACCGCTTACCCGCAGGCATTTCTGCGTATCGGCCACCCGGGGGAACTGTATGGGCGCATTTCCCAGGAAAATATCCTTGAACGGAGCCATACCGCTGTTGTTAAACATCAGTGTGGGATCGTTCTTTACAACCATAGGTGCCGAGGGCACAATATGATGTTGTTTGGAAGCAAAGAAATCGAGAAATGCTTTACGTACCTGGTTCGCTTTCATGCGTGTGTGATTTTTTCGGAAAATTTCTGTAAAATAAATTTACTTTTGTTTGAAAATGCGGCAAATGTAACGCTAAAACATGTGATTTCGGTAAAAGAGTGGTAAGAATTTTACGGCATCATGGCTCGGAAAAAAATTAAGTACATATATAATCCGGATACCCTTCGGTACGAACCGGCAAAGCCGAAACCACGCGAGATAGCGGGCCGTATTTTATGGATAGTGGCAACAGGCATTGTTTTTGGCGGAGTGGTTATCCTTGCCGGATGGCGTTTTCTGGCTTCGCCTTCGGAAAAAAGAACCGCCCGCGAACTGGAAGATATGCGCGTAAAGTACGAGCTGCTGGCCAAACGCAACGAACTTAACGAAAAGGTACTTACCGATCTGCGCCGCCGCGATCAGAACCTGTACCGCGCCATATTTGAGGCAGAACCCCTGCCCGAAACGATGGGCGAAATAGGTGCGGGGCCTTATGTAAAATTCGAAGGACTGAGTAATACGGAACTGGTTTCGGTATCGAAGGAACGCATCGATAAACTTTCGTCGCAGATTGTGGCACAGTCGCAGTCGTTCGACCGCCTGTTTGAACTGGCCCGCCAGAAAGAGCAGCTGCTGCGTGCCATACCGGCCATTATGCCTGTGCATGTAAAAGACCTTACCGAACTGGCTTCGGGTTTCGGATTTCGGGTACACCCGGTATATAAAACCCAGAAATTTCATGCCGGTATCGACTTTACCGCACCCACCGGAACTCCTATTTATGCCACAGCCGACGGCGTGGTAAACACAGAGCCATGCGGCGGCGGTTATGGCCTTTGTATATTGCTGAACCACGGCTTTGGCTACCAGACCCTGTATGCGCACTGCAGCCAGATACTGGTAAAACCCGGGCAAAAGGTAAGCCGCGGACAGCTGATCGGGAAAGTGGGCAGCACAGGCCTTTCTACAGGTCCGCACTGCCATTACGAAGTGCATATAAACGGAACTCCGGTAGACCCGGTTAACTTCTTTATATCCGACGTAAGTCCCGAAGAGTTCTCCCGCATACTGCAGATGTCGCAAAATGCCTCAAAATCATTCGACTGATCCCTGGCCGCTGCTCCTGCGAAAATTAAAATATCAGATTTTTTCCTTAACAACTCTCTTTTTTATTATTTTTCAGGCTGTTATAACCCCTCCGATGAAAATCCGAATGCAAATTGTGGTTGCGGCCACCCTAATCCTTAGTCCTCTGTTTACCGGGCAAACCCTGCGCCGGGTAAGCATTCAGCAAAAGAGCAGCCCTGCAGCCGCAGCGGTAGAAATAACGCTGGTGCACCGTTTTCAGCATTACAATAATGCCGGCCTGCACCGCAACGATGTATACGACGAGCATATACATTCGCCCAAGTCGGTAAATATCCTGGATGCAAAACATAAGTTCTATGTACAGTCGCTCGAGGGTTGCGAAACCATAGTGTACAGCCTGGATAGTTTTAAACGCATGGGAGTTATACCGCATACGTTTACAAAAGAACAGGCACCGCTCTTTAAAGAAACAGCGTATTTCGACTATGGTTTCCGTACGGTGGAGCCCGGTAAGGAAAACCTGTTTCAGGGTAAACCGGTCGAAAGCTGCTTTTCGCACGATGGCCGTTACCTGTGGGTTACCTATTACCGCCGCACGTACGATGCCAATGCGGTAGACCCGAGTGCCCTCTGCATTATCGATACCGAAACCGACAGTATTGTACGTGTAATGCCTACGGCACCCCTGCCTAAGATGATTGCCGCCTCGCCCGATAATAAATTTGTGGCCGTTACTCACTGGGGCGACAATACAGTGGGTATTATCGATATTTCGGGAGATGATCCGCAGCAGTTCCGGTACCTGAATAATGTTGTTATCGATTATCGTCCCAATCTTAATTTCGGCAACCGTACTGTGAACCGCGACAGCGAATGCGGCCACTGCCTGCGCGGTACCGTTTTTACACCCGACAGCCGTTACCTGCTGGTAGGGAAAATGGGTGGAGCGGGAGGAATAGCCGTTATTGAAAGTGCTACGCAGAAATACCTGGGTACGCTCCGTGGCAAACGTCCGAATGTACGCCACCTGGTTATAAGCGGCGAAAACCTGTACCTGTCTGTAAACCGCGACGGTTATGTGCAGAAGATTGCCTACGATCCCTGGATATCGGGGTTGCAGAACGATAGTGCCGCTGCTCCGCTCTGGTACGAGGCCCCTGTTGGCGCCGGTGCCCGTACTATTGTACTTTCGCCCGATGGCCGCTTTGTGTTTGCTGCCGTAAACAATGCCTGCAAAGTGGTATGTATCGATACACAAACCATGCAGAAAGTATGCGAAATACCTGCCGATGCCTATCCCGTAGGTATGGATATAAGCCGCGACGGTAAATACCTGATTGTAACCTCGCAGGGTAAAGAAAACGGAGGCGGAAACAGTGTTATGGTTTACTGTATCGATTATCATTAATCCCTTCTTAGCACAAAAATGCCTACTTTTGCCCCTGAAAATCATTCAGGATGCCCACATATTACAATAATATACTGCAAACCATTGGCAATACGCCCCTGGTAAAACTAAACAGGCTTACAAAAGATATACCCGCCACGGTACTTGCCAAAATAGAAACCGTAAATCCAGGTAACTCTATTAAAGACCGTATGGCACTTAAGATGATAGAAGATGCCGAACGTTCGGGGCAGCTAAAGCCGGGCGGAACCATTATCGAAGGTACGTCGGGCAATACGGGTATGGGGCTGGCCATTGCTGCCGTAATAAAAGGATACAAATGCATCTTTACAACCACCGATAAGCAAAGCCGCGAAAAAGTGGATGCGCTTAAGGCATTCGGAGCTGAGGTTATTGTATGCCCTACCGATGTGGATCCGGAAGATCCGCGTTCGTATTACTCGGTATCGTCGCGCCTGGTGAACGAAATTCCCAATGCATGGAAGCCGAACCAGTACGATAATCCCAGCAATGCGCAGGCACATTACGAAAGTACCGGCCCCGAAATATGGGAACAGACAGAAGGTAAGATTACACACCTGGTAGTAGGAGTGGGTACCGGTGGTACTATCTGCGGTACGGCCCGCTATCTTAAAGAGAAAAACCCGGCCATACAGGTGCTGGGTATCGATACCTATGGCTCTGTGTTTAAAAAGTATAAAGAGACCGGCGAATTCGACAAGAACGAGATTTATCCCTATATAACCGAAGGCATTGGCGAAGATTTTCTGCCTCAGAATGTAGATTTCAGCCTGATCGATCATTTCGAGAAGGTTACCGATAAAGATGCAGCTATTTATACCCGCGAAATTCCGCGCAGGGAAGGAATATTTGCAGGAAACTCTGCCGGTGCGGCCATTGCCGGACTGCTGCAGATGAAAGAGCGGTTTAAGGAGGGCGATATCGTGGTGGTTATTTTCCACGATCATGGTACCCGCTACCTGGGTAAAATGTTCAACGACGACTGGATGCGCGACCGGGGTTTTCTGAAAGAAGAGAAACCCAAAGCCGGCGATATTGTAAAACGCCATGCCGGTAAAAAACTTATTACAGTAAGTCCTGATACCAGCATTGCCGATGCAGTGGCGCTTATGAACAAATACGGGATAAGCCAGGTACCGGTGCAGCAGGGCAACGATTTTGTGGGTGCCGTTAGCGACAGCCAGGTGCTGAGCCGTATACTGGGTGGCGAAGTGGAAAAAACCGACAGCGTAGAACGGGTAATGGGCCCGGCCTTTCCGCTTATTGCGGCCGATACCTCCCTGGAAGAAGCCTCTCGCTATATTAACCGCGATTGTAATGCCGTACTGGTGCAGGACCTGGGTGGCAATGTACACATCCTTACCAAGGAAGATATCATCAGCAGTATCTGTTAAGTGAGGGTATTGCTTTTGTTACGGTTGCGGCGGCAGCGTTCGCTGCAGTAGCGTACCTCAGGCCATACTTTTTCCCATTTTTTGCGCCAGGAAAAAGGCCGCTGGCATACAGCACAGAGCTTTGTTTCTGTTTTAGCTCCGGAAACGGCCCTCTGCTTCGGCTTTTGCCCTTTCGGTACTTTTGACATGTGTGCTCAGTATTCGTTCACATTCTTTTTGATAGACCAGGCCTTTAGCCAGTCCGTACAATGCTTCCCGGGCCGCTTTTTCGGTCTGTTTAAGGTCTGCAAGCGGATGCGGATAGTCTGTGCCCTGCCGGAACCCGTACATGGCACATTCCAGGGGAGTTAATTTCCAGGGTTCATGAACCAGCCTGCCTGGCAGTACGCGCAGTTCGGGTACCCACTGCTGTATAAATATACCATCAGGATCATGGTCGTACGACTGCTTTACCGGGTTGTATATACGAAAAGTGTTTATGCCGCTGCAGCCCGATTGCATCTGTATCTGCGGGTAATGTATGCCGGGTTCAAAATCGAGAAACTGCCGGGCCAGGAAGATGGCTCCGCGTTTCCAGTCCTGCCACAGGTGGTGGGTAAGAAACGACAGAAGCATGGCCCGCATACGAAAGTTGAGATACCCGGTTTCTTTTACGCAGCGCATACAGGCATCTACCAGCGGAAATCCTGTAAGACCGGCCTCCCAGGCCTGGTAAAAAGCTTCGTTGTGCCGGTTGCGTATCGCAGCAAAGGCCCGGTTCTGGGCTTCGTGCTCTATGCGGCATTCTCTTTCGAATTTTTGTATAAAGTGGCAGCGCCACAACAGGCGGGCACTGAAGTTGTGCAGGCTTCCTGCATTTTTGCCTTCGCTTATATAATGCTGCGTAAGCTGCCATACCTGGCGTATGCTCAGGTTACCCCATGCAAGATAAGGCGAAAGCCGGCTGCAGGAGCTGCGGGCAGGCCCGGGCTTTGAAATGTGGCGGCTGTAATTCTTGCAGCGGGCGTTCAGGAAGCCCTGCAGATATGCCATAGCTGCGGCCGGTCCTCCGGGTTGGTATATACCCTGCTTTTCTTTTAGTATATACTTCCTTACATCTTCCTGCTGTATAGGCAAACCGCCAAAGGATATGCTTTGTGCCAGGCTCCATTCGGGGTGCTGTTGCGGACGTAACATTGTCTGTAAACGCAGGGCATGCCATTGTTCATTTTTTTTCAGTCGCCGCACAATGGCGTTGGAAGGGAACTCCGTCCACTGTATCCCATTGCTGCTGCTCCAGCTTTGCATCTGCCGGTCTGCGGCAAAGCTGCTTTCGAGTCCGCATTCTTCATGCGAAAAAATAGTACACAGCTGTACTTTTTCGCAGAGCATACGGAAAAAAGGAATCCGGTCTGATTTATATACCAAAAATGTAATATTCCGCTGTTGTAATTCTTTCTGCAGCTCCAGTATACTTTCAGCAATAAAATGCAGGTGCCTGGCATCGGTATGGGGGTCGGCCAAAAGAAGAGGTTCGAACAGATAAAGCACCACAAAGGGCAGGGGTTCGCGGCAGGCCTGTACCAGTGGTTCGTGGTCGAGCAGGCGCAGGTCGCGCTTTAGCCATACAACGTTAAGCCGTGGCTTTTTATTCTCAGAATGGAAATGCGGCAGATGCTTCATGGGGGCGGGCATAGGTCATTCTCGAAAGCCGGCCTGGCAGGTGATAAGCGTCGAGTCCGTTTACACATACCGATTCTGCCGCTGCGGCATCTATATAGCCATCTTCGTTCAGCAGCAATGCATGTACATCGGCAGCTTCTACGATGCCTACCATAAACAGGGTGTCGTTTAATGCAATGGTATGTTCTTCGGCAAAGCGCAGCACCAGGCGTATACGGCTTTCGCGTACCAGCGGTACCTGTCCGAATTCCGGCAGAAAATCCATGCTGAGTCCGGTGGCATCAAATTCACTTTCGCCGGGGCCATAACGTGCCGAACTCTGGTGTGCCTGCCTGTAAAAGTCTTTGTGTACATGGTTTATAGAAAAATATCCGCTACGTTTTATATTCGTATATGTATCACTTTTTTCGCGCGGACGGAATAATATACCGATACAGGCCGGGTCTGCACCTACGTGTATACAGGTGTTAAACAGGGCCAGGTTACCGCTGCCATCGGCATTTAATGTACCTGCCAGCACACAGTTTTTAAATCCTGATATGCTGTTCATAAAGGTAGCGCGGTAGCGCTGCTCCATTTGTTGTATATCTGTTTTAAGAAAGGTCTGCTGCATCAGAATATTTTTAGGGAACTTAATCCGCCGTCTAAGGCAAAAACCTGTCCGCTGCACCAGCTCCAGTCGCCTTTAAGCAGTGCGGCTGCTGCCTGTGCCAGTTCATAGGGCGATCCGATCTGTTTCAGGGGATGTCGCTGAGCTGCGGCTTCCCTTTTTGCATCGGTGTTCAGTAACTTTTCTGCAAGCGGGGTATCGCTAAGCGAAGGTGCAATTACGTTTACACGCACATGCGGCGCCCATTCGGCTGCCAGATTGCGGGCAAGCCCTTCTACAGCTGCTTTGGCCGATCCTGTAGATGCATGAAACGGCATACCCGTTTGGGCCGCTACAGAACTGAAAAGTACCACAGAGCTGTTCCCGGTCTTACGCAGCGGCATTTCCAGGTGTTTCAGAAAACGTACCGCACCCAGGAGATTTATCTCGTACTCATCCCTGAAATCCTGCAGGGAGAGGTTCCGGAAGGGTTTCAGGTTTATGCTTCCCGGGAAATAGGCTGCGCCGTGCACTTCATAATCTGCCGGAGGCAGAGGCTGCGTTTCGTGGCCGATATGTACTTCGTGGAAAATGACGTTTTCGATATGTTCGGTAAGTCCGGCTTTCCGGGCCCATATATGCACGGTATGGCCTTCTTCGGCAAGCTTGCGGGCACAACAGGCACCTATTCCTGAATTGCCGCCGGCAAAAACAAAGGTTTTTTTCATTCCGGATTTTGTTTTATTATAAGAACAGCATTGCCATTTTTTTGTTTATAGAACATATGGCTAAGAATAAACTGCTTGTTATTGGGGCAGGGCTGGGAGCCCTTTCGGCTGCGGCGCTTGCGGTAAAGCAGGGTATGGAAGTGTGTATGCTGGAGCAGAACTGGATACCGGGTGGTTGTGCTGCTACGTATCCCCGCCATCGCTTCCTGTTCGAAAGTGGGGCCACTACCATAACAGGTATGGACCGGGGTATGCCTTTGCGTTCTTTGTCGGACGCGCTGAACCTGCAGTTCCCGTTGCGGCACCTGCAAATACCTATGAAGGTAAAGCTGGCAGGGGCTGAGTGGATTACACGCTACCAGGATCCGGAACAATGGATTGCTGAGGCAGAAAGAGTATTTGGCAGGGAGGGACAGCGGCCCTTCTGGACAGCGATGCTTGCCTGTTCGTCTTTCGTATGGCAGCAGTCGGGGCGCTATCGTTTTTTCCCTTTCTCCGGTTTGCAGGATGTGCTTCGCAGTATTCCTTCCTTTCGTCCGGGGCACCTGTTTCCCCTGGGCAAAGCCTTTGTTTCAGTTTACGATGTTATGCAGCGTTATGGCTTGCACCGCAACGAAGCCTTTGTACGTTTTGTAGATGAGCAGCTGATGATATCGGCACAGAACAGGAGCCGCGATGTAAACCTGCTCTTTGGATCGGCAGCCCTGTGTTATACCGCGTACAACAACTTTTATGCCGATGGCGGTACCGGACGCATTGCAGAAACACTGGCCGGCTATATAAAGGCGGCCGGCGGGGAGATACGCTTGCGCGAAGAGGTGCTGGCCGTAGAAAGAAAAGCGGATATGTATTATGTACATACCCCTGAGGGAGTTTACAGTGCCGGTCTTCTGCTGTCGGGAATTCCGCTCAATAACCTGTATGCACTCAGTAATGATGTACTTAAAAGGCCACTTGCAAAGCATATACGGCCTGTGGAGCAGCTCTGGAGTGCTTTTCAGGCAGGGATTGCTTTCCGTTCGGAAAAACGTTTCGGCTGCCTGCATTACCAGTTTCACACTGCCGAATGGCAGCCGGGCTGGGATAATGCAAGCTGCTTCCTGAGTATTTCGCATCCCGACGACGCACTGCGCACCCGCAACGGGGTGTATGTAGCCTCGTTAAGTACGCATATACGAAACCCGGCAGTGCATATGCAGTATAATAAGGAAGAATTGCAGGGTAAAATACGGGAACTGATGCAGGCAAACGGATTCCTGCAAGCGGAAGATGTGGTGTATATGCATACATCCGGCCCTGCTTCATGGCAAAAGTGGACGGGCCGTACACTGGGCTTTGTGGGTGGTTATCCGCAGCAGCTGCAGCAGAGACCCTGGCAGATGAAAAATGCAGAATGGGACGGACAAGGGGCTTTTTTGTGTGGCGATACGGTATATCCGGGGCAGGGAATACCCGGGGTGGTACTGGGTGGCATGCTGGCCTGGGAGCGCATAAAAAAAGCGGCCCGCATGTAGTGAGCCGCTTTTGTTTTAATGAGAAGATGTATATGCGTTGAGGTCTTTTACGTAACTATCGAAGCTGAAGCTGGTATGCGTTACAAAATAGTTCTGTTTATCGGGACATTTGGCGTAGCATAGTTTGGCCGCTTCCAGTTTTTTGTTGTCGAAGCTGAAAAGATCGAGCAGTTCTTTTACCTGCATGGCTGTAAAACCGCTCTGGTTGCTCTGAGCCTTGATGGCATCGAGTTTGCCGTTGTCGAAAGAACGGCTGGCTACCGATTGTTTAAAGAGCTGAAAGCTGCCCGGGTCCATAATGCCAGGGCCGTAGTAGCCTCCGTTTATTCCTCCCTGCGGTGGGTAAGGGTTGCCATAGCCACCACCGTTGTAGTATCCGCTGCCGGGGTACTGGTTGTTGTAACCGCCGTAGGGATTGTAACCGCCGTAGGCTCCGCCCTGGTATATATTGCCCCACATCTGGTTCCATATGTCGCCGTATGAGGCTCCTCCAAAACCGTTGTTCAGGTTTTCGGTCTGCAGCAGGTAAAGTCCGTATCCGCTGAAGTAATCGAGCACGTAACGGCGGTTGTTTTGCAGGGGTATAAGTGCTTTGTAGAGTAGTATGCCGTTGCGGAACACAGCCACATGCTGCTGCCCGGGAGCCAGGTCGAAAAAGCGGAAACGTCCGTTAGGTGCGGTAATACTCTGGTCGCCAATCATTACGGTGTGCAGTCCGGGCTCGGGTATCCGCAGAAAAACTTCGGAATAGCCGCTGTACATAAAATTCCATACATAAGAAGGAGCCGGACCGTAGCCGTTTGTTCCCTTGGTGCGGGGTTGTGCATCCTGTGCCTCGGGGGCCACATTGGGCAGTAACTGACCTTTGCTTCCGGGACTCTGTGCCTGGAGCATTCCTGCAATAAAAATGCAGCTGAAGAGTGTAATGATCCGTTTCATGATATCCTCCTTTTTTTAAGTTACAGGGTTGTTCTGACTAAACCCGATCAAAGGAGATGCCACAAAATGCAAAGGATTTGTTAAGAGATATACTTAGGAAAAAATTAACGGAACCCGGCCGCTCAGCTTTTTTTAATCTTAAGCTTCTGTCCTATTTTAAGCGCATCGCTGCGCAAACCGTTCCACTCTTTTATTTTAGTATAGGAAACACCATATTTACGACCTATGGCGTAAAGGGTATCGCCGCTTTTAACGGTATAGTATATATACGAAGTTGAGGAGGAGTTTGTGGTTTTGGATGCTGAGCTTGTTTTGGCGGCAGGCGGCGTACTTTTTACAGTAGCGGCGGGCGCTTCGTCGTTGTTGGGCGTGGTTTTGGTATAGTCGGGCCCGAAGTCTACCTCTTTATCGTCGCCCTGGTCGATGGTAACGTTCTGGCGTATGTTCTGATCTTCCTGTGCAGCAACGGCAGGTTCTCTTTTGGTAACCTTTACCACAATTTTCTTACCGGGATATATTTTGGTGCTGCGCATATTATTCCAGGTTTTGATCTGGGATACACTTACATGGTATTTGGCGGCGATCTTGCTCAGCGATTCGCCTTTGCGAACGGTGTGGTATTTTTTTATGGTAACGGCCTGGCCGCTGCCTGTGCCGGAAGATGCTACGGCAGTGGCGGGTCTGTCCAGGTTAACGGGGCTTGCCTCTTTTACAGGTTCGAAGTAATAGGAGGCGCGGAACTGGGCTATATCGGGCTGCCTGGCGCGGAAATTCTGTGCGTAGCCAACGGGCAGGTGTATAGGATTACCTGCGCTGATAATATCTCTGCGGGCTTCGGTATTCAGCTCGCGCAGTTTGTCCAGCGGTATCTGCAGCACTTCGCTGATCTGGCCCAGGTGTATCTTTTCGGAGCTTAGCACTGTTTCGGAAGGGGAAACCAGCTTGGGTACGATCTGGGGCATGCGGTTACGGTCGAAATTTTCGCCGATAAAGAGCAGAGCCCTGAAAATGTAGTATTTGTTCTGGTATTCCTGCGGAAGCTCGCTGACTACGGAAATAAAATGATCGGAACCTGCACGTATGCGGGCCTTGTTTACCAGTGCCGGACTTCCCGAGAAGGCCAGTATGGCCATAGGCCAGCTCCTGTATTCGGCATACAGGGCCTTAAGGTAACGGGCAGCTGCATCGGACGATGCCATTACATTCATACGCTCGTCGCGGAAATGATCTATTTGCAGGCCATAGCGTACCGCATGGGTGTACGAAAGCTGCCATATGCCTCTGCCGCCGTTTTCGCCCTGGTAGTAGGGGTTCATGGCCGAAAGGGCAGCCGGCAGGTATTTCAGTTCTCTGGGCAGGCCGGCATCGCCAAGTTGCTTTTCCAGAATGGGAAAATATTCGCGGCATATGGCGAACAGCACTTCTGTGTTTTCGCTTTTTTCGTAAGTGAAATAGTGAGTGTACATCCGCACGGCCTCGTGGTCTTCGTGCGGGAAGGCTGAATTGAATTTAAGAAAGGCCTGTTCGCGCTCTTTGGCAGAGCAGGGTACCAGGCAGGCATTTTCGCAAAGTGCATCGGTTTCGATGTTCCGGTTTAACAGCAGCGGATTTTCGTTCATCCGCTCAAAACAGGAAATGCTCACATTGCCAGACAGGCTGTCTGTTCCATAGGAATAAGCCCTGGAAACACCTGTAAATACCAGCAACAGGAGTACGAATAAGCGTGCTTTTGTGTTCATCACCAACAAGCAAGTTTACTTATTTATCTGCTTTTACGGAATTTCTTTTCAAAACTTTAACAGAAAAAAGGATGCTTTTTTCAGGGGAAAGCTTCTTTCAGGGCGGGTTTTACAACTTTTTCCCAGCGTTTGTATCCTTCGTCGTTCAGATGCAGCATATCTTTACGGAAAAGAGATGAATCGGGGCGGCCGCTTTTGCTGAGCAGGGGCGTTTTTACATCTACAAAATTAAATTCGGGATCGGCGTTGCCATGTGCCTGCACGCGCTGGTTAAAGTCGTCGAATTTACCGGCCCACTGCATACGCGAGGGCGAATCTTTTACGGAAAGAAACAGGATACGGGTGCCGGGCAGGTCGCGTTTTACAGCGCTGTAGAACCGCAGGTAATCGCTGTATACCGAATCTACGGAAGCGGCATTGTGGGCAAGATCGTTTTCGCCACAGTAGAACACAATTACCCTGGGCATGTATTTGGGCACGATACGCGTGTAGTAATGGTTTACTTCGGTAATGGTAGCTCCGCCGAAGCCCCGGTTAATAATATGCATAGGGCGGAAACTTTCGGGGGCTGTTTTCCAGAGACGTATGCTGCTGCTGCCAAGCAGCAGAACCCCGCCTTTGCGGTAGCCCTGTGCGCTGTCGGTATGTTCAAAGGCTCGTATCTCTTTTTCGAAACGGGCCACATTGCCTATAAGGCTCAGTGTATTTACTCCCCGGCGCACAACCGTATCAGAATCGTTGCGTGGCAGTGTGGCCGACTGGCTGGCCATACCCTGTCCGCATGACTGCAGCATAAAGCTGAGTGTAAGTGTAAGAAGGCAGCTGAACATAAACGAATGCTTTTTCAGTATTATATACGAAAGCAACAGCTGCAGGGTATGTAAAATAACTTTTTTTAGCACGGTTTACAGTAAGGTAACCCGCATCAGTACGGGCTGGTGATCGCTGTATTCAAAGTCCATATCCACGGCCTTTACCCAGTCTATACGCACATTGGGCGAGCACAGGTAATAGTCGATAACGATACGGTCGGTTTTTTCGCGGTCGTAGGGTGTTTCCAGCTTGCGGTTTGTGGGTGTGCTGCGGTCTGCTCCCCAGTGCCAGCCTTTTTCCGGAAAATCTTCGGGCACGCCTATCTGGGCAATGGCATCTTTCTGTTTCATTACAGGTACCTTGTACCCGGGCGGGTACTGGTTCCAGTCGCCGCCAACCACTACGTAGTTGCCTTTCTGGTATTCGCGGGTTATATATTTTTTAAGGGTATCCATCTGTTGCTGCTTTACGGTACCATCGTCGTAGGCGCTCAGGTGCAGGTTGTATACTACAAGTTGTTTGCCTGCGCCTATGTTGAATTTCCATTCCAGCAGGCAGCGGTCGAGCATAAATAAGCCAACGGGCCATGAAGCATCGGGACAAAGGGCAATACGGCGTGCCGAAAGCGGACTGTATTCTGAAAGTGATTGCAAACCGGCCACACATTTGCCGTAAGGATTGCCTATGGGTTGCGGCACAAAGGCGCAGTCGTAGTTGAGTGCAAACGACGATATACGCTGCGGAAACAGGCCGGCCACAGCGGCCGACTGGTCGGTATAGTAGGTTCTTTTCGAATCTTTATCTACCTCCTGCAGCATCATAAAGTCGATACTGTCGTTGGCCTGCAGAAAGCGGTATATGCCCTGTGCATTTTTATCGGTGATCTCTTTACTCTGGCGCACACCTTTACCTCCGTCGAAAAAGAAATCGCTTTCCCTGCCCAGGCCGGCATAGCCTATGTTCCAGGAAAGAAAGCTGAAAGATCGGCTGCTGTCGCCGAGGCTGCGCGAAGTACCGCTTATAGCCACAAATTCAACAGGGTCGGGTTTGTAGTCGAGCGCACTCATAATACCCAGGAAGCTGAGGAAACTAAGCAGGATAATACCCAGGAAGATGCCGAATATTTTAAAAAAACGGCGTATAGTACTCGGTTTTTTTGTCATAACAGGTATAACTTTATGTGCAAGTATACAGCAAAAAAGAGGCTGGCGCAACAACTTGTCTTTATTTGCCTGGTTTATAGGGGTATGTATTGCAGGTGTGAAAAATTGTCGTACCTTTGCCACCCCAAAAATACATTTAATGAGAAATAAAAGAGGCCCTCAACAGTCGGGAGATTCCAGAGGCGCAGCAAAAAAGCCCGGTGCGGCACGTACCGGCAAAACTCCTTCGGGGAGTGTAAACAAAACTACCAGCCGTTCTTTTAAAGAACAAAGCTCCGGCTCTGAGAAAGCAGAAGGCGGGAAGCTCCGCCGGAATGCTCCGCGAACAGCTCCGGTAAAACCACGCAGCAAGCCTGCCACAGCAAAGAATTTCGAAGATTTTACCGATTTCCCCAAGGAAAAAGGCCCTTATCGTACAAAAGGCAACGATGGTTTCAAGCGCGAATACAAGCCGCGTAAAGAAGCCGCAGATAAGCCAGCCGGCACCCCCCGGCCTAAACGAAAGCCTGCTGCAAAAGACAGCGCCCTGGCCGAATCGGGCATACGCCTTAATAAGTTTATTGCCAACAGCGGTATTTGTTCGCGCCGCGAGGCCGATATGTTTATACAGCAGGGCGTAGTAAAGGTAAACGGCAAAGTGGTTACCGAAATGGGTTACCGTGTGCAGCCTGCCGACGATGTGCAGTTCGATGGCCGCCACATACGCCCCGAAAAACCGGTATACCTGCTGCTGAATAAGCCTAAGGACTATCTTACCAGCATGGACGACGACCGCGGCCGCCGTACCGTAATGAACCTTATAAAAGAGGCCTGTAAGGAACGGGTGTATCCCGTAGGCCGGCTCGACCGTAATACCACCGGACTGCTGCTCTTTACCAACGATGGCGAAATGGCCGATAAATTGATGCATCCGCGCAAAAGCATAAAAAAAATCTATGTGGCCGAGCTTACCAAAAACCTGAAAGAAGAGCATATAGATGCACTGCGTAACGGTGTGGTACTCGAAGATGGCTTTTTTAAACCAGACGTGATCGAGTATGTGCACGAAAAGGGAAAAATGGAACGTGCCCGTATCGGTGTAGAGATCCACAGCGGCCGTAACCGAATTGTGCGCCGCCTGTTCGAGCACTTTGGCTATACCGTGGTAAAACTGGACCGTACCACCTACGGAGGACTTACCAAAAAGAATCTGCCCAGAGGTAAATGGAGGTTTCTCGATGAAAAAGAGATTAACCTGCTGAAAATGTTATAAATAAAGAAGGCCGCTCTGCAAAGGGCGGCTTTTTCGCTTCTATAGCTATTTAGCTTAATTTTTTTCTTAATTCCGCGAATAATTCCGTTATTTTGCAGAAAATTTCGCATAGGTTAATTTCCATGGACAAATATTCATATACCGGCAATGGTGATCCGAGTGCTATTGAAGGTCTTTACGAGCAGTATCTTACTGACAGGAATTCGGTAGACGAGAGCTGGCAGCAGTTTTTCGAAGGAATTGAGTTTGCAGGAAAGTATTTTCCGCAGAACCCCTCTTTTGCAGGCGGTGGTTCCGAGGAATTCCCGAAAGAGTTTAAGGTAGTGAACCTGATCCATGCCTACCGGATGCGTGGTCACCTTTTTACCAAAACAAACCCGGTTCGTCAGCGCCGGCAGTGGGGGCCGCTTATTACCATCGAGAATTTCGGACTTGATAAGTCGGACCTGGAAACGGAGTTCGATGCCGGTAAAGAGATCGGTATAGGCCGCGCCAAACTGAAGGATATTGTAGCACACCTGGACAAGATCTACTGCGATACCATAGGGTTCGAGTTCATGTATATCCGTATCCCGGAAGAGATTGATTTCATCAAGGAACGTATCGATGTACTGAAGAATGGTAACCCGATCAGCCGCGACGAAAAGCTGCGTGTATACTATAAACTTTCGCAGGCGGTACTGTTCGAGAAATTTCTGGGAAAAAAATTCGTGGGCCAGAAACGCTTCTCCCTCGAAGGTGGCGAAACCCTTATACCCGGTCTGGATGCCGTTATAAGTAAAGGTGCCGAGCTGGGCATTGAAAAATACTTTGTAGGTATGGCTCACCGCGGTCGTCTGAACGTGCTGGCCAATATCTTCGAAAAACCATACGAAGATATTTTTGTAGAATTCGAAGGGCACGAATACGAAGACCCTAACCTGGCAGGCGATGTAAAATATCACCTGGGCTATACCCGTAAGGTTCAAACCCAGCAGGGAAAAGAACTTACCCTGAGCCTGCTTCCCAATCCCTCGCACCTGGAAACCGTAGCTACGCTTGTAGAAGGAATCTCCCGCTCGTTTACAGACCAGGAGTTTAACGGCGACCTGAACAAGGTATGCCCGATTATTATACACGGTGATGCAGCCGTAGCCGGGCAGGGTGTTGTATACGAAATTGCACAGATGCAGTCGCTCGATGCTTACAAGACCGGAGGCAGCATTCACATTGTTATAAATAACCAGGTAGGTTTTACTACGAATTATACCGAGGCCCGTTCGTCTATTTACTGTACCGATATAGCTAAAGTAACGGGAGCTCCGGCATTCCACGTAAACGGCGACGATCCCGAGGCTGTGGTGTTTGCTATGAACCTGGCCATGGAATACCGCCAGAAATTCCATAAAGATGTATACATCGACCTGCTTTGCTACCGCAAATACGGGCATAACGAGGGCGATGAACCACGCTTTACACAGCCGCAGCTTTACAAGAGTATCGATTCGCACCCCGATCCGCGCAGTATTTATGTAAAAAAACTTACAGCCGAAGGACTGATCGATGCCGAGAAGACTGCTGAAACGGAAACGGCCTTCAGTACACTGCTGGACGAGCACCTGGAAAAATCGAAGCTGCGCAGCCTGGCTGTGATCCGCAATTTTCTGCCCGACCTGTGGCAGAGCATGCACAAGGCAACCGCGGCCGATTTTGAAGAAAGTCCGGAAACCGGCTTCGACCCGGCAGAGCTTCAAACGCTGGCCGAACGCATAAGCTCGCTGAGCCCGGAATACAAATTCATACGCAAAATACAGAAGATATACGAAGACCGCGCAGCTATGGTAAGCGACGGTACCCGGCTCGACTGGGCCATGGGTGAGTTGCTGGCTTATGCCACACTGCTGGCCGAAGGGCATCCTGTACGCCTGAGCGGACAGGACAGTGTGCGCGGAACATTTTCGCACCGCCACGCCATTGTAAAAGCCGAAGACAGTGAGCAGGATTACTGCCCGCTGAATAACCTGGGCGTGGAACAGGCCCGCTTCAGCGTGTATAACAGCCACCTGAGCGAGTATGCGGTTATGGGCTTCGAATATGGGTATGCCCTGGGTACACCGCAGGGACTTACTCTCTGGGAAGCACAGTTTGGCGATTTTGTGAACGGTGCGCAGATTATCATCGACCAGTATCTTACCGCTGCCGAAGACAAATGGACTACGCAAAACGGCCTGGTACTGCTGCTGCCGCACGGTTTCGAAGGTATGGGTGCCGAGCACAGTTCGGCCCGTATGGAACGCTTTTTACAGCAATGTGCCGAGCTTAACATACAGGTACTTAACTGCACAACGCCGGCAAGCCTCTTCCATGCACTGCGCCGCCAGCTTAAACGTCCGTTCCGTAAGCCTCTGGTAATATTTACCCCGAAATCGTTGCTGCGCCACCCCAAATGCGTTTCTTCGCTGGAGGAACTGGCGCATGGCCGCTTCCGTGAAGTGATCGACGATGAGGCTGATGCCGCCGGCATCGAAAAAGTAGTGTTCTGTACCGGTAAGATCTATTACGACCTGCTGGCCCAGCGCGAAAAAACAGGAGATACAACAACGGCTATCGTACGTATGGAGCAGATGTATCCCTTCCCGATGGAACAGGTTACCGGCATCCGCGATAAATATGTAAAAGCTACCCGCTGGATATGGGCTCAGGAAGAACCGGAGAACATGGGTGGCTGGTGGTATATCCGCGGTCAGTTTACCAATCGCGCCCTGCGCGATCTGGACCTGGAAGTGGTAAGCCGCGAGGAAAGTGCCAGTCCGGCAACCGGCTCTCCGGCACGTTCGGCCAAAGAGCAACAGGCCATTATGGACAAGATCTTCGAAAAAGTAAACGCATAATCAGTAAAAAACGCCTGAAGGCAGATAAAATACAATAGCATGGCATTAGATGTAGTAGTTCCAAGTCCGGGAGAATCGGTAAGCGAGGTAGAGATCGCAAGCTGGCTTAAAAAGAGCGGCGACTATGTAAATAAGGATGAAGAGATCTGTGAGATCGATTCAGATAAGGCTACACTTACCGTAAGTGCAGAAGAAAGCGGTGTGCTCGAAATTGTGGTGGAAAGCGGAAAGGTAGAGGTAGGAGCGGTAATAGCCCGTATCGACACTTCGGCCAAAGCGCCCGAAGGTACTGCAGCACCTAAAGCCGATGCCCCCAAAGCCGAAACAAAAGCTCCGGAAAAAGAAACACCTAAAGCCGCAGAAACGCCCAAAACTGCCCCGGTACAGAACGACAGCTATGCAAAGGGAACTCCTTCGCCTTCGGCAGCCAAACTGATGGCCGAGAACAATATAAGTGCCACCCGCGTACAGGGCTCCGGTCCGGGCGGACGCATTACCAAAGGCGATATACTGCAGTTTATGTCGGCAGGCCTGGCTGCTAATGCCGCCAATATCGACAGCTGGACCGGCGGCCGTGAAGACGATCGTAAGAAAATGACCGCACTGCGTCGTAAAATAGCTCAGCGCCTCGTATCTGTAAAGAACGAAACCGCCATGCTTACCACCTTTAACGAGGTGGATATGACGGCACTGATGGAGATACGTGCGAAATACGGCGATAAATTCAAGGAAAAATTCGGAGTAGGCCTCGGTTTTATGAGCTTCTTCACCAAAGCTGTTACCGAAGCATTGTATCATTTCCCCGCCGTAAATTCCATGATCGACGGCGAAGACCAGATATTTCATAATTACGTAGATATAGGTATTGCCGTAAGTACGCCCAAAGGACTTATGGTACCCGTGGTTCGCAATGCAGAGTCGATGGCACTGCACGAAATCGAATCCAAAATAAAGGAACTGGCCATAAAAGCCCGCGATGGTAAAATTACCATAGACGAAATGACCGGAGGTACATTTACCATTACCAACGGAGGCGTGTTTGGCTCGCTGATGTCTACACCCATTCTTAATCCGCCGCAGAGTGGTATACTGGGTATGCATAAAGTGCAGGATCGCCCGGTGGCAATTAACGGTAAAGTAGAAATACGCCCTATGATGTACCTGGCCTTCTCTTACGACCATCGTGTTATCGATGGTAAAGAGAGTGTAGGGTTCCTTGTAAAAGTGAAAGAGATGATCGAAAATCCGCAGCTGATACTGTTTGGAGGTAAAGCACCCGAGCAGGTACTGGTAGGATTGTAATACATACAATACATTTATACAGAAAGCCTTCTTTCGCGCTAAGCGGGAGAAGGTTTTTATTTTTGTAATTCCAGGAGCAAAATGTAAATTTGTGATAATGACAGTTTCATTATCTTCCGGCAGTAAATTATTCCAACAGCTTCATTGTCTTACATCTATAGAGGTTAAGCGTTTTCGGAATGTGATTAAAAAAGATCATAGCTCCGAACGTACAGATATATTGTCCATACTGCTCAGGGCCATGAAGAACGGGCAGCCCGAACCCGATAAGGAAGATGTATATACGAAAGTATTCAAAGGTATATATACGAAAGAGAAAGATTACATTATCCGTAACGAATACCGTCTTATTTCCGAAGAACTGGAGCAATTTCTGGCTGCGGCTCCTGCCGATGTAAGGGCACAGCAATACCTCAAGCTCAACTATCTTGCGCGTTTGCTGCAGTCGGGGGCCTATCATCTTTTTCTGATCGAAAAAAAGGCTTTGCTTAAAGAGTATCCCCACAGTATTTTTCTTAAAAAAGAGATTGCCCGGGTGGAATCTGACTATTATGCCCGTAACCGTCTTCAGAACCTGGAAGCCATTGCCGAATACCGCGAGCTGATCGATACCTTTCGCGAAGAAAGCAGGGCCGAAGCCATGTTATACGCATCCGAGATCTATATCCGCGAAGCATTTATCTATCGTACATTAAAGGGATATGGAGCAGAGCGCAGTTTGCCGGAGCAGCCGGAGTTTATCGATATTCCCGCTTCGGTACAGGCCGATGTGGCCTACAATCTGCTTAAAGCCAGGCAGTACCTGCAGATGGGCGAAGAAAAGATAGCCACACTGCGCCGGATGCAGGAAGAACACAAAAAATGCCTGCAGCTGTCGGAGGCCGAAACCTATTTTGCTTCGGCTACCATCGGGCTCGAGCTTATGATTATGGGTCGCTACGGGGAGGCAGTAGGCGAATTTGAAGAAACACTTGCCTTGCCGGGGTATACCGATTCGCCTCTTTTTCGTACGGGCGGTTTGCTGAATCACCTGAGCGGACTGGCCAAAGCGGGCGAATACAAACGTTTCGAAGATATGTATCACCGTTTTCTGTCGCTTATACAGGTGCATCCCTATCGTTTCCGGCTCGAGATTATGCGTTCGGTGGTATTGCTAAACCTGGGCGATTTTCGTAAAGCCAGGGCAGTTGTCCGCGATTTCAGGCTCGAGGATAAAAGTTCCGATGCCTTTTATTTACGGGTGCTTTTTGCATGCAGTTACCTGGGCGAGGGCGATCTTGTGGCTGCGGCCTATGAGCTCGAAAACCTGCAGCGGGCACTTCGCGGTGCCCAAACGGCGGCTTCGTACCAGTTTGCTGCACAGGTACTGCGAACGGCATTGCGCTGGGCCGAAAAACCCACCGATGCAAACCGTAACAGGCTCCGTAATTTACTTACACAGCTGCGCAACAGTCCCTCGCAGGAACTGGAAATATCGCCTGTAGCCTGGATATCGCGCTTCGCCGGCTTAGACCGTAAACCCTGAGTTTAGTTTTTAGATGCCTCAAACCGCGCCCGTGCATATGCAGCGCTAATGTGCAGTTCCGTGGTGTCTTTACTGCCTGGTATCTCGTACATGGCATCGGTCATAATACGTTCGCATATACCACGCAAACCCCTTGCACCGAGTTTAAACTCCACAGCCTTTTCCACAATAAAATCCAGTGCATCGTCGTCGAAACTGAGCGTTACATGATCCAGTTCGAACAGGCGCATGTACTGTTTTACGAGTGCATTTTTCGGTTCTGTAAGTATTTGTTTAAGTACGTCGCGGGTAAGCGGGTCCAGAAAGGTAATTACGGGCAGGCGGCCGATAAGCTCCGGAATAAGGCCAAACTGACGCAGATCGGTTGCTGTTACATACTGCAGCAGGTTATCGTAATTGATTACAGATTTCTGGGCAGCCGTACGGAAGCCAAGCCGTTGTTTATCCAGCCGGTTCGAGATTATACGGTCGATACCTTCGAAGGCACCTCCGCATATGAACAGTATATTGCGTGTGTCTATCTGTATAAGCTTTTGCTCGGGATGTTTACGTCCTCCCTGCGGCGGAACTCCCACTACCGAACCTTCGAGCAGTTTCAGCAGTCCCTGCTGCACTCCTTCGCCGCTTACATCGCGGGTAATGGAGGGATTATCGCTTTTACGGGCGATCTTATCAATTTCGTCGATAAATACGATGCCATGCTGCGCGGCTTCTACATTATAGTCGGCGGCCTGCAGCAGCCGTGTAAGAATGGTTTCCACATCTTCGCCCACATAACCGGCCTCGGTAAGTACGGTAGCGTCGGCTATACAGAAAGGCACATTCAGCGTTTTGGCTATGGTGCGGGCCAGCAGTGTTTTACCGGTACCGGTTTCGCCCACCAGGATCATGTTCGATTTTTCGATCTCGATATCATCGCCGGTACTTTTGGCCATGATACGCTTGTAATGGTTATATACGGCAACGGCCAGCGATTTTTTGGCGGTTTCCTGGCCAATTACATACTGGTCAAGAAAAGCGGTGATTTCCGATGGCGTTTTAAGTTCTATACGGTCGAAGCTGTTGCGTGGCGAAGGATTGGCGGCATTTGTGCCTGCAGCTGGCGCCAGACCCATTACTTCGCGTACCATTTTGTCGGCCTGGTTTATGCAGTTATCGCATATACGTGCATCGCCCTGGCCGTTTATGAGCAGACTCACTTCTTCGTCGCTGCGTCCGCAGAAAGAGCAGTGTTCTTTAGAATTCTTTTTTCCCATGATATAAAATAAGGGCCTTGCGGGCCGGCTGCAAAAGTAACACCATTTGGCGGTTTTGCATGTGTATTGTGTATAAAACAACAAAGCGCCTCCGGGAGGAAGCGCTTTGTGTAACATAAAATGTAATTATCAGGCTTTGGGTTTGCGCTCCAGTACCTCGTCTATCATTCCATACTCTTTGGCTTCTGCAGCAATCATCCAGTAATCGCGGTCGCTGTCTCTCCACACATCGTCGTGCGGTTTACCGGTATGGTGGGCAATGATATCGTACAGTTCCTTTTTCAGTTTCTGTATTTCGCGGGCTGTAATTTCGATATCCGAAGCCTGTCCCTGTGCACCTCCGAGCGGCTGGTGTATCATAATACGGGCATGCGGCAGGGCCGAACGTTTTCCTTTTTCGCCGGCGCAAAGCAATACGGCACCCATACTGGCAGCCAGACCCACACAAATGGTAGATACATCGCAGTTGATGTACTGCATGGTGTCATAAATGCCCAAACCTGCATAAACAGAGCCTCCCGGCGAGTTCATATAGATCTGTATATCTTTGGTGGAATCGGCACTTTCAAGAAAGAGCATCTGGGCCTGAATGATATTGGCTATATAGTCGTCGATGGGCGTACCCAGGAAAATAATGCGGTCCATCATCAGTCGCGAAAATACGTCAACCTCACGAAAAGGCATTGGGCGCTCTTCAATTACCGTGCGAGTCATATCCTCTACCGTAGACATGTATTTCTCCAGGTGCATACTGCTGAAACCATGATGTTTTACGGCATACTTTTTAAATTCATCTGCTGGAAACATAATTAATCTGTATTTTATTTATGGAGTGAAGATATAAAGGAATTCGGAAATACGACAGTCCCTTTCGACAAAATGAGGCAGGGGAAAGCCGAATACGAAAAAACCCCCGTATTTCTGCGGGGGTCTGTATTTCGGTGTACATTCTTTAACTCGGAATTAACCGTTGCTTTCCAGTTTAAAGAAGGCTTTGTAGTCGATTTTTTCGGGGCTGGTGCTTACCAGACCTTTGAGGTGATAAAGTACTTTTTCTTCGGCGATGGAAGCGGCAATACGCTCGCGCTCCTGCTGGTTTTCGAGTACATTGTGCGCAATGGCATGTATACGTTCCTGATCGTCGAGCGGCATACCCATTTCGGCCAGGCGGTTACGTACCATTGCCTCGGCGCGGTCGTGGATATCCTGTTCGCTTACTTTAAGGTCGTTGGCATCCGAAATTTTCTTGCGGATAATTTCCCAGCGTATTACATCGCGCGAGTTTTCGAACTCTCCGTCTATATCTTCGGCACTTTTCTTACCCTCTTCCTTAATCAGCATCCAGCGTTTCAGGAATGCTTCGGGGATATCGAAACGGTGTGTTTCCAGTATTCTGGCACGGATGTCGTTTAGCAGGCGGAAGTCGGCTTCGGTCTGTGCATCGCGTTTCAGGATATTGCTCAGTTCGGTGCGGAATTCCTCTTCGGAGTTTACTTTACCGGGGCCGAACAGGGCATCGAAAAACTCCTGGTTCAGCTCGGCAGCTTCCATACGGTTGGCTTTTTCCACACGGAAACGCATTACAGCATTCTTTTCGGCCAGTTCTTCTTTTTTCAGGCCCAGGTACATTTCGGCCGTAGTATCATCTTTATAGGCTTCGAGCGGGGTAATGGCAATTACATCCCCGGCTTTGGCACCTATAAGTTTTTGTTTGGCCTCATCGCTGTTTATGCGGTTGTGGAAGATATAGGTCTGTTTGCTGAAACCGCCTTCAACGGGGTTCCCGTTTTCGTCCGCTTCGAAAAACTCGCCCATTACCATATCGCCATCCTCTACCTGTTCGGCTTCAATATTTTTACCCATGCGGCGGCGCTGGGCATCAATGTTCTCGTTCAGGGTATCGGCATCAATTTCTATTTCGTAATAGCGGAATTTTTCGCCGGGAATCTCAATCTTTACCTCGGGCAGTATACCCAGTTCGTAAATTACTTCGTATTCTTTACCGAAATCGAAATCCAGCGACGGACTTTCTTCGGCCAGGATGGGATCGCCCAGGAAGTCAATTTTATTATCCTGTATAAACTGGTATAGATTGTTTACGGCAATTTTACCCACTTCGTCGGCGATAGCCGATTTGCCGTACATTTTTTTTACGAGTCCGGTTGGTACGTTACCCTGGCGGAAACCTGGCATATTTACATTCTTACGCAGCTTTTTCAATTGCTCTTCCACCCGGCCGGTATAATCCTCGGGGGTGATGCTTATTTTGATCCGGCTGTGTAAATCGTTGATTTTTTCCTGTGCAATATTCATGCGTAATGATTTAATATCTTGTAAAAACGGGTGCAAAGATACGCCAAAGGAATCAACTTTTAAAAAAATTTTCCGATGCTGTTTGTCAGACTCAAAAATATGCTACATTTGCAGCCCAATTCACTTTTTTAGAAGCCTGCGGGCGTGGTGAAATTGGTAGACATACCAGACTTAGGATCTGGCGCCGCAAGGCATGGGGGTTCGAGTCCCTCCGCCCGCACTGGTAAGTACCATACAATCCCGGAACTTGTTCCGGGATTTTTTTGTGCCATCAGCGAACCGGGTTTACCCGGGTGAGCAAATGGCACAAAAAAGAGCCGATCCGCCACAGGCGGATCGGATGTATGTAATTGCAACCCGGCGCAGGAGGGAGCATGAAGTAATCCCTCCGCCCGTACTGTGTTCTAAATTGAACCTGATTGTTAAAACTTATAGCGACCGGCTTAAAATGAATGAAGCAGGAGGGAGCACGAAGTAATCCCTCCGCCCGGCTCCTGAGAAACTTAAGGAAGGTCGTTTACAAGTGCGGTTTTTGTACCGGTGCATCTTCTGAGTATGGCGCAGGAGGGAGCACGAAGTAATCCCTCCGCCCGGCTCCTGAGAAACTTAAGGAAGGTCGTTTACAAGTGCGGTTTTTGTACCGGTGCATCTTCTGAGTATGGCGCAGGAGGG